>WNGL01000364.1_pt1 | contig 86514 bp, 79 predicted proteins | sample 5400591 | NCBI WGS metagenome assembly WNGL01 (sample SAMN13153377, study PRJNA577476) | soil metagenome | isolation source: 80 cm soil or saprolite under Garry oak tree replicate 1 | place: USA:California | collected 2016-06-15 | reverse complement strand
AATTGGAAAAAGCACGCGTGCCACATATCGTATGCTGTGCGGCCGAAACCAGCCCATCAGCCCCAAAATCACCCACCCGGCCGCGAGCATCAAAAGCAATAGGAGACCGTTAGCGGCAAGTACCGTCGTCGAGACTGAGATCCAACCGAGAAAGTTCAAATGCAACCCTCAAACTTATTGAGACCGAAATCAGAAACAGAATCACGAGTCTGATGCCTGATCTCGACTGTGCCATTTTGCATGGGACCAGCTTCGCAGTTCCTCGTTTCTCGGGAGATCATTCGCCTGCCGCCATGGATTTGCTGTCCATCTCATCCAGCAACCCCTGAGCCTCTTTTAGGTGCTTCTGAAAATAACGGCGCATCAACACGAGCACTTCGATGATGAGTGGATCCCGAACCGAGTAAAAGACTTGGTTTCCCGCCTTCCTGTTTGCAACAATGAGCTTCGCCCGCAGGACCGCTAAATGTTGGGAAATATTCGCCTGTTCCATTCCGAGCTTTCCCATGAGTTCACCAGCAGAGAGTTCTCCACCTTCAAGCAGCTCAATGATTGCGATCCGAGTCGGATGCGCAAGTGCCTGGAAGATGTCGGCTTTAAATCGGCGCAAAGTGTCGGGCATCAGTTTCCACGCAATATTGATATATTCGAACCTTCGCATATACGATAACACGACTTCACGCGGCAGGATGCGCATCTGAGTGAAATTGTGTATTGGAATCGTAACTCTTCCAGATCTAAAACTCTGCCGTGCTTTACCCGATGGTTCTAATGAACTTGCAGCCGATTCATCCGCTTGAGATTCTGACCGTGCGTGTGGACGATCCTCAACCGTCGTAGTACGACTCGTCTGCGTGAAAGACAGGAATATGGGTTCTAACTGGTGCCGGTCTTCTCACTGGAAACAGAAGCCGGAGCACAGCCGCAGGAACTACGCTGAATCAGCCGTGTCTCAAGCGTGACCTGCCGGGTTCGCCGGGAATGAGCAGGTAAGCCGGAATTACGCCTGCCCAGGAGCTGGTCGAAAAGAAGCTCAGCCGTAACACGCCCAATTTCTTCAACGGGTTGTTGAACAACGCTTATTGAGGGGCGAACCGCCGATGCCAGTTCAAAATCATCGAAGCCTAGCAAGGCAACAGATTTCGGCACATGCACATTCAGTTTTTGCAGGGCCTCAAAGGCAAAGACGGTCGTACTGTTTTTGAGCGTGAACAGGGCATCGGGAGGATTGGCGCCGGCCAGCATACTCTCAATAGCGTACTCGGCCGACTTGTAATCCTTGATTGAAGTGTTGAGCGTATAGGGAATCCCTGCGGATTCAACCGCCGCGCGATAACCCCGGATGCGTTCTTGAATTGTGAAGAGGGTGCTTTCACCGGTAAAACAGACGATGCGTTTGTAGCCATGCTCGATCAAATGGCGTACGGCAAATCGTGCTCCCTTGAAGTTGTCAGTCACAACCGATGCAATCGACGAGTTGGAGACTGGGCGATCAATAGCCACCACGGGCACAGACAGTCGATTGATCAGGTCGCGCAGAGTCTGACTTTGTGAGTTTGCAGGCGCGATGATGAGACCATCCACACGGTGCCTCGTGAGGATGTTTATATTCTCGATCTCGATGTGTGGATCATTGTGCGACGCGGTCACAATCAGAAGTGAGTCATTTGCACGGGCTACGGCCTGTGCTGCCTCCGCGCAGCTTGAAAAGAACGGATCGGCGATGCTGGGTATGATCAAGCCTATGGTTTTGGTCCGATCGCCCTTGAGAACGCGGGCTGCCTGATTGGGCATATAACCCAGCGCCTCAATCACGCGACGGACTCGGGCCAACGTTTTCGGACTGACGCGATCTCCGCCGTTAATTACACGGGAGACAGTCGTGGTACCAACGCCCGCTTCCCTGGCAACTTCGCTGAGAGTCGGAGGTGCACTTCTTTTGATCATTCTTGTTTGCCGTTCGAATCTTCTGCGGTAGCAAGAGTCTATGTTAGCTAGGGCAGCGGACACAACATCCCGTTTCGGGATAGGTCATAGAGATGACCGAGCGTTCGCAGGGCGATGGCCAGGACGCTCTGGTCGCCCGTTGACGCTTGGAGTCATTCAGGTGTGACGATCGAGCGCCCGCCTCGCAGAAGTTGTGAGCCAGGACTTACCAGGCGATTTCGCAGGGGAGAAACTCTGCGAACAACTCGTCATAATAGGGCTTGATCTCCGCAAGCTTCGGCTTGGCATGGCCCTTCGAATAGAGGTCATATTTGTTGAATTCATTTACCCAGCGAAACATCGCGAGATCTTCATCGTTCATCAAATGCCGGTACGCTCCGTGTTTGTGAGCGGGATAGAAGGAGTGGTAGCGCAACATGTATAGCGCTTCTTTCGGCAGATAAGCCTTCATCACCTCATAGATATATCCGTCGTGTCCAAACGACATATGTACCTTTTCAAGCCCGCAGTTCGGCTCGTAGATGCCAAATTTGGATGAGTACACCGGATGATGCAAATCAGGATTAGCGGCGAAATACTCGGGGAAGACGATGTGGTCGGAAAATGCACAGCCAACCGGGAACGTATCACCAACAACTCCCCACTGTGGTTCGCCCCACAGGCAAAGCACTTTGCCGAGATCGTGAACGAATCCAGCGAGTACGAACCAGCGCGGATGACCGTCAGCGCGAATTGCCTCTGAGGCCTGCAGCAGGTGTTCGATTTGCGTCAGGTCGGTGTCAGGATCGCTGTCGTCAACAAGGGTGTTGAGAAACTCCGCTGCTTCCCAAATCGCCTTCCTCCCCTTCTTCAACGGGAAGTATTGGTCCTCTTTGGCGAGGACATAGTCCAAAGATTGATGCTCGTGATTCAATCGGTAGAAATGCGCCACTCCGGGATTGGCCTTTTCATCGTACTGCCGGAATTCCTCTTCCGACTTTCCTTCCCGATACCGACCTTGCAGAAACTCGTCCCAGTCTTCCATGTCGGCACGAAGGGGTCGTTCCTGCCGCGATGAAATCGAACTCGCCATCTCTGCCTCCTTAGCGCGATCTGCTCATGAAACAGCCCACTAGCGCTAAAGATAGGACAACTCCATGGGAAATGCCAAGTGTCAATTGACGGTCAAGGAGTTAACTGGAAACAAGTTGGATCCGAAAGCCTCCCATGAAAGCGACGAGACGATGGGAGGAGGATGAGTTTTCGTCATTTTCTCTTCCTGTAGTCACCTAGTTCGTGGGATTCGAGGAGTCAGGCAGGGACTTGGAAATTTCAGCGACCAATTCCTTTGCGGCCTTGCGGCCGGTGCGGATGCAGTCTGGGATTCCGATGCCATCATAGGCATTGCCGGCGAGGCGGAGGCCGGGCAACTCCGCCACTCTCGAGGCGATGCGTTTCATGCGATTTTGGTGGCCGACGGCGTACTGGGCCATGGCGCGACGCCAGCGGGAGACCTGCGTTCGCTCGGGCTCAATGTGAATGCCAACGACTTTTGCGCCGAGGATTTCACTCAGCTCGCGGCGAACGGTTGCGACGAGCACTTCATCGGTCTCGGTGAGCAGAGCTTCATTTCTGGCTCCGCCGAGGAAGGCGCGCAGCACGGCTTTGCCCGGCGGCGTGCGCCCGAGGAACTTGCGATGGACAAATGTGCAGGCGAGCATGGCGCGGCCTTCGACGGTGGGGACGAGGAATCCGAAGCCGTCTGGAAGTGGGCCGAGCCTGGCTTCGTCGTACACGAGGTTGACGGTAATCGAAGAGGAGTAAGGAATGCCGGCGAGTTCGTCACTGAGCGCGTTGTCGACTGAGGCGAGCAGCGCGGCCGCGGCCCATGCGGGAGACGCGACGATGACGGAATCGTATGGCTCGCTGGCATCGCCTGAGCGGAGTCGCCATCCGTCGCCGTCGCGTTCAAGGCTGCTGACTGCGGTGGATTTTCGGATCCAAGCTGGCTCGAGACGCGCCTCGAGTGCATCGATTAACTGCTGCAAGCCGCCGCGCAGAGTCGTGAAGATGGATCGAGGGCCTTGCGGTTTTCGGTTTCCGGGCTGAGCTGGAATATTTGCGTTGCGGAGGGCCGCCATTTTGGCGCGCATCTGGCGGTGAGCGGCGAGCATGCCGCGGGTGAGGGAGCCATATTCGGTCTCCATCTCAACGAGTTTGGGCAGCACGGTGCGCGCGCTGAGCTGGGTTGAATCGCCGGATCTTGGTTGCGGGGCTGAAGAGGCCAGAGAGCGCGGTGGGAATCAGCTTGGTGGGGATGAGAAACATGAGGCCGTCGGGGAGGGGAACGAGGCGGTTGCGGACGACGATGTAGGTTTTGCGATTGGCATCGTTGGAGGGGGTAAGTTGGTCGGCGAGTCCCAGTTCGCGGCAGAGCTCGGCGCCTGCGGGTTTCTCGCTGAGGAAGGAGTCGGGGCCGCGCTCGAGCACGACGCCGTCTACGGTCTCGGATGCGAGGGAGCCACCGAGGCGTTCGCGGGACTCGAAGAGGATATATTCGACGGCTGCGCCAGAGGCGCGCGCCTTTTCAAGCTCAAATGCGGCCGCAAGTCCTGCAATTCCGCCCCCGATAATTGCCGTCCGCATCATTAACCTCAGTCCATTTTTACAACATTGCGGGGGCGGGAGCCCAGGTTCCGTTGATTCCGGTGCCCAAAGTTGATTGCCTACCTCTTAGGATTAACCTGCCGAGCCGGGACAGGTGTGATTTAAATCACATTAGAGTGCCAGTATCGTTGCCGATAATTACGCCAAAACCAGAGATGGTGCATCCTCTTGAATTCTCTTCAAGGTCGCTGCTCCCTGATGGTCGCGTCGCCTTAGGATTAAGGTCTCGAGATACAGCATCTCTGGTTTCGCTAAGGGGCGATAATTAACGCGACAGGTGGTTAATTCAAAAGAGTTTTCGCCTGGCTTTCCGTTGTAATCAGATGTTCTGAACATTTCAATCAGTTGTTGATTGTTCACTCAATCTTTCCAAGCCGCCTGCAACAGGAGCGTTCCAAATGACCGCCGAGTTGATTCACCGCTTGCATTTTGCTTTTACGATTACGTTTCACTACCTGTTTCCGCAGCTCACGATGGGCCTGGCCGTGTTGATTGTGGTGCTCAAGACGGTGGCGCTCAAGACGGGCAGCGAGGAGTGGGACCGTGCGGCGCGATTCTGGGGGAAGATATTCGGAATCAATTTTGTCTTCGGCGTGGTGACCGGGATCCCGATGGAGTTTCAATTTGGCACGAACTGGGCGCGCTTTTCGCGTCTATCGGGCGGGGTGATTGGGCAGCCGCTGGCCATGGAAGGAGTGTTCAGCTTCTTTCTGGAGTCGGCGTTTCTGGGGCTTTTTCTGTATGGGGAGAAGCGCTTGTCGAAGCTGATGCATTGGTTTTCGGCGGTAATGGTTTTTCTGGGGTCGTGGATTTCGGGCTTCTTCATCATCGTGACCGACGCATGGATGCAGCATCCCGTGGCTTATGGGCGGATGGCGAACGGGCAGTTTGAAGTGTTGAGTTTCTGGCAGTTGCTGCTGAATCCGTGGGGGCTGCTGCAATACGCCCACAACATGACGGGAGCGCTGGTCACCGCTTCGTTCGTGATGGCGGCGGTGGGTGCGTTTTACTTGTTGGACAGGCGGATGGAGGGATACGGACGGATCTTCCTCAAGCTGGGTGTGATTTCCGGCGTTATCTCGACGATCCTGATTATCTTTCCGACCGGCGATTTACATGGAAAGTATGTGGCGCGCAATCAGCCCGCAGCGATGGCGGCGATGGAAGGGCTTTTCAAGACGGAGGCGGGCGCGGGTATCGTGCTGATGGGGCAGCCGAATGAAGAAACGGGGCAGATCGACAATCCGATTGTCGTGAACAATGTGCTGAGCTTTCTGATTTACGGAACGACAAAGGCCGAGGTGCAGGGGCTGGATAAATTTCCGCGGGATCAGTGGCCGACTGCGTTGCCGCTGCTCTACTACGCCTACCACATCATGGCGGGGCTTGGTACGTACTTTGTGCTGCTGATGATTGTGGCGGCATTTCTGCTGTGGCGTGGATATCTCTATCGTGCGCGGTGGCTGCTGTGGCTGCTGCTGATCAGCTTTCCATTGCCTTACATCGCGAACACGGCGGGATGGATGACGGCGGAGATTGGCCGGCAGCCGTGGCTGATCTACGGGTTGATGCGGACGAGCGAGGGATATTCAAACACGGTGTCGGTGGGAAATGGCCTGTTCACGCTGATCGGATTCATGGGGATTTACACGCTGCTTGGATTGCTGTTCACAGTGCTGGTGTATCGCGAGATCAACCGCGGGCCTCAGCCGAGCGCGGTGCCGGTGGAAGTGGCTCTGGCGGATTGAAGATGTCTGCGCGGCGGGAATGTTCGAGGGAATTTCATCATGATGGGTTTTATCTGGTTCTGGCTGGTTGCGGTAATGATTGTCGGCTACGTCGTGTTTGACGGGTTTGATCTCGGAGTGGGCGTGCTTCACCTTTTTCTTGCGCGGACGGAAGAGGAGCGGCAGGCCAGTCTGCACTCGATCGGGCCGGTGTGGGATGGCAATGAAGTGTGGCTGCTGGCGGGCGGCGGCACGCTTTACTTTGCGTTTCCGCTGCTCTACGCGTCGGCATTCAGCGGGTTTTATCTGCCGTTGATGATTGTGCTTTGGCTTCTGATTTTGCGCGGCGTGAGCGTGGAACTGCGCAATCACATCGACGTCGGCGTGTGGGTTGCGCTGCTGGATGGAGCTTTTGGCTTGTCGAGCGCGCTGCTGATCATCTTTTATGGAGCGGCGCTGGCAAATGTGCTGCGCGGCGTTCCGTTGCAGGCAGATGGCTACTTCTTTTTGCCGCTGTGGACGAACTGGAAGCCCGGCGTGAACCCCGGCATTCTGGATTGGTACACGGTGATTGGCGGGCTGGTTGCGCTGGTTGCGCTGACGCTGCACGGGGCTTTGTGGCTGACGATCAAAGTGTCAGGCGACCTGGCGCGTCGCGCGTGCCGCATCGTTACGCCGCTTTGGGTGCTGGTCGCGATCTTCACGGTGTTGAGCCTCGTCGCTACGATTACAGTGCGTCCCGCGAGCCTGAACAACTACTACAATTACCCATTCACATTTGTTGTTCCCATTGGAGTGCTGGCGACGCTGGGCGCGATCCCGTTTTTCAATCGCAATTCACAGCCGGTAAAGGCATTTTTGGCGTCGAGTCTGTATTTGTTTTTCATGCTGGCTGGAGCGTGCTGGGGTGTGTATCCAACGCTGCTTCCGGCCACGACCGGGGCAGATCGCGACATCACGCTGGCTCGCGCAATCTCGGGACCGCACACGCTGTCAGTGGGGCTGGCCTGGTGGGCCTTTGGAATGACGCTGGCAGTGGGTTATTTTGTGTTGGTGTATAGCCGGTTCAAGGGCAAGGTGGATGCGGATCTGGCGGGGCATTGAGAGCGTTGGCGAACCACCATATAGAGGCTCTACTGATCTTCTTCATCCTCTTTTTCCTCTTCTTCGTCTTCGGGCACATAGCGGTCGCACGTGTCTCGCTTCTCGCAGGCGGTGCAATCGCCGGGAGGCTCACAGACGACCTCCTCTGGCGCGAGGATGTCGTCCATGCCCTCGTAGCACACGGTTCGCACGACGTCGGACGGCTTAAGAGTAGATGGACGTGCGGCGAACTGGGCCGCAATCTGAAGGCCGTAGAGCAAGAGGCCGCCGCGGCGCGGATCGAGGTTGGAGTCGGCAAGCCTCGTGAGGACCTGAGATAGAGCGATCTGGATGGCGCTCGAATCTTCGAGTGCAGGAAACTTCAGAGACAGATCGTCGAATTTGCTTTTAGGTCCGTTGGAGCGGCGGAGGATGGTGTGGTGGTAGCAAAAGGCTGAATCGCGGAGGGCGGGGGAGTGGCATTTGATTCCGCTGGCCCGGATGTGACGACATTCCTTGAACATGTTTTTCTCCTGTACCCCCCCACCCATATCCTGTAGAGAAGTTCCTTGTTTTCAAGGGCCTGTAGACAAGGTTGCGCTGCAAAATCCTCTCAGCAATAGAGTTAGCTGCAGAATCCTCTCAGATAAGGAGTTAGGGGCGCTTTTTTGTGTGAAATCGGCGAAATGTGCGGATTGCGCGGTGGCTTTCAGGGGAGGCTGGTTGTTGGTTTTCTTATTCCCCGAATTCAAGGATAGGGATTGCGGGGAAATAATATGCAAAAGCACGGACGGGGCATCGCGGGTTGGGAGGAAGGAGATAGGGAGCGGGGTTGTCACGGGAGGGTTGACAGGGTTTTTGAAGCGAGGGGAGTCTGGTGGGTTGCGCGGATGGCCCACGATCCGCCAAGAATCCACTCAGTTGGTGCGATCCTTACTCTCCATCTCGGACCCCACGGGCGAGCCGCGAGCCAACCGGGCACAATGTGCGTACAAGTTCTCAGGTGAGAGTTCTATCGAAACGTAATCTCATTGATGACCCAGCACCGTTGAGACATAGTTCAACCGTCGATTCGCGGTTCATCATGAGCGAAATTGCGGTGCTAGAATCAGCGCAATCATCATGCTGAAGTGTGAGCCAGTAGCGCAGTTGCCGTGGCACCTGTCTGTCGGATGGGCCAGTGTTCTGCTCGCTTTTATAGCTGCTGCTCCCCCTCTTATATCGAAGAAATATTCAAATCACGTCATGGGCCGTGCAATATGCGTGTCTCTTCTCGTGGCGTGTTTATATGGCGAGTGGCAAGCCATCACATATGACCAATTGCAGCGTGACCATGAGCGAGCTTACTCAGAGTGCGTATCCAACGAGCACTACGATGAAGTCACCGGCAAGTTAACCAAGAGCATTGAGGCCGCCACGAAATCTTTTGATAAGGCCAAAGAAGCGGCCGGGAATGCCCAGAACGCGGCGGTTTTGGCTCGAGATGCAGCTGATACATCGAACGAGACAGTCAAGCTCATGACCGGCGGTAACAGCTTTCCGTTTGTCTATTTTAAAGATCCTAAAATGGAGTGGGGTTATGCCAAAACGATTGGCAAATACCCGGTTTACAACATCGCTGCAACCTTTTTCTATTCTGACTGTTCACATGAGGAAGGCATCGGCGGATGCAAGGGAACACGAGAGATTGGTAAGGCGTACATCTCCGAACTAGATACTGGACTCCTACCTCAAAACGCCGACGCATATAGATTCCCAATGAGCGATGTTGTCTATCCAGATGAAGAGGGTCTGCTCCGAAATTCATCAGAGACGATGATTGCATTGACCGCACGCAACGGACAGTGGTGGGAATACTATTGGTCACGCGCCAAGTACGATGAGGCCAAATATCTGATTGGGTACAACAAAGCTATCCGAATCTATGAAGTTTTGCAGGACAAGTCTGGTGGCTTCAAAAGGATAAATCTGATCTGGGAGTGCAGAGATTCCGGGTTTTCGAACCGGGACTTGGCCTTCGATATTGTGAATACCGGCAAAGTGTTTTGGGGCGGGAAGCCAATCCACATCAAGTCACCCGAGGAAGGCGGTATTCCAGCTTCTGGTCTCCCAGCGTTTCCAGTAGTAGCCTGCCCCATTTCATTTTGAATAGCTGTTCCGAATAAAGCTCACAACTATGTGCAGAAGCACGTTCTTTCTTTGCTGAGCCACGACTTTGGGCGGCATGACAAGGCCTTTAGGGTCCGGGCGAATTATCTGCTACTCGAAGATTAGACAATCCCAGGTCTCAGACACGAGACCTGGGGCACCGACAATTGAACGCATTGAAAACACGTAAGTTACAGATTCTACAATGTCCTAGATATCCAGAAAGTCCACAAACTCCGAGGCAGTAGCACAAATTAGCACAAAATTTTCCGACCGCGCCTTCGGCTGGTGTCTTAGTTTGGACTGTTCACCCATTCCTAATCCACGTCTAAGCGTGGCCGAGGTGTTAATCAATCAGTACTCTCCGGATAGGCAAGTGACTAGACCGCAACTCGGTGCACCCTGCTACCTGCCCAGCGCAGTACGAGAGACTGCAATGGTAAAGTGAATCGTGTCATCCGCCCAGCACCAGCCCGGATTCGAGGAAGTGTTTACTGTCACTGATTATTATGACGGTCCACGGGGCGGAATCGCGAACTTCAATGGGCAGCCGCATCTCTTCGACTGTGTTTTCGCGGAGGAAAAGCAGGACTATTCAAACCTCTATAGGCTTACTCCGGTGAGTCAGGAGCTTTTCCGCTTGGCTCTAGAAGACTGGACAATCTGGAAACGTTGGGAGCGTGCCTTCCATGCCGGAGAAGTCAATCTCGATTCCCACCCAGCTTTGCCTGCCGAACGTGACCGTCACTTGCATATCCAGTCACTACTCGATGAACAACTTAAGACTGACAGGGAACGATGCATCGTCCTTGCCGGCGCCTTCGCCAACGCTGGGACTGAAGCGGCGACCAAGGGCATCCTAGTCGATCTGGTTGTCAGATGGTCAGAGCCGAATGGTGACTCGGACAGCATCTGGGCTGATTAATCAAGACTCCTCGATTTGGATATAGCAATGGGGAGATCCTGGTTGTGCTGTCGTCTGTCCGAAAGTTACTTCGGGGCAAACAGAGTTGTCGCTAGCACAGAATTAGCACAAAAATCTAAGCGGCTTTGTCAAGCCGCTCATTTTAATGAGCTTGGTGGAAATTCACAAAGTGGGGCACCCACTGTTGAGTCAGATGTCCGCCGCGTGCCGCACGGGAGTGTTTGAAACCGTGTCCGGGCATGACGGCCCATGTTCCCTCCGTCTTAAAGGACGACCAGTGTGTTTGCCGGGGCTACGTCGCGGAAGGCATCGGCGTCGCTTTGGCGCTGCGGGTCCCAATTCTTAGGCTGGAAGATGCAGCACGGCTCCTGCGCAAGCGGGTCACCAGTGACTGCGTAGGCGCGGGCGCGTGAGCCGCCGCAAATCTCCTTGTATTCGCAGGCTCCGCATTTTCCTTCGAGCTTGCTGGTATCGCGCAGCGATTTGAAGATGGGCGCGTTGCGGTAGATCTCGCTCAGCGGGGTTTCGCGAATATTTCCGGCGTGAATGGGCAGGAATCCGCTGGGGTACACATTGCCCATGTGCGAGACGAACAGGAAGCCTTTGCCGTCGTTGACGCGGCGGGTAGCCCAACTCGATGTGCGCGCCCGCGCGTCGGCCATCGGGGTACCCGGCTCGTACTCGTGGCGGGTGGCGTGTGAATGACCATGGCCCATGCGGCGCTCCTGGAGATTGTGCTGGAGCAGGTAGCGACGATAATGCATCGCTTCGGTGGTCTTGATCTGGAAGCTCACCTTGTGCGACAGCTCGTAGATTTTTCCGAAAACCTGTTCGAACTCTTCGCCAGAGAGCAGGTCGTCAAGTTGGCCGCGCCCAACGGGAACGAGGAAGAAGACATTCCACATGACGATCGCCAGCTTCTCAAAGAGGGCGCATAAGTTATCGAGGTCGTGTGCGTTGTGACGGCTGATGGTGGTGTGCACCTGAATCGGGATTCCGGCTTCGTTGGCCCATTCAACGGCCTGGATGGTACGTGCCCATGCACCGGGCAATCCGCGGAAGTTGTCGTGAATCTCGGGACTTGAGCCATCGAGCGAGATGCCGAGACGAACGACTCCAGCCTCTTTCATCTTGAAGATGGCTTCGCGGGTAAGCAGCGGCGTGGCGCTGGGAGTGACGGCGACCTTTACGTCTTTCTCGGCCGCATAGCGAATCAGTTCATAGAGATCGGGGCGTTTGAGAGGATCGCCGCCGGTGAAGACGAAGATCGGCACGTGCATGTCTGCGATTTGATCGATGAGCGCCTTGCCTTCGGAGGTTGTGAGTTGGTCGGGGTGGGCGATGGGCTGTGCGGCCGCACGGCAATGTTTGCAGGCAAGATCACAGGACTGTGTGACTTCCCAGATGGCAAGGAAAGGCGCTTCGTCGAAGTTCAACCCGCCCCGTGCGGGGATGTTATGCATCGGTTCCATTTACCGCCTCCAGCAAGATCGCGACGCTGCCCCCGAAGGCTTATCGGGTGGGGAAACTATCTTGATCGCATTTAGAAGAGCACTGCGAATAGGTCAAAATCTGTGATTCAGATCACCTATTCATCCAGCAATCGCTTACCAAAGCTTTCTGCTGTAGACAATCTGTTGACTTGGGTTCACAATCCAAGTCAAAGAAGCGTTCTCCTCGTCCACCTTTGACCGTAAAGACGGGTCGAGAATATCTGTAGAAGCGCTGTAGAAGCTATTTTTTGACCCTAGTTCGCGTGATTTAGCTCACTTTTGGATGTGCCACTCGGCACCGTAAGCGATCAGCAAGCTGTTTAACATTGTTATCCGCATCAAGGAGGTTCCCATGGCCATCAAGCCGGGTTGGAGCAGACCCTCCACCATTCTGTTTGCCTCAGAGATCCCCGCCAACGAGAAGGCTTTCAATTTCGCGTTGGCACAAGCCCAAGAATTTGCTGCGGATATTGTTATCTTTCATGCGTATGACACGCTGATAGTGGCCGCATCTGAGACCTCTGGTATTCGCTATTACGACTATGCGGCAGCGGCACGCGATGAGATCACGCACCTCGAGCCGCTGGCTCGTCGCGCACGCGAAGCCGGCATCCGTTGCGATGTGGTTGTGCGTCCAGGATTGGCCGCCGATCAGATACTCCACTACATTGCGGAGCACGAAGTCGATCGTATCGTCATGGGCACTCACTCGCCAGGGCCGATTGGCAAGCTGCTGGTCGGGTCGGTGGCTGAGGCTGTGCTGCGCACCGCGAAGGCGCCGGTATTTATTGTTGGGGCGGATCGAACGATCGATGAGATAGAGATGGATATGCTGTCCTTCGTTCCGCCGGAATTGCGGGACGCGATCTCAGTGCAGTCTGTCGTGGTGCCTGGCGACCCGACGGAGGAATTGCTTTATCAGAGCAGGGCGCAGCAGGCCGACCTCATCGTGTTGGGTGCGCAGGGGGCATCGGCGTTTGCGGCGATTGCGCGGCATGGGGTGGTGTACAAAGTGCTGGCGCATTCTCATTGCCCGGTGATTACTCTATCGCCGGCGGTGCTGGCCTGGTGCGGCGTGAAGTACAACAAGGAACACCCGGCGGAAGTTTTTCTGGCTGGAGTTTTCTAGGTTTCTACGAGATGACCGGCACACCAACCGGGCGCGCGCCGGGTGGGTTCGAGCAAGGGGTGGAATCCACCCGGCGAGGCCGGCTGACGCGAAGTGTTACCGGTTCCGCAAGAAAAATCAAATAGTCATTTGGGGTTTTTGACTAAGCCGCCACTCGTGGCGCTCGGGGCTTTGACTCGCGGCTTTGTGACGCAAGGCTGCTTTGCGCAGAGCACGCCGGTGATTCCTTTGCCTTCGGTGATGGTGAAGATGCGGTCGACAGCGGGCAGCTTTACTGTCTCCTTTGCGCCGGAAGGCCAGTGAATCTCGGCGGTACCGGCGTCGGTCGCATCGCCTAATCCGAAGTGCGGGCGCTGGTCGTTGGACGAGATAAAACTGCCGCCACTCATTACGTCTTCACGCTGGCGAATTCTATTGGCGATCAGATACACGGTGGCGCCTACGGCGTCGCGTGGACTTCTTGCTCCACCTACGAGCTTGAGTTCAACCCAGTGATGATGGTCGGGATTTACGTTCCTGAGCAACACTGGCGGACCATCGATGGGATTGATGACGACGTCGATTTTGCCGTCGTTGAAGAGGTCTCCAAAGGCTGCGCCGCGGCCTGACGTAAGCGTGGCGAGACCTGAGCCTTTCACTGGCGGGATGTATTCGAACTTACCGTTGCGCGTGTTGCGAAAGAGGAGAGGGCGCTGAGCGAAGGTGGTTCCCCAGTCGTGTTCTTCGACCTGAGGATAGACGTGGCCGTCGATCATCATCAGGTCTTTCCAGCCGTCGTTGTCGAAGTCGAGGAAGCCGTTGCCCCATCCAACGAAGGGCACGGGTATCTGCGCGATTCCCGCTTCGCTGCCGACCTCGGTGAAACTGGCGTCGCCATCATTGTGGTAGAGCGTTTTGTAGTCGTCTGAAAAATCTGTGACCAGCAGATCGACGAATCCGTTGTTGAGGTAGTCGCCAACGGCAAGGCCCATGGATGCGATCTCGCGGCCATCGTTATTGAGCGCGAAGCCGGAAACGTAGCTGCGATCTTCGAATGTGCCGTCTCCCTTGTTGAGGTAGAGATAGTTTGGATTGGAATCATTGGCAACAAGGAGGTCGACTTTGCCGTCGTTATTCACATCGACAAAGATGGCGGTGAATCCGTAGTAAGCGCCGGGATCGGATACGCCGGCCTTGACGCTGACATCGGTAAAGGTGCCGTCGCCGTTGTTGTGAAAGAGGTGATCGGGCTCTCCGGGCAGACCGCGCGGCCCGCACATGACGGGGAAGCCGTGCAACTGGCAGAAGGCAAACGAGACGCCGTTTTTGGTGGGTTCTGGCTGGTTGCTCAAGTCATAGTGCACATAGCCGGAGACGAATAGATCCAAGCGGCCATCGCCATCGTAGTCGCCCCACGTAGCACCGTCGGACCAGTTGCCGAGTGTGACGCCCGCCTTCTCAGCGACGTCGGTGAATGTGCCGCCATGGTTGTTTCGGTAGAGGCGATTCTTGTCGAAGTTGCAGACGAAGATGTCGGGCCATCCGTCGTTGTCATAGTCGCCGATCGCAACGCCGAATCCCCAGCGATCGTTGGTTACCCCGGCTTTGGCGGCGACGTCGGTAAATGTGCCGTCGTGGTTGTTGTGAAAGAGGGCTGCGTGCGGCGGAGCTTTTTTGCCGGTGAGCGCGTCGTAGGTCGAGCCATTGACGAGATAGATGTCGAGCCATCCGTCGTTGTCGAAGTCGATCAACCCCACGCCGGAGCCGTCGGTCTCAAGGATGTACTTCTTCTGCGTGGTTCCCATGACGTGACGCCACGAGGCGACGCCGGCGGCCCTGGTTGCGTCTTCAAAGACGACGGGACCGGTGTCGACGAAACCACCGGCGGTGATGGGGCGCTTCTGGGTGTCATAGACGGGAGCGAATGTTCCCGCGGAGGAGATGCCGCCCATGCCGCTCTGCTGCTGTGTTTGCGGCTGCGGTGCGGGCTTCTGTTCGGGCTTCTGGGCGAAGGTGACTGAAAGGCATGTTGCGAGACTGACCGCGATGAGAGAAAGGCAGCAACGGATTGCAGACATTGGGCGCACTAATGAACCACTGGCTTTGTGGACTTTTGATCGAGCGCCTTGGGATCGTCACAGGGTTTGCCGCCGCAGAGCGCTCCAGTAATGCCTTTGCCTTCGGTGATGGTGTAAATGCGATCCACCGCTGGAATCTTGACCGTTTCCTTTGCACCCGAAGGCCAGTGAATCTCCGCCGTGCCGGCATCGGTGGCGTCGCCGAGACCGAAGTGAAGGCGACGATCGTTTGAGGAGATGTAGCTCCCACTCGACAGCACATCCTGGCGCATGCGCATTCCATTGGCCTGCAAATAGACCGTTGCGCATGTCGCGTCGCGCGGGCTTTTCGGTCCACCGACGAGCGCCATCTCGACCCATTTGTGATGATCGGGGTTCACGTTTCGAAGCAGCACCGGCGGCCCATCGATCGGATTGATGATCACGTCGATCTTGCCGTCGTTGAACAGATCGCCGAAAGCCGCTCCGCGCGCGGGAACCACCACGGCGAGCCCGGAGTCTTTCACGGGCGGAACATATTCGAACTTGCGGCCCTTGCCGGTGGTATCGGGAGAGTTATGAAAGAGCAGCGGCCGCTCGGCGAAGGTGGTGCCCCAGTCGTGCTGGTCCACTTCGGGATACACGTGGCCGTTGGCCATGAAGAGATCGAGCCAGCCGTCGTTGTCGAAGTCGAGGAAGCCGTCGCCCCATCCGACAAATGGAATGGTTGTTTGCGCGATACCCGCCTTGTAGCTCACGTCTGTAAAGCTGGCGTCGCCATCGTTGTGGAAGAGCACCTTGTAGTCATCGCCAAAATCGGTGATGAAGAAATCGATGAGGCCGTTGTTTTCGAAGTCGCCGGCGGCGATGCCCATTGAGGCGATCTCGCGGCCGTCTTTATTCAAGGCGAATCCCGAGACGTAGCTTTGATCGTCAAAAGTGCCGTCGCCTTTGTTGATGTAGAGAAAATTGGGCTCTGAGTCGTTGCCGACGACGAGGTCTGGTTTTCCGTCGCCGTTGATATCGACAAAAATGGTTGAGAAACCGAAGTAGCGGTCTTTATCTTCCACTCCCGCTTTGGCGGTTACGTCGGTAAACGTTCCGTTTCCATTGTTGTGAAACAGGTGGTCAGGTTCGCCGGGCAAGCCGCGCGGCCCGCAGTTTACCGAGTCGCCCCATGTGGAGCCTGGCGACCAATTGCCGAGCGCAACGCCGGCCGTCTCGGCGACGTCGGTAAATGTTCCGTCATGGTTGTTGTGGTAGAGGCGATTCTTGCCATAGTTGCCAACGTAGATATCGGGCCAGCCATCGTTATCGTAGTCGGCGACGCTGACGCCGTATCCCCAGCGGTCGTTGGTCACGCTTGCCTTGGCAGCCACGTCAGTGAATGTACCGTCGTGATTGTTGTGAAAGAGTGCGGCGTGCGGCGTGTCTTCTTTGCCGTCGAGAGCGTTGAAGGTGGAACCGTTGACCAAATAGATATCGAGCCACCCATCGTTGTCGTAGTCGATGAGGCCGACGCCGGAGCCGTTTGTCTCAACGATGAAATTCTTCTCGGGTACGCCCATCTTGTGGCTCCAGCCTGCGAGCCCGGCGGCCTTGGTAATGTCTTGAAACACCACGGCGCCTTTCTCTACAAATCCACCCGCGGTAATCGGACGCTTTTGCGCGTCGTAGACGGGTGCGGCTTGAACGCCAGCGGCGATGCCACTAGACATTCCAGGTTGTTGGGGCTTTGGTGGCGGTGGCTGCTGAGGCGGCGTGGAGGGCGCAGGCGGCTGGGCCTGAGTGGATGCTATTTGTGGCGGAGTGGAAGCGGGACTTGCCGCCTGCTGCGATTGGCCAGTGATTGCAATGAAAGTTAAGATGGCGAGAACACTGCAAGCCAGACCGCGAACGCGCAAAGACACTACCACCTCACGGGTGAAGTGTATCGCATGGATGGCATAGCTTCCGAACCCTAAATCCGTTGGGGCGATAAGTCGAGTCATCAGGGCGCAGAGATGCCTCTCTGGCCCGCACGACGATCAGAATACTTTCAGCAGAAGCAGAATGAGGATGATGGTGAGGATAAGACTGAGGCTGCCTCCACCGTAGTAGCCGATTCCCGGGCCGACGCGGTAGCCGCCATATCCGAATCCGAAAATCAACACGATCAGAATAATTATCAGAAGCATGTCGTTTCCTCTTTCTTCCAGCTCTTGTTCTCTAACTTTCATTGTGGGCGTATGCCTGGCTCAGGGAGCGGCGCACGTAGCGGCATGAGCGCACAAGAAGTTGTAAGTTATCGACGAACGCTCGTGTGAAACCATTTGTTCAATATCATCAATATTGGAGGAGCTACTCGCAGCACGATCGAAGCGCATCCACACGCAAACGGCGCGCAGGAGATAGCAACTCGTTGTACTGAGATGCCATGTTGCCCCAATACGCTGTATCAATCTTTATGTCATTCATTTGAGTTCTGAACGATGTAAGTACCTCATTGGTATGGCTTGCGCTTGCCTTAAGTAATTCTTTTGCCGGCAAACAACCATCCCCATCGAGGGAGGCGTCAAAGTTTCTGTTGTATGTATACCTAACTCAAAGTTTCAGGAGGTTAGAAAATGCTTTGGACAATCTTTGTGATCCTCCTGGTCTTGTGGCTGCTTGGCTTGGTGAGTAGCTACACCATGGGCGGATTCATTCATCTTCTGCTTGTGCTCGCATTGGTGGTGCTGGTTATCCAGTTGATCACGGGACGCAGAGCCGTACTTTGAGGCAGAACAATGGAGCAGGATGCGAGCCGCTTCTGTCAGTCGCTTTCGATTTTTACCCCCCGGAGGTGGACCAATGAACAACGAAAACGTGAAGGGCACTCTTGATGACGCGGCGGGACGGGTCAAGCGGCAAGTAGGCGAGTGGACCGGCGACACCGAAAAGCAGGTCGAGGGCGCTGCGCAACAGGTCAAAGGCAAGGCCGAAAAGGTTGTCGGCAATGTGAAGGACGCGGTCCGTGATGCTGCCAATGGTCCTGACCGCGATCGCACCGACATGGACGATGATTCCAATCGCGAGGATGAGACGAGCGTCGAACGCGAGTAATTGGTCGACGAACTCGACTAACAAGGGAGGCGATCTTACGGTCTGCCTCTCTAAAGCGCGGTGCAAGGGGATGCCTTGCACCGCGTACTCTTATCAAATCGTAAAAGAGACTTAGAGACTCAGGTTTGCAAGTTGTGTTGTAATTTTTGACTCCGCCGGCTTGCTAAACAACTGCCAAGCGGCTATAGATATAGGTAAAGGTAAGCGCGGTTCATCTTTTATCGCTGCGCCCACCAAGTGAGGTGCGTCTTCCGCAGGAACTACGGTTCGCTGACGATCGACGGTCCACTCTCGGAGACATCCCGCTGGCGCGCCGTTGCGCGGGTTCTCCGAAGTCCCATGGATGCTCTGAGTTGCGCCCTCTTTCCTGCCTCGTGTCGCCTCTGCGGCTCCCCGCTGCCGCATATTTCTTCCGCTCCAATTTGTGATGCTTGCTGGTCCGAATTTGCGGTCCAGAGCGGGAACCACTGCGCGCGTTGCGGCGATGCGCTCGATTCGCCTGCGGCAAGCCAGGCCGGCTTAACTCTTTGTCGCATCTGTCGTTTGGCTCCACCGCTGTTCGCGCGGGCAGTGACGTATGGACCCTACGAAGGCCGGATGAGGGCGGCGATCCACGCTCTCAAGTACGACCGTATGCACGGGGCTGCGCGCAAACTGGGGCGGATGCTGGCCGAAGCGATCGGCCAGTTGGCTGAGGGAGCGCCCGGGGAGGTGCTTGTCGTTCCGGTTCCCCTCTACCGAGCAAAGCGCAAAGAGCGCGGATTTAACCAGGCCCGCTCGCTGGCAGAGCATGCGATTGCGGCGCTCGGCAAAACGCATCCTGCGTGGCGGCTGACTCTTGCTTCAAGTACGCTTATGCGCCTGCGCGCTACACGGAGCCAGGCGGGGCTTACTCCTCGACAGCGTCGGCAGAATGTTCGCGGGGCTTTCAATGTTTCCGATCCGTCGGCCGTCGCCGGCAAATGCGTGCTGATTGTGGATGATATTTTCACGACCGGAGCAACGGCACGTGCGGCGGCCCAGGCTCTGGCGAAGGCGGGGGCGGCGACGATCTGGGTTGCGACGCTGGCTCGCGCACAGATGTTTAGCCAGCGCGGCCGCGGCTCGCGCAATGCAGTTCAAAGCTATGAGGTTGAAGTAGCCGGCGATCGCGAAGTTTTCAGTGACGCGCCGGAAGAAGTTTTGCAGCTTGCCAATGTGCGTTCGTCACCAACAACGGACCAACCATCTTTTTGACGAGGGGAAAAGGATGTCGCTGGGAAAAGCCATGATTCATGCACGCAAGCAAAAATCCATAGTTCGGGCTGCGGCGCATGCTGCGAGCTTAGGCGCTCATGCGGTCGTGCAGCCCAACCACATTCTGCAGATGCCGGTGCTGGTGCTGAACGCATCGTACGAGCCGATCAACATCTGTGGGGCGCGCAGGGCGCTGGTTCTGGTGCTCAAGGGCATTGCGCGCACGGAAGAGGAGCACGGACTAATGCTGCACGCCCAGCGCAGCCGCATCGCCATGCCCTCGGTCATTCGCCTGCTTGAATATCGGCGCATTCCACACCAGACGCGCGCCCTCTCGCGCAAAAATATTCTGCTGCGCGATCGCAACACCTGCCAGTACTGCGGCGTTGTGCTGCCTTCGGGAGAACTGACGCTCGACCACGTGATTCCTCGCTCGCGCGGGGGAAACTCGACCTGGGAGAACCTCGTTGCGTGCTGCCATGGCTGCAATCGGTGCAAAGGAAACCGCATGCTGGCTGAGATCGACGACATGATTCTGTTGCGTGAGCCGCGGCCATTTTCGCTGCACACGAGCAGGCAGATCATGCGGATGTTGGGGCATGGGGATGATCGCTGGCGGAAGTATTTGTTCTATTAAGGGTGCGCTCCACGATTACTTTCACCAGCCCAAATAAAAAGCGCTTCGTGCGGGCTTGAATGCCACTCTGGGATTCGCCTACGAAATATCTGCGATTGGACTCAGACCATGTGCGGCTCCCGCGGGTTATCTTTTCGGCTCACAGGTATACTGAGACACCTGCTCGCTAAATCATGAAACCGGAGTTTTGCGTTTGTTCAAACAAGCCATCGTTCGTATTCCCGGCAGTAATTTTGCGGATGGGCTGACGACTGTCAGTCTGGGGATTCCGCATTTTGACGAGGTGCTGGCGCAGCACGCGCACTACTGCGAGGCGCTCAAGGAATGCGGACTCGAACTGATGACACTGGAGCCGGATCTTCGCTATCCCGACTCGACGTTTGTGGAAGATGCAGCGGTGCTGACGGAGCGAGGCGCGATCCTGACGCGGCCCGGAGCAACAAGCCGCGAGGGCGAGGTCGATGCGATTCGGCCGATAGTGAAGAGCCTGTTTCCGAGACATTTCTCCATTGAGGCTCCCGGAACGCTAGACGGCGGGGACATCTGCGAGGCGGAGGACCACTTCTTCATCGGCCTCTCGCACCGAACCAATGAAGAAGGTGCGCGGCAGCTTGCGATGCATCTGGCCGGTCTGGGTTACACCTCTTCGGTGATCGACATTCGCGCGATGACGAGTATTTTGCATCTCAAGAGCGGCATCTCCTACATCGGCGACAACACGCTGCTGGTGATGGAGGAGATGGCGGACAATGAGCAGTTTCGCAGCTTCGCACTGGTTCGCGTCTGCGTTTTGGAGAGCTACGCAGCGAACTGCGTCCGCGTGAATGAGCGCGTGCTGATCGCTGAGGGGTATCCACGGCTGGTCGACGACCTGACGGCGCGCAGATTTCGCCCGCTGATCGTCGACATGTCAGAGTTTCAGAAGATGGACGGCGGCCTTAGTTGCCTATCCTTGCGCTTCTAAAAGGAGAAAGCGGCCCGACATCGATCGGACCGCTTTCAATTTCCAAAGACTCATCCACTACTTTTGCGGCTTGGCTTGCGGCTTGGGCGGGTTTTGCTGGGGTGCGTTGGGCGTGACCTCCTGGCCCTCGTAGATGATCTTGGAGGTCGAGCCGAAGCGCTTGTAGTCGGTGTACTTGATGGTGTCGCGCATGTGCACGTCTTGGGCCATGGAGTAGCTTCCACCTTTGAAGTGGAGAACGCCCTCGCCCTTGGTATAGACCGGGAACCAGTATTGACCGTCGACTTGCTGGCGCCACGTCATGAACGGGGGATGCAGGTCCTCATTGTTTTTGCGCGTATCGTCGGGGACCATCCGGCCGTTTGTAACCACGATCTGCAAGTCGGTTGAGTCAACCCAGATGCGGCCCAGAAAGTAGCGCTTGTTCTTCTCAATTTGCTTGGGGGCCACGTCGAAAGCGAAGCAGTCCACCTCGTCTACCTTCTGTTTGCCCACGTACTTCACGTTGTACTGGGCAATCTCCTGGGTGGTGAGGACGAAGGGATAGCCTTTTTGAATGTCTTGCAGGTCAGAAGGCGACATGGATACGCGCTGCAGGGAGTTCTCGGGCGCGTAGACAACCTTCTCCGTTCGCTTTCCGGTGGAGTCAAAGATCACATCGTCGACCTCGTAGTATTCGCCGTCGACCTTGTTGTCATCGTCGATGGTCTGCACGCGGGCTACGCGGCGATAGGTGTAGTGATTGAGCGCTTCCTGGAATTCAGTCTCCCTGGCTGCAAATTTCTTGATGATCTCGTCGGGTGGAGTAGCGGGCTCGGAGATATCCATCCGGCCAAACCCCGCATCGAGGGCCATCGGGGTGAAGCTATCCTTGTCCTGCGCGGCCGCAGCCATCGCCAGGCACCCCGCCGCCAGCCCTGCCATCCACCATCTGTTTCGCACCGTTGCACTTCTCCCTTTTCGCTGAGTCAATGTCCGGATCTATGAATCTACGAAACCACCTCATGGGCGCCAAACCGAGTATTCCCGGCGGCATACAACATTAGACGTATATACGCCGGAGAAGGGTGGAAGCAAAATCAGACCTTGGCGGGTCTGTCTGTCAAGTGTGCCCGTGTGCCGGCTGGACTGGGACTTGACCTCCCGGGTGCCGCCGACCAATTCGGCCGTGATTTACCTAGCAACATCAACGGTTTAAGCTGTTTGATTAAAGTTCGAACGGTAAGTTCCAAAATGCGAAACTGATTGCCAACCCCCCTTTCGGTTGCCGCGGTGGTATAAGGAGATTTCGGGATCCCATGGCCGATAGTTATCACCTCCCCGCGCTTGTGCTGACGGTCCTTCTGCTACCGGCATTCGGCCAGCTCTATCTGCGCTTCAAAGATACCCGCACTCTGCTCTGGTTCCTGGGCTTTCTCTTTGCCGTCTTTCGAATGCTGCAGTACTACGACCTTGGCTGGTGGAACTTCTCCGACACCACCGCTCATCCCTGGATTGCCGCCGCGGGCGAAACCTCCATTCTGATCAGTTCGGCCTTGTTCCTCGCCTCGTTGGCGCCGGTTGGATTTCGCATTGGCAGGGCGCGCATCCTATATGCAGTTCCCTTCACAATTCCGCTGGTTGTATATGCCGTTCTACTGTATTGCGTCTACGGCGGCCATCAGCCTGGCGGTTTGCCGTCACTGATGTTCCCGGCGCTCGGAGCGCTTTCTCTTCTCGCCGCGTGCTTCTGGGCCTACTCCAAAGATCTTGTGCCCACCACTGTGCGCTTGGCACTTTGCATCGTCCTCGGCGGCACGGGCCTCTGGATATGTGTCAGAGTTGGGGGCGTATATTCCCTTCGATACGCAGAGTGTGCGGTTCATGCCACGACTGCGCTGCTGGTGTTTTACGTGTTTCGCCGCTTCTCGCCGGGGACCTTCCTTGCCGGGCTCGGCTTTTTCGCCTGGTCGGCCAATGTTGTCGAGTCTCTGCCCTTCGGCCACCACCAGCCGATCGGCATCACGCTTGTCCGCATCGTCGTCATGGGCAAAGTCGTAGCGGCCGTGGGCATGATTCTGTTGACCCTCGAAGATGAACTCGCCGTCAAACAAGTCGCTCAGAACCGCGAAGAAAACGCACGCAAGGAGATGGAGGCGTATACGCGCCTCACGCTGTCGCGCCGCAGAGTTGAGGACTTCGATCGCCAATCGACCTTGATTTGCCAGACCATCGTGTCGAACAGCAGATTCAGCCAGGCCGCGCTCATTCTTTTGCAGAGTCCAGGTCAATACCGGCTTTCCGGGGCTGCCGGATTGGACGATGCGACGGTCAACGCCCTGGAGGCCCTGGCCACGCGCATCCCGGTGAAAGGCTTTCTTGACCCGGGTTCCGCGGAGCCCACGATGGAGCACAGTCAGACCTTCAACCTGGACTTGAAACCGTTCCTGCTGCCCGGCGACGACCTGAACCGTCTTCGCCTCACCACGGTTCTCGCAATTCCTCTCTACGGACGTTCCACCACGGAGGGCGTGCTCTTTCTGACCGGCATGAGTGATCCTGACGAACCAATCTCGGCCGTGGACCTGCTGCCGCTTGAGGTGCTTGCGTCGCGCATCCAGACGGCTCGCAGCCAGACCATGATGCTTGAGAAGCTCGTCGATTCTGAGAAGTTCGTCGGACTTGGCCAACTGGCGGCCAACGTAACCCGCCAACTCAACAACCCGCTTACCGTGATTCTGGGCTACGCCTCGCTGCTTGAAGAGACCGAGGACCTGAATCCCCAGGCGCAAAAGGGGATCGAAGCCATTTTGACCGAGGCGCGGCACATGCGCCTGACGCTCGAAAGCCTGGCGCGCATGTCGAGGCCGCAAGGCGACCAGGTTGCAGCTATCTCCGTTACAGAGCTGCTGACGGATCTCGAGCAACTGCACCGGTCTGAGTTTGTGCATCGCGCCATCGATTTCAGAGTGCATATCGCGCCCGCGCTGCCTCGGGTTCTGGGCAACGCGCAGCAGGTGCGCCAGGCCTTGTTGTATTGCCTGCAATTTGCCATGGAGGCGGTCGAGAAACTCGACACCACCAGCGAGAAGACGGTTCGCCTCGAAGCCATCGCCGAGAGCGACCAGGTGCAGATCCTCGTGGCCCACACAGGATCGGGATTTCCGTTCCCCGCCCGCGCTTTTGATCCGTTTGTGCCAGAGCCAGCCGGCGGCGGCGAGACGACCAGCCTGGGGCTGAGCATGTGCGCTTCAATCCTGCGCGAAAACAACGGACGGGCTTCGGCGGTGAATTTTGAGCCGCGCGGGGCGGGGATACTGCTCGAACTGCAGGCGGCGTAGGCTTCGAAATCCAACTCACTTGAAACACTAGACTTGGCCTCTGAGTGGAACGAGGCGAGGCCGGGAAACTTGCTTCTGTTCTTGCGCGGCTTCACACACAGGCCAGGAACATTCGATCGCGGTCAATCGGTGTAGACTTCTCCTTCGCACACAGGCGAATCTCAGGTGTGTGCCAGTGGAAAATCATGCGCAAATATCCGGTCCTACTCGTAATCTTTGTTTTTGTATCCTCGTTTACCCAAGCCCAGCAGACTCCCGCCAAGCGCGCTATGACCTTTGAGGACATGATGCACATGAAACGGCTTGGCTCGACGGCTGTGTCGGCGGACGGCAAATGGTTGGGCTACTCGGTCACTACCGTGAATCTGGACCAAAACACCAAAACAGCGGAGCTGTGGGTGCAGCCGATTTCCGGCGGCGATCCTCACAAACTAGAAGTCGGAAAGCCCGGCGATGACGGGCTGCAGTTCTCGCCGGATGGCAAGCGGGTGCTCTTCTTGTCGAGTCGCGAGATGGGTTCGCAGCAGGTGTGGCTGGCGGACTTTGACGCAGCAACGGGTGCAACGAGCAATCCCAAAAAGCTGACGAGCATTTCGACTGAAGCCGACAACGCGCGCTGGTCGCCGGATGGACGCTTCGCGGTTTTTACTTCGGCTGTCTTTCCGGATTGCCCGGCAATTACCGAGGCCGACGCTGCGACGGGGAACAAGTGCAACGCGGATCGCGACGCGGCGCTGGCGGCGAGCAAGGTGAAGGCGCAGGTATTTACACACCTGCTGTATCGCCACTGGAATCATTTCACCGGCGACAAGCGGTCGCACCTGTTTCTCTTTACAGTGGAGACGGGTGCTCTTCGCGATCTGACGCCGAACGATCCGTACGATGTTCCGCCGTTCTCGCTGGCAGGTGGAGGCGGGTTTGCGATTGCGCCGGATTCGAAGGAACTGGCGTTTACCGAGAATCTGGACGAAGAGCCGGCGATCAGCACGAACGCGGATATTTTTACTCTCGACCTGACCAATCCGGTGGCAAAGCCGGTGAAGGTCAGCACGTCGCCGGGGGGAGATTTCAATCCTGCTTACTCGCCGGATGGGAAATATCTAGCGTGGCGCGGCCAGGATCGCGCTGGCTACGAAGCCGACAAATTTCGCCTCATGCTCTACGACCGCGCCGTGAAGAAGGTCAAAGGTCTAATACCAGATTTTGATGATTGGATCGACGAATTCGCATGGTCGCCGGATTCGAGGTCAATCTACTTTGCTTCGAACAGGTCGGGAGACGCTCCTATTATTCAAGTGGCCAAAAATGGGCAAGCGGTCGCAATGCTTGATCATTCTAATCATGGTGAATTCAGTGATCTGCATGTCTTGCCGGATGCTAAAACCATTCTTACCTCAATAATGAGTGTTCAAAGCCCCTCAGAGATCTACACACTTGAGAACGACCAGAGTGACTTCGTCAATCGAATTACGCAAACCGGGACAGGCTCTCTCCCCCTTATCAGAACGAAGGAATCACAGTTATCTCACCTAAATGACGACTCCCTTGCCAAGTTGGATTTGCCCGAGATGGAGCCATTCTTTTTCCCCGTGAAGGATGGGACGACGATTGAAGGCTTCCTTATCAGGCCCCCAGCCTCCGATCCCGCCAAAAAGTACCCGCTGAAGTTTCTGATTCATGGCGGGCCGCAGGGGGCGTGGGGCGATGCGTGGAGTTATCGCTGGAACGCCGAACTCTTTGCCGCCAATGGCTACGTCGTAATCATGATCAATCCGCGCGGGTCGACGGGGTACGGGCAGGCTGTCGTCGATGGCGTCAACGGAGACTGGGGCGGCAAGCCCTTCACCGATCTCATGACGGGGCTGGACTACGCCGAGCAGCACTATCCCTTCATCGACAAGGCACGCGAGTGTGCGCTCGGCGCGAGCTATGGCGGCTACATGGCCAACTGGATTCTCGGACACACGGACCGCTTCAAGTGCATCGTGTCGCACGACGGAATGTTCAACCCCGAAGCGGCATACGGGTCGACGGAAGAGATGTGGTTTAACGAGTGGGAGTTCAAAGGCAAGCCGTGGGACTACTACGGCAAGCCGGACTCGGAGAATCCGTATCGCAAGTGGGCTCCCATGATGAGTGCCAAGAATTTCAAGACGCCGACGCTGGTCGTTCACGGCCAGCTCGACTATCGGCTGGATGTGAGCGAAGGATTTCAACTTTTTGACACGTTGCAACGGCTCAAGGTGCCGAGCAAGATGCTCTACTTCCCCGACGAGGGCCACTGGGTCCTCAAGCCGCAAAACTCGCAACTGTGGTATCGGACGGTCAACGCGTGGGTCGACGAGTGGACCGATAAGGCAGCTTCTAGCCACTAGCTTCTAGCTGCCAGCTAAAAAAGTTGGGCGTCTCAACCTTGCCGCCTTCTTTTGCGTAAAGGATGGGAAAGTTCAGAACCAAATGCGGTGAGTCTAAGGGATCGAACAACCTTCGGCCTCAGCAAGAACAGCTAGGGGCTAGAAGCCAGAGGCCAGGAGCTGACCTTTCAACGCAAATCCGCGAAGCCGAGAGCCTTTCTTAACGAAGCGGGCCTGTACGACTACGGCGTAAAGTCGTTGGCTCGTGCCATGCGCACCGAGGCGGAGCTGCGACGCCTGATGAAGGCTCGCGTGGAGCCCGGCGAACGCGGCGACGCCGTCATCAACACCGTAGTGACACGATTGAAAGAACAACGTTATCTGGACGATCAGTCCTTTGCCGAGACCTACGCGCGCCTGCGTCAGCAAAATGAGAAGATGGGACAGCGGCGAGTACGGCAGAATCTGCAACAAAAAGGCGTAGCAGCCGCCACCATTGCCGAGACGATCGAAGCCCACTACGGCGGCACGGATGAAGAAGCGCTGGTGCGCCAGCACCTCGAGCGCAAGCGCATGCGCAAACCTACGAACGAAAAGGAGACGGCCCGCTTGATGCGTCGGCTCGTCGCCGCTGGGTTTTCAACCGGAGTCATCTATAAGGTTCTGCGCCAGTGGGATGTGTCGGACGAATCGCTGGCCGCGCTGGATAACCTGGACGACGAAGTGCGCGAAGAATGAGGCGAAGGGTGAGCGCGCATTTCATCGAGCGCCGACGTTGCTCGTGTAGCATGGCCTCGTAGACTTTTCTGCTCTGGACCTGATTTATCCAAGATTTGATTTCTTCTGGACTTCCCTGGAGGTTCAATGGTTTCTGCCGCGACCGCTCCCGCCCCCTCCTCAACGATTCCTCTCGTAGTGGACAATCTTGTCAAGAGCTTCGGGGAGGTCAAGGCTGTGGTCGGCGTTTCGCTTGAGTTGCGCGACGGCGAGTGCCTCGGCCTGCTTGGGCCCAACGGCGCCGGCAAGAGCACGGTGATTCGCGGAATTGTTGGACGCGTCATTCCCGACTCGGGCAGCATCGCGATCTTCGGCGCCCAAGCCAGCTCGGCATCAGCCCGTGAGGCGTTGGGATGGGTGCCGCAGGAACTCGCCGTTTATCCGCGCCTGAGCTGCAGGGAGAACCTGATGTCGTTCGGGCGATATCACGGCCTCTCGGGCACCAAGCTCGCGGAGTCTGTGGCGTGGTGCCTCGACTGGGCCGCGCTGCAGGACAAAGCCGGCGAATTGGCGAAGAATCTTTCAGGAGGCATGAAGCGCAGGCTCAACATGGCTGCGGGCATCATTCACCGGCCGCGGGTTGTGTTGATGGATGAGCCGACGGTCGGCGTCGATCCGCAATCGCGCAATCGGATTTTTGAAATGATTGAAGCGCTGCGTGCGGGGGGAACCTCGATTATTTATACGACTCACTACATGGAAGAGGCGGAGCGCCTCTGCGATCGGATCGCCATCATCGACCACGGGCGCATCATTGCGCTGGGGACAAATGAGCAACTGGTGCACGATGCCTTTGCGTCGCGCAGCCAGGTGACGGCGCGCTTTGTGGGGAGCTCGCCTGAAGTTGCCGCGTGGGTTGAACGACGCGGCGGCGACATGGCCGAGGGCATCGCGCAATTTACGATCGAGAAATCAATTGAAATCGCAGGCCTGCTGGCGGACGCCGATAGAGATGGTCTCAAATTAGCGGATGTGTCGCTGCGCCGGCCTAATCTTGAATCTGTCTTTTTGCACCTCACCGGAAGGGAGCTGCGCGATTGATCTTCGCCATTGTTCGGACCGCCATTGCCGCATTGCGCCGCGACCGCCCGTCGCTTGCGCTCAGCTTCGTGCTGCCCATTGCTTTCTTCAGTATCTTTGCGTCGGTCTTTGGCGGGCGGCACAACTCTACGCCCCAGGTCAATCTGATCGTTGTCGATGAAGATCAGAGTGCCGCGTCTCGCCAACTGGTGCAGGCACTCAAGCGCGAAGGCTCGCTCGTGGTGAGCACACGGTCAGGGTCAAACGAGAAGCCGGGGGAGACCTACACAGCAGCCGCTGCAGAGGCGGCCGTCAAGGCAGGCAACGCTCCGGTCGCACTCATTATTCCGCACGGCTTCGGGGAGCATCCCATCTCGTTTGGACCGGCGCAAAGCGGCTCGCAGATTCAGTTGCTGAATGACTCGAGCGACATGATTGCGCCGCAGGTGGTGAGCGGGCTGCTGCAAAAGGCTGCGATGACGGCGATGCCCAGCGTGATGGCAGACCAGGGTTCTCAGTACACGGGAAAATATATTGGAGGGTTCACGCCGGAACAACAGAAGCGCATGGACGCAAACATGGCGCAACTGCGGAAGTATGAGAGCGCGCAAACAGCGAGCAGTGCAGGCGGGACGGATTCCGGTGCCGGCAAATCCGAAATCGGCGGTATCATTGCGGTGCAGTCGCGCGCAGTCGTGGGTGAAAATAAGCGCAACCCAATGGTTTCGTTTTATGCGGCGGCCATCGGCGTGATGTTTCTGCTCTTCACTGCAAGCGGCTCCGCTGGCGCGCTGCTCGATGAGGCTGAATCGGGCACACTCGATCGCGTGCTTAGCTCGCATGTGACCATGACGACGCTGCTGGGCGGCAAGCTGGTTTTCAACACGATGCTGGCATTTACGCAGTTAGTCGTAATGTTCGTTTGGGCCTGGGCGGTCTTCCATCTCGACTTCTTCGAGCACATTCCCGGCTTCGTGGTCATGGGCGTGTGCACGGCCTTTGCGGTAGCTTCGTTTGGGATGCTGCTGGCCAGCATGTGCCACACGCGCGCGCAACTCGGCGCGGTTTCCACGCTGCTCATCCTGACGATGTCGGCGGTTGGCGGCAGCATGTTTCCACGCTTTCTGATGCCTGCTGCGATGCAGAAGGCCGGGTTGTTCACCATCAATGGGTGGGCGATTGACGGGTTCACCAAAGTCTTCTGGCGCGATCTGCCAGTCTTGGATTTGTGGCCTCAGGTCGGCGTTCTGCTGGGGATCGGGACGGTGCTGTTTTTGGTGGCGCGCCGCGTCGCCCGCCGCTGGGAATACGCATAGGAGACTGATCTCGGGCTCGAGTCCGGCGCGGAAGCGGGCTTTTGCGGGAGTCGATCGGCGGCTTCCAACCCGGATGCATCGCTTCGTGTCTGCCAATTACACTGTTAAAGCCATGCAATCGCGATCCGGGAACGAGATACGAGAGTTATTTCTGCGCTTTTTTGAGTCGAAGGGGCACCGTCGCGTGCACTCTTCCTCGCTGGTGCCTGTCAACGATCCGACACTGTTGTTTACCAACGCCGGGATGAACCAGTTCAAGGACCTGTTTCTCGGGGCCGAGCAGCGCAATTACTCGCGCGCGACCACGTCGCAGAAGTGCGTCCGCGCCGGCGGCAAGCACAACGATCTTGAGAACGTTGGATTTACGCGGCGCCACCACACATTTTTTGAGATGCTGGGCAACTTCAGTTTTGGCGACTACTTCAAGCGCGAAGCGATCCAGTTCGGCTGGGAGCTCGTGACCAGCCCGGAGTGGTTCGGCATTCCCAAGGACCGGCTCTACGTCACGATTTTCGAGGGCGCAGACGGCGTGCCTCGCGACGATGAAGCAGAAGGCTACTGGATCGATGCTGGCGTTCCCAAAGAGCGCATCAAGGAGTACGGGCTCAAGGACAACTTCTGGCAGATGGGCGAGACGGGGCCGTGCGGGCCGTGCTCGGAAATTTTCTATGACATGGGGATCGAGGCCGCCGAGACTCCGGGCGTCGATTTGCCCTTCGGAAAAGACGAGGCCCGCTACGTTGAAATCTGGAACCTGGTCTTCATGCAATTCGACCGCGCGGCGGTGCAGGACCCGCTCGGGAAGACAATGAGCTACAGGCTAACGCCGCTGCCTAAGCCGTCGATTGATACCGGCATGGGCCTGGAGCGCGTGGCGGCCGTGCTGCAGGAGAAGGTCAGCAACTTCGAGACGGATTTGTTTACGCCGCTGATTCAAAGGGCAGCGGAACTCGTCGGACTGCGAGATAGCGAGTCAGCGAGTCAGCAAGTCAGCGAGTTAGCGGTGTTGGTGGGTAACGCAAGCCTGCGCATCATCGCGGACCACGCGCGCGCTGCCACATTCTTGATCAATGACGGCGTAGTGCCTTCGAACGAAGGGCGCGGCTACGTTCTGCGCAAGATTCTTCGTCGCGGCATTCGTCACGGGCGCCTTCTCGGCCAGGAGCAACCGTTCTTGTACCAGATGGTTTTCGCCGTTCGCGATGAGATGGAAGAGGCCTATCCGGACTTGGTTGACTCTGCGGCACGCGTCGCCAAAGTTGTTGAAGCCGAAGAAAAGCAATTCGACCGCGTCCTCAAGATCGGTTCGGTCAAGTTGAACGAGTTGCTTTACGAATTGAATTCAATCAGAGATCCAGATCGACAACTTGACCGGTCCGCCCAGGCGCTACGAGAGGTTTACGAGTTTCGGAACAAATTACCGGGAACAGAGGCCTTCCACCTTTACGAGACCTTCGGTTTGCCTGAGGATTTCATCGCCGACGCGAGTCGAGATGCTGGCGTCATCTTCGACAAGCCCGGGTTCGACGCTGCGCGAGAAGCCGAGCAAGCCCGCGCCCGCGCATCATGGAAGGGCGGCAGTCAGAAGTCGGCGAGCCCAGCATTTCGTGAACTGCCGAAGACCGACTTCCTCGGGTACAAGCAGCTCAATGCGAATGATGCCGAAGTTCTGGCTATAGTGAAGGACGGAGTGGGCGTACCGGCCGCGAATGCCGGCGATGCAGTCGACGTAGTGCTGGACCATACGGTCAGGTCGGCGACACCGGCTGGTTCACTTCAACCGACGGCAACACCACCGTTGCGGAGATTACCGGCTGCGTGCTTCCTGTGCAGGGCGTACGCGCGCACAAGGCCGTGCTCAAGCAACCCCTGGCCGTGGGCGATCACGTGAACACCGTGGTCGACGGAGAGCGCCGCGACAATATCAAGCGCAATCATACCGGTACTCATTTGCTGCACGCGGCCCTGAGACAGGTGCTTGGCACGCATGTCAAGCAGGCTGGATCGCTGGTTGACCCGACGCGTCTGCGATTCGATTTTTCTCATTTCGCGCAGGTAGCCGACGAAGAGTTGCAGGAGATCGAGTCCATCGTCAACCGCGTAGTGCTGGGTAACGCGCGCGTTGAGACGATTGAAGATGTCCCTATCGACGTTGCCGTGAACGAGTACCATGCGATGGCGCTCTTCGGCGAGAAATACGGCGACAAAGTTCGCGTGGTGAAGCTCTCGGATGGTTTTTCGACAGAACTTTGCGGCGGCATACACACGGCGGCCACGGGCGAGATCGGCCTACTGAAGCTCACGAGTGAGGGTGCGGTCTCCTCCGGCGTGCGGCGTATCGAGGCCATCAGCGGACTCGGGTCGCTCGACACGTTCCGCCGCGACTTTGAGGTTGCGCAACTCGCTTCGCAGATCGGCCCTCCGGGCTTTACCCCTCTGGAAGGGCTCCGCATGAAACTTGAATCTCAGGAAGACGAGCTCAAGCGTCTGCGCCGCGAGCTCGAAGAAGTGCGCATGAAGTCTGCTGCTGGAGGCCTCGATGAAGCGGTGAGCCGTGCCGTGGAAGTCAAGGGCGTGAAGGTCCTCACACACCGTGCCGATTCGCTCGAGCGTGGGCAGCTTCGCACGCTGGTCGACAACCTGAAGCAGAAGCTCGGCGAAGGTGTAGTGGTGTTGGCCTCGGCGCAGCCCGAGGGCAAGGTCGCCATCATCGCAGGCGTCACGCCGGGGCTTACCAAGCGCATCCAGGCGGGCAAACTTGTCGGCGCAGTCGCGAAGTTCGTTGGCGGCTCCGGCGGCGGCAAGCCCGAGATCGCCGAGGCCGGCGGCAAAGATCCATCGCAGATTGAAGCTGCTCTACAGGCAGCGCCCGGAATCGTTGCCGATCTGCTCGTTTGAGCGATCGCGATCGATGATCGCATTCCAAAGGGCCGCGTGAGGTTCGTGACGGCAGTCGGGCTACGCGTTTCGCAGCCCTGCCAAATGCCGTAATCTGAGCGCATGGCATCTCCGAAGCGAACCAGCCCCTCGAAAAAATCAAAGACTACCGCCGCACTGCGCGTGATTCTTTTGGAGTGGTACGGTCGAAGCCGACGCGACTTGCCGTGGAGACGTACGAAAGATCCCTACGCCATCTGGGTTTCTGAAATCATGCTGCAGCAGACCAGGGTCGCTGCGGTCATCGAGCGATTCACGTCTTTCATGGAGAGGTTTCCGACCCTTGTCGCGCTGTCTGAAGCCCCGGAGCAGGAAGTGCTGGCGCAATGGAGCGGCCTCGGCTACTATCGCCGCGCTCGGATGCTGTACGAGGCGGCCAAGGATGTCGCCACGAATTTCCGCGGCATACTGCCCACCACAGCCGCTGAATTGCGCAAGCTGCCAGGCATCGGCTCGTATTCTTCCGCCGCAATCGCGAGTATCGCTTTCGATGAGGCCGTCGCAGTGGTCGACGGAAATGTCGAACGCGTGCTGTCTCGCCTGCAGGGATGGGAATCGCATGACACCGCTCAAGAATCCGCCATATGCCGCAGAGTTGAATCGCTTGCGGATGAGCTCGTCGATCCTGCGCGTCCCGGCGACTTCAACCAGGCGCTAATGGAGCTTGGCGCTATGGTCTGCACTCCGCGGAACCCGCAATGCCTCGCGTGCCCGTGGCGTGACGGCTGCAAAACGCGCGGCGAACACAAGACACCTGAACGCGCACGCATGACGAGCAGAGAAGTAACCTGCGCGCTGGCGATGCGCTGTCCAGATACGGGTGGAACGGAGGTGCTGCTCGAGCAACGGCCCGCTTCAGAGACGGTCATGGCGCTCATGTGGCAGCTTCCATGGCTGCGCGAAAACTCTGTGCCTGCGCAGGAACTTCGCATGACGGTGCGGCATTCGATCATGCAGGTGAATTACCTGGTGCGAGTTTATGCCGTGGCTCAATCGGAGATTGATTCGCTGACTGAGGCAGGCGGTCAGCGGCGATGGGTTTCACTGACAGAGGCGACCGGCATGGCGCTCACGGGCCTCGCACGCAAGATACTTTCTCGCTCGGACCTGCTGCATGAGGCCGCGCCGGATTCGACGTCCCAATTGCTTCAGGGCCCATGCTCAAAGTAGTCTGAATTCTCGCGGCTGCATTTTCCCTTCGCCTTACTCGGAGAGTCCATGATTCGCAGAATTGTCTTTGGCCTTTCGGCTGTCGCCGCTATGGCCGTTAGCGCCGCTTTTTCTCAGGAACCCTCGGGCATAGAGGCTGCCACCGTTCCCGCGATTTCGGGTCTTTCGCCGGCTGCCCGCGCCGCTGCTGCTTCGATTGACCCTGAAAAGATTCGCGCCCACGTTCGATTTCTGTCGCTCGATCTATTGGAAGGCCGGGGCCCTGGAACCCGCGGCGCCGAAGTTGCCGCTGAGTATATTGCTACGCAGTTCGCGATCTCCGGAGTCGAGCCTGCCGGCGACAAAGGCAGCTACTTTCAGTCCGTTCCACTCTTCGCCGTGCACACCGATGAAGACAAGACGAGGTTTGCATTCGTTCCCGCCACAGGGCAGCCCATCGACCTTGCTTACGGCGCAGAGATCGTCTCCAAAGACGAGACCGGCCAGGCCATCGCGGATTTCGATGTGCCTATCGTGTTTGTCGGCTATGGAATTCATGCTCCCGAATACAACTGGGACGACTACTCGGGTGTGGATGTGAAGGGGAAGATTGCGCTCGTGATCGTCAACGAACCACCTTCTGACGATGAAAAATTCTTCAAAGGCAAGGCGCTCACGTATTACGGCCGCTGGACCTACAAGTATGAGGAAGCTTCGCGACGGGGCGCCGTTGGCGTAATCATCATCCATCGCACGGATCTTGCGAGCTACGGTTGGCAGGTCGTTCGCAACTCGCAGGCGATTGAGAAGAGCTATCTCGAAGGCGATCCGACCAATACGCTGCGTGCAGCTGCGTGGATCCAGCATGATGTGGCGCAGCGCCTCTTTACGCTGGCGGGACTTGGCGATCTTGACAAGGCGATTGACAATGCGGGCAAGCGGGGATCGTTCCATGCGGCTCAGTTGCCGGTCAGATTGCGTAGTCATATTGAGAGCCGTGTCCGTCATTACACATCCACCAATGTCGTCGGTCGCGTTGCCGGCGCGAGTGCGACGAATCATGCAGTCTTCTACACTGCTCATTACGATCATCTTGGAATCGATCCGAATGCCAAGGGGGACGGTATCTACAACGGAGCCGCCGACAACGGCACCGGCTGCGGCATCCTGATCGAAATGGCGCGAGCGTTTGCGCAATCGTCTGAGCGGCCGCCACACGCGGTCTACTTTGCTGCCGTCACCGCCGAAGAGCAGGGCTTACTTGGGTCTGAGGATCTCGGCATGCATCCGCCGGTGCCGGCGCGGCAGATTTCACTCGATCTCAACTACGACATGCTGCTTCCCATTGGCATCCCGCGCTCCGTGAATCTGAGTGGCGCTCTGCGCATCGATTTCTGGCCGACGGTGCAGACGGTCGCAATGGCGTTCGACCTGGCACTCATGGCTGACCCCGATCCTACGGCAGGTCATTACTACCGTTCCGATCATTTCTCGCTGGCGCGCGCGGGGATTCCCGCGTTTTCGATCGACCAGGGCCGGTTATTTGAAGGCCACGATGAAGCGTGGGGGCGCGAGCAGTTTGGAGACTACGTTGCGCATCATTATCCAGCCGTCGGACGAGTACCGCGCCGACTGGGACTTTCGCGGCGACGCCAAATTGGCCCGATTTGGCTTCGTGCTGGGCTGGCTGGCAAGCAAACAGCCGAAACCGGTCGAGTGGCGTGCCGGAGATGAGTTCGAAGCGGCGCGCAAGGCGAGCGAAGGAAAATGACGTCGATGCCATCCACGTGACCGAATAGTTCGCAGACCCGGTCACCCAAGCAAAAGACCAGCAAGCGGAAGAGCCCTGCTGGTCTTTTTGCTTCGCCAAGTCAGGACCCGATAAGGGATCAGTACTTACCGGGCCCAGTTATCGAGCTACTTACAGGAACAGCTCTAATTCGCAAACCATATATATGTGTAGTAAGGTACGACGTCGAGTATAAGTTACGAGCTGGTGGTGGAGTGTTTGTTGGGCTTCACCTCAATTTCATTTACGACCTGTTGCACGTTGGGAACTTTCTTGGCCAAATCCTCGACATCCTTCTTTTGCTTCGCGGTCTTGACCCTTCCCTTGATCATGAGGGTGCCGTTTTTAGCGGGTCCCAAATCGCTTACAGCAACTCAGATGTGGACGGGGCATTGACGGTTGTCCCTCTGCATGGGACGTCGTTATCGAGTTGAGAGGCAACGTTCTTGCAGGGAGAATAGCGGGTACGAAAGGTGCTGGTCTCTCGTCATGCCAAATTGAAGCAATAGAATCAGTTACTTGCATTGAGTACGGCCCTGCGCAAAGGCGCTTTTTGAAGCCCGCGACTTGTTTTTCGGAAGAATTTATTCCGCTTCGAAGTCACCAAGTCGTTAAGACTCGCACAGCAGAGTTATCGCGGTTACCTGGGAACAGGACGGGTGACTGTCATCACAGTCCCGACTCTCCGGCGGGGAGCACCATATTTCGGGCTTTGGAGGAGAAATTCCTGGGGTCCAAGGCGCCGCGTTTTAGCTGGTTTCGGCGCAGGAACGGGAGTCGAAGACGTTGAACTGGAGTGAAGAGTACGGCAACAAACGAATGAGTGCCGAGCAGGCGCTTAAGGCAGTGCGTTCCGGGGATCGCGTGTGGATTCAGTCGGGGTGCGGCACCCCGACGCCGCTTGTGAATGCGCTGGTTGCACGTGCTCCTGAGGTCATCGATGTGGAGATTGTGCACATGATGACGTTGGGATGCGCGGACTATACGAAGCCGGAGTACGCGGGACACTTTCGCCATCGCGGCCTGTTTCTCGGTGCGAACGTTCGCGAAGCAGTTGCAGCGGGACGCGCCGATTACACGCCGATATTTCTCAGCGAGATTGAGGGCCTGTTTGAGAGCGGAGCGTTGCCTCTGGACGTAGTGCTGATGCAGGTTTCGCCGCCCGATGAGCATGGCTTCGTGAGCCTGGGCACCACCGTGGATTGCACGATGACGGCGACGCGTTGCGCCAGGTTTGTAATTGCCGAGGTCAATGACCGAGTGCCGCGCACCCATGGAGACACCTTTATCCATGTGAATCAGATCTCGGCATTCGTTGAGACATCGCGTCCGATTCTGGAAGTGTGCACGGAGCCATTCACCGAGATGCACATGAACGTCGCCCGAAATGTGGCGTCGCTGATTCCGGATGGCGCAACGTTGCAGACCGGAATCGGCGGGGTATCTGAAGCTGTGCTGAGATGCCTCGGGGATAAGCACGATCTCGGAATCCATACGGAGATGTGCCCGGACGGCGTGGTCGATCTGATTGAGTCGGGCGTGATCAACGGGCAGCGGAAGTCGTTGAACAGGGGTAAGGCAGTGTCTTCGTTTGTGCTGGGAACCCAGCGGCTCTTCGACTTCATTCATGACAATGCAAGCTTCGAGTTTCGGTCGATCTCTTACACCAACGATCCATTTGTAGTCGCGCAGAACGACAAGATGGTTGCGATCAATTCCGCCTTGCAGGTTGATCTGACGGGACAGGTCTGTGCTGATTCACTGGGCACCAAACCATATAGCGGATTTGGAGGGCAGCTTGATTTCATTCGCGGGGCGGCTCGTTCCCGCGGAGGCATTCCAATCATTGCTTTGCCGTCAACCGCGATGCATGGTGCGGTGTCGCGCATTGCGCCGATGCTTGAGCCGGGCGCGGGGGTTGTGACATCGCGCGCGGACGTGCACTACGTGGTGACCGAGCACGGCATTGCATATCTGCACGGGAAAACGCTGCGAGAACGCGCCGAGGCTTTGATTGCAATTGCCGATCCGCGATTCCAGGCTGAGTTGGAAGATTTTGCTTTGCGCGCGCATTACCTGGAACGCAAAGCGGCGGTGTGCGTTTGAGAAGCAGCAGCAAAGAGGAGTGAACGATGGCAAACGCGGAGAAGCGGGATCGAGGCTTGCTGCGAGTGGATGTGAACGAGTGCAAGGGATGCGCTCTGTGTATCGAAGCTTGTCCGCCGAAAGTGATTCATCTGAGCGAGCGGCTCAATCACTATGGCTACCGCACGGCAATGTATGCGGGCGCGGGCTGCACGGGATGCGGTATCTGCTTCATGGCGTGTCCCGAGCCGGGAGCGATCAAGGTGATGCGTTTGGTCAATCGCGTGACCCTCGTTGACCGCAGTTTGCACGCAGATGGGAAGGAGGCAACCGCATGCGCAAGCAACTGATGAAGGGCAATGAAGCAATTGTGAAAAGCGCGATTCTGGCTGGTTGCCGCGCGTTCTACGGATATCCGATTACACCTGCGAGCGAGATTACAGAGGCTGCGGCGTTGTATATGCCGCAAACGGGCGGAGTGTTTCTGCAGGCCGAGAGCGAAGTAGCGGCGATCAATATGCTCTACGGCGCTTCATCGGCCGGTGTGCGCTGCATGACCGCGTCGAGCGGGCCGGGCATCAGCCTCATGCAGGAAGGCATCAGCTACATGGCGGGCGCGGAATTGCCATGCGTCATCGCGGACATCACGCGCGGTGGTCCGGGGTTGGGAAACATCGCATCGGAGCAGAGCGACTATCACCAGGTGGTGAAAGGCGGCGGCAACGGTAACTATCGAACGATCGTTCTCGCGCCGCATTCAGTGCAGGAGATGGCCGATCTTACGTCGCTGGCATTTGAGCTCGCCGATCGTTATCGCACTCCAGTGGTGCTGCTGGCTGACGGATTTGTCGGGCAGATGATGGAGCCGGTGGAGTTCGCGGAGATTGCGACGGCGCCGCACCAGCCGGACTGGGCCGTTGCGGGTACGGCTGAAACACGCGCCAACATGATCACCTCACTGCACATGGGCACCGATGACCTTGAAGCGCATGTCCACGCGCTGGAAGCCAAGTATCGGCATGCCGAGCACCGTGAGACGCGAGCCGAGAACTGGTATGCCGAGGACGCTGAAATTGTGCTGGTGGGTTACGGGATCGTAGGCCGCATATTGAAGGCAGTGGTTGCGGATGCTCGCGCCAGCGGCATCAAGGTGGGATTGCTCAGGCCGATCACGCTCTATCCATTTCCGACGGCGGATTTTCAGCGGCTGGCGAAACGCGCGCAGGTTTTCGTCGTGGTGGAAATGAGCAATGGCCAGTTGATCGAAGACGTGCGGCTGGCGCTGAACGGCGCACGGCCCGTGGAGTTTTTCAGCCGAGTTGGCGGCAATGTGCCATCGCACGAAGAGGTACTCAAAATTGTGCAGAAGCTGGCGCGTCAGTACACGGAACAGGAGCAGAAAGCCCATGTCTAGCACGATCGAGTCTGATTACGAAGTGGTGCACGCCAAGCCAAAGGTCTTCTACGAGACTTACGAGCGGAAAGAAGATCTGCAGCACCAGACACACTATTGCCCTGGATGCGGGCACGGCATTGTGCACAAGATGCTGGCCAAGGCCATCGATGAACTCGGCATTCAGGACCGTACGGTGCTCATCAGCCCTGTCGGCTGCTCTGTGTTTGCGTACTACTACTTCGATGTGGGCAACGTGCAGGCCGCGCATGGCCGGGCGCCGGCGGTGGCCACTGGGGTGAAGCGCAGCAGGCCCAACAGCATCGTCATCGGCTACCAGGGCGACGGAGATTTGTCGGCCATTGGCGCGGCGGAGATTCTGCACGCGGCCAATCGAGGCGAGCACATCACTGTCATCTTTGTGAACAACGCCATCTACAGCATGACGGGCGGACAGGCAGCGCCCACGACTCTGCTGGGGCAGAAGAGCACGACGACCCCGCTTGGCCGCAGCGCCGCGCATGAAGGCTATCCCCTGCGCATGAGCGAATTGCTGGCTACGCTCGATGCGCCGGTGTACATCGAACGCGTGGGGCTGGGCGACAACAGGCAGATCGCGCAGGCAACACGCGCCATTCGACGAGCCGTCGAAAACCAGGTGCGCGGGTTGGGTTTCTCGCTGATCGAGGTGCTTTCACCCTGCCCGACAATCTGGAAGATGTCGGCGGTAGAGGCTCAGCACTGGGTACGAGATGTGATGGAAAAGACTTATCCGCTGGGAGTGGTCTGCGACCGCACCAAGGAAGCGCAGCCACGACCGAAGCCGGAATCAGCGCCACCGCTCGAGGAGATTCCGCAGATTCTTGGCGTTGCTCATGACGACGTGCGAAGAGATGGGCCGGCGTGCAAGGAGCGCGGCGACGTTGACCTTCACGTGCGCGTCGCGGGTTTTGGCGGGCAGGGAGTTTTGCTGCTCGGAGAGGTGCTGGTGGAGGCGGGGCTCGATGCGGGACTCGAGGTTTCGTGGCTGCCGTCGTATGGACCTGAGATGCGCTCCGGAACATCGAATTGCCACGTGCGCTTGTCGAATGAGCCGATCGATTCCCCGCTCGTCACGGTGCCCAATGTTCTTGTTGCCATGAATGAGCGGTCGCTGCGCAAGTTTGACTTGAGCGTGCAACCGGGCGGATGGGTGATCTACAACGGCGACACTTTTCCGGCTGACTGCGAGCGTCCGGATGTAGATGTAAATGTTCTGGCGCTGCCTTTCACCCACGCAGCGGATGAACTGGGCGATTCGCGGGCGACGAACATGGTGATGCTTGGCGCGCTGCTTGAGATTACCGGAGCTCTGCCGCAGGCAAGCATCGATGCAGCGCTGCGCAGGTTGGTGAAGAGCCAGCGCTGGCATGAACTCGATCAGCGCGCGCTGACAAAGGGCCGGGAACTCTACAGAGAGTCGCGCAAAGAGGTTGTGGCATGAAAGCTGATGCAGATCCGAATCTGATTGTTTACTTCGGCGGGCAATACATTCCGCTGCGTGAGGCGCGCGTGGGAATTTTGACACATGCGCTGCATTACGGCACCGGCGTGTTTGAAGGTATCCGCGCGCACTGGGATCGGGACGAGGAGGAACTCTTTCTGCTGCGCCCGCGGGAGCACTACGAGCGCTGGAAACGGAACTGTGGAATTTTGCGCATTGATGTTCCGGCCTCCCCTGCTGAGTTATGCGCGATTACCGTGGAACTCATGCGGCGAAATGCGTTTCACACCAATGTCTACGTGCGGCCCCTGGCTTACAAAAGCGCGGAAAGGGTTGGTGTCAGCACAGACGATCAGGATGCATTTGCAGTAATCGCAATGCCTTTTGGCGAATATCTTCATAGTGACAAAGGATTGCACGCCGGAGTAAGCTCTTGGCGGCGGATTGAGGACAATGCGATTCCTGCGCGCGCGAAAATCTGCGGAGCCTACGTAAACAGTGCCCTGGCTACAGATGATGCGCGGCGGTGCGGGTTTGACGAGGCGATCTTTTTGAACGAAAGCGGCCACGTCGCCGAAGGCGCGGCCTGCAACATTTTCATGGTACGCAATGGAAAGCTGATAACTCCGGCGGTGACCGAAAATGCGCTGGAGGGGATTACGCGGGATTCAGTGATGCAACTGGCGCGGCGCGAATTCGGCATGCCGATTGTGGAGCGGCCGATCGACCGCAGTGAACTCTATGTATGTGACGAATTGTTTTTCACCGGCACGGCCGTTGGCGTTGCACCGATCGTGCGCGTCGATCATCGCGCGGTGAAGGCTGGAGAAATAGGCGCGGTGACGCGCGAGATACGACGGCTGTATTTCGAGGCGACCCGCGGACACTTGCAGGCTTATGGGAACTGGCTGACGCCGGTTTACCAGTCGCGGATGAAGCACGAACAGGACCTGGCTGCATTGGTTGGATGATAGTTGGATGAGCGAATGATCCTGTCGTGACCGCGCGGTAGAAGGTGCGGCAAGGAGGAAGAACAATGCTCATGACAAAGGTCGCAGATAACGCCTACGACGTTGCGCTGGAGAATTTTGATACGGCAGCGGACGCACTCGGCCTCGACAACGATACGCGGGAGATGATCAAGTTTCCCGAACGCGTGCTGATGGTAACAGTCCCGGTGCGCATGGACGACGGGCACATTCGTCGCTTTGAAGCCTTCCGCGTGCAGCACAGCACGGCACGCGGCCCCGCGAAGGGCGGCATTCGCTTCCATCCGCAAGTTACGCTCGATGAGGTGAAAGCACTTGCAACGTGGATGACCTGGAAGTGCGCAGTGGTGAATATTCCATTTGGCGGCGGCAAGGGCGGCATCACTTGCGACCCCAAGCACATGTCGCAGGGCGAGCTGGAACGGATGACGCGGCGTTACACAAGCGCGATCCTTCCGCTGATCGGGCCGGATCAGGACATTCCCGCGCCCGACGTCTATACCAACTCGCAGACTATGGCCTGGATCATGGATACCTACAGCATGACCAAGGGCTTTACGATTCCTGGAGTCGTAACAGGAAAGCCGATCAGCCTTGGCGGTTCGCTGGGAAGAAATGAAGCCACGGGTCGCGGTGTGTTCTACACCGTTCAGTGCGCATGCGACCACCTGGGCATGACGCTCAAGGGCGCCACAGTTGCAGTGCAGGGCTTTGGCAACGCGGGCTCGATTGCGGCGCAGCTGCTGCATGAGGCAGGCGCCAGAGTGATCGCGGTCAGCGACTCCGCGGGCTGCATTTACAACAAGAACGGGCTCGATATTCCGGAGCTGATCCACATGAAGGCACTGGTCGGTCATGTGAGCGGATTCCCGGGAAGCGAGCCGATTGAGCCGGCTACGTTGCTGGCAATGAAGTGCGACATCCTCGTGCCGGCTGCGTTGGAGAACGCAATTACGGGCGAGAACGCGGCGACGGTGGGCGCAACAATCATCGCCGAAGCGGCCAACGGGCCTCTGACTCCGGCGGCTGACAGAATTCTTGAAGGCAAGGGCGCGTTTGTGATTCCGGATATTCTGTGCAACGCGGGCGGCGTGACGGTGTCGTACTTCGAGTGGGTGCAGGACGTGCAGCACCTCTTCTGGGAGGCGCAGGATGTGTACAACCGCCTGGAGAAGGTAATGAAGGTCGCATTCCGCGATGTGCTCAAGATTCACCTTGATCGCAACGTTCCCATGAGAATCGCAGCCAACATGCTGGGCATCGGACGAGTGGCCGAAGCCATACATCTCCGGGGGATCTATCCGTAGTGTTGTGTGTTATTTACCGGCGAAATCGAGCTAGTGGCAGGTCAACCGCGGAGGGGCGGCGTCTTGAGTGGCGTCGTCCTTTCCGTTTCAGGTGAATCCCTGTATACTTGAGATTCGGCAAGCCGTAGGGCGAGTGTGTCTTGATACGCCCAGATAGCCGTTCGAGGCCGAAAAGGGGCCGGAACAGGTTGGATCGCCGCCAGGCAGCGGCTCCGGCAGCGCGAAACTAAGACAAGGTTTGGAGCAAAGTAATGGCACAAGTATGTGATGTATGCGGCAAAGGCCCACAGTTTGGTAACAACATCTCTCACGCGCACAACGTGACAAAGCGGCGCTGGAACGTGAACCTGCAAGCGGTGAAGGCGCTCGTGAACGGAAACCCGAAGCGGATCCGCGTGTGCACCAGCTGCATCAAGAGCGGCAAGATCGCCAAGACCTAACGGCTGTGCTCGAGCTGCAGCCGCCGAAAGATCCGGCTCAGAAAATCAGGATTGACGAAGACCCCCGTCCGACTTGGACGGGGTTTTGTTGTGCCTGCGAACTCGTTGTTATGCTTACCGTGCTCCCGGCACAGTTTCGGCGAGCGGGTTTTCCCAGGAGAAGGCAGCAGCATCGAGACCCTGCGGCGACCAGCTCTTCACGATTGCCTGGGAAAGCTTGCCCAGGGTCTGCTCGGCTTCGTTGTCTCCGTTCCACCGCTGGTCCGCGTTCTCCCAGGTGAAAGCGGAAATCACCACCATTCCCGCTTTGGTTGAGATGAGGGCAACGTCGTTGCGCACTTGATTGAGTGCGCCAGTCTTGTTGCCAATCGCTGAACCGTTCTCGCTGGTGTCGAACGACTCGATGTAGCGCGGCAGGCTGTTGCGATCCTGCTGGCTGCGCAGCATGTGCAGAATGGCTCCACAGAGCGGCCCGTCGCTCGGCAGTGACGCTGAATTATCGAAGGCCAGATGGCAGGTTGCAAGGCGCTCCATGATCGAAGCCATTTCGCGCGGTGTAGTTTTGCCCAGCCCAAACCGAGGCTGATCGGCCGGCATCGGACCGGCGGCCGGCACGAAGACCTTCTTGTAGAGCACGGTCTGCTTGAGCCCCGCGGCGCGCAAGGTTGCGTTGATGTGTGAGAGTCCCAGGCGATCGATGGCCATGTTGGTTGCGGTGTTGTCGCTGACAACGACCATCAGAGTCAAGGTGTCGCCGAGTGTGAGCGCCAAAGGCGGCGTGAGTTGCCCGAGGACGCCGGAGCCCTCGACCTGGTTGGGCTTGGTGAGGACGAGCCGCTCCTCAAGTGTGCCGTGCTTCGAGCGGATCTGCTCCGCGGCGTCGAGCAGGATGCCCATTTTGATTACGGACGCCGTCTGCACCGCCAGATCCGGAGAGAGCGAGGCGGTCTGCCCTGTGCGGAGATTGTGTGCGTACAGTGCGACCTTGCCGTGATGTGCGTCCGCGATGGCTTTGATCTGCTGGTCGAGTTGCTGGTCCTGCTGCAAGGCTGGCTGCTGGACTGGAGCTTGCGCGAGCACCGTGACGGCGAACAGACAGCCAAACATGCACAGGAGGCTCCACCAATTTCGAAAAGAAGTCATGGCGACAGAGTATCGTGGCGAACGGGTGGCAGGCCGCCCGTTGATCTCTATGAAGGTAGATGACGGTGCAATTGAACAAGCATCCCAAAGACGTGCGAGTGCGATGAGCGGGAGCGTACGCGGAAACTCCTTGCAATCTCGAGAAGGGCTGTTAGACTTCGTCACAAATGGAGACCGCATGCATCGCACCTTTGCCATCGGCCCAGCCGGCCTGATCTTTGTGCTGTTGTTTGCTGCTCTATGCGCAACGGCGGCCGAGAAAGATTCGATCACCATCGGGGGAGTCACTTTCGATTTTGGTGCGCCGTCTGCACCCCTTACCGCTTCGCAGCAGGCGTTCTTTCAAAAGTACAAAGACGCTGTGAACCGGCGCGATGAGAACGCCTTGCTGGCGCTGCAAGACCCCGTCCGCAGCAGCTGCAAATTTGACGGGGATCAGATCCTTCTTCGCGAACTGCGGCACGTGATTCCCGACCAGGCGACTGTCAGATTCTTCCCTTCGAATACAGACTTCGCAAAAGTCTTCGGGTTCGGCGACATGGCGTACCTGTCAGTTGCTCCGACGGCGGTCCTCGGCATCAGCTATCGATCCGCGACCAAAGAGCGAGTGAGCATAACGCAGATCATGCGCCCCGTGCGGCAGAGCGGAGAGTCAATTACATTGGTCCCGTATTGCCTAACTGAAAAGGGGAAAAACCTGCTTGAGCAGCGGAAGCAGTAAGGTTCTCGAATGCAATTGCGGTTCGGTATTCAGTCTTCTTTTCGGGTGAAGGTGAGCGAAGCAGAGTTGATGCAGTAGCGGAGGCCGGTGGGGCGAGGTCCGTCGGGGAAGACGTGGCCCAAGTGTCCCCCGCAGCGCGCGCAGGTCACCTCAATGCGGCGCATCCCGAATGTATTGTCCTCGTGCTCTGTGATGGCTTTGGAGTCGGCCGGCAACATAAAACTGGGCCAGCCACAGCCGGAGTCGAACTTGGCTCCCGAGAGGAACAGGAGCGCTCCGCATCCGGCACAGTGGTAGTTGCCTGTGTCGTGGTTCTCGGTGAGTGCGCCTGAAAACGGGCGCTCTGTTCCCTTTTCGCGCAGCACGCGGTACTGCTGAGAGTCCAGGATAGAGCGCCACTCAGCGTCGGTGTGTTCGACCGTTTCGGGAGTTTCGGAATTCTTGAATCCGTCGCTCATTCAGCCTCCTGGGGGGATGCGAAGGTCTTGAAAGCCAATTGGACGCGCGGAAACCTGCAGTGGAAGCGTCCAAGTGGGTCAATATCAGACTTCTGCTATAAGTTCAATCTCTACCAGCACGTCCTTGGGCAAGCGGGAGACCTCAACGGTAGAGCGTGCAGGCGGCGCAACCCCCGCGGGGGCCAGATAAGCGCCGTAAACTGCGTTCATGGCCGCGAAATCGTTGAAATCCTTCAGGAAGACGGTGGCTTTAACCGTTTGCGCGAGGCTGCTGCCCGCAGCTTCAAGGACAGCCTTGAGGTTCTCTAGTGCGCGGGTGGTCTGTTCGGTGATTCCGCCCGCGACCACCTGTTGAGTGACCGGGTCCAACGCGACCTGCCCGGCGGTGAAGACGAGGTTGCCCGCGCGAATGGCCTGCGAATAGGGGCCAATCGCCGCGGGCGCAGAGGGCGTGGAGACGACCATCTTGCTCATCTTCAAATTGTACCGGCAGCGCCGCAGGTTGCCGAAATCTACCGCCAGGTGGCCAGCAGCCCGCCGACAATGAACAGACCCAGCAGCCAGTAGCCACCCGTGATGGCAAAGAGCTTGAAGCGGCGGCCTTCATAGATTCCCTGCGGCAGGTTCGGTGCGGCGATGAAGCCGATCCACACCAGGCAGCCGATCAGCGCACCCCAGCCAAATGTGATAACGCCCGACCAGGAAATGATGTGCGCGAGCACAAACGACAGAACCAGGTCACCGATGAGCGACGAGATCATGCCGAGGTACATCATGTTCTTTTTGCTGTCATCCTTCTTCAGACCCAGCATTTCCATCCAGGGCTTCGCAAAGAGGGCAGGTGAAAACCACCCAGCTCCGAGAATCCAGAGGATGACGGCCGAAACCAGAATGGCAACGTGATTGATGTGCGGTTGGATCATTGAAAACCCTCCACGAAACACGGCAGTCCGCCGGCGTTGATTGAACGCACAGAAACAGGGAACCGAAATCGCAACGGTAATCCGGCCCTGACTTTTGCGCAGTCGGTAGACCCCTGTCAAGGGCAAATGCATACAATCAGTCCGGCGGACCCAAAGAGGGAACGTGCCGAAGTGGGAGCAGGTTACCGATGGACCAGGTGTTTCGACGCCCTTCCGACCGGGATCGAACAGCCCGAAATTGAATCAATTTTCAAAAGTGCAGGAAGGGCGCGAGTTCCAGGAATAGTCGAGACGAGCAAAAACAAGCATCCCATCCAGCCGGTTTTCGCGGGATGCGAAGTGGGCTGGATGGGATTGCGTTTGAACGGGAGAAGCCTCGCTTAGACCAGCTTGGCGTCGAGGGTGACCTCGGTATTGTTGGCGAAGAGCTTCGAGATGGGGCAGCCGCCCTTGGCGTCGGCGGCAGCCTTGTCGAAGACTTCCTTTGACGCGCCCGGAACACTGGCCGTGGTGGTCAGCGCGATCCTCGTGATCGAGAAGCCGTCACCGACCTTGGCCAGGGTCACTGCGGCATGTGTTTCAATCTTCGAGGGCGTCAGACCCGCCCCGCCTAGTTGCGCGCCAAGCGCCATCGAGAAGCAGCTTGCGTGTGCCGCTGCAATCAGCTCTTCCGGAGTGGTGCCGCTTGCGGCGCCCTCAAACCGTGTGGCGAAAGAGTAGTTCGCATTGCTCAGCACGCCCGTCGCCGTCGAGATTGTGCCCTTGCCTTCCTTCAATGAACCTGTCCAAACCGCACTTGCTTTGCTAGCCATAATTTTCTCCTTGGGGATTCAAGATTCCAGTGGTTGCGTGGTGATGGAATGGGCCGCCTGGTGGGAAACGCAGGAGGCGCTACGAAGTTGATGCTTGAGGCACCTGCCCGGATGCCGTGGACTAGGCTGCCCGCCTCTCCATGCTAATCTGTCGAGCATGCTCCCACAGCGGCCCAGCGCCCTCGACGCCGATTTTACGGCTGATTTCTCACAAAGTGGTGCGAACTGTCCCGTCGACGTCGCTCAGCCCGTGGAGCATCACTGCCAGATTTGCCCTACCTGCTCGCATAGGCTGGTCGGCCACCGCTGCAAGCTTGTGTGCACTCAGTGCGGCTACTACCTCAGTTGCGCGGATTACTACTGAGGGCTGCGCTTTCGCAATTCGCCCCATTTTCCCATCCTTGCACTCATCGAGGATTACTCCCGAAATGAGGCGATATGGGTACGAAAAAACTCTTCCGCTGATGTAATAACCATCCTTTCCGAGAACAATGTGAGTTGAATTCTCGCTCCGGAAAGGAAGGTCACTTTGCAATCAACTTGGGTCGGATGGTTATTCCCTTTTTTCCGCGGATTGTTGCTCGGCGTCGCTGCCATGGTCCTCCACGAATGCGCGCACCTCTTGTGCGCGGTGGTTCTGGGAATCAAAGTCAAACGAGTCGGCATCATTTGGAACAAAGGCCTTTACACCGTGAGAGAGGCGGGATCGCCGGGCAAAAACGTCCTCATCGCTCTGGCAGGTCCGTTCATGAATATGCTTCTTGTCTCGTTCTGGATATTGTCGCCAACCTTCGGCATGGCGAACTTCTGTTACGCGCTTGCCAATCTGCTCCCAATCGACGGTTCCGATGGATCTCGCATTGTGAATTGCTGGATGCAAATGCGCAAGAAACAACTTGTCTTCTGATCAGAATCAAGCAAACCAGTTTACGGAAGCATCTAAGTGACTATTCTGCTTGTAGATGTGGGTGATTCGGTGTTTCGGCTCACACCAACAGCCGCGACAATTTAAGTTGTACTTTCTTACCACTGTTGTGCAATCACATCCGGCCTCGATCTCCGCTAGAGTTACGGCACTGGGAGAATCTATTGTGAGACAAAACGCGGATAGAGATGTATATCGTTTTGCATATGATGAAGCTTCGACCGAACTCCGGAAAATCCTGACGGCCTTCCAGCAACTATGCGCCCAGAAGAAGAAGGTTGAACGACTCATGGCCGCACTTGAGCCCGCGCTCGGACCCGACGTGAAAGTTGCGGAGCCCAATCGCAGCGAGCGCAAAACTCGCTTACCCTATTGCACCGTCGTCACTCGGCTGACCGTTCTCGAGAAAACCCCAAGCAGATAGCGCGGAGCCGTCGATCCACACCCCGTAATCCCTCGGATACGGCTCTTCAGCCGTCTCATTGGGAAATCTGATCAAATCGTGCCCATGAAACTCGTGCCCCTGAAACGACCCGCCACAGAACGCCACTTATAGCTTGGCACCTTGATTGAACGGACTTTCCCTCGAATTCTCCTCTTCATTCTTATCCTCCCGGCAAAGACTGAGCGATTCGCACATTGCTTTGTGCGTCCGGTTCTCCCTGCAAACCCTATCTAACTCGCTGAACCTATTACTCCAATCTTAATAAGCGCGGACTCCTAACTGAAGGCTGCTTCATTCGGTGTGCAAGTTCCAATTGAATTTGGTGTATTGGTTTGAGACAATCCGGTATTACTTCGGTAAGCACGAAATCGAGATGAGCTAATAACCGAGAAATCCCCCTCGGGAATAGTGGCCTCCAAGAAACTGGAAAAGTATGGAAACCAAGAGGTACTGCGCGTACAACTTGTCCAGGGAAAGCTCACTCAGCTCAAAGCTGACTGTCGCCGATAGTGCGAACCAACCGTTAAAAGTCTTGAAAGTGATGATAGGCGGGCTCGCCCTCGATGCCGAATCAGGCCTGTGGTTAAAGCCCCTCGCGGCCGTTCCCGAAGTTCCACGGCTCTTCCCCTTTGACCTGGTCTATCTGGATGGGGAGAATCGAGTCATTCGGGGAGTGGAAGTGGTCCCTGGAGTGGAATTCCCGCCACTCAGCAAGCAGGTAACGAGCGCGCTTGTACTGCCGCAGCAGACCCTCTCTTCAACGCAGACACGTACCGGCGATCATCTCGTTATCTGTTCTGAGGATGAGATGACACGCCTGCTGGAGCGCATTTCCGAACCAGCTGTCCCCGCCCCGATGGCGCCGGATCCCGGAGCACAAGCTGAGCAACAGAAAGACGCCGCGCTCCATGCACGAAACGGTAACCTGCCGTCGTTGGCTCCGAGAGTAACAACCCCAATCGAGCCGGCCACTCAGGTTGAACGGACCCACAATCTGGACATCTCCGATCTGTTTCCTGTGGCTCCTGCCGCGCAGAGCGTTGACCGGGTGGTGAAAGACTTCCACGAGCAGCCAAGCGTATTGGCAAAGACCCCCGCACCCACCCCAACTCCAGACCCCATTCCGGTTTTTCAAGGTGCCCAGAGTGCGCCCCTTGTCGTACCGAGAGTCGACTCCGTGGTTGTGGATAGCCTGAATGCCCGTCCAGTTCCAGCCGCTCCGACTCCATTTACTGAGAACCGCACACCCACGGTCGAATCGCTGCCGAGTATGCCTGATCCGGTCCCCAGCGCATCATCCTCGCCAGTCACGCCGGTCGCGAAGCCTCCGGATGAGGAAATCCGGAATCAAAGCGCGCCAGTTCCCGCCGCGCCTGGTCCAGTCATTCAAAGCACAAAGCCGCCGGCCGCGAAGTCCATATCCCCCCGTGCTCCGGTTCCAAATGCTCCTTCCATCGTGATGAAGAGTATGGGATCTACTGTGTCAAATTATCCGAGCTGGCAGGTCTCGACCTCAACCATTCCCGGCCCGCCGGTGCCGAGCGCAAAGCCTGCTAGCGAAGAAGCTAAAAGCTCGAGGGTGCATAAGTCCGACACGCCGGACAGCCAAAGCCTCCAAACTCGCGAAGCTGCCCAACCGGGTACCGTATCTTCCAAGCCAGAACCGCGTCGGTCAGTCGTTCCTCCTGCGATCACGCCCCCAGCGACCAACTCAGCACAAAGAGTATCGGACAACGATGATCTTAAAAATCGGGTTAACGAGTTCCCGAGAAGGCGTAGATCGGTTACAGCCGCACCTGCGCGAGTCGCGCAGAGCCCAAACGAACAAAGTAAGGAACAATTGCCTTCGCATACAGCCGCCTCAGCGCCGGTTGTGCAACCAGAAGCCGCTCCAGCGGTCGGGCCATCTCTGGACACGTCTTTGGGCTTTGCTCCTTCTGCTCCGGCAAAATCTGTTCAGGCTCCAGCGCCGGCGGTGAAGACTCAGGAAAATCGAGTGGAAGCACCGCAACGCGAAGAGACTTTGGCTCATCCCGCGCTCACCAAGCGATCGGACGGCCCGCCCTCTGCAATCCCGCAACCAGCCGCGCAACAGTTTGCCCGGACATTGAAGGTCGAACCGCAGGCAAAGCCCAAACCGCAAGCCGAGCCCGAGCCTCATGCCAAGACCAAAGACTCATTGACTAGCCGGTTCATGCGCTGGCTCGATCCTGAGGTCGCTCCTCACGATCGTCGCAAGGCGGACCGGCGAAATATGCCGGGACTTGTCGCCTATTACTTCAGCGGTGGCGCACCGAAAGGACACGAGATCGCGGATATCAGTCCCAACGGTTTTTACATGATTACAAAAGACCGCTGGATGCCTGAGACCATGATTCAAATGACTCTGCAAAAGCCAAGTATCAATGGCAGGCCACGCAGAGAATCGCTCACCGTGCTTTCCAAAGTCGTTCGCATTGGCAAGGATGGAGTGGGGGCGAAGTTCGTGCATGGAGAGGATCTTGACCCCTACAGCCGCGAAATCCTCCCCACGCAAGCCACTGACAAAAAGGCTCTGGCAAAATTCCTCTAGCGGGTTGGATCTTCGTCCTCTGTGCGGCTTTTCTGAAGACACCCAATTTCATATTCATGCCGCAATTCCGTGCCGCGCATTCTATTCAACGTTGCAATGAATGCTGATATTGCTCGCACCTCGATGCCGCTTCGAGCTGAATCGAGCGCGGGAAATCCCCCATTCACACGCAAGCGGGCGCATTCAAGGCGATTCGTTAGTTTCGGATAAGTCATTGATTACAAATAATAAATGGGGGCTCTAGCACTTAGGTTTGCGGCCTCTAAGTACCTTTGGGTCCGTACTCAACTTTTTGGGGATATTGGCCGCTCATGCATAGGTGCTATTTTTGAACTCCGTCGTAATAGAGCGACATTTGCTGAGCGACGGAGTTTGTCCGCCGCAAAGAACCCTCCGCAAGAAATGAGGCCGTATGAATTCGAAGAACGAGAACGCCAAAAATTGCAGGCAACCAGGCTCCATAATCCCCGGGGTTACTGCCATTGACACCCAAGCCCGCCATTCACAAAGGCAGTCGGGACCGGAATCAATCCCTGGCGCGAAACCGCCGTTGTTTGCTCGCTTTCTGCGTTGGCTCTACCCCGATCAGCGCAAGACAAATCGCCACGCCATGCCTCCGCTTGTCGCCTATTTGGGCGCTGTCCGCACTTCCAAGGTTTTCGAAGTTGGCGACGTCAGCAACGCGGGCTTTTACATGCTCACGCAGGAGCGCTGGTTACCAGGAAGCGAAATGCCGGTGACGCTTCAGCGGACCGACGGAGAGGATCTCCCGGCAACCATTACTATGTTGTCCAAAGTCGTCCGCAGCGGATCTGACGGAGTTGGTTTTTCGTTTGCCGTTCCAGGTACTGACGCGGAAGGCACGATCACTGATTCAGGAGCCTGGGCAATCGAAAACGATCTGAAGCAGTTTCTGAACGGGCTGCATCTCACGGAATTTGAACCGGAATTGGAGCGAGCGTCGTAAATACAGGCGCTGCTTATTCGTGTCCCATTTGTTCTATCGCATTTTAGGAAACCATATAGTCCGAAGCGATGATCTTAAGCGGGCGGCCAAAGGGAGCGACAGCTTTGCACAACGCTAGACAGGCAGCACTATTTCCTAAAATGCCGTAGAGTTGGAGATAGGCCACTCCGATTTTGGCTTCGAGCGAGCTTTCAGTTTTGGAGGGGATACCGGTACACGACACCCTGATTCTAGTTCAATCAGGAGAGGGAGCGAGAGCGGATTCCAGGAGCCATTCAATAGCCCTCTCTAGCCTGTCAGTTTCCACAGGAATCGCATATTTATGGAAACCAAGCAACGCTCCGTATACAACGCGACCAGGGGCTGCTCTCTCAGCTTCAAGGTCACTGTTGCCGACAGCGCGCTTCAGCCCCTTAAGGTCTTAAGAGTCCTGGTTAAGGAACTCGCACTCGATGCCGAATCGGGGCTGTGGTTGACCCCGCTTTTAAATGCACCAAAAATGATGCGGTTGTTTCCTTTTGACCTTGTCTACTTGGACGGCGATCTCCGGGTCATTCAGGGAGTTGAACTGCTGCCTCACGTGGAGTTTCCGCGATTCAACGAGTTGGTTGCAAGTGCATTAATCCTGCCCCTTTACACCCTTTCTTCAACCGAGACCCATGAGGGTGATCAGCTCATTATCTGTTCTGTAGAGGAAATGGAGAGTCGCATTGCAGAGCTCGCGAGTCAAACAGCGATCGTTCCGGTCGAACCTGCTCCTATAATTTCCGTTGAATCTGCAACTTTGCCGGCGACACGAAGTCTGGAATTACCCGGGATGCCTTCTCCGATTCCGCGTGCCCCATTTCAACTTCCGGTTCCTCAAGTCGCACAGGGCACGGGGTTTACGGTGGCGCTACACACGAGTTGGCGGATCGCCAACTCGACTGTGTCCGCAGCCCATCCGGAAGTTATTGATGCCATTGAACTTATCGATAGGATCGAGCAGGAGTTCCCAGTTGCGACTGTCTCCGAGCCGACCGCTCAGCCTGAGGCTGCTGAGACGGTAGAGAGTCCGCTGGAAGTGGCTGTATATAAAGAGGTTAATACTGCGGAGACACAAAACCCGGGGGTAGAGGGCAAATTGTTCCACGTGGAACATTTTCAAAGCGCCGAATCGGCCTTTAAACAAAATGATGTTCAAATGGACGAATCGGGTATTACGGCGGAAGTTAAACAAAACATTGTTTCTACGGGTGAAAAAGAGCAGTCATCGAAGTCAAAAGATGATCTGGAAGTCATACCCAGGTCCGGCTCGGAGGACGTCTGGGCCGCGAATTCTACACGGGCCACGGAGAACCTCAGGTCACCTGAGCACATGGGGGCGCTGGAGCGACTGTTTCCGAACCAGAATATTTCCACTTCGGCGAATGCCGAATCTGTAAGCCCGAGGGCAAGTTCCCTTGCCAAACTGGCGGTAAAACCGGGCACAAGTGTGCAGGCCAAAGAGAAGGATTCTTTGAAAACGCGGGTCAAACGGTGGCTCAATGCAGAAGGCCGTCCTGAAGAAAGGCGCAAGGCTACTCGACTCTCATTGCCCGGCTTGGTCGTCTTTGACGTCGCCAGCGACGACCCAACGCCGCACGAGGTTGGGGACGTCAGCCCGACCGGGCTTTATCTGCGTACAGAACAACGCTGGCCGAAAGGCGATTTGATCTCGCTTTCGCTGCAAAGGAAGGGCTCGACGGAGAAAGGTTCTGACCACCGCATCGCAGTTCAAGCTGAAGCTGTCCGGTGGGGCGAAGACGGAGTCGGGCTAACGTTCGTGCTGCCTGACGAAGTGGAGTTTCACCCGTGGAGGGGCCTGCAAGAACGCAGGACTCACGAGACCGAGGCCGAGTATTTCGTGAGGGAGTTTCGGATGGCCAGGGCGATGGGGTTTCTACGTCGAATTTGTCCTCCTGCGGTGGATGAGATCGGGCAAATGTTTCATAACCGACTCAGTAACAAGAGAGTGGCGAGCGCTGTCGAGATCGCAATTAAGGCGGAGGAACTGCTGGCACAGATTGACAATCCGGAAGGAGTTCTCGCTCATCCGAATGTTGTGGTTCGCATCCTGGATGACGGGTCATGGGCGGAGGTGGATTGGATTCAGCGATTATGGGCGGGCCTCCTGGTTACATCGTGCACGGCGGATGGACAGGACAAATCGAATCTTGTTTTTGTGGAGTTGCTCGACAAGCTCACGCCGATTCACCTGCGTATCCTGTCGGCTGCCTGTCGAAAAGGACATGAGGTTTTGTCGGAAGGCGGATCGACCTCGACCTTGACACTCTATTTCACGGCGGAGGAGTTGATCGAAGCGACTGGATCGCACAGCCTGCTCAAGATTCAGCAGACGATTTCCCATCTGTCAACATTTGGATTGCTTGCCGGGAGCGCGAGGTCCTCTTACGTTCCGATCACGGAAAAGACGAAGACCACTCCGACGACTCTTGGCCTCGAGATGCACGCGCGGTGTCATGGGCGGCGATAGCGATTTCCAATTAGCTGGTTGGGGTAGATAATCTGACACTGAGCATCTTCGCCCTGTTCAAAATCGTAAGCTTGCGCAACGCGTAACTTCTCGCCTCCTCGCGCAACCTGAGCAATCAACCACGGCTTAAGTTCGCTCAACGTGGCAGATTTACGGGAAGCTGACATAGTTACGCTGGTTGGCTAATTCGAGCGGGTCAGGGTCGGATGCAGTCAATGACCATGCTTTTCCAGAGATAGGTGTAACGTCCGGCGCCTTCGAAATGCAACCCTCGGAAGCCAGTTTCGAACATCAGGGCCGACAGAGTTCTTTTGCTGAAGAACTGGATATGACCGCCGTCGAAATGGGGATTGTGGTGGTGGTCCCATCCGCCCGCCAGCGCTATCACCAGATTCTTCAAGTATCCGTGGTAAGGCGTTGTGCAGAGAAATCTGCCGCGCGGTTTGGTGGCCGCGAAACATCCTGCCATGAAAGACCTTGGGTCATAGAGGTGCTCCACGACCTCGACACTGTAGACGAGGTCGAAAGGCGCCTCGTGCAAGACGTCGAGTAGTTCCTTATTCGCGGGCAGAACCTCGAATCTGCCTGTCGGACAAATCTTGCGCGCAAGGCGGACACCGGGTTCGGCGAGATCTACTCCAACGACGGAATGACCACGCTCGGCAAACTCACTGGCTAGACGACCGTTGCCGCATCCGATATCGAGAACTCGCGAGTGGGGCGGAAGCCCGTTGCAAAGACGCAAGAGCCTGGGAAGGATGTAGGCATGAGAGGGATTGCCAGCAAATGTGGAGTATTTTGTTGATTCGATGAACGGTGTAGAGCCCGCTATATGCGGCAATATACCACTGACAGTGCGCCGTATGCGAAAGGGCGAGTGAATCGGGTCAGAAAGAGTAGGCGTGCATGGTCAATTGCCGGCGAAGTTTCACAGTGCAAAAACAGGCGGAGGCACTCAGGAGAAATGGACCGTCACCGCCGATCCAACCGCCCCGTCGAAGCCGAATGTCGCAACCCAGACTTCGAACGATCAAGCCGACTACCGATTTCCTTTATTGATCGCCGATGAAGGCTCCTTCCAGAACCTGGATCTCAGCGAAGGATTCAAGGCAGTCTCGGGGAGTGTTGACCGAGCGGGAGGGATGGCTTTTCGTCTGAAAGATCCCAATGACAACTGCATTGTTCGCGCTAACGCTCTGGAGAACAACTACCCGCTCTACCGTGTAGTGAATGGTCGGCGCAGCCAATTCGCTGGAGCCGATTTCAAGGTCACTTCGGGAGACTGGCACAAACTCCGCGTGGAAGCGATGGGCAACAAGATCAGTTGCTATCACGACGGCAGAAAGAAGATAGAAGCCACAGACGAGACGTTCAAGGACGCGGGTAAGGTCGGCCTTTGGACAAACGCAGATTCTCGTACCTCGTTCGATGATCTGAAGGTCACGGCGAAGTGATTCGGTGTCGTCAGTTCAACTGTCTTCGGTAGACTGTAATCGCGCAACCGCTGCGCTGCTTTCAGCTCGATCTGGAATCGACATATCTACTGTGTAGAGCACGCTCAATCCGGTGCTCCACGCTGCTCAATTGAGGTTAGAAAAGTGAATCATCGAATTGCGACGTGGTTTTTTAGTTACCTAGCTGCGGGCTTATTGACGATGTGTGGCGCAAGCTATTCTCAAGACGCCCCAAGTGGGGCCGCGATTCTCAAAAAGGTCGCGGATATACCGATGCCCGGCGCCGCGGTCCGCTTTGACTACCAAAGCATGGATGTAGAGAACGGCCGCCTTTACATCTCCCACATGAACGCTGACCAGTTGGTCGTCTTCGACACCGCCTCACGTAAGGTAGTTGCGAATCTGGATGGATTCAAGCGTGTCCACGGCGTCATTGCGGTGCCAGAAATTGGCCGTGTGTATGCTTCGGTTACCGGGGAACACGCACTCGCCGTAGTCGACTCCAAAACGCTCCACATCTTAGCGAAGCCGGGACCGATTTCATATCCCGATGGCCTGGCTTACGCACCAAAAGTGAAGCGGGTGTTTGTTTCCGATGAGCATGGCAGCACGGATGCTGTCATCGATGCCACGAACAACACGCTCGTGAAGAGCATTCCGCTCGGCGGCTTCGCAGGAAACACGGTTTACGATCCGACATCCGGGCGAATTCTTGTCGCCGTTCACGGCGTGAACGAACTTGATTCCATTGACCCTGCTTCGGCAACAATCGTCGGCAAACTCTCCCTTCCGGGGATCAAGAGTCCCCATGGCGTCGCGCTGGACATTGCAAATCATCTGGCGTTTGTCGCCGGAGAGGAGAATCATTCGCTCGCGCTAGTCGATCTGAACGCTATGAAGGTGCTGTCCACGTATCAGGTGGGTGAAGACCCCGACGTGCTCGCCTTCGATCCTGGCTTGAAGCGGCTCTACGTTTCGGCCGAGTCGGGGATAATCTCAGTCTTTCAAGAGGAAACCCGGAACCTTAGACGGATTGGGGAATTCAATATGCCCCATGCTCACACAGTCAGTGTCGATCCGAAGACCCATCTGGTCTATTTTCCGCTGGAGAATATCGATGGTCACCCGTTGCTTCGGATCATGAAGCCAACCGATTTGCCATGAAGTCTCCAAGTGCTTCAGGAATCCCACTTCAAGAAGCGAGTGAGGAAGGAATTAGGCTCTATGAAGATGGCACTGCCCGAGAACAGCCATACTCGAACCGGCCTTCTCTTCCTGATGCTTCTGAGCTGTTCCGCTGCGTTGGCTGTTGCGCAGCCGAAGGTCGGTCCACGCCCCGCAAACGCACAGATCAAGGCCCAAAACATGGCAAGAATCGCTGAGGCGAGCCCAGTTGATCGCGCTCCCAAACTGGATGGGACTCTCAATGATCCTCGGTGGAGTCAGGCTCATCCGTCTGCAAACTTTTTGCAGCGAGAGCCTTACGAGGGACATACTCCGACTGAAAGAACAGAAGTCCGCGTCCTCTACACAAAGCATGAAGTGTATTTCGGAATAACCTGCATTGACTCCAATCCCGCAGGGATTATTGCCACCGAACTGCGTCGGGACGTCAGTCAGGAGTTGGACGACTACTTCGAGATCATCATCGACTCGGCTCATGATCGGCGGAATGCGTACGTATTCCAGATCAACCCGCTTGGTACACAACGAGACGCTCTGGTCACCGAGGAGCAGGTCACGGATAGCAGCTTGGGCGATGGAGACCCGGGATGGGATGGCGTATGGAAATCCGAGGCCCGCATCACAGAACATGGGTGGACGGCTACGGTTGCAATTCCGTTTGCCACTCTAAACTTCATGCAGTCGCGAGACGTCGTTTGGGGTGTCAACTTCAAGCGTTTCATCCGCCGGAAGAATGAACAGGACCTCTGGTCCGGCTGGCGTCGCGTGGATGGCGCTGCGCGGGTCAGCCATGCCGGCGAATTACACGGTATCTCTGATATTGGCAGCGGGCGCCTCTTCATCGTAAAGCCCTATGTGCTGGCCGGGTTCAGTCATTTTCCTGCGACTGCCGCAGGAACCGGACTGACTCCCGGAACCTCGGCGCTCAAAACCGGCGGCGTGGATGTCAAGCTCGGTCTCCGCTCAAACTTGGTTGCAAATTTAACCGTCAACACCGATTTCGCCGACGCTGATGTGGACACGCAGACGTTTAATCTTTCCCCATACAAGCTCTTCTTTCCTGAGAAGCGGCAGTTCTTCCTTGAAAATGCGGGCGTCTTCAGCTTCCCTATGGGCGGTGACAGTGGTGACCTGCTTTTCTTCAGCCGCCAGATCGGGATCGATCCCGTAACCGGCGAGGAGGTTCCGATCAACGGCGGGGCAAAAGTAACCGGGGCGCTGGGAAGGTTCGAGCTGGGGGTTATGGATGTGAATACCCGTAGCTCCGGTCCAAACCCAGACGCCAACTTTGCGTTGTTGCGCGTCAAGAGGTCATTGTGGGGCGGATCCTATATCGGCGTCATGGGGATCGACAAACGGTCCGGCAATCGCAGCGACAATTTCAATGAGGAAAGCGGTGCGGACACCCGGTTGGTCTTCCTCAAGGATCTGGTCGTGAATGGTTACGCTGCACAAACGCGAACACCGGGCGTCACCTCCGGGCAGACAAATGCCGGTGCGGGCTTTGCTTACCAAACCAACTGGCTTGAAGTTCTGGCCCAGCACCGGAAAGTCGGCCCGAACTTCAACCCTGAAGTGGGTTTCCTCGAGAGAACGGCCTGCATCTGCAATTTCCTCGATGCGACCATTAAGCCGCGGCCAAAGTTACAAGGTGTGCGCGAGCTGAACTTCGAGGGCTTTATCTTTCACGCTCCCGATACGCACCATACTCTGCAAACGCAAGAATGGCAGGGCACATTTCGGATTGAATTCAATGATGGGTCCTACAGCGATGATGACATTGCGGATGTCTTCAGCCAGAGAATAACCACGCCCTTCAACGTGTACAAGAACGTATTCATTCCCACGGGTGAATATAACTGGACCCGTCATCAACTCACATACGGTTCGCCCCAGGACCGCAGACTGATGGCGAACTTCTTCGAGCGATTTGGAAGCTACTATAACGGGCGCTTGAATGAACTTCGTGCACGCGCGACGTATCGGACTAACGAGAAACTGTCCTTCAGTTTCGCCGAACAGTGGAATCGGTTCCGCCTCCCGATTGCAGGCGGAAACTTTTCAGTTCTATTCGGGAGCCTTCAAACGAACTATTCTTTCTCCAGATTCCTCTCGCTCTCCGCTCACGTGCAGATGAATACCGCGAACACCAAGGCGGCAAGCGCGAACTTTCGACTTCGTTGGAACTATCGCCCTGACAGCGATCTATATGTCATCTACACAGCAGGGCAGCGGTTCGCAAGTCTAACGGCTACAAATCCTCCCCAGTTCTATGAGAACAGCCTTATCGTTAAGTACACCTATTCCTGGCGGCCTTGAGTGAGGCGAGGATGGCTCCATGCGCGCCACTGATAATAGCGGATCGTCTCGACGTTTACGCCGCTGCACTTTGCCATCGTACCGATTGTTAGGTCGTCGATCACATATCTCCCTTGACTCCGCACTATGGTACGGGGTTTAAAGTGACATGAGAAGGGTCGAGACGATGATCCGATCACCCTTGAACACGAAGATGGCTCTTATCGGCGGCGTGCTGGCTGGAATCGGTGCGTCTGCCTGTTGCGTTGGGCCACTTCTGCTCCTGAGCCTGGGGATTGGAGGCGCCTGGATCGCTCACTTGACCGCTCTTGAGCCGTATCGTCCTGTCTTTATCGTGCTAGCGGTGCTGTTTCTTGGACTCGCCTTTCGGAAACTCTACCTCGTGCCTCAGGACTGCGATTTGGAGGGCAACTGCGTAGCCGTCCGCACCCAAACGGTGCAGCGGATTTTGTTTTGGATATTGGTGCCGGTCACGCTCGGCCTCGTCGGCAGCCCCTGGATTTTGCCGATCTTATATCGCTGAAAGGAATTTGTGATGCGTCGATTTCTTGCCTCTCTGCTCATTTTCATTCCGATACCTGGGAATGCCATGACGCCGAAGACCGCTGTTCTGGATGTACAGAACATGACCTGCGCGATGTGCTCGATCACCATTCGTAAGGCGATCGAGAAGGTGCCTGGGGTCATGGATGCGAACGTTGACTACGATCACAAAACGGCAACTGTCAGATACGATCCCGAAAAGGTAAATCCGTCAGCACTTGTGAACGCTACAACGAATGCGGGCTTTCCTTCGACGCTGCATAGCGGAGAACCGAAAAAATGACGCAAGCGGCTGTCATCCTGGAATCAACATTGACCTGCCCGCAATGTGGTCATGCGACATTGGAAAAAATGCCTCTCGACTCCTGCCGCTTCTTCCATGAGTGCGCTCGATGCCATGTTCTGATGCGTCCCAAGATGGGAGACTGCTGTGTCTTCTGTTCATACGGCTCGGTAAAATGTCCTCCGGTACAATCGCAGGGCCGTTGTTGCAATAGTTGAGGTTCATCCGCGAACCTACGGGCACTATGGGAGGAAACGAAGTGAGTGACATCGGGAACGCTTGGGTCAATGTTCGAATTGGTAATGATCCCCTCGAAAACCCACCTTCGCCGTCCAAAGCAGACGTCTCTTTTCCCCACGGCAATTCTGTTGTTCACTTATGATTGAAAAGGACGTTAACGACACAAGGTCGATGATCCTATGAACGTACAGACTCATTGGGAAAAGATCTACGCAGAGAAGGCTCCGAGCGAAGTCAGTTGGTACCGCCCGCACCTTGAGACATCCCTTTCGCTCATAGAACTGACGGCCCCTTCGCGCTCTGCATCGGTCATCGATGTCGGCGGCGGTGAATCCACACTGGTCGATGACCTTCTCTCCCACGGATTCGAGAACATTACCATCCTCGATATTTCGCAAAGTGCCATCGATGCGAACAAAAGGCGTTTAGAGAAGGCCGCGGAACGTGTCCATTGGCTCGTCGCCGATATCACGAAAGTCGAGTTGGAGCGCTCCGCTTACGACGTGTGGCACGATCGCGCGGTCTTTCATTTTCTTACTGCGGCGACCGAGCGTGCCGCCTATGTCCGCCAAGTCGCCCACGCGGTGAGGCGCGGAGGTCATGTAATTGTCAGTACCTTTGGACCAGAGGGTCCCACGAAATGCAGCGGTCTTGAAGTTGCCCGCTATGATGCCGAGTCATTGCACAGCGAGTTTGGTATTCGTTTCCGGATGTTGGGCAGTTCCATCGAGCTGCACCGCACGCCGTTTGGCACAATCCAGCAGTTTCTCTATTGCTACTGCAGAGTTGAATAAATCAGATTCCTGATCCGCCTTTATTTTTTGCGGCTCGCGTAGAAATCGCAATAGATCATCTTGGGAGACTCAGCCTGCGTTTCGGCATGAGGTCATTTGCGGGCAATACCGGACGGAGATGATGCCGTGGGTTTTTATTCCAGATATGTTCTGCCGCGCTTCATTGATGTTGCGATGAGGAATGAGGAAACGACTCGCCTGCGTGCGGCTTGGATTCCGCAAGCTTACGGTGAAGTGTTGGAAGTCGGTATTGGCTCGGGCTTGAATTTGCCGTTCTACTCGTCGGATGTTCGGCGGGTCTACGGCGTTGATCCTTCCGTTGAACTCCAGCGAATGGCGCGCAAAAGGGTCATCACCAAGCCGATTGAGGTCGAGTTCCTGACGCAATCCGCTGAGGAGCAGTTGCCACTTGCCAACGCGAGTATCGATACAGTCGTCATGACCTGGACATTGTGTTCGGTTCCCAACGCTGCCAAGGCTCTTCAGCAAATGAAGCGCGTTCTAAAAGCCACGGGGCGCCTCATCTTTCTGGAGCATGGCCGCGCGCCCGATCCTGGCGTAGCTGTCTGGCAAGACCGGTTTACGCCGGTCTGGAAACGTATTGGAGGCGGTTGCCACCTCAATCGCAAGATTGACGATCTCATCACCGCCGCAGGATTCCGAATCACCGAGTTGAAGACCTCCTACCTTCCCGGACCGCGTCCTATGACCTACACGTATCAGGGAATGGCTGAGACGATAGAGACAAATGCCGCGAATTAGCACCTTCGATCTCTGGTTCCGGCCGAAGCAATTCGAGTCCGAACGCCTCTACGAACGATTGGGTGCTCTCTTGATAAAGCGCTACGTACCGACAGGTGGTGATCTGGTGATGGGACGTCTTCGCCGCAACCACCCGGGGCGCCGATGGGTGACATCAGGTTTCCAGTCACTTTGGAAGTATGAGCGAAAGACCCGTCTGAACGAGTCGATTCACCTGATCGGCTTCATCGGCTTCACCGTTCTTGTTGCTCGCAAGTTCGCCTCGGGTTCGCTCTCTGCGCTGGGGTTAGCCTTCGCTCTAATTTTGAACTTGATTTTCGGACTGTGGCCGGTTGTCTTGCAGAGATACAACCGGCTGCGTCTCTACCGGGTTATGGAAACACGCTCGTATCTGTCTGATCGCCCTCACCGTCGAGACGAGGTGCGCGGGGCCAACGAGAACACCTTCTGACATGATTCCTGCGGGGTAGAGAGGAGACTCGAATATGGAAAGTCAGTTGACGAGAACAGGTCGAGTCACGTTGCCAGACCTTCAGCGCTGGGAAACGCGCTTTGGTGATTATGCGACAACTGAGAATACGGACGGATTGGTCGCAGTCCCTTCGTACTCTTTCATTCACGCGCACGAAACCATCGCCGAGGGAGAACTCCTGCGAGACGAAGCTATTTCTGGTCCAGAGTCAGGGCGTAAATATCGGCGGTTCCCACGTCGTGAATCAATATCGGTGCGTCTTCCGGATCGAGGCCCAGCCAGGCTGTCAACGCCCCCGTGTAACGGAATCCCTTCAGATCGACAACGCGCTCTTCAACGCCATCCGAAACGCGGACTCGGAACACTCCCGGATCATCCCGTGCGCGCAGGAAGTAAATGAATTGGCTATCAGACGACCAGGTGGGCCAATCGGCCTCGCCCTTTTCTGGCAGTACTAACCATCGCTGCGTCTCAAAGTCGAAGACTTTCAGACCTCCCGAGTCACCAATGTGGATCCCCGTGATGAAGCGGCCGTTGGGCGACCATCGCGGCGAAAAGGTGCCGTGCGACCCGGGGAGAGTGGTGATCTGATGGCTGTCAAGGTCGAGTACCCGTAGGTCGTAGTTTAAAGAACCTATTTCTTCGAATGATTGCACAGAAGAAAAAACAATCTTGCGTCCGTCGGGGGCCCAGCTCGCGTCGCCCGTTCCCCCCTTCTCTTCCGGGACAAGCAGCCGGGGTGCACCGCCCTGGGAAGAAACGATGTAGCTTTGCGAGCGCCCCGCCGAATCATTTTGGGTGAACAGAATCTGAGCGCCGTCGGGCGACCAATGGGGAGCTATGGGATACATGGGAGGGTTGGTCAGTTGCACAGGATTGCTTCCGTCCCGATTGGCCCTCCACAGGACGCCCTCGGGGAAGGTAACGTAGGCCACGAACTGGCCGTCTGGAGAGAAGGTGACGAACTCGGCGGAAATGCCTCCGAGCCAGGGTTGGAGCTGATGGGACTGCGCGTCAAAGCGAACCAGTTCGCCCCGCAAGATGACACCCTGGGCAAATATTTTCGTCCCGTCCTTGCTGGGGATGGGCGTATTCCAGCGTATCGGGCCTGAAGTCAATTGAACCGGCTCGGCGGACGAGCGCCTGAAGAGCCCGCGACGCTCATCGAGAGTCCATAGCTGGTTTCCGGGTTCATAGCCGCGACGGAAAGGTTGCTGGAGCAGGAAGACGAAGGATTTACCATCGGGAGTCCAACGTCCACAGCACATCGGCGACGAGGGGCGCCAACCCGGCAGCAACGCGTGGAGTCCCGATCCGTCCGACGACATCTCCCAAAGCCGGCTTCCCTTGAAAAACCGAATCTTGCTACCGTCCGGCGACCAACTGAGCGTGTTGGTAGTACCTCCCACATCGGCCAGTTTTCGATTTGCTGTTCCATCGCTCCGGATGACATAGAGGTCGTTGTTCCCCGTGCTGTAAACCACCGACTTCCCGTCAGGGGACCAGGCGGCGGAATTGACCCCAACGTCTTTCAACAGTTGGCGGAGCGAGCCGGCGGGAATCTGAACGCTCCATAGGCTCCCCTGGCCGCCATCGAATGTGGCTACGAGAAGCGACGACCCGTCCGGCGAAACATCCTGGAGAGAGAAAACCGGCAATGCGGTTGGAATTGCCGCGATCTCTCCGCCGGATATTGCAACTTGTGCAATGGCGTAATCCTGAGTGAAATAGAGCCTGCTGCCGTCGGTTCCAGCAAGTTGCTTACTGCGACCGTCGTGGGTGATCTGGACATATTCGCCGGTGACTCGCAACGGCGGCAACGGGCGGCGCAGATACCAGATTGCGACGGCGAGACCCACGGCGAGAAGGGCGGCGCCGGGGAGCCACTTCCATAGCCTGTTGCGGCTCCCATCTTTCTGCTTCCCCTCTTTTTCCTTGTAGCCGGCTCCCGTGTCGATCTGCCCCGGAGGATTCACCGCGGCCTCCGCAATCTCTCCAATCGCAGGTGTCTCGACCAATTCGTCCCTAACGAGACCTTTCGTCTCGCCGATCGCCTGCAAATTTCCCGAGCCGTCTTCAGAAACCTCAACTGAGCACACGAACCGGTATCCGACCGTAGCCACGGTTTCGATATAACGCGGGCTGCGCATGTCATCTCCCAGCTGCCGCCGCAGCAGGGCAATACTCCGCGCCAGCGAATTTTCAGAAACGATCGTGTCGCCCCAGACCGCGCTCAGCAACTCATCCTTGGCGATCAGCTTCTGGGGATTGCGCAGCAAGAACAAGAGCACGCGAAATGCCTTCGGCTCGACGGGCAACACTTCGCCTGCCTTCGTGAGCGAGAACTCCCGCTCGCGAACCTCGATGTCGGCGAAGCGGAAAACAGAGGACTTATTCCCCATCATAAGTTCATCATCCACGTGCAGGAATTCATCACCCGCGTTTAGAAACTGATCAGGAGTCCATCAAGACCTTGTAGAGCCACGCGCCCAGAGTCACCTCAGCCTATCCGGCTGAGGTGCTCTCGCAATGACAAATTTCAAGTGGCTGGCTTCGTTTGTACTAGCGGCAACCATGGTCCCCACGCTTCTGGCCGAAACTCACTGCCCGGGAAATGTTGCAAGTGTACCCTTCCGCCTCGTAAACCGCTACCAAATGATCGTGGCCGTATCCGTGAACCATTCCGGCCCCTACAACTTTCTTTTGGATACTGGCACCCAGGTCACGATGGTCGATCCCTCTCTTGCCGCTGAGCTTGATCTGCATGCTGAGGGCGCGGCCGAGGTCGCAGGCGCTGGATTCCATTCCGTCGCGTCATTCGCATGGCTCGATTTGCTCCAGGCAGGTTCCCATGCTGTAGCGGATTCTAAAGTCCTTGTTTACGACTTGCAACGACTCAAGTCTGCCGACCTCTCCATTCGCGGAGTCCTCGGTGAGGACTTCCTTGAGCACTTTGACATGCTCATCGATACCGCGCACGGCCTGCTCTGTCTGGACGACTCGGCCGCTATGCGCGCAGAGGTAAAAGGACAACACATTCCGCTAGTGACACCAGCTCAGCCAGCGAGCAGTTCTCCGTTACCCGAGTCGCTTATCATCGCGGTGCGTCTATCCGACGGAATGCGGCCCGTTCGCCTAAAGCTCGACTCCGGCACGAACACCCCGTTTCTGTATGACCCCTCTCAATACCTTGCAATCGGACTATTCCATGGTGCCTCGTGGCACGGGCGCGGCGCCGATGGTTCGCAACGCGCCTTCTTGGCTTTGCCGCCGCAGGACGTCAAGATCGGCCCACTTCAGTTGTCCAAAGTAGGCTTCCTCACCCTCGCTGGCGCCCACGAGGACTCCCGCACTTCGGACTTCGATGGACTGCTCACTTTGGGGCTCTTCCGTCGGATCTTCATCTGCCACACTGACCATTTCGCAGTTCTTGACGCGCGGTAGGACGGAAATATTCGATTTTCAATTCTGGGGAATGAATCACGAGCTGTGATTTCACGATCCACTCGCGAAGCCTTTTCAGGTAGGTCTGATCTCAACTGACGCGAACAGCCCAACGCGCTCATCGGGCAATCTTTTGAGAGTTCGAGCGACAGATGCGCAATTCGGAAGCTGTCCCTTGGCAGAAGTTTCAGACTATCTCGCAATTTTCTGCAAATCCGCGCGTCCCAAACCAATCCAACGTAATACCTAGATGTCGATGTTCCACGTGGAACAATTAGTGTTGTGCTGCAAGAGATGAAAGGGGAAAGCTGGATGATGTGATGGTTGTATCCAACTGGCCGGCGGTACTGGAATCGAAGAAGTATGCGTCGAAGTAGGGACTCCCGGATCTACTAACTGCCAGAACGAAGTTCTGGTTGCTGTCTTCAGCGAGGCTCATCGGCTCGATGCCGGTCGCAACAGCGGTTGAGAGCTTGGTCAGTGTATATTCAGAATCCGATTCGCTTATCGCGAATCCGGTAATGTTCCCCGTGGATGTGCCCTTCCAGTTCGCAACGTAGACATAATCTCCTGTTGACTTAGGAAGAATTGCATATGGCCCCGTTCCACCACTGGATCGCGGCGATCCGGTGATCTCTGTCAAAGTGCCGGAAGTGCCGATAGTGAAAGCGCGCAAGCCACCACCCGAACTGACAGCCGAGGATTCGCCTACGTAAAGCATTCGCGTGCTGGGATCGACGGCAACGGAGAGCGCTGCACCCGCTGAGGTGTTAACCGGGTTTACGGTTGCATAAGCTGCCGAACCTAGCGGGGTGTTGCTCGAAGATGAGAATGAGAAGGCCAGCGTGCCATTTGTCCCGCACGCAACAAAAACATACTTGTCGTTGGGCGAAATGGCGATCTGGTTTACGGTACCGTTCGATAACGCGATTTGGGAGGAGGAACGCGAACTGTCCAGCTGGCCCGAGGATGCGAGCACGGGAATGACGTATAGATAACCAGTTCCAGAGGTCTCGATGAGCCACTTGCTCTTTGCGTCGACCTGCATTGCCACCGCGGGATCTGAACTGATCGCATCAGAATTCAGCGTCAGTTCGCCATCTGAGATCGAGTAGCTATAGATTCCGCTTGTTGTACTCACAAAAAGAGATTCGTTGTCCGGAGCCATTGCAATCGCGAGAGGAGCGCTGGGGGGAGCATACGATGCGATCTCAGTTAGTGTGCCCGACACAATCTCGAACGCGACGATCTGGCTGGTGGCCGAATCAACTCCATAGAAATAGCCGCTCGAAAGCGTGGTGCTCGTCACGGTCGAGGATGTTGTAACGGGATCCCAAAAGCCTGCGCAGCCGGTGATGAGTAAGGCGGGCAAAGCGATACATAGAACTCCCAGGGCATTCCTGAGTTTAGCGTTCAAGCGGCTTCCTTTGGTCGAAGAAGAATCTCTCAAATGTTTCAGACGAAGATCTGATGCGCCGCTGTTACACGCTCTGAAAAGAAACAATGAGGTCGAAAGTAATCAGATATTCGCATAGCCGCATCACAAGATTGTTCCGCCCAGATCGGCGCGTTCTAAATCGATAACCCACCTCTCCTACACGCACGGGACGGACGGCGCTCGACACAATGTCGAGCAGAATCTTGAATCCTTCCCCGTTCAAGCGATGAACAACATCGAGCAATAGACTACGGCGGAGCATGAAAAGCCGCTCATCGGATCGCTCAGCTCACGTCTACTGATCGCCCGGCTGATTCGTTTTCCGAACCCACTGAGCAGAACACGGAGCGCGCTAAACGAACCCATACTGCCACCTTCACCATTGCGTGTAGCAATCACGAGATCCAAGTTCTCGGCACGGAGCCTTTGAAACATCTTGGGCAGAATCCATTCGTCATGCTGGAGATCTGCATCCATTACGGCCAGGTAGGGAGACGTGGACGCCATCATTCCCTCGATACAGGCGGAGGAAAGCCCGCGGCGACGGACACGGTGAAGGAGACGAATGCGCCGATCGCTACAGGCGTAGTCGTGGACAACCTCCGAAGTACCGTTAGGCGAATCATCATCGACAACGATCAGTTCCCAATTGAATCCATCGAGAACGATTCGCAGTCTTCGAATCAATTCCGGAATGTTTTCGCGCTCATTGAGCGTGGGGACAATTACGGCTAGTTCTGCGCTTTGATCGAATAGATCGGAGCTCGACGAGATTCTGGTCCCAGTGGAATTCAACGTATGTACCTCCGAATTGAACTGACGGGTAGCTGTTGCCGCTGCGCGAAGCAATCGTGAGCGACACCACGAGTCCAGTGAACTTCAATGTGCTTCAACTGGATTCAAACGGATACGTCGGGGGTTATGGCAATTGTGATTACAGGAGCGAATAGAAAACCGGGTCGTGAGCGGTGAATCCGTGAAACGGTGAGCGCCGAATTTGAAAAAGAGGTTTCTGTGTAATCAATTTGTCCAAACCTCGCGACTCATAATTCGGAAGTTCTGAAGAAGCCGTCCGGATTCTGCACGATGTAGGGGCTATACTGATGAATCTCAATGGCTTATGGCGTAATCGACACGGCGCGACTGGGACCCAGCCGGCAGAAATCCCGAGCTGGTGATGGATCTTTTGCCAATGGAGGATGGACCTTGGCGGCCTCAACAGTAGACGCGCTTGGCATGGCCTGCGCTCGACCTTCGACGTTAGAATCAGCCATACCTCAAAGGAGAGCGGAGATCAGCGAGCTCGATGACATCGACGAGCTGGTGAGACTGCACCAGGCGCGAATCCGACGCTTTGTGACCTATTCGACCGGTGATCCGGACCTCGCCGAATCGATTACGCAGGATACTCTGCTGCGCGCTTTCAATGGCCGCGATAATTTCCGTGGCGAGTGCAGCGTGAGTACCTGGTTAACCGGGATCGCAATTAACATCACACGCGATCACCAGAGATCGGCGCGGTTCAAGTTCTGGAAGCAAGTGAAGACGACGGCCGTCGATGTGAATGAGATGGCCTCCTTCATTCCGTCCGATTCGATTAGTCCGGAGCGCAGAATCCTGGCAGAGGAGAGAGTGAAGAACCTCTACAAGGCGCTCGAAACACTCTCCAACAATCAACGAACAATCTTTCTTATGAAGTTCACGGAAGAACTGTCGGTAGAAGAAATCAGTGAAATACTTGGAATGGCGGTGAACACGGTGAGAACCCATCTGCACCGCGCTCTCAAGGCCGTTCGGAGTAAGCTGGGAGCCGGGATATGACATCGCAGGTTTCAGTACATCTGTCAGAAGAACAGTTGGATGACATCTCTATAGGGATGGGATCGCGGGAGTCTCAGGCCCATCTGAAAGCGTGCGAACAGTGCCGCTCGAAGTTGCAACAGTTTCGGAGCGATGTGAAGCTTTTCAATGAAGCATCCATCGCCTGGACGGAGGCCACACCCAGGCGCATTGCGAAACCAAAGCGAAAATCTTTCCGGCTTCCAACTCCGATACTGGCGCTGTGCGCCACTGCCATGCTGCTTGTAACAATCGGTCTTCCGAGATTGATCAATGTGCATCCCTCGCCGCGCATTATTCCGTCAGTATCGGATAACCACGACTCTGCGGACCAGATTGCACAGGATAACCAACTCATGAAGGATGTTGAAGGTGCGATCAATCCCGATGAAGCATCCGTCGTCGAACAGTACAACTTGATGGAGAGCCCAAAATCGCGCTTAAAGGCACAACCGAAACGAGGATTGGAATGAGCGCTCGAACTCTGAGGACAATGTGCTTCTGTCTCAGCTTGTTGTTTTCCGCAGCAGGTGCGTTTTCCCAGGCACCACCACCACCGCCGGGAGGCCCCGGTGGCCCGGGCAGTCCAGGTCCTGGCGCGCCGCCACCCATGCCGAACAGACCAGGCGGGACTGCGGCCCCGCATTCTGGAGGTAAGAACACCGCACCGACACGCAATGCTCTTCAATTTGGCCCTGTAGGACGCTGGTGGGACGACCGGTCCGTTGTTCAGCAAGTCGGTATAAGCCATGAACAGCAGAAGAGGATGGATTCGATTTTCAACGCCAACAAGCCCGCGGTCCTCACGAGTTATAAGGCCTTTTTGAAGGCACAAGCCAACCTGGAGAGCGTAAACAAGGACCCACAGGCCGACAAATCGAAGGTGTTCGCGGCTATCGATGCCGTAAACGAAGCGCGGAGTTATTTGCAGAAGACGACATCAGGAATGCTGCTCCAGATCCGGGAGGAAATGAACCCCGAGCAGATTGAGAAACTCCAAAAATTGCAGTGATGGATCGCGCCAGAGGAGGGCCTGCGGTCAGCCGCAAACCTCCACCGGATCCTAGGGCTTCTCGGTCTCCGCTTCGCGCAAGGCTCGATCAATCATCGAGAGCCACTTGCGTCGCCGCGATCCGCGCAGGACGTAAGTCACACCGAGTGAGACTGTATCGCTGTGCTGGCGTAAACTGCGGTTGTAGTAGGACACGGCGGTAAGAGTCCCTGTGATTGGAATACCTATCACCACAGTCAAGCCGTTATCTTCACTCGCGCTCGTCGAAGAAGAAGGTGGCGGAGAGCTCGAACCTGGGCCGGGCGGGGGCGCAGATGAGTAAACTGTCTGGCTCCCAATCGGCAGTTGTTCGTAGGCCGACGTCTCGAGGTAACTACCTTTCATCCAGAAGATCGTGCCCGCCTGAAAGTGCGCCAGAGCGCCGGATGAACTGTAGTTCTTTGTGACAATGTCGTTCGATAGCGTTGAGGTATTGCCTGCACCGATATCTACAAGAAATCCGACACGTTTGAAGTATCGTACTGTGTGGTTCGTGAAATCGAAGCCGACGCGCCCGGTGCCAAGGCCCTCCGACGAATCTCCACTCGGAAGCGAGAGGGACGCGCTGATGGTGTTCTGAAAGTACTCAGGATCATATGAGGCGTGAAATCCGATGAACGTGTCGCCGGCATCCACAGAATCCAGTTTCAGCTGACCAGGGGGTGCGCCAGGATCAAGATCCTGAACCATGCGATGCAAGTAGACTGATGCACTCACATCTGTCGAATAGTGCTCGTTGAACGTGTAGCTGATTGCCGGCGTAGCAACGGAGTACCAACCGATCGAGGAATTGTGTACGCCGAAATAGCTGACTCCAGCATTCAAGCCTCGAAACAAGTCAGAAAGCCCAGGTACACGCGCAACATCATTCGACGGTCTTGAACTCGGCAATGGCGTTTGATTTGCGCTTTCAACGGCCTGCGATGACGCACTCAGGCACGTGCCCAATAGAAGGACACTGCAGGCGATCCAGCATCTCGCACGATACAAGCGTCAGTTCTCCCGTATCTCTTCATTCTATCCTCTGGGAGAAGCGCACATGAATACGGAAACTCACTTTGAGAGACTCGCTCTTCAGTGCGGTGACCCCGGCTCCGCTCCTTCCGGTCCAGAGCTGTCGAGGGCCTGTTGTGGAGCGGTCTCGCTTCGACGCTGGAGGCGGTAGAAGACGGGCGTAACCTCGAGTGGCAACTTTTCGCGCGCATTCAGCGGCGCAAACCGCGTGGCGTTGAGCATCTCGACATGGTCGTCCCACGGATCTGTCTTTAACCAGCTTCCGAGGGGCAGCGCGGGAATCTGGTTGAGATTATCCCAATCGAGTTTCGGCGCGCTTTTCGCCAGTATCGTCATCCATGGCGAACCGTTCGCCCGCAACAACGAGTCGCCCAGTTTTGGCGTGTTGAGCTCTTTCAGCGCTTTGCCGCGATCTGCAAGCTGCGTCCAGAATAGAGCGGCGGTCGACAATTTGTCCTTATACATCGAAGCCAGCAGATACTCTTGTGCTCGTTTTGCTGCAGCCTCATCGTCGGCTTCCTTATGGGACATATCGATCCGCTGAAAGCTTGCTTCATCAGGGAAAAGCAAACGGTCGTTGAAAGCATAGCGCGTATCGATATGGTGACCGAGTTCAACGTGCGCCAGTTCAAGAGCAATCACTGACGCGATTGCTTCTTCATTCGGCAAAGCATCGATGAGCCCCTTACTCAAGAGAATCGTGTTGCCGACGGTTGTCGCTTCGACGGTCGTCATCAACAGCACGCGGCAATGCACTGGTGTGGTGAAGGCGAGGTTGCTGGGAACCGACAGGTTCACCACGATCTGGTCGAGCACTTTCCTTTCAAAACCATCGGGATTTGCCGGCGCCAGAAGACCTGCCTGGACCAGGCGGTCAAGAACGTTGTTTTCCGCTTGTACGACCCATTGCCGCGTCGCTTCGAGCGGGCTTACATCCTGCGCATCGTCGCTCTTATCCTCTGCATCGTCGACTCGCATCGAGACATTCTCGCTGTCTCGGGTCGGCAAGCGGAGGGAGTAACCCCAGAAATGCGTTTGAGCCCTTAATCCAATTGTCTTGTCGCGCTCGCTGCGCTGGGTCTCTTCGACATAAACAGCGGCAGGCAGCCAGATGTCGGACTGCACATTCACACGCCAACTATCGAAATGAAAGAACAACTTCGGCGAGTCCAGACCCTTTGGCGGCGTGAATGTTCCGTTCAGACGAACTATATTATCGTCTTGGTCTTCAATCCAGATCCGGCCAGAGAACCGTCCAGGTCCTGACACTTTTGGATGGACATCAAACACCCAGGTTCGAACTGAGCCGAGGAACTCCTTACGCAAGAAGCTGAATTCGTAGTGCTCCCGATCGGCTCCGTAAGGGTCGAGAAACATCATCTCAGTAAAGCCAAGCGGATTGTAGGTGAGACTTGTATCGAGACCAAGCCATTTGCTGAGATTCGCGATTGACAGAAACGAACCTTTGAAGCGAGCGTGTTTGCCGGCGGACCGTGGCTTATAGGTACGATCGAAAAAGCCCTTGCCAAAGTTTACGCGACTGAGCATGTAGTGATCGGCGAACGGAACTTCACGCAACTTGTCGTCCGCGCGATTGTCCTGAATGTATGTCTCGACGAGAGGCGTTCGCTGCTGAATCTCTTTGATCAGGATCTTTTCGCGAGCAATCGCCTTATCCACAAAGGCGCTCTGTTCTAGCGTTAACTTGCGAGTCGGTGGATACGCAGATTGTCTTTTCGCAAAGCAACTGAGTGGTAGGGACGTCAACAGAAGGGTCAGAATCAATCTGGAAATGAACATCGAATGCTCCTCGTGAACGCGCGGAATCGGCCGCGAACTGGCGCGGTAGATGCTCGCCGTTGAATTTGCTATCTCGCTAAGCCAGTTGGAAAGTGATGGTGATATTCGTGGTCGTGTCTGCAGGCCGGCCGTCCGCAGTGGCTGGATGGAAACGGATTTGCTCTGCTACTCTCGTTGCTTCCTCATCAAGTCCGTGACCCAGCCCACGCAGAATTGCGTTCACATGCACCTGACCCGACGCCGTGAACGTAACGCGGAGAATCACGTCTCCCTGAATGCGGAGTTGCTTTGCCTCGGCCGTGTATTGAACTGATGGCTTGAAGAGGATCTCTAGCCCGGTTTGTGTGGGCCGTGGCACGTGATTGAAAGTTGCGGAGACCGGTGCCGGTATTCCGGGGATTCCAACGCTGGCAACCTTGCCGCCGTTCCCGGAACCCGATCCTCTTCCGGGACCGTTTCCTATGCCTGTTGCGCCGATCACGCCCCGCAGTGCGACTACCGTTCCATCTGCTCCGCCATATGGATTGCCAAGGGCTGCGATGGTTGCGGGGCGCGTCGAATTTGTGTTCGGTCTCACCCCGAACATATCGCCGAGATGCACTGGCACAGCCGCGGCAACCACAGGCCTGGGCTGGGGCGCTAGAACAATTGCCTGTTTAGTCGTCTTTATCACTGGAAGCTCGGCCTTGGCTTCCATTTGCAGGAGTTTCGGCTCGGGCGTTGGTTCCGGTTTCGGCATCTTGATCTTAGGCGCGGACAGCTTCAATTCCGGTAAGGGCTGTTGCACGGGCGGCTCAGGGCGGGGCGATATTTTGATCTTTGTTGGTGCTGGTGGCAGAGCGGGAAGAATCAGCACTGTCTGTTCATAGTGATGTTGATCGAGTACGCGTTTTGCTGTGAGGCCGATATACACAAAAATCGCGAGCACGATCAGATTTATCAGTCCGCTGGTAACGAAAGGCGATGGGCGGCGTTCAGGTTCAGGTAGCAGACCAAATGTGCGCGGGGAAGGAAAGGAATTCACTGTCATTCGCACTCTCCTGGTTCGTGCCCTCTTCTTGTCCGAGGACCTGCACGATCCGTCATGCAATGAGTTGCGAAGATTTCGACTGTTGATTACAGAGGAAGGGCCTGTTGGTCCAGCCGGCCAGTGTCCGCATCTGGCGCACCATTCATCGTAATCAGAATTCGCGAGGGTGCCGTCACAGGGAATGACGGCAAGAAAGTCATCTCGGGAGATCGAATTGATTTGTACATTTCATGCGAGAGTGTTGGATATGAACAGGTCGCAGGGCCTGACTCAGGCAGCAGGTGGAACCGTTCTACTCAGCACCTTCTCATGCTTTATCGTAGGAAACAATCAGGATGAACTCGCTCCGTCCACGATCATGCACTTTTTCAGGGACACCGACCCACGGCGGCAGCCATAAGGTCACCAGAGAGTCGCACTCTTCAAAACTTTAGAACAACGTCTCGAGGATCCAAATTGCACTGCTTGCGAGACGTTGCATTCTTTGGGTGCGAGCTGCTCCTGTTATCGAATGCAGCTCCAACTGGTCTTGGCGGTCGGTACCGCGTGCGTTAGCCGCAGATCATCCTTTGCCTTACGCGATGCAGGCGGAGCTTGGATTGCGATTGAGACAGCCAGGCTATTTGCCTTAACGTGAAGGCCGGATGAAAATACTCATCCGGCCTCTACAACGCTCTCTTCAAGAAGCTAACTGAGTGGAAGATAGACGCTGAAGGTAGCGGTGTATCCAGCGGAAGCCGATCCGCTGAGGCTCAGAACGGTTGTGCCTCCCTCGGCAGTGTAGATGGAGTCTCCCGCATTCGTTACAGAGTTACTGCCATGACTCGAATACGGCGAGACCGAGGTATTAAGGCTGTTGAGGAACGTCTGGTCGAAGAACAATTGCGCCGTATTCGTGCTGCCGGTCGAAGAGGTGTCGTAGGTTGACCTGAAACGGATGTGGATGTGCGTGGTTCGCCCGGTATACCAACCAGGCACGATGCTGGTGAAGGAGACCAGACCCGACGAGTCGGTCAATTGATAGCCGCGCAACCAGCTCTGGCTTGTGTAATCGACACCATTGCCATTCGTTGAGCTCTGTATCCCGGAGTAGACACCCGCCGCGTCGCAATGCCAGACATCCACTTGCACGTTCTGCATCGCTACGCAGCTGTTCTTCCTGTCATAGACGTAGATGTTCAGGGTGAAAAGTACGCCCGACTGTGTGTTTGTGCCGGCAATATCCGATCGGATATCCGAGCGGTTGTACCCTGAAACGCTGTCGTCGACCCAATAGGGGCCTTCCGTGACGGCATTCGTGGAGGTGCCACATGACGAGCCGCTAGCCGTAACAGCAACTGAAACAGCGCTGGAGGTACTCGCAGCATAAGTGCTGTTGCCTCCATAGACCGCGGTGAGAGATGCCGTCTGAGCGCTGCTGAAACTGGTCGTGAGGGTGGCCAGCCCAGAGCTGATCGTGGCAGTGCCCAGCGATGTGCTCCCGTTGTAGAAAGAGACCGACCCAGTAGCCGCGGACGGAGTAACCTGCGCTGTTAGCGTCACCGACGCGCCAACGGTGGTTGCAGTCGTGGATACACTGAGGGATGTACTGCTCGATGTGGTCCCGATTGCGGTCACAGTAATGGAGACGGCGCTGGAGGTACTTGCAGCATAGGTGCTGCTGCCCCCATATGCGGCGGTGATTGAAGCGGTTTGTGCACTGCTGAAGCTGGCCGTGAGCGTGGCTACACCAGAGCTAATCGTGGCAGTGCCCAGCGATGTGGTCCCATTGTAAAAGGTGACCGTGCCAGTAGCCGCGGACGGAGCAACCATTGCCGTCAAAGTCACAGACGTGCCCACTAACGTTGAGGCAGCAGACACACCGAGGGAAACGGTGGTCGCCGTAGTTGAGCTCGAAGAGGCGGACGATCCCCCGCAACCGGCAACGACGCTCCCGAGGGCGCCAGCGCCGAAGATCTTGAGCGCCGCTCGTCGATCAAGCGGCGGCTTCCAATCAAATTCATCTGGTTTCTCGTCTCTATCGACAACCAACTTAAGGAAATAGTTTTCTGTCTTCATCGGCCTCCCACTCTGACCTTCCTTGAAATATTCGTCTGCGCCACTTTTCAGATAGATATCGAATGGGACGGATCCCACTTGTTTTTTGATTACACGCAAATCTAAAAAAACTGCCTTGTGAGAAGGAATGTTCCAAGCAGTCTTTGCCAACCCGAGACTGTTTGCTCTTTTATCCCGGGGAATCGACTGATACTGCACATGCCTAGATTCTGCTCGCCGACATGATCAGTGATTTTTTCGGAGCCTCTTGTAAGCAGATCTTGCGCAGGCGTCGTCAATATCACCAACATTCCGATTCCCCAGAGGCCAAACCATGCGCATGCGGTCCCCCCGTCTGAAAAACATCCCATCCAAACTGTTCCTGGTCCTAACACTTTGTGCGGTCACCGCCTTGGTCGCCGGTTGTGGCGGTAGCGGGAGCACCAGTTCGTCGAGTACAAGTGGTTCAACGACAACGACGGTGACTCCCTCAGCTACATCGGCCGTTTCTGGCACCTCGATCACACTGACCGCAACCGTTTCTCCTAGCGGGGCGACCGGAACGATCACTTTCTACGACGGCTCGACCTCCCTGGGAGCGGGCACCCTGAGTTCGGGAAGCACCAGCATTTCAACCTCTGCTCTTGCGGTGGGAACGCACTCGATCACAGCATCGTATGGCGGTAGCTCTTCGTATAGTTCGAGTACATCGAGCGCGGTGACGGTGACGATCACCTCGGCCTCGACCACCGCGACAACCACCACTCTTTCCACCACGTTGACTTCTGCTACCTACGGCACAGCAGTTACCCTCACCGCGGCAGTCTCTCCAAGTGCGGCGACCGGCTCGGTCACGTTCTACAACGGCACGACTTCTCTGGGCGCAGTGACTCTCAGTTCGGGCAGCGCTTCTCTGAGCACGTCGACGCTCGCCGTAGGCGCGCACACCGTCACGGCGACCTACGCGGGCAGCTCGACGTATGCCTCGAGTACCTCGTCTTCGGTCAGCGTCACAATCGACGCAAGTTCTTCTTCCAGCGACTGCTCCAGCTACACGGGTACTGAACTGATCGTGTGCCTCGCCAACACGTTCTACGCGACGCTGAGCACCAGTGAGCAATCGAGCGTCGTGCTTTCCTACACACTTGCTAACGCAGAGGTCTGGTCGAACCTTCCAACGAATATGATTTCGCGCAACGGTTTGAAGTTCGGCGACCTCTCCTCAACGCAACTCGCCGCCGCCCTCGCTCTGGTTCAGGCTGTACTCTCGACCGAAGGTTACGAGCGATTCCTCGACGTTCGCATTGCGGATGATTACTTGGCTGACAATGGGGGCGGGACGACCGCTTACGGCTCCGGCCTCTACTACATCGCGTTCCTCGGCACGCCGTCGACAAGTTCCGCCTGGCAGTTGCAGGTAGGCGGCCATCACTATGCGTTGAACGCCACCTACAACGGAACTTACCTCAGTACGACGCCGTTCTTCCTCGGAGTCGAACCGCCGTCCTTTACGGTCAGTGGCACAACCTACGCTGTTCTGGAAAAACAAAGGGCGGCAGCCTATGCACTGGGTCAGACACTGACCAGCAACAGCTCTGCCGTGCTTTCCGGCACGTTCGATGATGTGGTGCATGGTGTCAGCAGCAGCACGGGACATGACACGAATTACCCTGCGTCGTATCCCACCAGCGGCCGTGGCGTCCTGTATTCTTCGCTGAGCTCGACCCAGCAAGCTTATGTCAAGACGTTCATCGAAGCCTGGGTCAACGACCAGAACAGCACCACCGCTTCTACGCTGCTCGCGCTATACGAAAGCGATACGGCGCTGGCGAGCACCTATGTCGGCTACTCCGGGACCGGAGCCTTCACCACGCAGGGCGATTACATCCGGGTCGACGGCCCGCGCGTGTGGATCGAATTTGTGGTGCAGAATGGAATCGTCTTCTCGGGTGGCATCCACTACCACTCCATCTGGCGCGACAAAACGGCTGATTATGGCGGAGATTTCTAATCCGTTGCATCTGGACCTGACCGTGCAAGGCATCATCAGCCGCACTCTTCAGAACGGGGGAGTGCGGCTGATGGTCGGTGCCGCTCTGCTTCTAGCTGCTCATGCCGCATTTGGCCAAAGCACTACTCACCTGGCAATTCTGGAGGGAACGATCCGAAATGAAGCCGGGCAAGTCAGTCCGAATGCCACAGTGGTTGTCGCCAACGAGCGTGGACGAACGGACGAGACTGGGCACTACTCGATCCAGGTACCGGTGGGGCGTGATCTGGTCGAGTCCAGGTCGGTAAGGCCTTCGAGCGGCCAGTCGGAGTTCCTGTAGCCTCATACGCGACACTGGGCTTCGTTACCACTTGAGCAGATGATGGATGAGCAATGAAAAAGAGAATGATAAGGAAAGCGATTGGCGTCTTCAGCGGGATCGCGATTTCACTCGCGCTGCTACTGCAGTTCATTAGCTCGGTATCGGCACACTCCATGTATCAGACCGCGGTGTTGCTGGACTTCGACGGCAACAAAGTTGGTGCGGAGCTGCAGTTGCCGGTCGATCGTCTAACGATTTCATTCAAGGAGACCGTCGACGTGGAGCACTTCGCTGCCGAGAAGGAGCAGCTTCGGGCCTACGTGCTCGAACATGTCCATCCCGTCACGCTGGACGGCAAACCGTTCCGTGTGGACTTTCTCGACCAGTCGATCCAGACGGTGGAGAAGGCGCCCTACCTCGTCGTACACCTGACGCTGACGCCTCCGAAAGGAGCCAGCGTCGATCACTTCACGTTGAACTACGACGTGATTGCCCACGAGATTGTCACGCACGTCGTCCTCATTTCAATCCGCAGCGATAAGCAACATCCTATCCCTGCAAATGATCCTGTGTATCTCGGGATGATCCGATATACCAAGCTCACACAGGACGTAGACCGTTTCAAGCGCTGACCTTCACATGCGAATCTCTGCCGTTCTCCGAGGCCTCGTCATGCTCCTGATCCTGGGAAGCAGTAAGGTCGCGTATTCCCACTCGATGTATCAGTCGGCGGTGATGCTGGACTATCACGCCTATTCGGTGGAAGCAGAACTGCAACTACCGCCTTCGCGGCTCGAGAAAGCATTGAGCCAGCATGTTACACGAGCCGATCTTGATGCCTTGCGACCTCAGTTAGAGACCTACATACTGCAGAAGTTCAGAATTCACAGTGGGACGAATGCCTTATGGAGCGTTTCGTTTTCCAGGTCAATGGCGTGGGAGACCATCGATGGCGCTGATTACGTCGTTGCTCATCTCGAGGTGAGGCCACCTTCCCGGGTTTCGGTCCGTCAACTCACTCTCGAAGACAGCATCATCACCGATAGTCTTCCCAGCAACGTCATCTTGATCTCCGTTCGGTCCGACTGGAACAGCAGCACCTTCGCGCGTGACCCTGAGTTGCTCGGCGTGCTCAATGGAGAGGAACGTTCCATTACGATCAATCGCAGCTCAGGCGAATGGACCCGAGGGTTCTTGAGCATCTTTCACCTTGGAGTTCGTCACATCGCCGAAGGAACGGATCATCTGCTCTTTCTGCTTGTTCTGCTCCTCCCCGCTCCTTTGTTGTGCCGCGAGAAGCACTGGGCAGAATTTGCGGGCGTGCGGCATGGATTCACTCAGATTCTCAACGTCGTCACAGCCTTCACGATAGGGCACTCGCTGACCCTTGCATTGGCCGCTTTCGGAGTAGTTCATGTGCCGGGTCGGCCCATTGAAATTCTGATCGCCGTGTCCATTCTTGTATCAGCGGTTCATGCGGTGCGTCCCTTATTCCCCGGGCGAGAGTCATTTGTTGCGGCTGGATTCGGACTAATTCATGGACTCGCGTTTGCCTCAACTTTGGCGGAATTAGGTCTGCGCGGCTGGGAACGCGTGGAAAGCACCTTCGCCTTTAATCTGGGGATCGAAGCAATGCAATTGATGGTTATCCTTTGCATCATGCCTTCGCTGATGCTTCTGAGTCGCACGACTCTATACACCCTGTACCGCTTTGCCGGAGCGGCATTCGCAGGACTTGCAGCTTGCGGATGGATCGTTGAGCGTACTTCAAACCATCCACTAGGTATTGATACCGTAGTCGATGGCTTGGCGAAGCATTCACTCTTTCTGGCACTGTCTCTGTTCGTAATGTCGGTTCTCTCAAGCCGGATTATTGCAAGAGCATCGCAAAGTCAACAGTGCCTACGGTCCTAGATTCAGAACTGCTGCGACCAAAAGCAGAAAGTCCGTGGAGATACCGATCTTGTTGTATCCATTCCGAGAAAACTCCATTTGTTCTGATAAACGATAGATCCCTATCGGGACTGCCCCGGCAGATGAGGTGCGCAGGAGCGCAGTTCAAACGCGCAAGTCGCTCGGAATGCTTCTGAATTCGCACATTATCGCCAATTCGTATTTCCGGAAACAATTCGGGAAACGCGCTGTGGCCTGTTGGCAACAGTCGAGACTGCGGAAGATCACTAAGGACCGATCATTGGTCAGCTCCATTAATTACAACGTCCGTAGACGCGCTTCCCGGCTCAAGCGCAAGCTACTCCGCATTTTCGGCTCTCAGTTGACGCCAATAGCATTGCCGTTGACATAGACCTTGCATCCGGAGGTCTGGCAGGTGATATTGCTGTAGGTTGAATCAGCGTCGGTCAGTGAAGTCAGATAAGAAGTACCCGTCACAACCCACCTGCTCGCCGAATCCATCGTCAGGTTCACGATCTTGCCGGTATCAGCATTATTGATCGCTCCTGTCAGCGACGAACCTATGCCCGAGTTGCCTTTGTAGAGATAAATGGCAGCCGTGCTCGAAGTATCGCGCGTGGTGCAGGACGAACTCAGGCACGTGTCACCAACGATGATATTTCCGGTTGAGGTTGTGCCATAGGCCTTGAAGGTGGCGTAGCCGTACGCACTCGAGTTCGACCACTGGTCGTTGTAGCCGGAGAGAAGCAGCGTTCCGCAATTGTTGTTGACCTCTACGTCAGTGAGAATTATAAGGGCAGTCTGGTTATAAACCTCGAACGCTGTGCAATTGCTGGCCGGATCACTGTTTCCGCTGGTGGTGTCCTTGTAGGTGAACGATCCACCATTCATGACAATGCAGTCGCCAGTCGCGATGCTCTCGCAGGTACTGCTGGTGTTGTTTGCATCGCCTGACATGCTCTGGTATAGAAATATGCCGCGATGCGTGCCGGTGCTCGAACTGATCAGGGTTGAGTTGTTTAGGGTAATCGAATTGTCTCCTTCGATTACCGCTGCTTCGGCCTCGGTCGAGGCGAATGTCGCATTATTGGCGGTAATGGCGCCGGTCGAATAGATCCCTGCCGACTTGCCTCCCTGCGCTGTGTAGCTTCCTCCATTGATGGTGACGGTTCCACCTCCGTTATCGGTAGCGACGATCGAGCTGGATCCGCCAGTGCTCGTTGCGGTCACGTTATTCGCCACGATCGTTCCAGCCCCAGCCGCATATATACCGTGACCATTACCTGAAGAAGTCGAGGAGAGTGTTGCATTGCTGATCGTTACCGTGCCGGTGCCGTACGAATAAACCATGTTCCCGCCGGCGCCGGTGGTCATAATCGTGCCGCCGTCGATCGTGAGGTTGCCACCGTTGTAATCCAACACCGCCGCGTCCAGGCCATACCAGCTTGAATCACCATCCGATGTCGTGATCGCGGAGCTGTTGATCATTGGATCAACCAACGTCAGATAGGACTTCGTTCCAGTAACGCAAATTGCGTTCTGGTTACTGGTTGAAGTCGAGTAGGTCTGGTCGGATGTGATCAATGTCCCTGAATTGAGTACGTAAGCGCCGGTCGCTCCATCGCTTGTATAGCCGCACGATGTCTTATTAATGAAGCTGCCGGAAGTTGCGCTTGTGATGGTCACGGCCGCACTGCTCGATTGAAGAGACGAGTAAGACGCATGGATGACATGCGACCCGATTGAGAGACTAGTGGTGGTCAGAGCCGCTACGGATTGCTCACTGAGAGTGGCCGTACCCAATGTCGAAGAGGTTGATTCATCGTAGAAGGTGACCTCGCCGCTCGATCCGACCGGTGTGACAATCGCGGCGAGTGCAACGCCACTTCCATACGACACAGAAGTTGGGGAGACGATCAGGTTGATGGTCGCGTTCGAACTGCTGAATGCAACTGCGATGGACAGTGTGTTTGAGGTACTTGATGAGTTGGTACTGTCGCCTTCGTAGACCGCATAGATCGTGTGTGTGCCCGCAGACGACCAACTCATTGAGTAGGTCGCAGTACCGGAGCTTAGGGGCTTCGTGCTAGCCAATGCCGAATCCACAAAGAACTTCACGCTGCCGGTGGCATCTGACGGGGCCACCGTGGCGGTGAATGTGACGGCTGCCCCTGTCGCCGGAGTTCCTGAGGAATCGCTCAGTGTCGTTGAGGTCGAGGTCGTTGAAGATGAGCTCACGGTGATCAACAGAGCGGCCGACGTACTAGTTCCGTAACTTGTGGATCCGCCGTATACCGCGGTGAGAGAGTAGGTGCCGGCCGTCGAGAATGATGCCGACAAGGTCGCCACGCCTGAACTCAAAGTACCGGTCCCGAGAGAAGTTGTTCCCTGGTAGAAGGTAACAGTTCCGGTTGTTGCAGACGGAGTAACCGAAGCTGTGAGGGTTACGCTCTCGCCTGCCGTGGGGCCTGCAGTTGATGCGCTCAGGGTCGTTGTGGTCGAAGTGAGCGGTTCAGTAACGGTAATCGAGACAGCGCTTGATGTGCTTGCCGCATAAGTACTCGACCCGCCATATGACGCAGTCAATGAATACGTGCCCGCCGCAGAGAATGACGTGGACAACGTCGCCACGCCCGAGCTCAGAGTCGCGTTTCCGAGAGACGTGGATCCCTGGTAAAAGGTGACGGTGCCAGCTGCAGCTGTCGAAGATACCGTCGCCGTGAGCGTCACGTTTGACCCGGTAGTTGGTTTCGAGTTGGAGACAGTAAGCGTGGTCGTTGAAGCCGTTGAACTACCTGAGCTGTTTGAACTGCTCGAACTGCTGCCGCATCCGGAGATCAGTAGGGAGGAAAGCAAAGCCACCACTGCGGCCGTTACACCCAGATGACATTTGTCTTGCATGATCGATCCTCTTTCGAACAAGATCGTTCTGAATTCGGGCTTAGTTGTACGGTATGACGCGGAGTTGATCGGAACCGCTTACGCGAGCGCAGAAGACTACTAGATTCATTCAATTCTGTCGCGAATAGTTTGCCAAAATGTGATCCGTATCACTTTGGACACCTGACAGTGCCTTGCAGCAATTGACGAAACGACGAAGCAGGATTTCGTGACAGTGATGTGTAACTCTCCGGAGGCACTTCAATCCGAGAGTTGCGCATCGACGAACGGACTTCCAAGCTTGCTCACTGGCAAAGGAAGGTTCTCGTGACCTTGAGCGAAGCTCCTGGTTGGATGCCCGGTGAAAGGCAAAGACTGATCTTTGCCATGGAAGGCCTCAGCTCTTCCCCAGGGATCGGTTGGTCACGATCAGTAAAAAGAATTGTCCTAGAGTTGAGAAAGAAATTCTGGGCCGCTTCGGGGACCTGAACGTTGAAGACTACCTCCATCAGTAAAAGGAGGAGGCAGCCCATGCAACACGCAAGTATCATTCAAGCAACTCGCAAGCTGGGTCCGGATTTCTGGCAATTTCGCTGGTCTGAAAGGGACCGGAGCGGCCGTCGGATCTATCGGAAGAGGGTGATTGGAACTATTAAACAATACCCGGACGGGCAGGCAGCACGCGCAGCGACTGGCGCCCTCTTGGCTCAAATCGACGCAAATTCCAGTAACAACCGTGCGTGCAAGACCACTGTTACGCAGATCTGCGACGTATCGCGGCTATATTCGCAAGTGGGTTAAGCCCCGATGGGGTTCTTTCCACCTGGACGAGATCAAGGCTGTGGATGTCGAAGGGTGGTTGCGCCGGCTTCCAATAGCTCGATCATCACGTGCCAAAATCCGAAACATCCTGTCGGTCTTGTTTAACCATGCGTGCCGCTACGAACTGTTTGATCGCAACCCTGTGCAGTTTGTTCGCCAAGGCGCAAAGCGGCGGAACGCGCCAGATGTGCTGACCGCTGCGGAGATCAGGGCGTTGGTTGACCACCTCGCCCTTCGCGAACGCACGCTCGTTCTTTTGGCGGCAACGACCGGCTTGAGGTAGAGCGAATTGTTCGGGCTCAAGTGGCGTGACGTCGATTTCCAGCGTGGGGAACTCAGCGTCGTGCGTTCAATCGTCTTCGGCGTTGTCGGTCGCTGCAAAACCGAGTCGTCACAAAAGCCAGTTCCTCTACATTCTTTACTTGGAGAGGCACTGTTGAACTGGAGGAAGACGTGCAAGTTTACCGGCTGTGACGACTGGATATTTGCAAGTCGATTACACAGGGGGCGGAGTCCGCATTGGGGAGCGTGCATTCTCCGCAAATACATCCGGCCGGTTGCCGCGTCTCTCAAGATTCTGAAGCGCATCGGTTGGCATATGTTCCGACACACCTACTCAACCTTGCTCCGGAGTGTCGGAGCGGAGTTCAAGGTGATGCAGGAATTGATGAGGCATTCTACCTTGCGTACGACGATGGATGTCTACACGCAGGCAGTTGCGCCTGCCAAACATGCCGCACAAGCTGCGGTGCTGGCCCTGTTCTTTCCGATGACTAGCTCCGCAGATGACGAGGTCATCATCGGAACGGCATAGCGATCTCCACTCGAGGGTGAAAAGGACACCGAAATGTGGCTTTTTGCACCTTCGAATGTCCGGCGAAGATCAGCGCAAATTATTGATTTTATTGGCGTCCCCGACGGGATTTGAACCCGTGTTATCGCCGTGAAAGTCCGGGACCCTTGGACAACATTAACGCACTGCTGAGAACCAGAACGCATCGGTAAGAATCGTAGCAACATTAACGAACAGCTTAACTGCTCCCCAACTGTCCGCCGCTCGGATTGTTAAGCTGGCGCTCACAAGCTCTCATCCTACTCCTGAGAGTGCCCCATGTCAGCTTCCGTTCGCAATCTCGAACACGCAGCTCAGGTTCAGTTTGTTCGCGCTGAAAAGGCTGAACAGAGGGCTCAAGACATCCAGCACGCGCTCAATCTGGTCCTCAACTCCGGATTTGAGAGATTCCACATAGGGTTGACCGCCGATGGAGCGGTCCACTCCTTCGAGCTTGGAATCGTCAGAAATCTTCCCGTGCCAGAGGGGACCCGCACCACCAAACCGACCACATCGTTATTCTTCTATCTTAGCGGTGCGGATAAGTGTACACTTTCTCGCGTCATACCTAATGAGACGGGGTAGTTGGCGTCGAGCTCGCCCCGCGATGATGCTTCAATCCGGTACGGAGAGCCATCGTGTCATGCCGACGCAAATCAACATCGGCGGGACGACACAAGAATGCTTACACGCTGCTTTTCTGTTCGTAGAGAATTACGCTTCGTTTTTCTGACCCTCTGCTTGGCGAGCGCCGGACCCGTAGTCGCCCAAGGCTCGCCGCCCATCGCGGCTGATCCCGGAAGCCTCATCAGCATGAGCATGGATTCCCAGGTGGGCGTCCTGCTCGACGAGATCCCGGCCGGCACACTGCGCGACGCCGCCGCCGCGAACGCGCTCGCGCAGGCCCCGGACTTCTGGACCGCCCGCGCCGCGAGGCAGACGAAGCTCGCCTACTACCGGCTCGTCTTCCGCGGCGAGTTCTACCCGAACTTCAAGAACAACCAGAAGGGGCCACTGCCGCTCCCGGACAAGTCGAAATGGAACATCCTCCTCACCGGTCCGGCGCATCGGGTCACGACCGCCGACGGCCACGATGTCGTCGCCCGCACGTACAACTTCAACACCTACCTCGTTGCCGACGCGAGCTCGCCGGC
>WNGL01000214.1_pt1 | contig 86668 bp, 71 predicted proteins | sample 5400591 | NCBI WGS metagenome assembly WNGL01 (sample SAMN13153377, study PRJNA577476) | soil metagenome | isolation source: 80 cm soil or saprolite under Garry oak tree replicate 1 | place: USA:California | collected 2016-06-15 | reverse complement strand
AGACATCCGCGTGCTCAGATAAAGATGGGTCGCAAGTCGGCTTCGTTCTCGCGAACCCAGTTGAAAATGTCGGAAACAAAAGTCTCGACGCCACCTGTAATCAGGATCTTCATTTTGAGGGACTCGCCACGCGTGCTCCAGGCGAAAGCATGAACACGTTACCTGGTGGAATGAAGTACGCGTACGTGCTCGATGTAATGCCGTTCAAGGTGACGGGCATCGGATCACCGTTGGAAGAGAAGATTTCGATTCTCCCCTTGGCGGTACTCTCCGTGCGATTCGAAAGAATCAAAGCGGTGGCCCATCCTCCGTGCATGACAAACTGTGGAAACACCACGGTGTTTTGATCCGTTGTTTCCGGAGTGTTATCGGCAACGATGGGCAACGCCCGTATCCGGCCCGTGAAGGCCCCAGCGAAAACCGAAAACCTGGATTCACTGCTTATCTGAAGCGTGCCCGAGAGCGGCTCTGATGGAGTTCCCGGCAAGAGTTCGCTCAGAAATTTTGAGATGTGTTCGCCGCGTTGCAGTGTTACAGCCGCGGACTGCTCAGCGTAATTGCTGCGATAGTTGATCCGGATTGCGATCGCAGTTCGGCCAGGATTGGCGAGCGCAATGCCGACATCATTCGCGTAGAGGGAATCGAGTTTTGTCGAAAACTTCGTGCCCATTGGAGCAGGTTGCACATCCGTAGAAGCTCGAACGCCCTCTGAGCGGCCAAGCTTTACGAAGACCTCGGGTTGAGGCCCCGATTCTCGTGTCAGCACCGCATAACCGGCCTGCGCTCGCCCTCTCGTGATTTCGGCAGAGAACAGTAACTCATAGTCGGATAATTCCAGGGAAGGGTCAGCTTCAACAAACATGCGCGGGTCAACGCACTGAAGCCGGCTTATCTCAACCTGCTGCGGCGCGGATCCCAACACATCCGTGGACCACGGGCGGTATGCAAGAGTATCCCAACTCTTGCCAGGAATAGGACCCTGCTTGAAAAACCTGTAGAACAACTTCGGCTTCACAAGACTGAAATACGTTGCGAAGTTCTGATTCATGCTCAGAGCGCGCGTGTAACCTGCCCACAGGGACTCGTCTCCTTTGCTGATATTGAATTCCACACGGCTCGGTCTGAGAAAGAAGTTCGCTGGTGAGTATGTCATTTTCATTTCCAGTCGCAGGAGACCACACATCGTAGGCTGAGCCAGCCGCAGCATTCCCGACGTATCATCAAGCCGGCTTGCGGTGAACGGCAAATCTTGGAAAACAACGTCCTTCGTGTGTTCTCGCTGCTGAAGAATGTAATGTCCGTCAGTATTTTCCGCGGGCGAGGTGAGCTCGAAATGCTTGTATAAGTACTCGAAGATGAGTGGCACTCGAGAAATCGTTTGAATCCCGTCAACAGGCCAGACCGCGACGGAATCCAGGCCGTAAACCACATCCAGACCAACCGGACGCTGTCTTTCGAGGGCCTTGATGTAGAACCGTTGCAACGCTTCAGTGGCCGCGCTATAACTTTGCAGCACCGGCGCAAACAACGGACGCCTCAGCACTATTGGAATGTAGTTCTCATAGGGAAATGGGAGTATTGGAATGGTGCGCCGGGCTCGGAACTCCGGCCCTAGAAGCGCCGCCGGCAAGAAGTCTTCAGGCTTCCTGGCGACGGAGGAAATGTCGTGGAGAGTTGACGTCACGAGAACCTCTCCGTCAATTCCTTTTAGAAAGTCTCTGGGAGCACTCCAACCAGCGAACGGCCAAATGAAGTAGAGCCCAAAGGCGAATAAGCACCAGGCGATCTGCCCTACCCGGGAATTCCATTCCTTCCTTGGGAACAGCAGAAAGACAAAAACCAATGGGCTCGAAGCCTGAGCAACATGTCCGATGTCGCTTCGCACGAGCGCACTTTTCAGAGAGACGAGGGAAGCAAAAATCAAACTCGCGAGTAGACAGGCGTCGATGAGAGAAGATTTCCGTGCGGCAATAGCCGCCGTGACAACTGTGTACGCCGCCAGCAGCGCCAAAAAGACTGTCTTCTTTGGATCGACTGACCATTCCAAACCCATCGTGTTGTTGTATCCGCGCATTATCTCACTCATATATCGCTGATAATCCAACACCGCTTCGTAGTGTGGTGACGATACCTTGAAGAAGACCCCTATCCCGAGATTTGCAAGTGTGAAGGTCCCGAGAAAAACACAACCGATAAGAATGTAGGAGAGATCTCTGCCCAACAGATAATTCGTCGCAAGCGTACCTAGCACGATTGCCAACCCATACAACCCGAGTTCAGGCGTTACGAGTTGCGACACAAAACAAACGAATCCAGCCGCGGCTGACCAAAGGCATTTTCGGTGAATGCTCCGCGCCGCCACCGTACGATAAGCGAATGCGGCGCACAGCAAAAGCAGCACTGCTCTGAAGTTAGGGAATTCATAGAACAGGTTCAACAGAGCTGCGGAGCAATAGACGACTGCAGTTTGCTTCCAGCTAATTCGATCGTAGAGCAATAAGACAGCGGCGACCAGTAAGGCACTTGCTCCGCAAAAAAAGGCAGAAATCATCTGATATGCATCGAACGCGGACTTTGTCGTCGTTACCGACGTTGCAATCCAAGCCAATATCTGCGCAGCCGGACCGTATGTGAAATGGAAATCGCGACCGCTGATCGATCCTTGCTGAAAAGACGTAGCCAGCCCCATGAGCCAGGACACATCCAGATTGGTCCCGTTACCAGCAAAGCGGCTGCGAACCACAATCGTTATCAACCAGCACAGAGTAAATACGAGGACAAGCGCGACCTTGGTTCTGGACTCCCAGGGCGTGAAGCCTTTTTCGATCCCTGAATCCGTTGGCGCCAATTCTTCGACCTCCGCCGGAAACGCGGGCTAAAGCCCGCGACTACATTGAAAGCAAACGCGGTTGCGACAATGTAGTACGGGCTTTAGCCTGCGTTCAACGCCCGATCAACCTGCGCAGTTCGGCAATCGTCACCAGGCGGCCGTGAATCGGATGGAATCCCATTGTCAACAAGGCCCTACTTGCCATCCACGGAGAAAGCCAAGAGTACGTTACCCGGCATCGCCGTTCCCGAGTATCCGGAGGTAATATAGAGCATCCCACCGGCGACGGTTGGCGCCATACTGTTGATCGAGCCCCCGTGAGCCTTCACTCCATTCACGGCTTGGAAATCCTGAACGGTGTCAAAATCCCAGATGATCGTGCCCGCCTTGGTTTCATAAGCTCGGATGTGTCCATCCCAGGATCCAAGGAACGCGACGCCGGGAATGACTGTCACCGGCGCCGGCTGAGCGGCGCTGCAGCCCGCAATGGCGAGGCAACTGGGTTTGGGCGCCGGGGTCCTCCACAGCTTCTCGCCAGTCGCCAGTTTGAGCGCGATCAGGCCGCCGCCCACTTCCGGTTTTCCAGCGGTAAAGTCTGAAATACCGATGAACGCCATCCCCTGGTCGTCGCTAGCGCCGCCCCACATGGTTCCGCCATTCACGCCGCCGGAAGCGATCTTCTGCTCCCAGAGAATCTTGCCTTCACGATCGGGATCCAGCCCATACACCATGCCGGACTTGTCACTGGCGATCAGGATCCGCTTTCCACCCCCGAGCGATCGAAGGATTCCGGAGTTGCCCAGGTCGGCGTCAATAAAAGGATCTCTCGGGCAATTCGTCTTGTCCTGTCCGACACAGGCGAAGTTGTAGGCATCGGTGGCCGTGAACTGGCGCGACCACAATAGGCGGCCGGAATCCAGGTCGAATGCAAGGATGGCGTCGCTGGTTTCTGTTGGCGGATTGGAATAGTTCACTCCAGTTCCGGCGTAGATCACTCTCTTTTGCAGGTCCAGAGTTGGCGAGGACCAGACGGCGGCGCCCGACGGTCCCCACGTCCTGGTCCCCGCTTTATTCTGTCCGGTTAGCCTCGGCACACCGAGAACCGAGTAGGCCCTCCAGATCCGGGTCCCGGTTGCGGCATCCAGCGCCACCACGCTTCCTCGAAACGTACAGCATTCGTAGGCGGGATTGGTCGCGGCTATGGACTCATCTCTTCCAGACACCGGAACGTACAAGCGGCCGGAGTCGAGTTTCGGGGATCCGGTAATCACGGCCAGCGGGTGTTCGTCGGCGCGTGCTTTCCAGAGTAGTGCTCCGGTGCCGGCGTTCAATGCATAGACATTTCCGCGCAGATCGCCGAAATACGCGGATCTTCCGTCGCTTCCAATTACCGGTGAGGTGCGCACGCCGGCGACGGCGGCGTAGGTCCAATAGATGCATCCGGTGCGCGCGTCGAGAGAATAAACGGTGCCGTCGGCCGCTCCAACGAAAAGTCTGCCGTCAAAAACGGTAGGAGTTCCAAACGCCGTCGTCACGCCCGGAAATCCAAATGCCCACTTGAGCTTCAGCTTCGGTGTGGTCTGCCGGGTGAGGCCGGCTGGGCGGGCCGGTTGGAAGCGCGTATTCGCGGCGTCGGACCAACCGTTCCAATCAGGCGGATTCGAGGCGGCGCTGCCTGTTCGGCGTTGAGGAGCCGCGGAACATTTGGAGGACAGGAGAATGGGCTGAGACTCGGCCGTTCCGATGTACTTTGCAATCGCTTCCCGCTCGGCGGGGCTTAGTCCGTCGCCGATTCCGGTCATCTTCCCGGTTTCCAGCGCCGTGAGAACTGCCTGCCAGGTCATTTGGCGCAAGGTGTCCGGCAGGGGCGCAGCCACGGCGTTGTCCGCGTTATGGCATCCTGCGCAGCGCGACTGAAACAGCGCGTCGGGTGTCTGTGCCGTCGCCGCACGGGCAGTCATCATCACAATAAGAAAACATCGAAGAGTCGCAGGCGTAGTCGATTCCTTCCGCAGCGGGTTATTGGGTCATTGGGCCGTTTGACAAGTGCATATGTATTTGTCAAAAAACCCAATGACCCGCTGACCCGATAGTCCGATCGTCCTAATTACAAAACCGTATTTTCCTGTTTTTGAGCAAGTTTTTGCCGCGTAATTTGCGGCAAAATTTTGGTTGCGGCTTATGCCGCGCTATGAACTACTTTCCGATCGTGACCAGCGCAACCATGTTGAGCGCGCTTTCAGCCATTACGATGTTCCCGTCCCGAGTGGTCATCATGTTGCGCACGACGCCGCCACCGGCGGGGATCGCCCACGTCTGGAATTTTTCGGTCTTCGGATCGAAGCGGACCAGCGTGTTCGGTTTCACCGCCGATTCGTTGTACCAGATGACTCCGTTAAGAAATGTAATTCCATAGGGCTGCGACCTCGGCCCGCCCGGGGACGGCCATTCCTTCATGGCGCCGGTCTTCGGATCGAGCCGGCCCAAGTACCCACGCGCATAATCCGCATAATAAATCATGTCGTCGCTGGTGATCGCGATGCGCCGCGGACGCGCTTCGGGATCTTTGAGAGTCCACTCCTTGATCGCCATCGTGTTTGGATCGATCGCCGCAATCTTCGGCGCCCCGAACTCGCAGTAATAGGGAGTCCCCTTGGAATCGACCACCATGCCATAGGGAAGGGACCGCGGCGTGGGCGATTCCGCAAGCTTGATCTCGCCCGTAGTGGGATTGAGTCTGCCCACTCTGTTGGCTCCCTGCACCGTAAACCACAGAGTGCCTTTCTGGTCGAAAAGCGGCGTGTGCGGATCGCGCGCCTCGGCCGGCAGTTTGAACTCGGAGAACTTGTTGGTCTTGGGATCGAGCTTGCCGATATAGCCCTTGAAGTTTGCTGTGAACCAAATGTTGCCGTCCTTGTCTTCCACGAGACCGTGTGGCCCCGAGCGCGGCGTCACGGGACGAAATTCCTTGATCTCACCAGTCTTGGTATCCACGCGGCCGAGAACGTTCGCATACTGCCCGGAGTACCAGAGGTAACCGTCGTGCGTCGCCAGCGGATCATGCGGCCGCGAGCCCACGGTGGGCACCGTCCATTCCTTGAAGCTCACCTTGACAGGCCCCGGAATGATGACAGCCTTGGGCACATCTCCTTCCGGAAAGCTCTTTGCCAAGTAATCCGTCACCATGGCGACCTGATTCTGCGGAACCTCGGCGCCGGCCGACACCATACGCTCCATGAGGAGCTTCCAGTCAGCGGAAGTGTGCCCCGTGTTCGTAATCATCGTGACCGCGTGGCAAGTGGTGCATGCGGTCTCAACGATACTTTTTCCGTTACCGTCGGGCAACGAGCGGGCTGGCTGCCCGCCCTGACCCTGAGCCGAAACGGTCGAGCAGAAAACCATCGCCATCAAAAGCCCGAATAAAGAGTTCTTCGTCATATGCGCCTCCTGAGTGTGAACCGGTATTCTACGCCGTATTGCATGGCTTCGACTACTCCACGACCTTGTATAAGCGTCCGTCGACAGGACTGCCGGTGATGGGCCCCAACCCGTCGCGAGACTGTCTGGTGTGCGCGGCCGCGGCGTGCGCATCAAGCGCCTTCTGGCTCTGCCAGGCCTCGACGATCGTGAAATGATTCGCTCGTGCGGTATGTTGCAGGACGTCGAACCGTAAACAGCCCTCGTCCTTCCGGCTCGTCTCCGCCAATCGTTTGAGCAAACCCGGAGCGTCGTTCTGAGGGCCGGCGATGTCGACGTGCGTGAGAGCATAAATCGCCCGGTCGTTCGCCGCGGCAGGTGGCGGACCGGCCGTTAGAGTTTTGTACGGTCGTTGGTCGTAGTCACTCAAGCGAATCGGTTGGAGCTGGCTTAGCATTTGCTTGGTGTGCTCGGCCTTTCCATGTGCGTCGAACGCCTTCTGGTCGGTCCACGTTTCGAGAATGGCGAAATGGCCGGGCCGGCCGATTTGCTCAAGAAGCTCGAAGCGGACGTAGCCCTCATCCTTGCGGCTCGTGTCGCGGTACTGCTTGAGCGCCGCCACCGCCGTCCCCTTTGCCGAAGGCGTCACCTCGACGTATGACACCGCATAGACGGCGGTATCAATCGGCGCTTGGGCAAGGATCTCGGCCCCAAGCCTCGATGGAAGAACAATTGTACTGAACAGAAGATAGAGCAAGCATCGCATGTTGGACCTCCTCCACTCTGCGCAGCTCGGTCGACTGCTGCCCGCCGTGCGCTTGAGTCCCACACTATACCGGTGGATCTTATCCGGTGTCTTGTTTTTCCTAATTGAAAGATCTACGAATTGCTAATTGAGGAATCTCTGGTGCCAGAGTTCGAAGGAGATGAGAAGGTATATCTGCCGCATGTAATTCTGTTCGCCGGCGGCGTGATCCACCACGAGCCGGCGGATGTACTCCGGATTGAAGTATCGGTGGCTCGCCGAGTGTTCGGTCAACAGGCAGTCCCCCACATATTTCGACATTGAACTGCGCAGCCATTGGTCGACCGGGTTGGCAAAGCCCTTTTTTCGGCGGTACACCACACCTTTGGACAGCCACTTCTCTACCGCCTTCTTGTGCAGGTACTTCGCGCACAACCCATGCAGTCGCATCTCAGGTGGCAGACTTTCCACGAACTCGACGATCCTGTAATCCAGCAGCGGCACACGAGTTTCCAGTGAATGCGCCATGGATGTCTTGTCGCCGACCATCAGAAGATCGTCCGGAAGGTTGGTACGGGTATCGAGGTACAAAATCTGGGTCAGTGGGTCCAGTGACGCCACCTCTGCGTGCAAACTGCGCAATGCGCGCTTGGCTGCGACTCCGTTAGCGGACACCTGTTCGAGCAGCCATGGCCGGAACAGTTGCTGCTTCATGTCTTCAGTATAAAAGGAATAAATCTTTACGAACCGGCTCAATACGTCTGGTTCATTCAACGAAACGACAGCACGCCGCAACTTTTCGCTTTTTGAGAATCGTTCCACCAAGGGCCGGATAAACCCGGCGGTGAACACGTGCGGCAGTCCTGCATACGCGGTGGAAAACCGCGCGCCTCGGTGACGGTCATAACCTGCCCAGGGTTCATCGGCGCCCTGCCCCGTCAAGGCGACCTTCACCTTGCGGCGCGCGAGCATGCTCAGAAAATAGGAGGCGACGGCACTCTCGTTCCCGACAGGCTCTTCAAGATCCCAAAGATACCGCTCGTAGTATCGACGATAATCGTCGGGTCCGATAACCATTGCCGAATGATCACTCCCATAGTGTGTCGCCAGTGCGCGTGCAGCACTGATTTCGTCAGTGCGTTCACCACCTTCGAAACCGATCGTAAACGTGTGTACCGGCGCGTGGGTATGCTCGCTCATCAGGGCCAAAAGAACACCGGAATCAATGCCCGAGCTCAAGAAGAGTCCCACGGGTACGTCGCTGCGCATTTGCAGCCGCACCGTATCCTGCAACAGGCCGCGATACTCCTCAACCAATTCTCCTTCGGACCGGCCGTAGCGCACACGGGGCGGTTGATTCCAGTAGCGCTCGAGCTGAATACCCGCTTCACTAATGACCGCCGTGTGCGCGGGCGGTAACTTACTAATACCTGAGAATAATGTCTTGGGCGATGGAACATAGCGAAGCGTGAACAACAGCGCGAGCGCATCAACATCCATCCGGCGTTCGCATTCGGGGTGTGTGAGAAGTGATTTGATCTCTGAGGCAAAGTACATCGCATTGCCAATGCGCGTGTAATACAACGGCTTGATACCGAGATGATCGCGGGCCAGGAACAACACCTGGCGATTGCCATCCCATAGCGCAAAAGCGAACATGCCATTGAAACGGGCGACGCACTCCCTTCCCCATTCCTCATAACCGTGAACAATGACTTCGGTGTCGGATGCGGTTCGGAACGTGTGCCCATTGGCGATCAGCTCTGCGCGCAACTCCACATAGTTGTAAATTTCACCGTTGAAGACAACTTGGAGTGATCCATTTTCATTTGCCAGCGGCTGCGCGCCGCCTTCCAAATCAATAATGCTGAGGCGCCGGTGACCGAGTCCGATACCCCGACCGAGGAAGACGCCAGCACCATCCGGGCCGCGGTGGGCGATGACGGACGTCATCGTTTCCAACCGTTGCTGCTCTACAGGTGCCCTATCGAAATTAAAAATGCCTGCGATTCCGCACACAGCCTAGCCTTTCGTGGAAGCACGGTTACTCCTCGGTGAACAGAAGACAGAGCAAGCACCGCATTTTGCAGCTGGAGTCCGACACTATACAGGTGAATCTATTCGTTGTGTTATTTTTCTTAACGGCGATGTGGTGCTATACACTACAGCGCCAGGCCTGTAGACAACGAATCGGAGTCGAGACGAAAGAACAAACGAGGATTGTAAAGGTGGGACTCAAGCAGCCGCTGGCCCGGGCTAGAGGCGGAGAGAGTACTGCAGAGAGCGAATCCTGTTATTTTCGCTATCTGCAATGTAAACCGTTCGGCCTTGCACGAACACAGCATGAGGTCGAGATAGTTTGCATTTCGTGGGATCACCATCCGGGCCGTCGCTGCGTTGGCCGGTTCCGACGGCGGTAGAAATTATTCCAGTACGCAAGTCAATCCTGCGGATGACGTGATTCTCGCAGTCTGCCACGAACATGATTCCGTCATCGGAAATGCAGAGTCCTTTTGGCCCAGTCAACCCGCCAGGCGCCGACCCGCCGAATCGGGCGGACATTGCCGGCCCACCGTCGCCGGTGTAGCCGCTTTCACCGTTTCCGGCGATGCGTTTCACTCGGTTCTGCCTTGGATCAAGTGTGAATATGCCGTTGCCCTCTCTTAACGCCAGATAGATTTTCCCATCCTTAGGAAACTCGACGGACCGTGGTCCGGCTAATGGCGTTCCCGTCAGAGTACCTTCGTCAGGCGTACGGCCGTCCTGCCCGTTTCCAGCAAACGTCGTAACGATGCCAGTCTTTGCGTCCACCCGGCGGAGGCGGTTATTGAGGGGGTCGCATATATAGAGGTTGCCGGATCGGTCGAGGTTAATGCCGTGAGGTTGATTGAACTGGGCTTTCGTTGCGGGTCCGCCATCGCCGGCGTACCCTGGCATTCCGGTGCCTGCCACCGTCGAGATGCTGCCCGACTTCATCTCGACGCGTCTCACAATGGCGTTATCGCGCTCGACAACGTAAAGGTTGCCCTTGCTGTCAAACCGGACTTCGTGAGGACCATTGAGTTGGGCCGACTTTGCTGGGCCACCGTCACCGGAATAGCCTTTCGTCCCGTTGCCTGCCACCACTGAAAGTCTCTTGGTGCGCAAGTCGGCCCGAAGCACCCTGTGCGTCCCGAAGTCCGACCAATACAGGGCGCCGTCCGGTCCAATCACCACATGGAAAGGATTATTGATTTGAGCGCGATCCATTGTTTCGCCGTCGGCTGCCGAACCTCTCACCCCGTTTCCAACGATTGTCGTCACGCGTCCTGCCGGCACTTGGGCGCCAAACATCGGCCGGACGATCGAAGCTGCACTCAACTGCAGGAATTCCCGGCGCGTCTGTTGAGTGCTTCTGGGAAATCTCATTGATTTGTCCTCCACCGCCATACAGTTTGGCCATGGATTGCACGGATGGCGCGGATGATGCCACGCATCAGACTTTGAACCGCGGGAACAAACGCTCCGCATTTTTGCGTTCCAGCATCTCCAGGACGTCGCGAGACATGCCCAGGTTGGGAATCTCGTTGATCGTTGTCTCGATGGGTTCTGGAGAGTAATCCGTCCCAAACAGGAGTTGGGTCGGAGGGACCAATGCGGTCAGCGCGGCCCACGGCATTTTATAAGTGGCGTGCGCGCAGTCGTAATAAAGACGCCGGAGTTCAGCCCAAAACCCGTCGGGAATGTATTGGATCTTGTCGTTCGGATAACGATCCTTCATGCGTCCCGCCAGCACGGGAAGCGTACCGCCGGAATGCGCGGTGATCAGCTTGAGGTCGCGATGCCGAAAGAACACGCCGTTCGTAATGAAACTGGTAACTGCGCGTGTAGTTTCAAAATCAATCTCATTCATGAAGGATGACGCGCCGTAGCTGAGATTATTGCAGCACGCCGGCACCCAGGGATGCATGTACAGGATTGTTTTGCGCCGGCCGAGTTCTTCCCATATGGGTTCCAGGTGGGGATCGCCTGGCCAATGACCCTGGTTGTCATTCGTGTAGATACTGATCCCGTCACATTTCAAGGTATCGCACGCGTACTCGATCTCCTTCAGGGAACCTTCTACATCGGGGAAAGGTATCGATGCAAACAGTCCGAAACGTTTCGGGTAGTCCTGCATACACTTCGCACCGAATTCATTGGCAGTCCGAACTGCCGCGCGTCCCTTCGCAGTGTTGTCGTAAATCACGTCGCCCATTTGAGTCAGCGAGAGGACCGCCGTGCCGATGCCGAATTTATCCATCTGCTCGATGGATCGCTGGGGCGTCCACGGCCCACCTCCGCCTCCGCGTGCACCTGCGGCGCCGGCGGGCGCAGTACCTCTCGCTCCCGCTGCGGCACCGCCCCGGCCTCCACCTCCAACGCCGAGGCCCGGCGGCGCATGGTGATGGTGTACGTCAATCGATCCGCCTTTCGCGCTTACCTTGTAGGATCGTTGCGCGATCAATTCGCTGGCAGGCGCCATGGTGACGGCCGTTCCGAGCGCGGCCAAGGCTTTTAGAAATTCTCGGCGATCATTCATGGGGTAGTCCTTTCCTACTGGCGCTGCCTGGTCGGGTCGTGACGCGGATCGACGTAGACGGTGTCCGAGGGTCCGATGCCCGTCATCTGGATAAGGACTTCTTCTTTCGTCAATCCAAAATGATTGATCCCCTCGGGTTCCGTGTAGAAGCTGCCCGGTGGCAAAGCCTTCAGGTCAGTCTCGTCAAATTCGTCGCCGTAGGCGAAATACCACGTGCCTGAAACCACTGTCGCGATACGGTCGTCCCGGTGCGAATGCGGCTGAATCCTTGTGTTCGGCGCAATGCGAAGAAGGATCGTGTACAGGCCAGGCTTCGAGGGATCTCCCTTGAGAATGGCTGTCTGAACTTCCGATACCAGAGATGTGCCAACGGCCGGTCCCGCATCCGCCCCAAATTGGAATTCGCTGGGGGTGATTCTTTTCTCCCGGCTTTCGAATTTCATCTGCTGCGACATCGCCGCTTGTCCTCCTTTACTCCAGGAATCGTGAGAAGCCTACCACACCGAAAGATTGGACCGCCAGAATTGCACTCCATATAATGCGCATTAAATGACGTCATCCGCGCATGGAGGGGAAGATGGTCAAGAAACATGTGGCTGTATTTTGTGTGGTGGTTTTTGTGGCGAAACTGGCCACGACGTTGTTGGCTCAGGACGCGGGCTGAAGCCCGCGTTCTAGTGGTGTGACGCCGCAAGTTTGATAAAATGCGCGCTCGAAGGAGGCGTGAGTTGGAAAATAAGATCAGGTGGATCTCTTCACGTGTCGCTTTGGTTCTTTTGCTAACCGGCAGCTCCGCGCTTTACGCGCTGCTCTTTGGATTTCCGTTACCGCAGCAGTCCAGGCCAGCGACCAAACCGGCGCCCACTGAGGCTCCCGCTGATTCCGGCATCGGTGCAACTGTAGCCTTGTCCGATAAGGAACTGGCGGCGCTTCCCACGAATGGCTGGCCCAAGAGCGGAGGTAACTTTTTCAACCAGAACTACTCCCCTCTGACGCAGATCAATCGCCAGACCGTCGCCAACTTGAAGGCCCTATGGCGAGCGCATCTGGACGGCTCAGGGATGAACGTCAAGTACTCCGGCGAGGCCCAGCCTATCGTCCAGGAAGGAGTCATCTATATCGTCACAGGAGCGGACGACGTCTTCGCTGTTAGCGTGAGGACAGGTGAGATCCTCTGGAAGTACAAAGCTAACCTTGACGAGACCATATCCACCGTCTGCTGTGGCTGGACGAGCCGGGGCCTGGCTTTAGGTGATGGCAAGATTTACGTGGGACAGTTGGATGGCCGCCTGGTCGCTCTGGATGAGAAATCAGGCAAGCCCACGTGGTCCATTCAAGCCGAGCGCTGGCAGGACGGTTACACAATTACAGCCGCACCCCTTTACTTCGACGGATTGATCATCGTCGGCTTTGCCGGCGGCGAGAACGGCACACGGGGCCGCGTCAAGGCCTACGACGCGAAAGATGGGCATCTGATCTGGACTTTCTACACCATCCCGGGTCCGGGCGAGATCGGTCATGACACCTGGCCGCAGAATGATGAAGCGTGGAAGCACGGCGGAGCCACGGTGTGGCAAACCCCAGCAGTGGACCCGGAGCTGGGCCTTATATATTTCACCACAGGTAATCCTGGACCTGATTTCAACGGCCGGGTCCGTGCTGGAAATAATCTTTTCTCCGTTTCGATGCTGGCCGTGGAAGCAAAGACGGGAAAGTACCGGTGGCACTTTCAGCAAGTTCACCATGATCTGTGGGACTATGATTCTCCCAATCCCGTCATCCTCTTTGATCTGAAGGTCAACGGTCGCGTCCGAAAAGCGGCCGCCGAGGCGAGCAAGACGGGTTGGGTATACATCCTCGATCGGATCACAGGTAAGCCGTTGCTCGGGATCGATGAGAAGCCGGTTCCCCAGGAGCCACGGCAGTTCACGTCGCCAACCCAGCCTTATCCACGGGGAGACGCGTTCGTACCCCACCACGTGGACATTGCACCAGAGGACTTCCCCCTGGTGAACCAGGGGCGCATCTTCACTCCGTTCTGGACCGAGGGAGTCGTAGCCAAACCAGCCCCGCGGGGAGGGGCGAACTGGCCGCCTAGCTCCTACGATCCGGCCACGAACTATTTTTATGTATGTGGCACCGACAGCACGAATTTATTCAAGGCCGGCGAGCTGAATCAAGTGACTTCACGGGAGGGCGAACGTTATTTGGGAGGCGTCTTTGGTGGTGCTCCCATTCCAGGGACGGGAATCTTCGCTGCGCTGGACATGAAGACAAATCGTCTCGTGTGGCAACAAAGGTGGAAGGACTCCTGCTACAGCGGCTCGGTGACGACGGCGGGCGGCCTCGTTTTCGTAGGGAGAAACGACGGGCGGCTGACAGCGCTCAACTCTTCGACCGGCAAGCGCCTATGGGAGTTCCAGACGGGCGCCGGTGTGAATGCTCCAGCCAGCGTGTTTGAATACGAAGGAGAACAGTACGTTGTGGCCTATTCGGCGGGTAGCCTCTTTGGCGGATCGCCCCGCGGGGACAGCCTGTGGCTCTTTTCCTTGAAGGGGACGTTGGAACAAGCCGCGGCGCCATCTCAACATTAGCGTAATCCGTTCCGGACGGCGTGGCGCTCATTCAAGGCGGAAAGATCGCTGCGGTGGGTAACAGGGCGGTTGTCCAGGTTCTTCAGAACACCGAATTGCTCATCGCCACAGCCCGGTCGCCCTAAAAGCCGCCGCCGGGACTGGAGTAGGCTTTCTTTCCTCCAACGAAGGTGGCGAGCGGCGTGATATCAGGGATCTGTTCCTCGGGCACGGTCATAATGTCGTGAGACAGAATAACGAAATCAGCGAGTTTGCCGCCCTCGATCGAGCCTTTGATTTTTTCCTCGAACGTCATGTATGCGTTATTGATGGTCTCGATGCGGAGCGCCTCGGCGCGGCTGACCTTCTGTGCAAGGCCGACGGGGCCCGCGTCCGAATTGCGCGTGACGTAGAAATAGATGTTCACAAACGGATTGTTCGAATTGCTGTTGCCTCCCCAGTCGCTGCCGCCGGAGACGATGAGGCCGTGGTCGATGAACTCCCGCACGGGAACGGCGCGTTCTGCTCGCTGTTTTCCAAGCATGCGAACCATGTTCGCGGTGCCCCTGTAAGGTTGAATTTGCGCCGAGACCAGGACACCCAGCTTCTTCAGCCGCTCCATTTGGTCGGGTTGCACGTGTGTGGCATGTTCCACGGTCCAGCGCTTGTCGCGAATAGGGCTTTCCTTGTCGGCGGCTTCGTATGCCTCCAGGACGAGATCCATCGCTCCGTCGGAGTCGGTATGAGGAGAAACCCGCCAGCCATAACGGTTGGCGATTAGAACCGCCCGCTTGTACGTTTCGGCCGGCACGTTAGGCGCGGCTGATGGATTCCCGTCGCGCCACATGCTGCCGGGGTTGAATTCGGCGAGGCAGTCGAGGCGCAGCCAGTCATCTCCAAAGCCCGGACCTGCTCCGAACGACTTCAGCATATCTTCCAGCGTGTCCATATCGCTTGGGTTTACCTGCAGTCCCATGCTGGTGCGCTGCAGCAGCTTTCCGGCCCGCCACATCCCGTAGTAGGTTCGCATGAAGTCGGGTAGAAGCTGCAGGTCGCGAATACTCGTCAAGCCCACCGCGAGCTGTTGCCTCTGAATTTCCAGAATGAGCTTTTCCCTTTCCTCCTGTGTCGCGGGCGAAACCATGCCTGTCAGTCGGGCTACCGTGCCCGTTTCGCCGGTAATACTGCCGTCGGGCTCGCCCGTCCTGTCTTTGGTGATAACGACTCGCCCGATTCTTGTCATGTCCCGCGTAACGCCGGCAAGCTTGAGCGCCGCGCTATTCAAATAGGCCTGCCCGCGGCTGAGGTAGATCACCACAGGATTGTTGGGGGCCACGGCATCGAGATCCTGGCGTGTGGGAGGGCGCTTTTCCGGGAATTTGTTCAGATCCCAACCATTTGCTACGTAGATTGCCTTCCCGGCCGGGGCGGCATCTGCCGCCTGGCGAACCCGCTCCAGCAACCCGGCCAGCGAGGTGACTTCCCGCAGATCCAAACCGCGGGATGCCAGGGCGGCGTGATAAGCGTGGTTGTGATTATCCATCAGACCCGGCATCACAGCCCTTCCGCGCAGGTCGACCAATTGAGTTTGTGGCCCGGCAAGCGCGCGCATCGCGCGACTGGTGCCGACCGCCAGGAACTTGTCTCTCTTTACGGCAAATGCCTCCTTGATGCTGTTCGATGCATCGACCGTAATCACCTTGCCGTTGTAGTAAACCGCGTCAGGGATCTCGATACGCTGGCCAGACGGCCCGGTACGGAACCCGAGCATCAGGAAGACCGCGCCTAAAAGTGTGGCAACTCGGTTCACTTTCATTTCTCTGTGATTCATGGGAGCATCTCCGATTGATCGCTACCGGAAATGCATCAGTCTAATATGAAGCGCACCGCTTTGCACAAAAACTGGAAGAGGGGCAGGTCTTTTCGCGAATCTGAAATAACAAGACTGTTACTCTTGTTCTTTTAGCAAGATTTTTGAGCCAGGCAAGACTAAAGTGGCGACAGACTGGTTGAACGTGGGCTAAAGCCAGCGACTACTCTGCAACCACATTTGGCCCTAATGTAGCCGCGGGCTTTAGCCCGCGTTCTTTTTACTGTATTCGATGAGAATCAGGAGGAGGCGACCATGAGATATTACATTTGGGGGAACCGCGATGGCGGTTCGCGCCGGGAGTTTCTGACATCGCTTGTCGCGGCCGGAGCGGGTGCGCTTCTCCCCGCGAAGGGATTGTTCGCGCAGACAAGGCCGTCAGCCGCCAGTGCCACAACCGTTCGGATCGACATCCATCACCACATTGTGCCGCCAAGTTTGCTCCAGGCACTGGGCTCCCAGCGTCTCGCGGGCGCTTCGGCGAACTGGACTCCCGCGCGGGGTCTCGAGGATATGGACCGGGCGGGCGTGTCCGCAGGTATCAGTTCGATCGCGCCGGCGGGAGACCCATTCAACGATCCGTCGACGGCGGTCCGGCTTTGCCGCGAATGCAACGAGTACGCGGCGAGACTGGCCACGGATCATCCGCGCCGTTTCGGTGTATTCGCCGCACTGCCTCTTCCGAACATCGAGGCCAGCCTCCGCGAGATCGAATACAGCTTCGATACGCTCAAGGCGGACGGCGTCGGCTTGTTCACAAGCTACGGCGACAAATGGCTGGGCGATCCCGCGTTCAACCCGGTCTTCGAGGAACTCCACCGGCGCAATGCTGTCGTCTACACCCATCCGAACACAGCCAACTGTTGCAGAAATCTCCTTCCCAATGTCGGTGATGGGGCCATCGAGTGGGGAACCGACACGACTCGCGCGATCGCCCAAATGATTTTCGGCGGGGCCGCCGCGCGCTTCCCGAACATCCGGATGATCTTTTCGCACGGGGGCGGCACGATGCCGTTTCTGGTCGAACGGTTCACCGGTATGGCGCGGTCGGCCCAATTCGCGCCGAAGTTCCCCCAGGGATTTGGCGGCGCGGCGGCAAAGTTTTACTACGACACGGCGCAGGTCGCCAACCCAGCCGCTATGTCGGCGCTGAGCAAAGTCGTCCCCATCTCGCAGATCGTCTTCGGGACGGACTACCCATTCCGCACCGCCGCGGAACATGTCAAAGGTTTGAAGGAATGTGGTGTGTTTAGCCCGAAGGATCTTCAAGCGATCGATCAGAATGCTCTGAGGCTGTTGCCGAAATTCAGATGAATCTGAGCCGCGAATTACGCCAATGACGCGAATGGTGCGTTAGGCAGGTTGAATGCGAACCATTCGCGTGCTCTTCAACGTTGTAATCCCTCCAAAATTTTCTCCCAGCTATAGGTGAAGAAAGCATTCTGAACTTTGTCGATGACATAAATCTCCAAAGCGCGCGCCGGGAACCGCGGCTAGGTACCGTGTGAGGTGCCTGAGAATGGCCGAGCATAATCCGTCCTCCTTAACTTGATCGCTTAGCAAAGCGTCCGGCATCCCCGTCGGGGAGCGAGACTTTTGATTCTTTCCTCAGCGCAGGTCCGCCGTTCTTCCTTCGACCGAGATGCTTTCTGCCCGAAGTTCATCCTTTGTTTGTTTGCTCGCATAGGCTACGACGCTGACCATGACGCCCGGCTTTAGCATTTCCTCTGTTACCCCTCGAGCGTTCATTCGCACCAGCGGTGACAGCACGACGACCAGTGGCTTCTTATCGACGTCCATCCTCAGGATACCAGGCCCGTCCGAAAAGCTAACGTCTTTGAGCGCACCGGTGAGTTTCTGTGGTTTGGTGAGGTCGTATGCGGGCCAGTCCCGCTGCGGGCCGTAAACAAGATTCTTATCCGAATCTTTGGGTCCTAACCAAGGTGTGATCGCACCGTCGATAAGAGAGGCCAGGTTGCCCTCCATGCAGGCGTACTCCATGATCTCGACTTGTGGTGTGAGCACGAAGACTCTGTCGTTACTTATGGGTCTCGTATAAGTCTTCGGATCGTCAAGAACCCATTTGAACTGAATGTGCCCCATGTCCGGGCGCTTGAACGTCATGGTGATTTTCGCCCCCTCACTCATCGGATGCCCCATGGTGCCAAGCTTGGCCCAACCGTTGAAGTTCACCGCTTCGATGACCAGGGTATCTCCGTCCCAATGACCGCGGGAGTCACCAAACCATGTTGGTGGCCAATCCTTTCGATGTGGCAGCCCTTCGGTATTCACCGCTTGAAACATGGTGCTTTGCTCAAACAAGAATGAGATGTACTCATTGTTTTGAAGAATCTGCATGGGATGTGGCGTGAAGGATCGTATCCACCCAAACGGCATGCAGCTCCCCGCGTAGTCACCGTTTTTTGTCGGGTTGTAATTGTCCCACTGCGCCTGACCCCAGGGCGTGAATGGAAGCGGATTCGGCTCGCCTCTATTGCTGGTCCCGTCCCGGTTCGTGAACGTCCTCGTCAGATCCTGGGTACCGGGTCGCGCCCAAACCCCACTGAAGTCCGGCTTGCCGTTCGGAAGGCGTGGCGCGGGGGCGGTCATGTCCACCTTTGTTATTTTTGCGGATTGCGCAGCGGCAGGCGCCGGCAGGATGGCGATCAATACGATTGCCGTAGCGATCAAACTCAAACGATTCTTCACGGGGTTTTCCTTTCTCGGTTCCTGTGGATATCGGGGCCTTTCTGGACCAGTAGCGTATTCGCGCCAACTGTCTGTGTCAACAATCGAGACCGTGGGGACGCGTGGGCAAGGAGACGGCAGCCCGAAGGGCCAGGTGAGGCGGCGGTCAGTTTTTGGCAGGGCTCGGTAGTGGACTACATTGGAGTTGAGTGTCCAATCGGGCCGGGCTCACGCTTCGCGCCGCGCTTTCAAAGGAACGGGGACATTTACTTGATGCGCGGCCACCCCTCCTTTGCCAAGGAGGGGATTTTCCCGCCTTTCAAAATAGCCCACTACTCAGGGCTCGCAATGTGGGGCGTCGATGATAGCCCACGATCTTCAGTTTCGACATTGCGGGCGATCAATATCGGCAAAGCGCTGTCTCTTTCTGTCAAGGAAGTTCGCGTACGTACTCTCTCTCGATTCCTCGAAGACGTATCCGCTCAGCACTTTGCAATTTGGTACACGGCGTGCCTACGCCTGGCTGGAGTTTTGACTGAGACCGCATGAACCGAAAGCTTTCAACACCCTGGATTGTCGTCATGGTGACGGCGTGGATTCTGATCGTCGCTGGCGGCATTGTCGGCTTGGCGAAATACAAAAGCTTACCCGGCGAGTTGGCGCCGGCACCTAAGGTTTGGTCCGAAGAGAGCAAACTCGTCCGAACACCGGGTATTGCAACGTTAGTCATGCTGAATCACCCGCGCTGCCCTTGCACTCGGGCAAGCATCGCCGAACTGGGTGAGCTGATGTCGCAGTCTCACGATCGCCTGACGGCCTACATCCTGTTTGTCCGGCCAACGGGCTTCTCGGACGACTGGACGAAGACGGACCTGTGGGGGAGCGCGTCGCGCATTCCGGGTGTCCATGTGGTCATTGATGAAGGCGGCGTCGAAGCGGCCCGTTTTGAGGCACTGACGTCCGGACAAGTCGTCCTGTATGACGGTGACGGGCGCTTGAAGTTCAGCGGTGGAATTACCGGCGCGCGCGGGCATATTGGCGACAACTTCGGTTTGCGGCGAGTCACGTCGTTGCTCAGTGGCGCAGAGCCAGACCGAACGGATAGTCCGGTCTTTGGCTGCCCGTTGCACGAACCAGAATAGTTTAAGGAAGGAAACGCAATTGTTTCGGAATAAACCCAAGCCAAAAAACGAAGTCGCTGCGCGAGAAGACAAGGTCTTCAAGGAGCTGATGCAGGGTTCCTACGCGCGCACGGACCGGGTCTTTGTATACCTCATGGCTGCACAATGGGTGGCTGGCATCTTGATCGCTCTCGTGTTTTCCCCTTACACATGGAGCGGCAAGGTCCAGTCAACCCATATCCACGTCTTTACAGCGGTGTTTCTCGGCGGGGTAATTAGTAGCTTTCCAATAATACTTGCTTTCCTCAGGCCTCGCGAGGCGATCACGCGCCATACCTTCGCAATTGCGCAAATGCTCTGGTCCGCGCTGCTGATTCATTTGACCGGTGGCCGCATCGAGACACACTTTCACGTATTTGGCTCGCTTGCATTTCTCTCGTTCTACCGCGACTGGAAGGTGCTGGTTCCAGCAACACTGGTCGTAGCGGGCGACCACTTGTTGCGGGGCATGCTCTGGCCGGAATCCGTGTATGGAATCATCAACCCGGAATGGTGGAGGTTTCTTGAACACGCGTTCTGGGTTCTTTTCGAAGATATCGTTTTGGTCATGTCCGTTCTCAGCAGCGTGAAGCAAACCCGAGCTATCGCGTGCCGGCAAGTGGAACTGGAGGACGCCGACGAGGAACTGCGCGGCCACCGTGATCACCTGGAGGAAGAAGTGGCCCTCCGCACGCGCGAGCTTCGCACGGCCAACTTGGAGCTTACCGCCTCGAAGAAGAGCGCGGAACAGGCAAGCCGCACCAAAGGCGAGTTTCTCGCAAATATGAGCCATGAGATCCGTACGCCGATGAACGGCATTATCGGCATGACCGAACTCGCGCTCGACACGCCGCTGGACGCCGAGCAGCGGGAATACCTCGAAATCTCTGAAGGCTCATCAGAAGGGCTTGGAGTTAGCTACTGACATCGGCCTCGATGTCCCGAACGGACTCATCGGAGATCCTGGCCGTCTGCGGCAAATCCTCGTGAACCTGGTTGGGAATGCCATCAAGTTTACAGAGAAGGGTGAGGTCGTCGTTCGAGTGAGCGAGAGCTCTCGATCCGCTGGAAATATGGTGTTGGAGTTTACGGTCAGCGATAGCGGAATTGGAATTCCCGCCGAAAAACAGCCGCTCATCTTCGAAGCCTTCACTCAGGGAGACGGATCGACCACAAGAAAGTACGGCGGCACGGGGCTCGGGCTCGCTATTTCCTGCCGGCTGGTGGCACTGATGGGAGGCCGGATCTGGGTCGAAAGCGAGCCAGGCCATGGCAGCCATTTCCATTTCACCGTCAATCTGGCTGTCCAAAAGAATCAAGTTCCGAAGGGCACGGACTCAGAGTCCGTCGAGCTGAAGGGACGCCGGGTCCTGGTTGTGGACGACAACTCCACCAACCGCCGCATCCTCCACGACGTGCTCTGGAATTGGGAGATGGATGTGACTGTCGTCGACAGTGGAGCGGCCGCTTTGGAAGCCTTCAGAAACGCCAGAGATCATCATCGCGCTTTCCAGATGATCCTTCTCGACTGTCAAATGCCTGAAATGGATGGCTTCATGTTGGCCGATCGTGTCCGAAAGGAAGCCGGTACCTCCCAACCGATCTTCATAATGCTCACATCCGCCGGTCTTGGCGACACGGAGCGTTGCCGCCAACTGGGGATTACGACCCACCTGACCAAGCCCATTCGGCAGATGGAATTGCTCGATGCGCTCAGAGGCACGATCGGCAATTATCGCCCGCTTCAACCGGCCGTTCCCGAGGAAATGCTGCTTCCGAACCTCTCGGCTGGCGGTCTTCGCGTACTATTGGCCGAAGACAGTGTGGTGAATCAGAAGTTGGCCGTGTGGATCCTCGAAAAATGGGGACATTCGGTTCATGTCGTCTCAAACGGACAGCTTGCCGTTGACGCGGTTGCACAGCAGGAATTCGACGCCGTGCTCATGGACGTTCAGATGCCCGAAATGGGAGGATTTGAGGCAACCGCAATCATTCGCCAGAGGGAGACGACAACCGGGCGGCACATTCCAATCGTCGCCATGACTGCACACGCGATGAAAGGAGACCGCGAGAAGTGTCTTGATGCGGGCATGGACGCATACATTTCAAAACCCATCTCCGCAAAGGAACTCGCTGAAATCCTGCGGTCGGTCGCACCGAAGTCCGGGGCTTTGCCGCAGGACGTCCCATGCGCCTTTTGATTGATGCAATAAAGCACACCGTCTTTGCAAACATCGAAGAAACCACCAGGGAGGGTGCACATGTCAGTTCGTTGTTCGGACGAAAGTCCTGAGGAATTAGCGAAGCGATTCAAAATTGGTGACGCGGCCACTGCAATGAATCCCTGCCTTGCAGATCGGACAGAGACGGTTTTGGAGACCTCGAACACGGGACACACGTTCTTCAATATTGATGATTTCATGTGTCGTGTTGGCGATGACCGCACTTTGGCTAGAGAATTGGTCGAGCTATTCCTGCCAGAGTCCACACGTTTGCTGGACCAGATTCAAAAAGCTGCCTGTGAAATCGACAGGAAGGCTCTAGAAAGCGCCGCACACGCCCTTAAAGGTTCGCTGGGCACTTTGTCCGCAACGCGTGCGTTCGAGATCGCGGCGACCCTGGAAACGATTGGCAAGGAGGGCGACATGGCGAGCGCCCTTTCTACCTGTAACGTACTCGAGCGTGAACTCTCCCTCTTGTATTCCGAACTCGCCACGTTTGTTAGAGTCGCCGGCTGAAGCCTGGAGCTGGCGGAAGAGGCAAGCGGCTAAGCTCAGGTGAACTGGCCGCAAGGTCGCAAGTCACTTCCGTCTGGCAGTTGTGAACGTGAATCGGGCGGATCACCGCAATGGGTTTAGACGAATCCCTCTCCGCCGGCGATTTGCCGGCGAGCGGAAACGTGACGCGTTTCGCTCCCTCCCTCAGGCAATATGGATAGTTGAAGTGAGATCGTCAGAGAAGCAGCGCCAACAGCCAAACGTCTCGTTTGCTTTTTGGGTCGAGTACTTGTCCAGAGGTTCATCTATCCCTGAATCATTCCCGCGGCCACGGTGTCGTTCGTCTCATCCAGGATGATGAACCCGCCCGTCTGACGGTTCACATTGTAAGGGTCGCAGACAATGGGTTGCAGGGTTTTGATCCTCACCTGACCGATATCATTTGTTTGCAGCTCCGAAACAGGGAATTCGCGTTCGAGCGTGTTCACGTCGAGGCGGTAGTCGATTTCGTTGACGATGGCGCGAACCGATCGTGTCGTGTGGCGAAGGACGTAGCGGTGATTCAAATGCAGGCGCCTTTCGTTCATCCAGCACAACGTCGCGCGGAATTCCGTGCGGGCCTGCGGGGGCTGGGCTTCGGCAGCGATGAGATCGCCGCGCGAGATGTCCAGATCGTCGGCTAGCGTCAAGGTCACCGATTGTCGAGCAAACGCTTCTTCCAGTGGGCCATCTTGGGTGACGATGCGGGTCACCGTCGTTCGAGCTCCCGAAGGCAGCACGACGACGCGATCACCGGCCCGGACGGAGCCGGAGGCCACGCGCCCCATGTACCCACGGAAGTCTGGAAATTCCGCGGACGCCGGTGGACGGCTCACGAGCTGAACGGCAAATCGAAAGGCTTGTTTGTGTGCCGGATCATCGATCTCGATGGACTCCAGAAGTTCCAGAAGCTTTGGTCCAGTGTACCAGGGCATCCGTGCGCTGGGCTCGGTAACGAGATCTCCCTCCAAAGCCGATATCGGCACGCAGTAGGTTTCTGCTCCGCTGAGACGATTCATGAAGTCGACAAAATCCTTCCGGATCTTCTCGTAGGCGTCTTTCCGGTAGTCCACGAGATCCATCTTGTTGATCGCGACGACGAAATGACGAATGCCGAGCAGATGGGCAATGAAGGCATGGCGCCGCGACTGCGTCATCATTCCGTTCCGGGCGTCGACGAGAATGACGGCCAGGTCGCTCGTGCTTGCGCTCGTCACGAGATTTCGCGTGTACTGCTCGTGACCGGGCGCATCCGCGATGATGAATTTCCGTTTGGGAGTAGCGAAGTACCGGTAGGCGACGTCAATCGTGATGCCTTGCTCGCGCTCCGCCCTTAAGCCGTCGGTCAGTAAAGAGAAGTCAATACCATGGCCGCCCCGCCGCTCGTTTTCGCGACGGGCTCCTTCGATCTGATCTTCAAACGCGCCTTGCGTTTCGACCAGGAGGCGGCCGATCAGCGTTGATTTTCCGTCATCGACGTTGCCGGCCGTTGTAAAGCGTAAAACATTGATGCTCAAAAGTACCCTTCCCGCTTCTTGTCCTCCATGGTGTTCGAGCCATGATCGATAATCCGTGTCGAACGCTCGCTGATCTTGGCGGCGCCCGCTTCGGCGACGATGCCCTCGAGAGTTGTCGCACACGATCCAACGGCGCCCGTGCAAGGTATGCAGCCCAGCGTCCGAAAACGCACCGAAAGCAATTCCGGCTGCTCGCCTTCCTTAAGGTGTTTGGCTTCGTCAGCCGGAATCAGCGTTCCGTTGCGGCGGACGACAAGCCGCTCCTTCGCGAAATACAAAGGAACGACTGGAATCTGTTCCTGGAGGATGTACTGCCAGATGTCGCCTTCGGTCCAGTTCGAAAGTGGGAAGACGCGCATCGTTTCGCCTTCGGTAATCGCGCCGCTGTAGAGGGACCACAGTTCGGGCCGCTGCCGGCGCGGATCCCATTGTCCGAAGGCATCTCTCAGCGAGAACACGCGTTCTTTTGCCCTCGACCGCTCTTCCTCGCGCCTGGCGCCTCCGATGGCCGCATCGAATTGGTATTTGTCCAGCGCATGCAGCAACGCGGCCGTTTTCAACTGGCCGCAGCAACGCGCGACGCCCAGTTTCAATGGATGCGCCCCGGCGGCAATGGCATCTTCATTCCGGTGGACAATGAGGCGCGCACCGATGGATTTCGTGAATTCATCCCGAAATTTGATCATCTCGGGGAACTTATAACCCGTGTCGACATGAAGAAGCGGAAATGGCAGCGGACCAGGATAGAAAGCCTTGCGCGCCAGATGAACGAGCACGCTCGAGTCTTTCCCAATGGAATACAGCAGCACCGGATTGCGAAACTGAGCGACCGTTTCGCGAAATATGTAAATAGATTCGCTCTCAAGCTCGCGAAGGTGCGTCCATTCTTTGGTCATACAGCCACTTTCTGGTGAAGATGCAGACCGCACTCTTTCTGGCTGGCTTGCTCCCACCACCAGCGCCCGGCGCGGCTGTCCTCGCCGGGAGCGACCGCCCTTGTGCATGGAGCGCAACCGATACTGGCATAACCCCGATCGTGCAAGGCGTTGTAAGGAACGTCGTGCGTCTTTAAGTAGGCCCAGACTTCTTCGGCGGCCCATTCCAGCAGCGGGTTCAATTTGACCAGACCGTTGGATTCATCCCATGCCTCGATTTCCAAATTCTGCCGCGAGGCGGACTGTTCCCGCCTCAGACCAGTAACCCAGCTTCTCTTTCCGGCAAGCGCTCTTTGGAGTGGTTGAACCTTTCGGATGTGGCAGCACTGCAGACGTTGCGCCATGCTGCGGTAAAAGCCGTTCGGCCCGTTCTGCTCGACCCAGGCTTCAACCGCCGCGGTGTCGGGAAAGTAGATCCGGATCGGTATCGAATACCTTTCGCGGATGGTATCCAGCAATGCCTGAGTCTCTTCGGGGAGCCGGCCTGTATCGAGGGTGAAGACCTCGATCTGGTGGACGTGCTTCGCAATGACATCCAGCAAAACCATGTCCTCGGCGCCGAAACTGCAAGCAAAGGCCGAAGGTGAATGCGTGGATTCCAGTTTCTGCAGTCGAGAGATCAAATCGCGGGTCTTCTCTGCGACGTCCATCCGGAGCTCTAACCTCCAACCACGCAGGCGATACCCATCACGAGCAGAACGCACGCCAGAATGCGGCGCATCAGAACCTCAGGGAGCCTGGCGCTTATGGTGCTTCCGACGTAAATGCCTGGAATCGATCCGGCTAGCAGGCCGAGCAGAAGGCGATAATCCACATTGCCGAGTTGCAAGTGTCCCAGGCCAGCTACGGTCACGAGCGGGATCGCATGGGCGAGATCCGTTCCGACCACGGCTGCCGGGCGAAGAGCTGGATAGAGCAACATGAGTGCGGCGACGCCAATCGCTCCGGCTCCAACGGAAGTCAGTGTGACCAGAACGCCCAGAACGATGCCCACCAGTACAGTTATCCGAGTCGAGCCTGCCTCACTCAGGGCGTAATTGCCGTTGCCCGCCGCAAGAATCCGCCGGCGCATGAGAACGGCCGCGGCGGTTGCGACCAGTGAAAACCCGAGCACCGGAAGAACGAGACCATCCAGGGGCTTGCCACTGGACTTGAGGTAGCCCATGCCAATGACCGTGGCGATCGATGCCGGCAGGCTGCCAGCCGCGAGCGTGCCGACAATATGCCAATTGACATTACCCCGAGCGCCGTGTGCCGTGACGCCCGCAATCTTGGTCAGCGACGCGAACAGCAGATCCGTACCAACGGCAAGTTCGATCGGAACCTTGAACACAAAAACCAGAATCGGCGTCATGAGCGAACCCCCACCCACGCCCGTGAGACCAACAATGAGACCGACGATCAAACCGACCAACGGATATAACGACTGCATGCTCACCGATGCTCCTTTCCAGACCAAAAAAAACCCGCTTCGAGATAGCGGGTCGTCAGCCAACCGGACTATGCGTTACAATTAACTGGATGACGAGAGGTACCCGCTACAACAACAGCGATATATACCGGACCATTTTGATCGGAATAAGAACTTCATTGATTCCAGAGACATTACCGTGTTCCGACTAGTTATAGACTAACTTGATAACTTAAATCAACTATTATTTCCGACTCTCGGAAAAGGAGCCCAATATGAACCATAAACCCTTCCTTAGATTCCTTGTTTCTGCAGTTTGCATTCTTGTGCTGGCAGCCCCTGTCGTGGCTCAGAACAAGAACACTGGAAAAAGCACGCCGCCGGCAACAGCCCCGGCCAAATCCAAACCGGATCTCGTCGATTTGAATTCAGCCAGCAAGCAGGAATTGATGACGCTGCCGGGCATTGGTGATGCTTACGCACAGAAGATTATTGATAACCGGCCATACCGCGTGAAAACCGATCTCACGCGAAAGAACATCGTTCCGCAGGCGACCTACGAAAAGATCGTTGGTCTGGTAATCGCCAAGCAGTCCGCGGCCACTTCGGGGAAACCGGCTGAACCGGCCGGGGGCAAGACGCAAAAAGCGCCATCGAAGAAGAAGTCCTGAGAGAACGCTGAGATAACCCGGCACCAAGGCACAGCGCGGCAAAGCCGCAACCAATGGAACTCCCCTCCTTGGAAAACTTGGAAAAGGAGGGGTGGCCGCGCCATCAAAAAAATAACCCGAAGGCTCCTTAGACTGGCGCGGACGGGGTGGTTCGTTCAAGCGACCGCTGAATTGCTTGATCAGCACCACCCCGTCTGCGCCTTCAAAGGTGGCTTCGCAGCATTTCTTGATGGCGCAGCCACCCCTCCTCATCTGAGGAGGGGACTTTTCCTTGGCCCCAAAATCTTGCTAAAAAAACAACAAGTAGCATCCTTCTTATACAAAGGCAGGCCGCATGAACAAATTATCTTCGCGGCCTGCCTTGGTGGTTATCTCTGGGTCCCGGCGTAGCGATACAGCGCGTCGTAGATCGGAAACTCCCGCTTGAGCCGCTCATCGTCGGAGATTTCGAGCTTCGAAAATCCTTCGGCAATGGCTCTCAAACCCAGCCCTTCCGGAGCCACATGCTCCTGGCCTTTCACGTCGGCAGCCCGGACAATCATTGCGAGTCTGTGGAGTACAGGATCGCTCAATTTAAAGTCCTCGATGAGAGCTTCAAACGTGCATCGATCGCCGCGATGATTCAATTTCACTTCGGAGAGGCTCGGGGCGTCGAACGGAGTGGCATTTTCTTCTTTGGCCCTTTGGAGCACCTGATCCTCGGGCACAAAGATAAATTCCGCGGCCGGATCAATGAAACGGCGGATCAACCATGGGCATGCGACGCGATCGACTTTGACATTGCTTCGCGTAATCCACTTGCTTCCAGTCATCAGGATCTTCTCGGGTTGGGCAGCATTTGGGAATTCCAGTTCTGATAGTCGCCTTTGATCTTCTCGAACACTTCGGGATGTTTTCGCTTGAGTTCTGTCTTTTCGCCTGGGTCGGCGGAGAGGTCAAACAGATGTTCATTTCCATTTTCCCGCAGATATTTCCACTTCCCCATTCGAGCGGCATCCTGAATCGTGATTCTCCAGAAGAGGGTTCGATCGTATGGTGAGCGAGCACCGGTCAGGACCGGCGTGAGGTCTTCGCCGTCGAGTGGATAGGCTGGGTGCGGTTTGCTCCCGGTGACTCCGAGAATTGTGGCGGTCCAATCCATGGTGGTTGCGACCTGACCCATCAGCTTTCCAACAGGAACCACACCGGGCCACCGAACGATGCCCGGAATGCGAATACCGCCTTCCCAAAGATTCATCTTCTGGAATGAAAACGGCCAGTTGAAGGAATATCTCTCGCCACCGTTATCGCTGGTGAAAATCACGAGAGTATTCCGCTCCAGTTTGGCGGTCTCCAGGGCTTTCATGACTCGCCCGATGTCGGCATCCATGCTCTTCACCATCTCCGCATAGGTGCCGAGCGTTCCTCCGTCCGTAGATGCATAGCTGCCAGGGTTCCGGCGAGCTTCGATGGGCCGGTGATCGTGGTCGATCGCCTTGTCATTGGGTCCTTCCCAGGGCCAGTGCGGCGCATTGTAGTGAAGGCTCAGATAAAACGGGCGGGCGCGCTTCCGGCTGATGTAGCCAACCGCACGATTCGTGAACAAGTCGGTGAGGTACCCTTCTTCTTTGGAGGGCTCCAGGTTTTCGTACAGATCGAACCGTCCGGCAGTGTTGTTATGAGTAAAGTAGTCGGCCGAGCTTCCATTGATTCCAAAGAATTCGTCGAATCCATGGCGATTTGGGCCGAATTCCCGCAAGTTGCCCAGATGCCACTTACCGATCAACGCGGTTTCGTAGCCGTTCGCTTTCAGCAATGACGCGACTGTCGGATGTTCCGGCGGAATACCGAGCTGCATGTTCGCATCCTGGAGGGGCTCTTCGAGTCCGACCGGCAGTCTGTGGGGATAGCGTCCCGTGATGAACGCTGTCCGCGTGGGCGTGCATACGGGTGCCGCCGCATAGGCGTCCGTAAATTTCAGACCTTGCCTGGCCAGGTTATCCAGCACTGGGGTCTTGTAGTCGGGACGTCCGTAGCAGCTCAGATCGCCATAGCCGAGGTCGTCGGCCAGGATGAATATGACGTTCGGCCGCTGCGGCAGAGCGGTGTTCTGCGCGGTTCCCGATCCGGAAAGTGCAGCCCCTGCCAGAGCTGCTCCGATGAATTCGCGCCGGGTGAAATGGTTCGCTGATCCGTCCATAGTGCCGGGATTGTACCACTAAGTTCTGGAACGACACGAAACCAACGCCGGCCGCGGATTCGATAGATGTGGAAGTCGGAGTACTTTCTACGGTGTACTTACAGACGAGCCTGACTCTTTGCGCAAGGATGCCGCAACAGATGCGGCGGATCAGGAGGGGTCAGCGACCAACGAGAGGTTGAACCCAGTAGCGCCGTTCGATGCCACGAGCTCAACACCACACGAGCAGGGCGCGCATTCCGGTTGACCAGCGGCACCGCTTCCTACGGTCACCTTCCAAATTCGCCCACATTGACAGCGCACGACAAACGGAGCGTCCGAACAATCAAACAGACCACGTTCCGTCGCGTCGACGCTTACATCCGAAAAAACAGGCATATTGACCTCCATCCGATTCCGATGACGAGATTCAGGCGGTGTTGACAACGGGTTCCCGCGGTGGATGCCACCAGGGATGTACAAATGCCCCAATGGGAGAACTGTCTCGCCGTGATTGAGTGCTAGCTTCGGCTCCAGTTCCTCGATCTGACGTCCGTTCGATCCCTCGTTCAGGTTGATCGGGTCCATCCGATGTGTCCTCCTTGACCGGGGGGTGAATCCTTCAAAACCTTTTATACACAAGGGACATCTGCCGGCAAAATGAAAAGTTTTTCAGCTCAGGCTAGACTACAGAAATATGATATTTCGTTGTAGAATCTGGCCCTTACTCCCATGGAGCAAGATATGGCGCTGGTCATAAAGACACGTGTCCTCTCCGAAGTAGTGGTCCTGGATCTGTTTGGCAGGTTATGGATCCTGGATTTGCCGCTACGCGACAAGATGAACGGATTCTTAAATGACGGCAATCGCCGTTTCGTCGTAAATCTTGCTGGTGTGGAGTACATTGACAGCTCGGGATTGGGGCAACTGGTTTCGATCTGGGTTTCAGTCAAAAACAGGCGTGGTCATTTGACACTCCTGAATCCGACGAAACGAGTCCGAAGACTATTCGAAATAACCCGGCTCAACACCATCTTCGAAATCTTCGAAGACGAGCCGGAGGCGGTACACCAGGCCAGCAAATCTTTCGAAGCCTCCGCATAACCGAATTAGGGAATTTTTTGAACCATTTGGCCGACGTACCGGGCAATGGCCATGCTGGCAGAGAGCCCCGGGGAGTCGATGCCGATGAGGTTAATAAGGGGAGGTATGGTTCGATCCAGGCCGATCGTAAAATCAGACCTTCCGTCGACGGGCACACGTTTGGGGCGGATCCCGGCGTAGGCCCACTCCAGATCGCTCTCCCGAATACTTGAAATGAATTTCCGGCCGGCTTCAAGGAAAAGCTCTTTGGGCGCTGTTTCCGTTTTTGGCGAGGCGCTCGGGCCGAGGAACAGCCGCCCGTCGGTGCGAGGACCGAAGTGAATACCCTTTGTGGGAGACCGCGGAGGCGTGGCCGGATAGACCAGCGTTCCGACGTTCCATCGTTTTACTCCGCCGGCGAGTTCATAATAATCACCTCGAATAAATTCGATTTCGTACTTCGGGCCGCCCGCCATAACCGATATCTCATGGGCATGAAGTCCGGCCGAATTGACAAGGATCCGCGATCGCAACTCTCCTGAGGAAGTAATCACGCGGAACGTGGAGGCTTCGGCGGCAATGCCGGTGACTTCGCTGTTATAGAGAAATTGTGCGCCGGCAGCTATCGCATCGGCTTCCAGCGAACTTACGAATTGCTCCAAATCGATCACACACACCGAAGGGATATAAATCCCGCCGAGCGCCTGGATCGGCGCCAATCTGCGAATGCCGTCCGGGGTAAGAACGAATCGAAATGGAATGTTTTGTCGACGGCCTTGTCTCCACAATCTCCACAGCGCATCCGCTTCCTTCCACAAACCCGCACGGATGCTTCCATGAGGAATAGCAATGAGCATTCCGGTTCTGAGAAGCCGGATGCTGCGTTCCTCGGCATATCGGATGAGGAGCCCGCTACCTTCGCACGCCAGCGCGGATTTGAGTGTTCCAAAGATTTCGTGAAACCCCGAATGGACCACGCGGCTGTTCAGGCCGGATGTCTCCTGACAGGCGGTTTCGTGCTTCTCGATGCCTGCTACGGAGAACCCCTGTTGCGCCAACTCCCGGACAATCGCGCAGCCGACAATGCCGCCGGCTCCTATGATGCAGACGTCGAACATCGTTCAGGAAAGTCCGTGAAGATTCCGTCAACGCCGAGTCTTCGAAAGCGCGAGATTTCATCCAGTCCGTTCACGGTCCAGATGTGGACTCGCAGTTTAGCCTGGCGCGCTGCAGCAATAAGGCTCGCCGTCACCAGGTCTTTGCGAGGATGAATGGCTGTGGCGCCCATCTGCCGCGCTGCAGGAATGAGATTTTCCAATTTCGAGCTGAGCAGGGCGATCGGGATTTCCGGAGTCAGCATCGCGAGTTCCCGCCATTCGAAGTCTGAAACGATCACGTGCCTTTCGAGACGTTTTTCGAGAACAAGCTTTCGGACTCCGTCCACAATCTCCCGTTCCTTGATTTCGATATTGAGCAGGTACTTGGTGCCGAACACATCAAGGACATCCGATAACAGCGGGATTGGTTCGCCGAAGCCGGCATCGAACCGCCTCAATTCCTCATACGAGAGATCCGCAACGCGCCCTTTTCCGTTGGTTGTGCGGTCGATGGTCTCATCGTGGATCACTACGATTCTTCCATCCCGGCATCGGCGCACGTCGAATTCTAGCCCGTCTGCACCGCTCCGAAGGGCCTTATTAAATGACGAGATTGTGTTTTCACCGTATCGGGGATAACCCGGCGCACCGCGGTGTCCGAAGACGATCACGATTCCAGTTTACATTTAATGAACGGAATTATGGGGACAGAGACCGAATTCTTGAACTTCAGAATTCGGTCTCTGTCCCCATAATTCGTGCTGGCTTGAGTTCCACTGAATGAGATAACCTTCGTCCGATGAGCAACCCTGTATCCGATCTTGAGCGTCAGATAGATTCGTTTCAGGCGGACTTTCGGCGTGTGCACAACGAGATTTCGAAGATTATCGTCGGGTATTCCGATCTCATCAACGATATCTTGATGACCATTCTTGGCAAAGGCCACGTCTTGCTCGAGGGAGTGCCCGGACTCGGCAAAACCAAACTGGTCCAGACTCTCAGCGATGCGCTCCATCTCCGGTCGTCTCGAATTCAATTCACTCCAGACTTGATGCCGGCCGACATCGTCGGAACCAATGTTGTTCAGGAAAACGAGCATGGCGACAAGTTTCTGGACTTTCAGCCGGGTCCGATTTTCTCCAATATCATTCTTGCGGACGAAATCAACCGCGCGACGCCGAAAACGCAGTCTGCGCTGTTGGAAGCGATGCAGGAAAAGACGGTGACGGTGGGTAAGCAGACGTACCAGTTGGAGCACCCGTTTGTTGTCCTGGCGACTCTCAACCCGCTGGAACTCGAAGCCACGTATCCACTGCCGGAAGCCCAGCTTGACCGGTTTTTTCTGAAGCTGCGGATGGACTTTCCCGGTGTGGACGATATACACACGATTCTGGATCGCACAACGTACCTCGAGGAGCCGAAGGTCGAACGCGTCTGGGATGGCGAGAAGATCCTGCAGCTTCGAGAAGTCGCGTTGGCCGTTCCTATTTCGGATGCCGTTCAGGATTACGCGATCCGCATCATCATGGCCACCCAGCCCACCACACCGCTCGCTCACGAGCAAACAAAGAGGTACTTGCGATACGGCGCCAGCCCGCGAGGCGCTCAAGCACTGATCATCGGCGGCAAAGTCCGAGCCCTGCTTAGCGGCCGTACGGAAGTCGCATATGAAGATATCCGGCACGTCGTCTTACCGGCGCTCCGGCATCGGGTTATTCTGAATTTTGAAGGCGAGGCGGAGCGCGTTGATCCGGATACGATATTGAAAGCGATTATCGAGTGGGTGCCGGAAGTCAGCCGGAAAATGGGGACATAGGGCTACGTCCCCATTTCGGGAGGAGAGTATGGATTTCAAATTATCAACAAGAAGGGCGGATGGAGTCTTTATCGTAGATCTTGCCGGAAGGATTACTGCCGGTGACGCGGTCGTGGCTTTCCGGCAAGCCATCCGCGATGAAATCGCGAACGGCCACCATAAGATCCTTCTCAATTTGAGAGATGTTTCTTACATCGATAGCAGCGGTCTGGGCGAGTTGATCATGGCCATCGGCACCGTGACGCAGACAATCTGCACGTCCTGTGGTGCGACCGTTTTCAAAGATGAAGATGGAAACTGGGATCCCTGCCCGCAGTGTGAGAGCAAAGAGCGGAAAACATGGGGTCAGATGAAGCTCAGCAACCCCGGCCGCCAGGTCACGGACTTGCTCCAGTTCACCAAACTGTACACTGTTTTCGATGTGCACGAGTCCGAGCAGGAAGCGCTGGCGAGTTTCTCGACCCCCAGGTAGTTCAGTCCCGTTCTGATGAGTACAGTTCCAAACAAAGTCATCTACTCCATGATTGGAGTAAGCAAGTACTACGACAAGAAGGCTGTCCTCAAAGACATCTATCTGTCCTATTTCTACGGCGCGAAGATTGGTGTCATCGGTCTGAATGGCTCGGGAAAAAGTTCGCTGCTGCGCATCCTTGCCGGCGTGGATGAGGACTTTCAAGGCAAAACTGCGGTCTCGCCAGGATACACGATAGGATATCTCGAACAGGAACCCCAGCTCGATCCGGCCAAAACCGTCCGTGAGATTGTCGAGCAAGGCGTGCAGCCGATTGTCGATCTTCTGCGGGAGTTCGACCAGATCAACGCGAAATTCGCCGAGCCGATGCCCGATGACGAGATGTCCGAGCTGCTCGAGCGCCAGGGTAAGGTCCAGGAGAAAGTCGACGCTGCCGAAGCCTGGGATCTGGACTCCCGGCTCGAGATGGCCATGGATGCGCTTCGCTGTCCTCCACCGGACACCCTGGTGAGTATCTTATCCGGCGGAGAAAAGCGCCGCGTCGCCCTTTGCCGTCTTTTGTTGCAAAAACCCGACATCCTTCTTCTGGATGAGCCCACGAATCATCTCGACGCCGAATCGGTTGCCTGGCTCGAACACCACATCCAGCAGTACGCTGGCACCGTGATTGCCGTCACTCATGATCGCTACTTCCTCGACAACGTCGCGGGATGGATCCTGGAATTGGATCGCGGACATGGGATTCCGTGGGAAGGGAATTACTCTTCGTGGCTCGAACAAAAACGGGTGCGGCTGCAGCAGGAAGAGAAGACCCAGACCGAGCGACAGAAAACGCTTCAGCGGGAGTTGGAATGGATCCAAATGTCGCCGAAAGGAAGGCACGCCAAGGGAAAGGCGCGCATCAATTCGTACGAGGCACTGTTGAGTCAGGAGAGCGAAAAGCGCGCGCAGGATCTGGAGATTTACATTCCGCCTGGATCTCGGCTGGGTCAAGTCGTGATTGAGGCGGACGCCCTGAAAAAGGCATATGGCGATCGGCTCTTGTTTGAGGATCTGAACTTTCGTTTGCCTCCAGGCGGAATTGTTGGAGTCATCGGACCAAACGGCGCGGGCAAGACGACGTTATTCCGGCTGGTCACCCGGCAGGAGCAGCCGGATGGAGGATCCATCCGTCTTGGCGAGACCGTGAAGCTGGCCTACGTGGACCAAAGCCGCGATGCGCTCAGTGCGAACAAGACCGTCTGGGAGGAAATCTCAGACGGTTTGGATACGGTTGAACTCGGCTCACGGCAAGTCAATTCGCGGGCCTTCGTTGCGCGGTTCAATTTTTCGGGGACAGATCAGCAGAAGAAAGTCGGAACTCTGTCGGGCGGGGAGAGGAACCGGGTGCATCTTGCCAAGATGCTGAAGCAGGGAGCCAACGTTCTGTTGCTGGACGAACCGACAAACGACCTCGATGTAAACACGCTTCGCGCTCTCGAAGAAGCGCTGGAACATTTTGCGGGCTGCGCCGTTGTGATCAGTCACGACCGCTGGTTCCTGGATCGAGTCGCCACGCACATTCTCGCCTTTGAAGGCGACAGCCGCGTGGTCTGGTTCGAAGGTAATTACTCCGACTACGAAGCCGACCGCCGTGCCCGCCTCGGCTCTGCCGCCGATCAGCCCCACCGGATCAAGTACCGGCATTTAACACGGTGACGAAAAAGCACAGCCGGGAAAACCGCTTGACAGCAGTCGAGCGGTAGGTAACATCAAAGGTACAAAGCAATACCGATCGACGCTGACACTGCTGTCATGGTTCGAACGACGATGACGTCCCGGAAACTGCTTAGAGCGCGGCGTTCCGAGGCGTTTTTTTTGTTTCCAAGGTGAATTCTTCAGGTCAAAGCGGATTGGCGGCCTGTTCGGAGGAGTTACCGGCATCATGAGCAAAACCACGCACGACCGTGACAGCAGTCATGTTTTGACTCTGGAAGAAATTGCGGACCTGGCGAAGGAGGCCGGAAAACCGGCCGACACGCTGATGCACGTCGTCGCGTTGATCGCCAGGCGTTTCCAAACCAATGTCTGTTCGGCGTACTTGTTGGAGCCCGATCGAGCCAACCTTGTCCTGGCGGCGACGCTTGGACTTCGCCATGAATGTGTTGGTACTCTGCGCATGTCGCTCCATGAGGGTCTCGCGGGACTCGTTGCCGAGCAGGTTCGTCCGGTTGCCGTTGAACAAGTCAGGAATCATCCGCGCTTCAAATATTTCAGTGAGGCCGGCGAGGATGCTTACCAATCTTTCCTCGGTGTTCCGCTCATTGATCGAGGCGTTCTCCAGGGTGTTCTCGTCGTTCAAACGGTCGATCCACGCGTCTTTCGGGAGAACGAGGTCCGCATGCTGATTGAGGCGGCGGCCCAGGTTGCTTCCGTGGTAAGCGAAGCTCGCACGCTCGACCGCTTTATCGCTCCCGCACAAGAGCGCCTGTGGTCGCTCGCGCGCAACCTGTGGTGGAGTTGGGACAACGATTCCACGAGTCTGCTCCGCGATCTCGATCCGGTTCGTTGGAAACAGCTCAATCACAATCCCATTTCGCTGCTTGGCGAGATTCCGCTCGAGGGGATCGACCGCCGCGTCGCCGAACTTGTCCTGCACAGCCGGATCAACTACGCCTATCGCCGGCAGCGCGAGTATCTGGAGGCGGACCGGACCTGGGGCGCGACCCATGCGGGCATTTTGCGGCCTCGCCCAGTGGCGTACTTCTCGGCCGAGTTCGGATTGCACGAGTCGATTCCCATATATTCCGGGGGATTGGGTGTCCTGGCTGGGGATCACATCAAGAGTGCTTCCGATCTGGATATTCCTCTGGTCGGTATCGGTTTGTTTTATGGTCAGGGATATTTCCGGCAGCGGCTGGATTGGAATGGCTGGCAGCAAGAAGAATATCTCGAGACCGATATCAATCAGTTGCCGATGGAACCGGCTATAGGAACGAGGGGCGAACCGGTCACTATTCAGATCGAGACGCGCGGCGGCTCGATTCAGGCAAGAGTGTGGCGAGTCAAGGTCGGACGATGCGATCTGCTTCTCCTCGACTCGAACGTCGAAGGCAACGATCGCGAGGATCGCGAACTCACTTCGCGGTTATATGGTGGAGATGGACGCGTCCGGATCCGTCAGGAGTTGCTGCTTGGCGTCGGAGGGTTCCGCGCCTTGAGAGCAATGGGCGTCACCCCCGGTGTGCTTCACCTCAACGAAGGACACAGTGGATTTGCCGTGCTCGAAGCGATTTACACCCGCATGCAAGACGAAGGATTGAGCTTTGACGCTGCAGCGGCCCGCGTCTCGCGGGAAGTGGTCTTCACCACGCACACACCGGTGCCCGCCGGCCACGATCGGTTCAACGCTCATCTCATCGAGGAGCATCTTGGACCTTTGCGCGTGTTGCTCGGCCTCTCCCAGGAAAGGCTAATGGCTTTCGGACGTGAAAATCCGAGCAACCCCCATGAGGAGTTTTGTATGACAGTCTTGGGTTTGAAACTGTCACGGCGCGCGAATGCCGTCTCGGCTCTGCACGGCGAGGTCAGCCGCTCGATGTGGACAGCGCTGTATCCCGGCAAGCCCGAGGACGTGGTCCCCATCGGACACATTACGAATGGCGTGCATGTGCCTTCCTGGTTGGCGCCTCAAATGGCCCGTCTCTACGACCGCCATTTCGGCACCGGTTGGCGCGAGCGCACTGGTGACGCCGGAATCTGGGAGGGAATTGAAAGCCTCGACGATGCCGAGCTCTGGGAGACGCATCTGAGCCTGAAATTGCAGCTTCTCGAATTTGTGCGAGGCCGCGCAGTGGAACAGGGGAAGCGCCGCGGCGAGCCGCAGGAAACGCTGCAAAGACTTGGCCGCGTGCTCAGTCCGGATGTGTTGACCATCGGATTTGCCCGCCGGTTTGCTACTTACAAAAGGGCCGATTTGATCCTGGTGGATATTGAGAAGCTGGCCTCGATGGTCAATGACCCGAAGAGTCCGGTGCAATTCGTCTTTGCCGGTAAAGCGCACCCGCTCGATGAGCCGGGTAAGCGGATGTTGCAAGAGGTTTCACAGTTGATGCGCAACCCGCAGTTCGCCGACAAGTTTGTGTTCCTCGAGGATTACGACATCAACGTCGGACGTCATCTCGTACAGGGTGTCGATGTGTGGCTGAACAATCCCCGCAGGCCGCTGGAGGCATCCGGTACTAGTGGTCAAAAAGTCGTCTTGAATGGTGGTCTCAACCTTTCGATTTTGGACGGATGGTGGGCCGAAGCTTACGACGGACTGAACGGCTTTGCGATCGGTAATGGCAGAACGCACTCCAATACCGAGCTTCACGATCTTCGAGACGCCGATGACTTATATCGCGTTCTCCGGGAAAAGGTGATTCCACTTTACTATGATCGCGACCATGATGGCCTGCCGCGTGGTTGGATCAAGCGCATGAAACGAACCATCCGAACGTTGGGTTGGCGATTCAATGCCGACCGAATGGTCATGGATTACACGCTCAAGTGTTACATCCCCGCCGCGTGTGGTACATCGAGCGACATGAGGTCGAGACGGTGATACGTTATCCGTTAGCGTTTCCGTGCATTGTCCTCCCTCATCCAATCGTGCGGGATTCATAGCAAGAAGTGAGCGGTGCGGATTACGCTAGCGAGATTCACACAAGCGGCCCAGCTTCAAAAGTGCACGATCCAGTTCTTCGGACCACGTCCTGCCACAGTTCAGCCGGATGTAGTTCCGAAACTTGCCGCTTGGAGAAAAGATTGGCCCGGGCGAAATAGTGATTCCTTCTGCCAATGCAGCACGGTATACCGAGACTGAATCTGTATTCTTGGGTAACTCGACCCACAGGACATAACCGCCTGCCGGCCGCGACACGCATGTTCCTTCAGGGAAGTACTTGGCGACGGCCTGACTGACCATTTGCACCTGCTGTTCAAACGCGACCCTCAAATTGCGGACGTGGCGATCGTATCCACCGGACTCCATGAACTCGGCAATCGCGAGTTGTAACAGAGAAGGGCTAGCCAGATTTGTAAGCAACTTCAGCCGCTCAATTCCCGCATGGTAACGACCTCCTTGAACCCACCCGATCCTCAATCCCGGTGCGATCGTCTTGGAAAAGGATCCACAGAGCATCACCAGTTCCTGTCGGTCAAATGACTTTGCGGTTCGTGGCCGATTGGTGTCGAACGCGAGGTCACCATAGACGTCATCTTCGATGAGTGGAATTTCGTGCCGCGCGAGTAAATCGACGAGAGCGCGTTTCTTGTCATCGGTAAGGATATACCCCAACGGATTCTGACAATTCGTCATCGTAATGTACGCGCGCACTCGGTGCTTTTTAATCGATTCTTCCAGAAGCTCGAGATTCACTCCTGTTCGGCAGTGTGTCGGAATTTCGATGGCCTTCATTCCCAGCGAGTCGATCGCTTGGAGTACCCCAAAGTACGTTGGGCTCTCGGTCACAATTACATCGCCCGACTTGCCGATCGTGCGGAGGCAAAGATTGAGGGCCTCCAGCGCACCGCACGTAATGATCAAATCCCGCGGTGAGAAATTGCAGCCATGTTCAACCGAACGTTTGGCAATCTGCCGGCACAGAGCAGGAATTCCGGGCGGCACGTCGTAGTTCGTGCTGTGAGCTGGATTCCGCCGCGAGATGCGCCGGATGATTGTGTTCAGAGCGCGGTTGGGCATGCGGTCGGGACTCGGACACGCTGCGCCCAGCGGAAATTTGACCGGACGCCCACACGTCCGCAGGACCTCTACGACAAGGTCCCCGATACTGATGGCCTTCGGCCTTGGCTCGGATGGCCGGTAGGCCGGCTCCGGACTCAAATTCTGCGCCTGCTGCTTCACATAAAACCCGGATTTCGGCCTCGCCTCGATCCATCCGCGATTCTCCAGCCAAAAGTAGGCTTGCAACACGGTTGAGATGCTCACGCCTTGCTGGCGGCTCAGATCACGAATGGATGGTATTGGATCCCCCAAACGGAATGCCCCATGCTGAATCTGGCCTTCCAGGCCCTGAGCCACTTTGAGGTACAACGGCAGTTTCGATTTAGAGCTGTTCATGGCGGGTACGTTAACACAGTTCAACGTCAGAAATAACTGTACTGGTCACAATTCACGATAAGTGAGTCTGTTATGTATGCAGTAGTTTCTTCTACAATTTTCCCATCACCGCTCCCGGGAGCGCGATCACAAAGGCGGACACGGCTGCGAGCCAACCACTCGCGATGGGTCGTGAATTCGAAAGGAGGAAGTGATGCGTTCTGCGATGAACATGGTCGTTTCCAGCTTCCTGGTGCTGCTGTTGCCGGCTGGGCCGTCCGAAGCCCAGTCTCGTTCGGGTCTGGCCGTGAGTGGCCGGGTAAGCTTTCTCGGCGCTGCGCAACCCATTGGCGCGATTCGTGTGGAGCTTCAGAGGCTTGGCCTAACGATCCAGGAACAAGTTTCGTTTGATGACCGATTCGAGTTTTCGGAGGTGTTGCCTGGATCCTACACTGTAGTTATCCACGCCGCAGATTATGCAGCTGTCACCCGGGACATCCAGGTGCCGGGCGACTACGAGGTTCGCGTGCAGCTTCGACCTAGTCGAGGCGTTGAGGCAGAAGATTACCGGACAGCGTCCGTAGCTGAATATCAAGTTCCCGGTTCGGCCCGGCGTCAATTCAAGAGCGCTCAAAAGAAGCTTCGTAGAAACGACTGTGCCGGTGCGCTCGAGGACCTTAGTAAGGCAATAGAAATCTTTGCGGCATACGCCGATGCACGCAATGCCATGGGCAATTGTTACGTTGTTCTAAAAGACCTGAAACTTGCCGAAGAGGCGTTCAAACAGGCGGTGTCTCTGAGCTCTTCCGTATATCCGGCGCTTAACCTGGCCGACCTCTATTCTCGCCAAGGCAGGATGCCGGAAGCTGAGGAAGTCCTGACAAAGGCAATCCGACGGAGTCCGTCGGAAGGTGACGGATATTACGGTTTGGCCCTGATCCGTTTCGAACAGGGTCGCCTTGAGGAGGCCGCGCAACTGTGTCTCCAGGCTCATCAACATCCACATCGTGTTGCCGATGTTCATTTATTGCTCGGAAAGATCTATTTGCGCCAGGGGACACCACTGTCCGCTGTCCACGAACTTCGGTTGTATGTCGCGGAGGCGAAACCGAACCCGGTGCGGGATCGCGTCATGAAGTTATTGGAAGATACGAAGTAAAAGAAAACGCGGGCTAAAGCCCGCGACTACACTCAAGGATCATGTGGAGGCCTGAATGTAGCCGCGGGCTTTAGCCCGCGTTTTCTTTTGCCGTTCCTGAGTTACCTATGGGGCCTTGGCGATCCCTTCGCGTTCTCCGTCAAAGGTATAGCCGGTGATGACCGAATTCAATGGAGCGGTCCCCACCTTCTGTGCAGTGGAGCGAAGCTGTGTGCGGATGTTTTCGACACCCGATTGTCCGGCTTGCATCATACGGGCGACAACACCGGCAATATGCGGGGCGGCCATACTCGTTCCATAGTACCGAATCGTTCCCCCGCCAAGCTTCAGAGACAGAATGCCGAGCGGAACTGCGGCGCATGAAGAGTTGAGATCTTCCTTGTCCTCGCCAGGCGCCGACACCGTCACGCCGACTTTGGTCGTCGGATCGAAGCGGCCGTCCGTCGTGAAGTAGGACGCTGTATCCGCGTAGATTTTGGACGCATAGGTCTTGCAAGCGTTCGTGCCATCGATGGCCGTCGTACTGGCCACACTGATCACTTCAGGGTACGCCGCAGGCACGATTTGCGAGACTTCCTTCGTCCGGTCGTTGCCGGCGGCGACAACCATCAAGACACCCATGTTGTAGAGCCGCTGGATCGCAGTCCGGTATGCGGAGTTGTCGCTAATCGTGCCGTTCCGGCCGAAACTCATGTTTGCCACTCGAATCGTTGGTGTTACGAGATTCGCGTTGGTGTAGATCCAGTCCAGTCCGGCAATGATGCTGGAGTCCGATCCGGCGCCCGTGGAATCGAGCACCTTCACGCAGTACGGTTTGGATTGGGGCGCGACTCCGACCACGCCGATCGTGTTGTTCAGGGCGGAGATGATTCCGGCGACATGCGTACCGTGGCCGTTATCGTCCTGGCAACTGCCGCCGAACGCGCTGAAGGACTGTGAGGCCGGCGCCAGATCGGTTTGCTTGAAATCAATTCCGGTATCCAGGACAGCGACGCCTATTCCGGCGCCGTTCGACGTCGTTGTCGGCACGCCGACTTTCGTCACTCCGGCCGGAGTGACCTGGCTCGTACTGACGCTTCCACTCGCGCCTCCACCGAGCACGAAAACGGGACGGTCGGGAATAATCTCCAACACATCACTATCCTGGCGCATCCGGGCCAGCACCGCCTGACTCGGCACGGATACCGCAATGGCATCCACAACGTCGTAGTTGAACCTGAGAGAAGCACCATGTCGTGATGCCGCGGCCGCACGGTTCGCCTTAGAGTTTCCAGGCCGGAAAATCACGATGTACCGATCGCTTTGACGCGATGCCGGCGTCTGAGTCGACTGGAATCGGGAAGTCACTGCAGCATAGAGGTCGATTCGGCCGCTGCCCAGTTGTCCGGCGTAGGAAGTATTCAACCCATCAATATTGACCGAACTGCCAGCGATTACGTCTTGAATTCCATTCGTTGTGAGCGACCGAATCAGAGCCGCTTCGGCCGATACAAATGCGGCGGAAAAAGATGTGCCAGAGGCTACTGCGTACCCGCCCGGATAGGCGGTTATGATGTTGAATCCGGGAGCTGTAACAAAAACGGATTCGCCGTAGTTGGAGAACGTGGCTTTGAGGTCATCTAGATCGGTGGCGGCTACACCGAGGACGCCAGGGAGCACCGCTGGATACTGCGGGGCTGCACTGTCGCTGTTCCCGGCAGACGCGACGACGATCACGTGGTTGGCTTCCGCGAAGGCGATCGCGGCCTCCACAGCCTTGGATTGATCCGACAGTCCCAAACTTAAATTGATGATATGGGCGCCGTTGCGCACCGCATATCGAATCGCCTTGGCAACCTGGAACGCGTCACCGGTCCCGCTATCATCAAAGGCGCGGAGCGGCATGATCAGCGCATCCGGCGCGATCGCAACGATGATTCCAGCGACCATTGTCGCGTGCCCGTGGCCGGCGGCGCCGGAGTCCAGGAACGAGGCCGTCGACTGATCCAGGAACGATGCGGTCGATTGATCCAAAAACGATGCGGTCGATTGATCCAGGAACGACGCCGTCGACTGATCCAAGAACGACGCGGTCGACTGATCCAAAAACGATGCGGTCGACTGATCCAGAAACGACGCCGTCGATTGGTCAAGGAACGATGCCGTGGATTGGTCCAGTGTGGCGCCTGTACGTGTCCGGGGCCCACCTGACCCAATGAAGTCGTAGCCGGTCGTCAGATGCCCGCGCAGAGCGGGATGCGAAACGTCGACAGAAGCATCAATGTCCGCGATGATCACTCCCCGTCCGGTCGAGCGGGTCTGTGCCGCGGCTGTCCCGATCAACTGCATGGCAGGCTGATTCGCGTACGGGGGCAGTGTGCCTGAACCAGCCGAAATGCTCAAGGCGGCGCCTTTGAACCTGGGGAGAATCAACGTGGAATTGGTCTCAATGGACTCCACGCCCTGCGGCAGCGGGCCCGCTGGCATTGAAGAAACGCTCAGGAGATACGCCCCCCCAGGCATGGAATCCAGAACCGTGCCGCCGAGCGATGCCGCGATGGAATTGATATCGGCGCCGTTAGTCGTCTGAACGATGATGTTGGTTGCCGCCGCTGCGTTAATGCCGAGCGCGACCAGCAGGGCGGAAACTAGTAAAAATCTTTTGGCAGTCATTGCCTTTACTCCTTCTTCCTTGAAATGAGTCGTGCTCTATTTCTTCAATGAATCCAAGAAAGCCGCGAGCACGCGAGAATCAAATTGAGTTTTTTCACAAGACAGCAGTTCCTCGATAGCCTGCGCCCGCGTTCTAGCCGAGCGATACGGCCGATCGGTGGTCAATGCGTCATAGGAATCCGCAACCGCGATGATTCGCGAACCCAGCGGAATCTCATTCCCCTTCAAGCCGCCCGGGTAGCCGCTGCCATCCAGACGTTCGTGGTGATGTAAAACAATCAAGCTGATGCTTTTGAAGTCGTCGATGTTCTTCAATGCCATCCATCCCAGTTCCGGATGCTTCTTGATATGGTCGAAATCTTCGGGCGTCAAGCTGCCTCGCTTTAAGAGAACGTGATCCGGAACGCCGATCTTTCCGATGTCATGAAGCAGCGCAGCCATGACCACACTGTCGACTTCAGCATCGCGAAATCCCAGCCGCACCGCCGTGGACCGCACATAGCCAGCGACCCGGCTGCTGTGGCCGCCGGTGTAGGCATCACGCAGATCGACAAGCGAAACCAGCGTGCAGGCCATGGCGAGGACCTGTTTGCGATACCTGTCCTCGAATTCCATGATCCGGTAACGGAGCATTTCGGAATCGGAAATGGATGGGCTGGAGACCCTCATTGTGGGAATCCTTCCTTCTCGCCTACCGCGAAATCCGCAATGAATCTCCGCTGGCCTGGCAGGTCCGCCTGCAGTCGAATATCGCCATTCGGGGCCGCTCCGAACCTGAACTCTCCCAACCTGTCGGTGATCGTGGCCTCGATCTGTTTCCCATCATGAATCAGGTGGACCCGGGCGCCAGCAACGAAGCACCGGTCCGTGCGGGAGATCAGCTGTCCCAGAATGATCGGCGGGTTTGTTGAAATCCGAACGTGCGCGTCAACGTCTGCGCATCGCAGCACAATTTGGCGGGTCTCCGAAGCGCCTCGAACTCCGGCCGTCAACGGCTGAGCAATGCTGTCGAATATGAGATTTGCAAAGATTTCCGTTAGCGTGGCTGTTGGCTCGGGGATTTGATACACAGCGACGCACTTTCGCAGAACGCTCTCAGGAGCGCGCTGGAGATCGGCGCCTTTCAGGGCGTCCAGGACCTCTTCAAATTTGCGGACTTCTCGTGCACAGAATGCGCATGCTTCAAAATGCTGATTTAGCAAAAGCCGATCGTTCTCGGATACCCGGCGCTCGGCATATTGGATAAGTTCCTGAGTCTTGGCGTGTGCCATCCGTGGCTCCTTTCATGAAACAAGTCGCTCTGACCTATGGCCAAAAATACCTAAAGAGGAACTTTTTTTCCCCTGGATCCCGTAGTCGCGGGCTAAAGCCCGCGTCTACATGCTTTCGCATCGACATCAGTGATTCCCCACCAGAAGGAAAGGCGCCCAGAAGTAAGGATGGGGCTCTTCGGACCGGACCTTTTGAATAGCCTGGCGTAGCGCTTCGGCTTTCGATAATCCATTCTGCCAGCTTTGATAAAAGGTTTCCATGAACACTGAGGTCGAACGGTCATTGACGTCCCATAGACTCAACAAAAGCGACCGTGCGCCCGCGTATAGAAAGCCCCGCATCAAACCCAGAAGTTCTTCCTCGCCGGTCAGTTGACTTAATCCGGACTTGCAGCCGCTTATCGTGAGGAGGTTCGTTTGGCATTGTATGGAGTACACATCGAGGGCGGTCATCCAGCCGTCTGCCAACTTGAAAGACGAAAATATAGGGTTGTCGTGCCTGAACATGGCGTGGGTGGCGACATGTACGAATTCCGCTTGTGCCGCCTCCCGCCGGAATACTCTTCGGGTTGCCCGGCGGCCGAAATAGGAACGCGCTTGTGGAAAGATCTGCCTCAACTGTTTCAGTTCGCGCGTAATCATCGGCGCATTCTCATCCGCAACGCCGATGAGGAGCGGCGTCGCATTTTCAACAGGTTTTCTCTCGATGCAATACCGCAAAACGGAAGCGCTTGGGGCGTATGAAATCGTGTGCCGGTCGATGAGGTAATCTTTTCCGTCAAAGAATGCGTGGAAGGGAAAGTAGTGCAGCACACCGTGCGGTACGATAATCAAGTGTTTGGTGTGGATACCATCCGCCAGCGGCTCGATGAGTTCAGTGTACATGCTGGACAGGTGATCCGTCGTTGCCTCCAGCAACTGCTCCTTGTATTCGCGAACGTAATCGTTTCCGATCAGGAATGTATCGAGCTGCAGCCGCAGCCGTTCATAGAGGTGCTGGATCCGGCTCCTGGTGCACACATGGCGCCGTACCACAGCACGATCTTTCGAGATCAGAAAAGCGAGGACTTCATCCCGGGCGATGAAATATTCAACCAGCGTAGAGTCTTCCGGCAAAACTCTTTGGACCTCCTCAACGGAAACGATTCCCACTTTTTGCAATGACGCATAATCCGGATCTTGTTTCGAGAGTTCCTTCAGGGTGCTGGCGAGTTCTTTCTTCTTCGTGTCGATTTCCGCTCCACTGCGAAGTGCCATACCCGCTTTGGGCGCGTTCGATTCGGAACGGATGTAATAGCTGTTGAGCTCTTCGCGCAATGTCCGGATTCGATTCAGTAAGGAAGCGTCGCTTTGGGCGGGAGCGGCGGGCATGTGTTGAGCAAGCAGATCCACCAGACCTCGGGACTTTGCATGTTCGCACCAGTTATAGGCTTCAAATGCTTCGTTTGCGGGATTTCCTTTGCGGAAGGCCAGACGCACGAGGGCCTCGTATACCTGTTGTTTGCCTTTGAAATGGCTGACCCGCAGTTCGTCCTGGTGCAGATTCGACCGGTGGATTTCGATTTCCTGCGCAGCGAGGACATAAAACTCGTGTGCGCGCTCAAGGTCTCCCCGATGTTCCGCCACCTGAGCGTTTATGGAATAACAAGGGAATAAGTGAAGAGGGATCGGCGTTTCCTGAATCAGGTTCAAAATCTGCTCGGAATAGCCGGAAGCCTGCTCCAAAGAGGACAGTTCGAGTCCGACGCGGGTGAGAAGGACCAAGGCCATAGCGCGTTTGGAAGGTATTCCGAGTTCCGTGAAGTGTTCGAGCGCCGATGCTGCCAGAGAGCGCGCTTCCCAGAAACGTCCCACAAGAAAATGAACTTGCGCGCGGTACAACTCCAGCGAAGCTGCCCAGTACAGGTTCTTCTCGCGTTCAAAGATCTGCTGGGCTTCCCGAAACACCTGGAGCGCTTCGTTACCCTGCTGGTTGTGCGTCAGCGCGATCCCGACGAAGGTCATCGCTTTCGCCTGCTCGTACCGCATTGTGAGCTGTTCGAAACTGTCGGCAGACCGCTTGGCCAACGTCAGGGCGTCGCCGGTAAGGTTCAACTGGAGATAAATCTCGGCCTCATCGAGATCGCAGAGTGCGGAGTGGCGCTGGCTTCCTTGAGCGTTGAAGTACTCACGCAGCTCATCAAAGCCCTCAATCGCAGTGCTGTAACGGCCGCGCAGAAACGAAAGGTAAGCCTGATTGTAGCGGGCCTGAACGTGAAGCTCGCTGAGGTTGAGTTGCTGGCTGATCTTCCGTGATTTTTCGAAATTACGGTTCGATTCTTCGAATCGATCGAGTACGGAAAGGGAATCTCCGAGGTTCAGATAGCACTGTGCCAATGCGGCCCGGTTTTGCAATTTTCGAAATATTTTGACGGCGGCGGTGTGATGTTCAACAGCACGCGGGTGCTGGTCGAGCCGGTGATACAGGTTGCCGAGGTTGACAGAGATTCGTGCGTGACCGTCCTCGTCGCGGTTGGCTAGAAACCACTGGTCGGCCTTCTCCGCTTCCTCAATCGCGGTCTGGTACTGGCCGGTCATGGACAACGCGGCTATCAGCCCAATCCTCGTGCGCGCCGCTTTATCGCCCGTGCTTTCCTTTTCGAAAAACTCGATGGCCTTCGTGTAATGCGAAATCGATTCGTCGTATTGCTCATCTGCATTGAGAACATAGGCCATCATCCGGTGGGACTCGGCTCTCAGAGGTTCGACCCCGGAGTGGCCCGCGATTGCGAAAGCCAGATGCGAAAGCGTAAGGGCCTCTGTTGAAGCCGCATTTCTCGGCTGGCCGGCGTAGAGTTTGACCTCCCGTATGGCGTCCCACATCTGCGAAAACAAACCCTCCAGGTCGCCTTCGTCCAGAGTGGTGACGTAGCTTTGAAGATCGCTCTCGTTCTTGGTAAGAAGGCTATCCACTGTCGCAGCCATATGCTCAGCCCAGGAGTTTCTTTAGCTTCTTGAGGCAACGAATCCGGGTTGGCCCAATGCTTGCCACAGGCATTCCGAGCTCCGCGGCGACCTGTTCATAGGTCCCCACCCCCTCGGTCAGATAGAGCAACTCCATCAATCGTCGTGACCGCGCTGGAAGTGTTGCCAGCGCGCGCTGCAGCATGTGCTGCTGTTCGATATTGCTCAGAACGTCCCGGGAAGCGACCATTTCTGCGTCGAAAAGCGGTTCCGTCGGTTTCTTCGAACGAAGATAGGTATACGCCTTGCGCCGTGCGACGGTCGCGACCCATGAGGCCAGACTCTCCAGTTTCCGGACCTCATCCAGCCGCCGGTACAGTTCCAGACATACCTGCTGCAAAATGTCCGCGGCGATCTCGGGTTCCCGGCAAAGCGAGAGCGCGATGGAATAAATGAGGCGGTTGTAGCGATATACCAGTTGCTCCCAAGCCAGTTGATCACCGCTGATGCAACGCTTGACCAGATCCGGATCTAACGCGTGATTGGAGGCTTTCCCGGGCCCCAATTTGATAACAGTATTTTTTAAGACTTTCATGCTCTCTCGCCTCTGAACTGCATCCTTCTTTCCACACGGGCGCGAATGCACTTCGTGCGTCCGTATCCCCTTATCGGCAGATCGGGTCAAACGTATTAACACTTTTGTAAGGAGCCGCTAAGCTATTTGGAATCCGATCAATGGCGGCGGAAGCCACGGGTTAGCAGAGACGCTGGGGGAGGGGGCGGTCCGGATCCAACGGAATCGTCGTATCGCCAATTTGCTTCGAATTACGCCAATTTTACGCATAAAAAATGGCGTAATTCGCGACTATATAAATCTCGCCGGCGAGCCGGGTAATAATAATGATACGAGCCAGGCGATCCGATCACACACGAAGAGTGGACACAGGGCCCAAACAACGTGGATGTCGCAGATTGCGCTGGTTTCCGGATCGGACTCTGCCTATCGAGCCGATTACAAATGCCAGGGAGACTCTGATGATATGCAATGGCCAGTGATGCATGTATTTAGGAGGCAGGATGGAAAGATTTTTTATTTCTGGGGAACTGAATTGTCGGCGAATCATGTCGACACGGTGTGGCGGTATTGGAATCTCATGGACTTTACGCCAGAGGGTCGGCCAGACATTCCCACTCCGCCAAACTCCTCATAGTTTTCCGCTGCGGATAACAGAATGACACCCCACGGATAAAGCAGGAGAATGAATGAGCCCATGTCCTGGTGGCGCGAACTATACGACGGCTCGCAAATACTGCGATTCGACCCAACCCCGTTTCTCGCTGATGGCCGTTTGGCTGTTGGAACGTTTCCCGAAGAATGACAAAATGTAATTAGAAACGCGAATACAGTTCTCGAGCTCCACCAGACAAATCAGAAAATCCTCGTGCTTTGAAAGGAGAGAATCCATGGCGGAAAAAGTTAAACCCATCCCGGAAGGTCATCGAACGGTGACCCCGATTCTAAGCTTGAAAGGTGCGGCAGACGCTCTGGAATTTTATAAGAAAGCATTCGGCGCCAGGGAACTCATGCGATTCCCGCATCCCGACGGCAGAATTGGCCACGCCGAAATCCAAATCGGAGAATCGCGCATCATGATGGCCGACGAATTTCCGGAAATGAACTTCAAGAGTCCCAAGTCCTATGGCGGCAGCCCGGTGGGACTCATGCTTTACGTCGAGAACGTCGATGCTTTCGTGGAACGCGCAGTGGCTGCGGGGGCGAAGCTGGTGCGACCCATACAAAACCAGTTTTACGGAGATCGAACCGGCAGCCTTGAGGATCCTTTTGGCCACTCCTGGCACATCGCCACCCACATCGAAGACGTGCCGCCGGACGAATTACAACGGCGGGCGGCTCAGCAGCCGCAGCATCAGTAATGAGGACCGGAGGTATCGCGAACCGCGGTCGGACAGAGGACGTGGGGGGACCGGCCGGTAGTAAGAAGGCCGCGAAGCGGTGTACCGAAATGATTCGGACGGTGGGCCCGACGCTTAAAGGACGTACGCTTGCTTTGCATAGAGTCCTTACAACGTTGCGACACTGATTTGAACGTCCGAGTTCTGCCATTCTTTTTGGAATCGCGTGTTGACCTTTTCGGCTTCCGCATTTTTCGCCTGCGCCTTGAGGGCCTCGCGCAAGCCGAATAACGAACGTGGGTTGTTTGGATTCATTTCCAGATCGCGTCGGAAGACCTTTTCGGCCTCTGCGTATTGCCTGGTCCGCAGGTACTCGCCGCCGAGGGACTCACGTACAGGGTAGTACCAGGCTGGGGGCTCGTCGTAAATGAGCCCATCCTGTATTTCCACAGCGTTCGTCCAGTATCGGATCGCAGACGTCCCGTCACCGGCAACCCCGGCCAAACGCGCATCAAATACCGCCGTCGCAATCGCCAGCAGGTCCTGTGCTCGATTCGTGTTCAGCATCAAGCCGGCAGGAACTTTAGCTTTCGCAGCGCCGAAGTCCTTCCGCTCCTTACGGGCAGCACCAGCGTCGGCCTTTCCCAGGTATGCCAGGCCACGAGCGTAATGCCACAGAGCCAAAGTGGCAGGGGTGGAGTCCGCGGGCTGCGCGTAAGCCAGTATGTCGTCCCATCTGGCGCACCGGGCCATGGCATAGAGCGACCATGGAAGTACGTATTCGACCATCGGATCGTGACCGGCCATTCGCGCGACATTGGATACCGCCTTCGCCGCCGAATCGACCGCCCTGCCGGACTGGCCAAGCATGCCGGCGGCTGCGGAAAGGAATTGGAAATTGTGCGTGTAGTACATGAGCGGATAGGCACCGTCGACTTTCGTGCGGGCAAAATAGGCTTCGTCCGCACCGGCTGCTTTGGCGTTTGCGTCAATCGCTCCGGCGTAATCCCCGGTTCGTATGAAGATGTGCGCGGGCATATGCACGAGATGCCCGGCGCCGGGGACCAGGGACTTCAAGCGTTCTGCCGCCGCGGCGCCTTTCTCCGGATGGGGAGAGGCTTCGATGGCGTGAATATAGTAATGATTTGCGCCCGGGTGATTCGGATCACGCGCCAGCACCGCTTCCAGTACTTTCAATATCTCTTCGGTTCCTTCCTGCGGCTTGCCGTCGTGCGTCCAGAGCTGCCATGGCTTCAGGTCCATAAGGGACTCGGCGTATAGCACAGCAGCATCGTTGTCATCCGGATAGCGGCGGCTGAGTTCTTTCATCGCGTCGCCGTATGAGCGGTCCAGTTTTGCTCGGTCGGCATTGGAGCCGGCCGAATAACGCGTGGCCAGCGCGACGATGTAGGCGCGCTCGGCCTCGCGCGCATTGGATTGCAGCGATTGCGCTTTCTGGATCGCCTCCAGCGCGCGGCCATTCCGCCCGGGATCCATCGGCAGGTTGTAATTCGGACCCAATGCGTACGCGACGCCCCACCACGCCATCGCACAATTCGGATCGATCCGGGCAGCTTCGCGGAATGCGCGCTCGGCTTCGTCATGGTTGAAGCCATAGACCAGACGCAAACCTTGATCGAAGTATCTTTGCGCCATCTCGCTGGAGGTCGTCACGGCATGATGATGCGAGCCCAGATCGTCGAACAGCGGCGTGGAGGCCGTCGCGTCCGCTGGCTTCGTCTGGCTATCAGAACCCGGTTCCTTTGTACACGAGATGACCGAAACGGATAGCAACCATGTCATTACGAACCGCGCAACGTTCATCTCACAGCCTCCTCTTTTCATTCCGCTTTGCGCAACACATCACTTGAGATTTCTTGAGTCGCTCGATCGCCGGACGAAGGAGTCTTGCCGGCGATCGGGCGGAACTTCAGAGATCCTGATCTCGCCCGACAATTTGCAGCAAACGAGGAAAACAGAATGAGCCGGAATTCCCCTCCTTGGCGAAGGAGGGGTGGCTGCGCCCATCAATGAAATGTCGCGAAGCCACCTTAGCTGGGCCCAGACGGGGTGGTTCGTTCAACCTCCGAATAGATTCCAACGGTAGCTTGAACGAACCACCCCGTCCGCGCCAAATAAGGTGCCTTCGGGCCATTTTTATTGATGCCGTACTGACATCCAGGATGCCTGCATTGGTGGCATTCCCATTGCGCGGGTCCTTGAGAAACACTTTGTATTTCGTGGCCAGAGTAACGGCGTCCAGACCGAGCAGATAACCGTAGTATTCGGTCGAACCGGATTTCACCACCACGTAGACCGTGCTTCCGTCGTTGCTCAGGGCAAGGGCCGAGTTATGGGAATCGAACTGGATGACGCCGTCAGCAGCGGCGTTGCCCGCCAGCACATAGCTGGCAGCGCCGTTCGGATCGATTCGGGCAAAGCCGCTCTGAGTCGTATTCAACGGAGTTGGGGCCGTCCCTTGAACCCGGAAACCGAAAAAGATGTTCCCGTTGCTGTCCGCGGTGATCGGCGTGTTAATGAATACCGTCGAGTTGAAGCCGGCGGCGTTGGACTGGTAATTCTGCAGGCCGTAAAACACCCTTTGCGTGGGGACGCCGGGGCTGCTCGAATCGGGATCGTCGATGAAGTAAACCGTCCCGCCGGCTCCCGGGTAATACAGCCGGGCACCCGCAGAGCCTCCGGCCAGGACCGGTTGATAAACCGGAATCCAGGTATAGGACGGAAGAATGTAATGGGTGGCGAGTGAATACTTCGCCGTGCCGTCGCTTCCATTGAAAACGTTGATCTGGAATCCGCTCGCCGTCTTCACCGGAACGACTACCGTATTAGACGAAGTGATCAGAGGCGCTCCATAGTGCGCGAAAGCGCCGGTGTTGTTCACATCGATCGACGTGGACCAGAGGATCCGATTCAGATCGCGGGCCGCTGGTTGATAGATGGCAGTGTGTTGGGCGTTGCCAGCAAAGGTCGAAACATCTTGAGCGTCCGCAACCTGCGTCAACGCATACCAGCAGAGGAGGGGCAGCGCCGCGCGCCACATCCTTTCGGTACACGATACGTGTCTAGCCATTCCTTGTCTCATTGAGGTCTTCGCAATGTGTGTAAACGTTTTAATTTCTCAGAAGACTCCGAACTGCTTTTTCGAAATCTCGCGAATCGACTCATCTAAATATGTTACCGCCCGCCGGCGATTCTCCGGCGGTATTTGCGACAGCCTTGAAGCGCTGGGCGTTTCCAGGTACCAGGTCCGGTTTTCCAGCCGTCGCGTCCTGAACCTGCTGCTGACCTACGCCTCCATCACACCGGAACGCGCCGTGGACGTATTTCGCGTCATCGACAAACTGGAAAAGAACGGCATTGCGAAGGTTCGCCTGGAAATGACCACCGGCTTGCACGGCGTCGGCCCCGTCGAATCAATCATCCTGTGCTCGAAACAATGTCCCGCGATCGTGATGTCGGCAAGGACCGGGACCTCCGTCGAGTCCCAATCGTGGACGTCGTGAGGAGTGAACTGGTAGTGCCAGCGGAGTCAGCGTCACTGGCTCGAATCCCGGGCGGAAGTCTTCGATGCCGCGCCGAATCCGCAGCAGGACAGCCTCGCGCGGGCGCGCGACCCCGATGCGCGACAGGTCGGGTCCCAGGCGTCCGCCGGCGCCGTTCGCGCGCGCGTGTTCGTGCTGCCTTAATTTGGGGGACGGAGGCCCCCGTCCTCCGAACCTAGCGCAGGCTACGTCGACATCTTCGTCACGGAGTCGCTCCACTCACTGAAACCGAGCCGTCCGAGCGAACGGTGAAACGCATAGGTCACGCCCGGTTCATCGAGGAGCTTTAGAAAGCTAAACTTTCCGGATTGGGCCAGTAACGTTCAATCAAAAGACTGAGCTGAGAACCCGGCCAATCAGCGGCGCCACTTGTGAATGGCGTAAATTCCAAACGCTGCGAGTCCTATTAATGCAGCTCCGCCGACCTTGTACCCGTTGCGGTTCACAGTGACAACCTGATAATCCCTGATCGTTGCACATTGCATTCCGCTGCAATACCGGACTCGGTCGCCTACAACTTTCGTGGAGTCGCCTGAACCATATGCGATTAGCCCGATTCCCGCTCCCGCAAGCGCAGCCATGCCCAAATACAAACGACCGTTCCCTCCCCCGTTTGAGCTTCGCGGTGGTGGAAAAGCGGATCTAGTAGGAGGTCGTGCATTCCTCACGGCTGTATCCAAGATCGACGAAGCAGGCGCGGCTATTTCAATCTGTGCTGCCTGAGCGGCCGGGGAGGAGGCAACAACCACGCAAAGCAGGAAAGAAACGATTCGAACTGAAGGTTTCATGATCACCCTCCCATCCTAAGAATAGCCCTGACAAGCAGCAACGCTTGTTACATCTAGTCGGAACCTTACTCATCCAACTGGTAATTCGGCGCTTCCTTCGTAATGAACACGTCGCAAGCATAGGAGATTTAAGCGAGGCGGGCAAGACTGACCTGCTCCGCCCCCGGCAACGTTTACATAAAACCCATTACATGACACTGCCGAACGCGCAATGGGTCTCTTATTTTACCTACGCTCCAAGGGCGTGCTGAAGACACTCATGGTATTCGAGGTCGTGCAGGTATCGCCGAACCTCATTCAAGAAGCGGTCGATTGTTCGATCTTGAATGAGCTGTCATTCTGGGATGCGTTGATACTTGCCGCTGCTTCCGCTGCCGGATGTTCCATCCTCTATTCGGAGGATCTTAACGCCGGACAGACGATCCTCGGCGTCAGAGTTCAGAATCCGTTTCTTTGAGTTTGGGGGCGTGTGGAAGGACGGGCGGGCAACACCCCCCCGTCCCCTTCACATCAGAAGTAGAACTTGCCGGCGAGCTGGATAATCCTTTGACTGTTGGCTCGCGCGGTGGTCAGAGCGCCAAAACCATCGCGGTTCGTCGGACTTGCAGCATTGACGAGCTGTCCCGTGGTGGCGTTGAACTGAGCCGTGGAGTTGAACATGCCCCACTGAGTGTGGTTAAAGGCATTGTACATCTCCAAGCGAAGCTGAATGTACCGCTGCGCGTTCTCGCCGTACTGGAACTTTTTGAATAGCGACATGTCCCACTGGTGGATTCCCGGCCCCCGGACGCTGTTGATTCCGGAATCACCGCCGATGCTTCCTTTGGGGGCAGGCGCGACGCACGACGTGTCGATGAAAGCAAGAATCGTACGCTTTCCGCGCGGCAGGTTCGGATTGCAAGTGAAAACCACTCGCGGTGCGATGTCTTCGCTGCCCGTGATCCGCCGGTTCCGCTCGGCATTGCCGATTCCCGTGAGTGTGTAATCGAGAGTGAGCGGTTGGCCCACGCTCATGGCCGTGAGACCGGTGAACTGCCAGCCGCCGAATATCTGCCTCCCGACGGGGTTGTCGAGAGGGGAACCAGGCCGAGCCAGGCTCGGGATGTCGTAAATGTAGTTGAAGGTCAATCCTTGCGACCGGTCCAGCGTCAGAGGTCCGTAGTTGACCAGGCGAGTGTTCGTCAGATGTCCCAACGATGTGCCCAGGGCTTTCGACCACGTATAGTTCGTCCCGAACTGTAACCGTCCGCGCCGGCGGTTCACGGATACCTGCAGTCCGTTGTAATTAGCCGAGCCGCCGAAGGTGTAATGAGCTATAGACGAGCCGGCGCCGCCGAGTATGATATTTCCTCCGGCGTATCCCGCGAAGGGACGGTACAGGTTGACGGGTAGCGTTGTGCTTCCGTCGGTAGTCACCGGTCTTCCCAACGCCTGATCCTGATTCTCCGGCAGCCACGCGCTGCCAAAGGGCACTCCGTTGAAAGGATTATTCTCGACCAGGTGCCGCGACTGCGTGCCGACATAGGACACATCCAACAGGATCTGCTTCGGCAGTTCCCGCTGGATGCCAGCGCTATAGTTGTACACCGTTGGCACATGGCCGTCTTTCGAGAGCGGCGTTATTTGTAGCGGAAATGGCGTTCCCCCGGAACTCGCGATGGTGGCGAGGTTTCCATAGAAGATCTGGGATAGCTGAACGTTGGGCGGGTTGGTCAGATAGTTGGTCGTATATCCGATCGAGGCGGTTGAGATGCGTTCGTAGAAGGCCCCGCCCCCCATGCGGAACACCGTCTTGTCGTTGATCACGTATGCCAGTCCGAGGCGCGGACCCCACTGCGCCCCGCGGCTCTCGATCAAGCTGCGCGGAACACCGTTCTCACCGGCGTGAACAATGCCGTTGCTGAGGTTGCCCGAACCCGGCACGATCGCTCCGATTAAAACTGCCGATAAGATTTCTCCAGTGATCGGATTTCGCGCCCGCCGCTGGCCATTGACGAAAGCTGGCTGATAAAGGGAGACCCGTTTAGCGGGGTCATAGGCCGCGGGATCGAAGTTCGTGAACAAGTTGTCCTTTTCGTATAGGGGATTTACCAGATTCATCCGCAGTCCGTAGTTCAACGTGAGCTTTCGCGTCATTTTCCAAGTATCCTGACCATACCATTCGATGTTCCAGTAAGGATAGCTGGGCAGCAGACTCTTGCTGAATTGCGAATATTCTCGAAAATTCCCAAGCAGCGCGTTGGAGAATGGCCAGCCCGTATCGTTGGGATTCTGCACATCGCGATCAAAACGGATGGTGCTATTGACCGCTCGAAACGGATTCTCCGATTTGACAGCGTGTTCGAGGAAGACTCCGAATTTAAGCGTGTGCGTCGAGAGAATCTTGGTGAAGTTGTCGGTGAGATTTGTGATCGGATTCTTGTTGGCGTATGGCAGTCCTGCGAAACTAGTCAATAGATCGGAATTCGGCACGCCAACGAAGCCAAAGTTTGGAATCAGCCCGATCGGGTCCGCAGTAGGATGAAGCAACGGAATCGTTATCTTCGAATTGGACCTGTAATAAGGACTGTCTTTCGGAGGAGCGTCTCCGGGAATCCCATTCTTGGTATGCCCGAGCTGGAATTCATTGGTCGCGGTTGGACTGATAATGGTGGCCAAATTTCCGTTGATCGACCAACCGAAAGTCGGAGCGTATAGTGGCGACAGCCCGAGGTTGTTAGAGGAGTCCGCCCTGCCATAAGGGTTGTTCTGCGTCTGTTTACTGTCAATCACTCGGAAGTAAGCTCTCCACTTGGTGCTGATGTTGTAATCAAATCGATACACCTGGTCGAAAGAAGGAAGATCCTGCGCCACCTGAGATTCATAGTTGTATTGCGGGTTCCCAAAAATATTGGGCTGGGGTAACCAATTCAGGACCGACGGTCCGTACGGACTGAAACGATCCGGTGGAATCCTGTTTCCGGGGAATTGCTGACCCGTGAGCGGATCCCTGACGATAACTGGAATGCCCGCGCCGTCACGCGTGTTAGAGAAGTCGCCCTGGCGTTCGGCGGCCGTTGGAACGGTAACTCGCCGTGGGACAGGAGGAACCTTTTGGCGGTTCCACTCGTGCGACATGAAGAAGAACAACTTGTCCTTGTTGGCGTTGAAACTTCCAGGAATATAGACCGGGCCGCCGACGGTGTACCCCGCCGTCATGAAGCGGTATATCTGGCGTGCCTGGCTGCGCCGGTTATTGTCAAACGAATTCGCATTCCATCCTTCGTGGCGTTTGAAGTAGTAGCCGTCGCCATGAAATTCGTTGGTCCCACCCCTGGTCGCCACCTGAATCTGCGCTCCCGAGTTGCGGCCGAATTCGGCGGCTTGACTATTCGTGGATACTTTGAACTCCGCAATGGCGTCGACGTTAATCCGATAGGCGAACTGTTGGTTGACTCCTGAATCAATCACGGTTTGACCGTCCACCGTAAAGTTATTCTGATTATTTCGCTGGCCATTGAAAGTGGTCGTGCCACCAGACGCATCGGCAGGAGCGCCCGGTACGGCCCGGAGAAGGCCCGTGAAGTTCCGGCCGTTCAGGGCGATGTCGACCATCTGCCTGCCCGTGAGAACGCCCGACCGCTCGGCGGATACGGTCTCGAGTGTGACGGCCTCGGCCTCAACTGTGACGGATTCCGTCTGCGAACCCACTTCCAACACGATGGGAGGCATGCCCAGTTTGTCGTTGACGTAGAGCTTGATGTCCGTTTTCTTGTAAGTTTTGAACCCCGGCAGCTCCACGGTTACCGTGTACGTCGCGCCAGGCAAGGCGCTGAAGAGATATATGCCCGCCTCATTCGTGATCGTTTGCCGCGCTTCCACACCTTGTTCTTGATTGATCAGCACGACCTGCGCGCCGGGAATCACCGCTCCTGTGCCGTCTTGGATGACGCCGGTAATTGAGCCCGAAGTATTCTGTGCAACCAGCGCCGCGCTGACTGCGAGCAGACCAGCCGTTGCCATCAAAAGCACTCTGACTTTAACCATTCTCCCAATTCTCAAGATCCCCACTTCGCCCCCCTTTTGCGAAAAGTCTCAGTTAAGCACGTAGATCCGACTTGTTTCTAGATCGCGTGGGAGTATAACAAGAACCAATCCGGATAGCGCAACTCGCGTTTCAAATTTGAATTTTCGAGACCCGCGGCCTTTCACCTAAAACGGTAATCCGGGAACACCCCGATATACGAGACTCTATCGCCGATTGCTGATTGCTCATTTCCGATTCGGGAGGGAGGCGTGTGAGAAGGTTTGGCTGGAATGGATTGTCAGGAGTTCATGGTTTTTGCCGGAAAAGGCGAAGGGAATTGTCGCGGAAGACCGGGAACTTGACTGCAGCATCGCCAAGTCGATCCAGACCGCACGCGGCTTCCGGCACCCGAGGACAAGAAATCCGGAATCGCCAATCGGTGATGACCAATGAAATTTTCATTGGTGATCACCGATTGGGGATTGATCGGTTTTGATTCGTCCTCCACTAGGGATCCGATGTGGCAGCGTCATCGCCAGATGCAGCTAGATCGAACCGCACGACTGATTTCCTCCGTGAGACCGAGGACGCTCCTTTCGAGAAAATACACGTGATTCTTGATGTCCTTTTGAACTACCAAAGACTCACAATCCAGCCGGCTACGTTCAAGCGCCAGCATCTTTACAACTTCCTGGCGGCGCGTTTTCAGGGCGCTCAATTGTTCGACAATCTTTGTCGGCAATATGCGGACTTCCGGCTGAACAAGTTCGGCAAAATACGCTAACAGTCCGGCCTGATCACGATCCGGCCGCATCTTTCCGATGGCTTTCGCAAACTCGCGAACACTGCGCGGAGAAATCATGGCGAACGGCACACCGGCCGTGGCCAAGGTCCCCGCAACAGGCAATTCGAGTCCGCCCTGGGCTTCCATAACGACCAGTTGCGGATGAATCTCCGTTAACTTTTCGGTAGCTTCGACGATTCCGGTATCGTCGATGCCCGTTTTCCAATGTTCTCCCGTGGGTCGTATCGATACCATAATTCCAGTCTTGTTCACATCCAGGCCCACAAATGCTCCATCAATCATTGGGTTCTCCTTTCGGGTGCTTCGCTCTTCGCAAATTGGTTGCCATCGCAATTTTGAGACCTCGGTCGGGAAGAAGCAATAGTTTCGCGCGCGAAATGTTCTGACCCTCCGAAGCCCTCGGAAGACGGGTCATCCAATCCGTGGAAGTTTTTCCGGATTGAATGAAAACAGGCTTGAAGCCGGCTGCAGCCGCGTACTGTCCCGTCTACTTTTTTTTGACCTTGATTCGTTCCCGTGCGGGGTGCTAGAACTCCAGCACAGGTTCATCAGCGATGCCGTTGTCTCGAAGGAGCTTCCTCAAAGGCGCTTTGACTGGCGGTGCTGTCACAACCGCCTTCGGTTTCGATGTCCAGCCGGCGCTCGCCCAGTCGCGTGAACTCAAGATTGCGCGCACGACGGAGACCCGCAGCATCTGTCCTTATTGCGCCGTCGCGTGTAGTGTGATCATCCACACACTGGGGGACAAGGCCCACAACGTTACGCCCACCGTCGTCCATGTCGAAGGGGATCCGGACAGCCCGATCAATCGCGGCGCGCTCTGTCCGAAGGGCATTACGTTGCGGCAATTCGTGGTCAATGATCGGCGCCTCACGCGTCCGCTCTATCGCGCGCCCGGCGCAAAAGAATGGAAGGTCATTTCCTGGGATGAAGCGATCGAACGCATGGCGCGCCTCATCAAGAACACCCGGGATGCGGGCTTTGAACAGAAAGATGCGCAGGGTCGCCTGGTCAATCGCCTTACCAATATGGCCATGATCGGCGGCTGCACCGATACGAACGAAATCAATTACTTGCTTGGCAAATTCCGGTTCGCGCTAGGCCTCGTGGCCTACGAGAATCAGGCCCGTCTTTGACACGGCCCAACGGTGGCCAGTTTGGCCGCCACGTTCGGCCGCGGGGCCATGACGAACGGGTGGACGGACGTCGCGAACGCGGATGTCGTCCTCGTCATGGGCGGCAATCCCGCCGAGAATCATCCTGTGGGCTTTCGATTCGTCATGGAAGCCAAGCGCGTCCGTAAGGCCAAGCTTGTTACCATCGATCCACGATTCAACCGCACAGCGGCTGTCTCCGACCTGTACGTTCCTATCCGCGCCGGGACCGACATTGCTTTTCTCGGCGGCTTGATCCACTACGCCATTACTCACGATCTTTTCCAGCGCGAGTACATGAAGCTGCATACCAACGCTTCGTTTCTGATCAAGGAAAGTTTTTCATTCTCCGAAGGGCTCTTCTCCGGCTGGGATGAAGGCAAGAAGGCTTACGATAAATCGAGTTGGAACTACGAACTCGACGGATCCGGCTACGCCAAAGTCGATCCGGCTCTGGAACATCCTCGCTCTGTATTCCAATTGATGAAGCAGCACTATTCGCGCTACACGCCGGAGACCGTGGCATCCATCTGCGGCTGCTCGGCCGCGGAATTTGAGAAGGCAGCGTCGATCATCTGTTCAACCGGAAAGCCGGATCGCCAGGGAACCATTCTCTATGCGCTCGGCTGGACGCAGCACAGCCATTCGGTTCAACTGATTCACACGGCTGCCATGCTTCAACTCATGCTCGGAAACATTGGCATGCCGGGCGGCGGCATCAACGCCCAGCGTGGCCACTCCAACATTCAGGGAGCGACGGACATGGGCGCATGGAACGCGCTTCCGGGCTATCTCCGGTCGCCGCGCGCCAATCAGCCAACCCTTGCCGCTTACCTCAACGAAACCACGCCCAGGCCGCTGCGCCCGAACTCTATGAATTATTGGTCGAATACGCCGAAGTTTGTGGTCAGTCTGCTGAAGGCCTACTACGGCGATCAGGCCACCCGGCAGAACGATTTCGGCTACGATTTTCTGCCGAAGGTGGGCGAGACGGACAACTACAGTTGGGGCTACATCTTCGATCGCATGTATGCCGGCGAGATCGAAGGAATGATCTCTTTTGGAATGAATCCGGTCGCCAATGGGCCCAACACGCCCAAGATGCTCGCCGCAATTTCAAAGCTCAAATGGATGATCGTGGCGGAATGTTTTGAGACAGAGACTGCAGCGTTCTGGAAGGCGCGAGAGCTCGCTGAAAAATATTATGCGTCTGCGCCGGATGCATCCCGCATCAATACTGAAGTGTTTCTTCTCCCCGCAGCGTGTTTTGCGGAGAAAGATGGCGCATTTGTGAACTCCTCGCGATGGGCGCAGTGGAAGAACGTCGCGCTCGATCCGCCCGGTCAGGCGAAACGGGATCAGGAGATCATCGCTCGTCTATTCCTCAAAATACGCCAGCTCTACGAGCAAGAGGGAGGCTCGGCTCCCCAACCATTGTTGAGTATGGCCTGGAATTGGCAGAACCCCATTTCTCCCGAGCTTTCGGAAGTCGCCCGCGAGATCAATGGACGCGACGCCGCAGGCAAACAGCTGGCGGGCTTTGGCGCGCTTGCCGATGATGGATCCACGGCCTGCGGTAACTGGATCTATGCCGGTTCATTCACAGAGGCAGGGAACATGATGGCCCGGCGCGGGCAGGAAGATCCGACTGGATTGGGCCTTTATCCGAACTGGGCCTGGAACTGGCCGGCCAATCGACGCATCCTTTATAACCGTGCTTCGGCGGATGCGGCCGGCAAACCGTGGGATCCTTCGCGAGCGCCGCTGCGCTGGAGTGGCTCCAGTTGGTCCGGCGACGTTGCCGACTATAAGGCCGACGCCGGTCCCGGGGCGTTCGGCGCCTTCATCATGTTGCCTGAAGGTGTCGCCAAGCTCTACGCGACGGATTTCGCGGAAGGGCCATTTCCGGAGCACTACGAACCTGTCGAATCGCCGGCCGAAAACGCGCTTCACTCGAACGTGAGTTCCAATCCCGCCGCCAAGGTATTCCATACGGATCGAGACCCGCTTGGCTCCGCAAAGGATTTCCCGTACGTCGGTACGACCTACCGTCTGACGGAGCATTTCCATTACTGGACGAAAAACATCGCAGGTACAAGCGAGCTTCAACCGCATTTCTTCGTCGAGGTGCCCGAAGCGTTGGCCCGTGAGAAGGGCATTAAGAACCGGGACATGGTGCGTGTAAGGTCGGCGCGGGGTTCGGTTGAAGGCCCAGCGATGGTCACACGCCGGATGCGCGGCTTGCAGGTTGGCGGAAAGACGGTCTATCAGATCGGGCTTCCAATTCACTGGGGCTTCATCGGACGAGTGACTGGTCCGCTCGTGAACAATCTCAGTCCGAGCGTACTCGATCCAAATTCTGGAACGCCGGAGTACAAGGGATTCTTGGTGAATATCGAGAAGATATGAAAGTTGGGAACCGACCGGGAACGTATGATTGTTGCCGAAGTTGTGGGCGTGAAGCGAATTCCCCTCCTTGGCAAAGGAGGGGTGGACGCGCCATCAAGAAATATCCCCGTTCCTTTGAAAGGCGCGGACGGGGTGGTTCGTTCAGACTCCAAAACAATTCTCTTGAACGAACCACCCCGTCTGCGCCCACTAAGGTGGCTTCGCGACATTTTCTTAAAGGGCGCAGCTACCCCTCCTTGGCCAAGAAGGGGAGTTCGCACTGAATAGCATGATGACCACTTTCATCAAGGCGATTTCGGCAACCCCGGGCAAACCGGCAGGCTGGTCCAGAGCCACGGAGACGGCGGCGAAGCTGATTGACACCACAACCTGCATCGGCTGCAAGGCATGCGAAGTAGCCTGCCAGGAATGGAACAACCAGCAGGTGACGTTTGGGAATTTCGAAGGCACGTACCAGACGCTGCCCGATCTGGCCCATAATTTTTGGAATCTGATCAAATTCCACGAAACCGAACTGGACGGCCAGCCGCTTTGGCTGATGTCGAAATATCAATGCATGCACTGCGTGGATCCGGGCTGTCTTAAGGCTTGCCCTGCCCCGGGCGCGATCGTTCAGTACAGTAACGGGATCGTCGATTTCAACAGCGATGCATGTATCGGTTGTGGCTACTGCATGACGGGCTGTCCCTTCGACGTGCCCAAGCTCAACCCGGAAACCAAAAAAGTCCAAAAGTGCACGCTCTGCACCGACCGCGTTTCTGTGGGACTCGAGCCGGCCTGCATCAAAGCCTGCCCGACGAACTGCCTGAGTTTCGGTACGCGCGAGGATTTGCTTCGAAAAGCGGAGGACCGCGTCGCGGTTCTCAAATCTGACGGGTTCGATACGGCAGGAGTGTACAATCCGGCCGGCGTCGGCGGCACGCATGTCGTCTATGTTCTGGCTCGTGCCGATCAACCGGAGTCGTACGGGCTCCCCAAAAACCCGCAGATCCCTTGGACCGTGTCGATTTGGAAAGGCCCGTTGAAATGGCTCGGCAATGCGTTGCTTATTGGCGGCATTCTCGGTACGTTCCTGCACTACCTTCGTTATGGACCTCAAGACCCCGAATGAATCCAGGCTAACTCGCTTTAGCGTCAGTGAACGTGTGGTGCACTGGCTCGTCGCGCTTAGCTTCCTCTACACCGCGCTGACGGGTTTGGCGCTCTGGTCACCGAGGCTTTACTGGCTTGCTTCCGTGTTCGGTGGGGGGACGACGGTACGCGGCTGGCATCCATGGGGTGGCCTCCTGTTCGTGTTGGCCTTTGCGTCAATGTTTCGGAACTGGAGAAGTCAGATGCGCCTGGATCGCGACGATCGTCACTGGCTGCGCAAGGCACATCACTACGCCGTGCACGACTATGCCGCGCTGCCCGAAGCAGGACGGTTCAATGCGGGACAAAAATCTCTGTTCTGGATGCAGTCGATTTTCGGCATCCTGCTGGTGGCGAGCGGAGTTGTCTTGTGGTGGCCCGATGTCATGCCCCGGCTGTTACGCGAACTTGCCGTGCTGGTGCATCCGGTCGCGGCCATGATTTCCATCGGCGGGATCATTCTTCATATTTACATGGGCACGGCGGCAGTCCCGGGATCGTTTCGCGGAATGATTCAGGGTTGGGTAACGCCCGGATGGGCGGCGTCCCATCACCCGAAATGGTATCGAGAACATGTGGGATCGCCGGGCACAACGCGCGCGCATTCTCGCTGAACGTTACCCCGCATCACGCGAAATTCTGAGGTTCTACGCCGGGCTCGCCGACTGGCAAGGCGAAGTTGCGCGCGAGCTCACCTCTCCGGCTGGGAGCGGGCAGGGTGAGCGTCTCCAAAACCTCCGAAACGCCTATCCTTCGCTTCTCGATCTCGTCGCCCGCACCGGGCCGCCGGCCCTTTCCGAGAGCGCGCGTGAACTGAACACAACCCAACTCGACCAGCTCATTCACGAATCCTGGGAATCGCCGGGAAACTTTTCAGCACTTGAATTTTTTGCCCGCGCCGTCTTGCAGCCATATGCAGCAAGTTTTCCTGCCGGCCTGGATTGTCCCTGGTGCCCGCAGCCTCCTCAAGCGGGATGCCTGCGGCCACAGGCGGACGGGCTGGCTTTCGATCTTGTCTGCGCCTTGTGTCTGCGCCGCCGCCCGTTTCCCCGTACGCGCTGTCCCGGCTGCAACGAGTCCTCGGAAACAAAACTCGCTAGCTTCACTGCTCCAGAATTTCCTCACCTGCGGCTACAAGCCTGCGATACGTGCCGGGCTTATCTTTTCGTCGTGAATCTCTCTCTCGATCCAGCCGCCATTCCGGAAGTGGACGAACTGGCCGGTCTCCCATTAGATCTTTGGGCTCTCGAGCGCGGCTATTACAAATTGCAGCCCAACCTGGCCGGGATTTAGGCGTGACGATGGGGAATGCGTTTTCGCTCGTATTTCTTTATAACCTCGGGAAAACGTCGCGACATCGTTGGCCCACAACTCCGGCTGTTCCATCGCGGCGAAGTGCCCACCTTTTAGACCTGGGAAGTAGACGCATTTGATTTTTGCCGAAGTTGAGGGTTTTGAAGCGAATTCCACTCCTTGGGAAAGGAGGGGTGGCTGCGCCCATTAAGAAAATATCGCGAAGCCACTATAGCGGGCGCAGACGGGGTGGTCGTTCAAAAGAAATTGTTTTGGAGTTTGAACGAACCACCCCGTCCACTTTCAACGGAACGGGGATATTTCTTGATGGCGCGTCCACCCCTCCTTTGCCAAGGAGGGGAGTTTAGATCACCCGACGCAATCAAATGCGTATACTTCCCAGGGCTTTATGCGGCCTTAGCCCGCGTTTGCCTCATTCCCACCGGATGATGGTGAGCATATTGGAATAGTCGTCCGTCCAGGGCGCGATCCCCTGCGGTTTTGCGACTTCAGACCAATTTTCGTTCTCCGCCAGCGAGCCGAGGTCGGCACTCCGTCGCGCGGCGACGACGTAATCGGAGGTACTCTTTCCGGTTGGCTCCTCATCGTCGTCGTACCGGACGCGAGCCTCTAAGGCGGCATCCGTCACGACTGCAGCGACGAGGCTTTCCACATCCATAAACCGATTAGAGACATGAAACAGCAGCAAGCCATCCGGTTTGAGTTTGGACAGATAGGTCCGGATGGCCTCGCGCGAAACCAGGTGAGCTGGGATGGAGTCGGAGTCGAACGCATCCAATATCAAAAGGTCGAATTCGTGATTCCCGGCTTTTTCGATTGAAAGGCGGCCATCTCCGATGACAACCTCGCAGTTCTTGTCGCAGCGGCGCAAGAACGTGAAGAAACCCTGTGCAATCGTGTAAACCTGCGGGTCGACGTCAAAGAAAGTAATTCGCCGGTTCGGCTGGGTATACCCCGCGATGCTGCCTGTACCGAGTCCCACAACGCCGATGTGTTGGTTAGGCCTGTCGCTCATCATCTTCATCACGTCGCCGACAGGACCGGTTTCGTGGTAGTAGGACAGCGGCTGGCCGGCCAGGGCCGGATCTAGACTCTCCAGTCCGTGCATCGTGTCGCCGTGGAGCAGCTTTCGCATATTGGAATCCACATCAAAGACAACTTTCTTGATGCCAAAAAAATTCCGTCCCATGTAGAGCAATTCGGCGTCGTCTTCAAACAGGGGCGGCAACGCGAGACGGTATCCGAAGATCAGGACTGCGAGAGCCAACGCGAACCGGAATCGTCGCTTTCGAAGCAGATAGGCGCTCAGTACAATTACCGCGTTGGCCGACACCGCCAGCGTCACGTTCGTGGTAATGTCGACGCTAGCCCACCGGAAAAGGAGGAATGTGGCTGCAACCAACAGGCCGAGCGCGGCCGGATAGATCCAGTCTCGCCAGTTGATCTGGTCTTCTGCAGTGCGTGTGGTTCGGAAGAACGCAATCACCGCAACCAGCAGCGGATACTCAAACACGGTCTGGAAAATAAAGGGCGCGACGACCGCTGTAAACGCTCCTCCGATGGCACCTCCCAGGGCGATCCAAAAGTAGAATTCGGTGAGGTGTCGAGGAGATGGCCGGCTTGCGGCAAGCGCACTGTGGCAGAGCAGTGCGCCAGCCAGAAGGACCACGATGTGGCCCGCCATGAGTACCCAATTCAGACGCACGCCGGCAGATTTGCTGGAAGCCACAAGCGGAAACAGAAGAAGCAGAACCACAGGCACGATTCGCGACATCCACTCGGTTGAAACTCGAATACGGCGTCCAAAGGCGAGCATGAAAGTGATCAGATAGACCGCGAGTGGAATGATCCAGAGAAATGGAACGGATGCCAGATTCAGGAGAATGTGATTCGTCACTGCCAACATTAGCGCCGACGGCACACACGCGGCTGCCATCCAGTAGATTCGCGTTTTCCAAAGCGGCGCATTGGACTGTGAACCCTCGTTCTCCGACCCGGAAAAAGAAGAGGAACGCGGCTGGGAAGCGGGCTCCGCGTGCGGCCACACCATCGCCGACGTCGCAAACACCATCAACGCCAGCGCCCCGTAACCGGCGAGCCAGAGCGAGCTCTGCACGTGAACACCCATGTGCGGCTCGATGAACAGTGGATAGCCGAGAAGAGCAATCAGGCTTCCTCCGTTGCTGATGGCGTACAGAAAATAGGGGTCACGTGCGGAGGCCGTTGACGTCTTGGACAACCAATTTTGCAGCAAGGGAGCTGTGGTTGATACGACACCGAACGGAATGCCGGCCGTCACCAGCAACTGTCCAAGCAGCCACATGGCCGGATGGCGGACCGCAGCCTCGTTCGGCCCTCCGGCAAAATGGATCGGGAGAAAAATCAGCGCGGCGAACATCAGCAACGCGTGTACGAGAATCTGACTGCGCAGCTTGACGAATCGTTCCAGCAGATGCGCATAGATGTATCCCGTGAGCAACGTGAGCTGAAAGAACAGCAGACAGGTGATCCAAACTGAGGCCGCTCCACCAAGCAGCGGCAACATCATCTTACCCACCATCGGTTCGAACCAGAACAGGAGGAACGCGCTGAGAAATAACGTCGGTCCGAACCGCAGCACGACATTCCATGTCTCGGCCTTCCTGCCGGTCATTCCCAGATCTGTTGCGGTTGGCATGCTGCGCGAAGATACCACAAAAAGGAAGTCATTTCGGGTTTCGTGGGGAATTTCGGGACGGAGGGAGTGAGCGACCCCCTGCGTCCCGAAATTCCCTTTTTGAAAAGGGACCGTGTAGGCTTTAACCGGTGACGACATTCAAGGCAATCCTTGAATACGACGGAACGCGCTACGGCGGCTGGCAAGAACAGAAAAATGCGAGGACCGTGATGGGTGAGCTGCGAAAAGCGGCGCGAGAAGTCTTTGGCTCCGATGTGGAGATGCAGGGCGCGGGCCGGACCGATGCCGGTGTGCACGCGCTCGGTCAGGTGATGCACATCAAAGTGGTATCCCAAGTCCGCCAGCCGGTGGATGTCATCCAACAGCGCATGAACGATTTGTTGCCCGCCGACATCGTTATTCTCCAGTTCGAGCAGGCGGCCAGGAATTTCCATGCTCGTCATGACGCGCTCAGCCGCGTCTACATTTATCAGATATCCCGGCGCAAACAGGCATTCATGAAAAAGTACGTCTGGTGGGTCAAACACGATCTTGATGCAGCGGCCATGGCACGAGCCGCATCCTTGCTGATCGGCAGGCACGATTTCGTTTGTTTCCGGGCAACAGATCGATCGAAGCCCGAAGAGTCCACTGTGGTGGTCGTCAATAATGCAGAGATCGAAACCGAACAAGACATCATTATGTTCCGAATCGAAGCGTCCCATTTTCTATGGCGTATGGTGCGACGCGTCGTTGGGGCTCTAGTAAAGGTTGGAACGGGCGAACTCAGCGAGCAAGACTTCGGCAGGCTTGTGGATGGCCTCCCGGATCCGAAGCTGGATGTTGCGGCGTGGACTGCTCCGGCTTCAGGTCTCTTTCTGGAACAAGTGCGATATCCGAACAAAGGGTAATTGTCCAGCAATCCGCCTACCCCTTATGGCCGGCAAGACTTGCCACAACGGTGAGCAGTTCTACGGGCTCGACCGGCTTTGCCACGTGCATCTGATAGCCTGCAGCTAAGGCTTTGACGCGATCATCAATTCGCGTCAGGGCTGTTAGGGCCACGGCAGGAAGTTTGGTGTTTCGGGCGGAGCCTTGGGCGCGTATACGGCGAATCAATTCGTACCCATCGACTTCAGGCATGCCGATATCGGATACCAACACATCAGGATTCCACACTTCGACGATTCCAAAGGCGTCTTTAGCCGACGTTGCGGTTTGGACCTGCGCGCCGCAACGTTCGAACAGGAACCGAAGCATGTCGCATGTGTCGATTTCATCATCGACCACCAGAATTCTCAATCCCACCAGCTCGATAGGTCCCTCCAGGCTGGTGGCGAGCGACAGATCCGGCTCATTCAGGGCTCTGCGATCTCTGCGAGATGCGGCGAGCGGCAATTTCATTGTGAAAGTCGCGCCCCGTCCCTCACCGGAGCTTGCTGCGGCAATGCTTCCTCCGTGGAGTTCGACGATGGATTTGGTGATAGCCAGGCCCAGCCCGAGACCTCCATAAGTCCTGGTAGGCGAAGCGTCGGCCTGGCTGAACCGGTTGAATATGTATGGCAGAAAGTCGTTCCGGATCCCTATTCCATTGTCGGTCACTGAAATTTCAACATGCGAGCTAACCCGCGCCAGTTCCACCAGTACACGTCCTCCTTTGGGTGTGAACTTGATCGCGTTGGACAGCAAATTCCATACGGCTTGTTGAAGCCGGTGGAAATCACCTAAGACGGGTCCTGCGGCGGAATCCGCGACGATCTGGAGACGAATCTCCTTCGCGTCTGCCGCAGGGCGTAGAGCATCCAGGGCAGCGTCGATCACTGTTGAAGGCTGGACGGATTTCACCTCGACGCGAAACTTGCCGGAGATTATTCGAGAAACGTCGAGCAGGTCTTCGACAAGCTGCGCCTGTGCTTTGACGTTGCGCTCAATCACATCTATCGCCTTTTTTTGGGCCTGGCTATCCAACTTTCCGGTGCCGAGCATCCTTACCCAGCCCAGGATGGCGGTCAGCGGGGTTCTCAATTCATGGCTGAGGGTTGCAAGAAACTCGTCCTTGGACTGGCTGGCCTGTTCTGCCTGCGCTCTCGCGATTTCCGCCTGACGTAGCGCATCACGTTCGCGCGCCTCGACACGCTTGCGCTCAGTGACTTCCCGCGCAATTTTGGAAGCGCCGATGATAGCGCCGTCTTTGTTCCTAATTGGAGAAACCGTGATGGAGACATCAATGATCCGGCCGTCCTTCCTCAATCGCTGCGTTTCGTAGTGTTCAATACGTTCTCCACGACGAAGACGTTCGAGAATCCGTGGTTCTTCATTGGGATGATCGGGTGGGATCAGTTTCGTAACCGGCTGGCCGATCATCTCGTCGGCCCTGTATCCAAAAATCTTCTCGGCGCCCTGATTCCAACTCGTCACGATACCGTTGAGAGTCTTACTGATGATGGCATCATCCGCTGACCCCACCAGGGCGCTGAGGTAAAACTGCGCCAGTTCTGCCTGCTCCAGCTCTGAGATCCGCTGTTTGGCAGCCGCTAATTGGTCGATCAATGAGCGTCGTTTTTCTGGCATCGTTCGGTATTCTCGGAAGTTGAGCCCTACAGAAAAGCGTACAATAATGGAAGACGCGAAAGCGACCCCCTGAGAACGGCTGTGGGTTCAATTGGCGTTATTCACGCTATTTGTGGGCCCACCGGCCGGCATCAGACTCCGATATCTTCATTCCATAGCGTGGGATTCAAGCGGATAAACTCGGTCATGAGGCGGATGCAACTTTGGTCCTGGAGTACCTCAACGGCCACGCCTCGCGACCGAAGCAGCGCCTCTTCTCCAAGGAAGGTCTGATTCTCTCCGATGACAACTTTGGGAATCCTGTAAAGAAGAATGGCCCCGGTGCACATCGCGCAGGGTGACAGTGTCGTGTAGATCGTGCATTCCTTATATACGGTTGCGGTTTGGCGCCCGGCGTTTTCGAATGCATCCATTTCGCCGTGCAATACCACGCTTCCTTTCTGCACGCGCCGGTTGTGGCCTCGCCCGATGATCTTCCCGGTATGCACGATGACCGAGCCGATAGGAATCCCACCTTCTTGAAATCCTTTTTCCGCCTCTTCACGAGCGGCTTTCATGAATTCGTCCACGGGCCGCATCTTAACAGACTAAAATACCGCGCGTGAGCACAAAGGAACTCCCTAGAACGATGGGTTTTGGCGACCTGCTGCTGTTCTACGTCGTGACGGCTCTCAGCCTACGGTGGATCGCGACGGCCGCCGCAGCGGGTCCAAGCTCGATCGTCATCTGGATCGCGGGTTGTCTTACCTATTTCGTCCCGTTGGTATTTTGCGTTCTCGAGTTGTCGTCTCGGTATCCCGAAGAAGGTGGGATGTACATCTGGAGCAAGCGCGCATTCGGAGAGTTTGCCGGTTTCATGACCGGATTCCTATATTGGGCGGCGAATCTTCCCTACTATCCAGGAGTCTTCTATTTTGCTGCGGCCACCGCGCTGTTCATAGGTGGAGAGCAATGGCAACACCTGGCGAACAATAGTACCTATTTCATCCTGTTTGCACTTGGCGGCCTGATACTCGGTCTGGCGTTGAACATCCTGGGGCTGAACATCGGTAAGTGGCTTCACAACCTGGGAGCGATTGGAGCGTGGCTGCCGGCCTTGTTCCTGATCGTGATGGGTTCGATCGCGTGGCTGCGCTTTGGATCGGCGACCGAGGTCACTGTCGCGGCGCTTCTTCCAGGCGCCAACTTGAAAAACTTATTCTTCCTGTCCACGATTGCGTTTGCGTTTGGGGGCGTCGAAGGCGCTTCCACGATGGGCGAAGAAATCGAAAATGCACGGCGCAATATACCTCGAGCCCTGATCGCAGCAGGTGTCGTCATTACTTTTATTTATATCGCTGGAACCGCAACTGTGCTTGCAGCCTTGCCCGCCGGGGAAGTGACAGGGTTGCAAGGCTTCATGCAGGCGCTTGGCAAAGTGGCCGGGCGTATCGGTCTGGAACCTGTGGCGCCGTTTGTCGCGCTTTTGGTGACAATCGGTAGTGTTGGAGCAGTAGGGGCATGGTTTGCGGCGTCCGCGCGGCTTCCGTTTGTTGCGGGCGTCGACAAGTTCCTGCCACCGGCTTTCGGCCGGGTTCATCCGCGATGGCACACGCCCTATGTGGCACTAATCGTTCAAGCGGTCATTGCCGCGGTTTTCATCTTTCTGAGTCAGGCGGGAACCTCCGTAAAAGGCGCTTATAACGTGCTTGTCAGCATGGGCATCCTTTCTTATTTCCTTCCGTTCTTCTATATGTTCGCTGCCATGATCCGTCTGCAGCGAGAACCGGCTGGACCCGAGGTTCGCCGCGTTCCAGGAGGCAAACCTGTGGCCGTGCTCCTGGCAGTCCTCGGTCTTCTCACGACGACGCTCTCGAGTATTGTGGCGTGCATCCCACCCCAGGATGAACCGAACAAGATTCTGAGCGTCATCAAAGTCGTCGGCTCTTGTGCATTAATGGTGGCCATTGGCGCCGTGATTTACGCGCTCGGCAAATCGAAGAGAGGACATCGCGGATAAATACGGTGACGTATTTGCCCTCATCCGGCCCTTCGGGCCACCTTCTCCCAGAGCATTGAAAACAACTGAAGGGAAAGCCGAAGTCCCCTCCTTGGACAAGGAGGGGTGGCTGCGCCCATTAAGAAAATGCCGCGAAGCCTCCTTAAGCGGGCGCAGACGGGGTGGTTGGTTCAAGCCACCGATCATCGGAAGTTGAACGAACCACCCCGGCCGCGCCTCCAAACGAACGGGACCATTTACTTGATGGCGCGGCCACCCCTCCTTTGCCAAGGAGGGGACTTCGCCTTTCCCTCCGGTTGTCCCAGACGCCTGTGTCCAGCGGACGACTTGTGGGTAATGATCAGCCCTCTGGGAGAGGGTGCCGCGAAGCGGCGGGTGAGGGCACTAAGTACCCTTTTTCAAATCCGCATGCAGAAGTTTATGGAACAGGTGCTCGCCCGCTTCGCGCCGAACTGACAGCCGGCCGGCGGCATAGGCCCGTGAGGCGAGCCCGCGTTGGACGGACTCGCATATCGCCGTGTCTTCATCCTGTATACGCTCGGCGACTGCGATGCTTGCAAGATTTCGGTCTTGGTTGGTATTGCCGGTGAAGTAGAAATCAAAAATCACCTCGGTCGAGTTTACCCCGCGCGGTATGACGAGGTTTGAATCCATCACTCCCTCGTATAGATTGATCATGAAGTTCGGATAGATCCAGTAGTAGAGAGCCCGATCGCCTGTGCGCACGGCGCCCGTTTGTCGGTCCCCCTCGTCGCTCGCTACTGTGCTCGACTGGAGGCAGAAGCGTGCGCCGTTTTCGATGGTGTATTCGTTGTAATCAAGAACACTGTTCAGAGCCTTGTGCAGATGAGGGACGTGATATCCACCATCGAGATAGTTGTCCACAAAAACCTTCCAGTTGCATTCCAATGTGTAACGGCGGCGCTCGAACCAGTGAAGATTCCGCAACTGCAACGGCCGAATCCTTTGGATGAGCTCATCGCTCAAAAATTCCTCGAATGATGGACCGCCAGTCTCGAGCTTAACGAAGACCCACTTCTCCCACGTCGCGGTTTCCACCGGCACGAGACCCGTCGATGTTCGGTCGAAGTTGCGCACGCCGGCAAAGTCCGGAGTGCCCTTCAGAGCTCCTTCCAGAGAATAAGTCCAGCCATGATATGGACACCTCAGTTGGGCGGCTTCGCCTTCGGGCTCCGTGATCACGGCAGCCGCATGGTGACGGCAGACGTTGAAGAATCCGCGCAGGATCTTATCGCTTCCACAGACAACCACGAGCGGCTCGCCCGCCAAATTCCACGTGATGTACTGACCTGCCTGGCGAACCTGTTCAACGCGTCCAACAAGCTGCCATGAGCGCGCAAACACGGTTTGCCGCTCCAGTTCGAAAACCCTCGGATCCAGATACCACGGCGCGGGAATTGTCCAGGCTTCAGCGAGCGGCGCAGTGGGATCGTATTGATCGATAATTTCTTTGAGTGAAGGATCCATGCCTAGACGGGTATTGCTATTTTTCTTTTCGGATTGAAGAACGGCGTTTTCACAACCGTCGCACCCACACGATGGCGGACGGCTTCAACAGTCATCTCCATCTCGAGATTGGTTCCGGGCCGAGCGAACTCCCGCTTCACGGTGGCCAGCGCGATAAGCTTCTTCAACGTGGGAGACCACGTCGTCGAAGTGGCCTTGCCTATTTGGTTGGCGTTCTTGAAAACCGGCACTGGGACACGTGAGGCGGCGGCGGGCATGGTTGGAGGCAACCCAATGTTTTCGAAGATATGCTCTACATCCGGCCAGTTGATCTCGAGTCCGGCAATCTCGCGTACGTGCCCCCGTTCTTGCTCGCGGAGGAGAGCGGCCTGTCCGACGAACCTCTCTTTGTCGAGATGGACCAGACGCGCGAGCCCCATCTCAAGTGGCGAGTACTTCTGCGATTCGATCATGGCCTTCTTGCTGCTATTGAAATCGACGTCGATTAAGAGGAGCCCGGCTTCGATGCGAGCCACGTCAAGCGCCAACATGCCTGTAGGGCGAATATCGAATGCCCGGCCCGCCTGCATCAGCGCGTCCCAAACTTTCCCGCCCTCACTCCATGGCATCCAGATTTCGTAGCCCAAATCGCCGGTATAACCGGTGCGAGAGATGTCTATTGGCACGTTCGCGATGCTGGCTTGCGTCACATGAAAGTACTTGAGGTTTTCGATATCTCCATTCACCAGAGTTTTCAGCAACTGTCCCGACGTTGGACCCTGAAGGGCGAGCGCCGCGACCTTCTCGGAGATGTCTTCGATCTCCACGTCCATGCCCACGGCGTTTTGATGAAACCAGCGCAGACTCGGGTCCGCCGCGGTCCAGCGGTACGTGTTCTCATCGAGCCGCGACACCGTCCCATCGTCGATGACCTTGCCTCGCTCATCGCACCATGGAGTGTAGATGACCTGTCCTTCAGAAACCCTCCGCATGTCCCGCGTCACAATTCGGTCCAGAAGCCGCGTGGCGTCAGGACCCGTGATCCGGTACTTGAACAGAGGAGAGATATCGATCAGTGCGGCAGAATTCCGAATGGCGTTGTATTCATGCTCGTGATGCGTTTCGTACGCGCTGACCGTGTAATATCCCGACCACTCGCGATAGTTCAGGCTCTCACAAAGGGCGAAAGTTTTCTCGTGGAACGCCGTTCCGACCGGCATGGGTTTTTCCGAGACATTTTTAGAGCATAGAAGAGCTAGCTTATTGCCTCAGCGCGAACGTGAACAGAGAGTTGCCCGCAGAGATCGCGATGTATTGCCTGCCGCCGAGTGAATACGTCATGGGGCCCGAAACGACGCGGCCACCAACGGGAAACTTCCACAGCAATTTACCATCGCGCGCATCCAGCGCGTAGAAATAGCCTTCACGCCCTCCGCTGAAAAGCAGGTTTGAAGCCGTCGTCATAATGCCGGCATCGGTCACATCGGTCATTTTGAACTGCCACTTCATTTGACCGGTATGCGGGTCGAGGGCTCGGATCGCGCCGTACCCCTCGTCCTCTTTGGCGTAGTTATTCACGGTAGTCCGGATTCCCTGAGGAGTCGTCGCCCTCGGCGTCCCACCGCCAAACGTCCGGCCCTCGACGAACTCCACGTCTTGCTTCACGTACAGACTGGAGTAGTTCGCCCATGTGGGAATGTAAAAGAGGCCGGTGCGCGGGCTGTACGAGGGGTTATACCAGTTGGTTCCGCCCTGGTTTCCTGGAAGAATCAACGTGCCCTGAGCGCTGGGAGTCATTCCGGGGACCCGGATCGGTCTGCCTTTTTCATCGAAACCACTGGCCCAGTTCACTTCAACGAAAGGTTTGCCCATGAGGAATTGGCCTGTCGTCCGGTCGAGCACGTAGAAGAAGCCGTTCCGGTTGGCCCAAAGCACGACCTTGCGTGGGCTGCCTTGCCACTGCATGTCGACCAGGACAGGAACCTGCGTAGAGTCGTAGTCAAATTCATCGTGAGGCGAAAACTGATAAAACCATTTCAGCTTGCCTGTATCTGCATCGAGCGCGACCACGGAGCAGCTATAGAGATTGTCGCCGCCGCGGTTGTCGCCGTTCCAGTCCGGACCGGGATTTCCGATGCCCCAATAGGTCAGGTTGAGATCCGGATCGTAGGATCCGGTAACCCACACGGAAGCTCCACCGTGCATCCAGGAGTCGGCCGCCCAGGTGTCGTGGCCGGGCTCGCCGGGCCCAGGAATGGTGTAGAAGCGCCACACTTCTTTGCCGGTCTTCACATCGTAGGCCGCAAGAAAACCGCGGATACCGTACTCACCGCCGGCGGTACCGACGATCACCTTGTCCTTCACGACCAGTGGAGCCACGGTCAAGGCATAACCGGACTCGGGCTTCGCCACCGACACGTTCCAAAGAGGACGGCCGCTTTTGGCATCGATCGCGATCAAACGAGCGTCGATCGTCGCCATGAATAGCATGTCGCCAAGGATCGCCACTCCCCGGTTCACACGGCCGCAACAGGGGCGGGCAGCTTGTTCCGGAGTGTAGGAATACGTCCAGTAGACACGTCCGGTGGCGGCATCCAGAGCGACCACATCGTTCGGGGCCTGGACGGTGTACATAACTCCGTCGACAACCAGCGGCGTGGCTTCGAACTTCTCCAGCGATCGAGCCTGAAAGATCCATTGCAGCTCGAGGTTTTTCACATTCTCTGGAGTGACCTGGCTAAGCGGGCTGTACCGCTGGCCATTGTAGTTTCCGGAGTACGTGAGCCAGTTGTGAGGCTCCTGATTGGCGCGAAGGATGCGGTCAAACGAGACCTGCGCCTGGAGCGAGCCAGCAGCTACGAAAATGAGGAGTAGCACGCGTGTGATCATGGGTTGAGGCCTTTCAGAGAAGCCAGGTAGCTGACCACGTCAGCCAGTTCCTGGGAACTCAGCTTGTCCCGATAAGAAGGCATCGGAGAGTTGTTGACGAAGGCGTATTCTCGCAGGTTCGACTTTGAGAACGACCTGAGCTGTTCCTTGGAATCGAGGAGCTGGATGGTGAAGCTATCTTGATTGAGAAGTCTGCCGGTGATCGTGGCGCCGTCCCGCGTAATCACGCGGAAGGTCCGATTCGCAGGCACGACCTCCGCGTCCGGTTCCAGGATGGAGCGCTGTATCTCGACAATGCGCCGAGCCCCGCCAATTTGACTGAGATCCGGTCCAACCCTGGAGCCATTGTCGCCGACCCGGTGGCAACTGGCGCAGCCGCCCTTACCTTCAAAAACGGTCTTGCCTCGAGTCGCATTGCCCGGAGGAAGAGCGGCGCCGGCGGCTGCGGTCGCGGCCATGGAGCGCAAGTACGCCACGATGGTTGCCGCATTGGGTTCCGATATGTTGTTTGCTGCCGCCATTGTGGTTTCTGGTACACCGTTCCGGATAATGCGGACAAGCTCATCGTCGGATGTTGCACGGCGGAATTTGCCGTGGCCGATATCGGCGTTGGCGAGGGCATCGCCGTCGGGGCCATGACAACGAGCGCAGTTCGCCGCGTATTGCTGCTTACCTGCCTCGATCTCGGACTGAGTGTACTCGTGCTGGGCAAACAAAGTACTGGCGCCTAATATTAGAATCAAAACACCAAATCGAACTGGCCACATACTCATCGCCTTTCATGATTGGGAAATGGGGATGATCTTACCTCCGCCAGTTCGGGAAGGTCAATCGAGCCGGGCACGCCGGGTGCGATACTAGTGCACTGTAACGGTAGATTCGGTAGTATCAAAAATTTGAAGACGCAGGCAAATAAAGCCCTCAGAAGTACGCAATTAATCTCGCTAGATAGCGGTCGAAGCGAAGTCCCCTCTCAAGGAACTGGAGGGATTACGCATGGGCCTCCACAAGCGTGTAACCCATTTGCCGCGCACGCGTTTGTAGGTTGTGGAGGCGGCGTTTTTGGTTACGAGCTTCAAGTTTAGCAAACACGGTCTCGTCATACGGCTGCCGCGTTGTAACGACGTGGTAAAAGATGCGGGCCAATTTGTGAGCGGTGTTCTTGATGGCCTTCAAAGCGCCGTAGCGTGCGCGCTGGGACCGGTAGTAATCGCTCAGGTAGGACTTGTTGTTGTGAAGGCACTGAGCAGCCATCCGGAATTCTTGGTTGACGCGGTTTTTGGTTTTCATCTTCGGCCCGCGAATGCGCCGACCGGCGCTTGTGCCGTCTTTTGGACAGAGGTTGACCCAGGAACAGAAACGGTCATCGCTTGGAAACTTCGAGGACAGATCGGCACCGGTTTCACTGAAGATGGTCTCAACGCGGAGGCTATCGAAGCCGGGGATGAGAGTGAGATCGACACCAAAGATGCGTTTCAGATGATTGCGGAGATCGAAACTTGACGGAGGTGGGGTGGTGGCGCTGGAAGAATCGTTGGCCGGCGAAGGGTGGTCGTCTTTGGTTTCGAAAGTTTGAACGCGTTGCTGAATTTCCCGATCGCAATCGGCAATGAGTTGTTGGGACTGCCGGTAGGCCGTCACCGATTGCTTCAGCGTGAAAATGTGTTCAGGACGGTAATCGCCAACGAGGCTTTTTTTAACGGTGGCGATGGAGGCTTTGATCCGGTGGTCGCGCAACTTGGCTAATTCTTTGGGGTCGGTAATTCCGGCCACAATGGCGTCGACGATAGCCAGTCCGGTGACGCCGGTGATGTCGCTGATGACGTGGTGAATCTGGAGGTTCATTTGATCCAGCGACTTGTGCATATGCTGCACATGCACGCAGGCCATCTGAACAAGGTTTTCGCGATGCCGCATGAGAGAACGAATTTCGCAGACGGCCTGTTCGGGGCGAAACGAGGCCCGCAGCAAGCCAACCGAATGGAGATACTGAAGCCACTGACAATCCAGGACGTCGGACTTGCGGCCAGGAACGTGATGCACGTGTTGAGCATTGACCAAATGGACTTCAATGTTTCGCGCCTCCAGGATCTGAAACAGTGGAATCCAGTAGACGCCAGTGGACTCCATTGCCACCGTGTCGACGCGGCATTGCTGCAGCCAGTCCGCCAAGGCGTGCAGATCTTCGGTGAATGTGGGAAACGATCGGACCGATTCGGTATCCCGATCGGCCGGTACGGCGACAAAGATCTCGGTGGCCCCAATATCAATACCGCCGGCGTTGGGTCTCATTGCGGGCAAACTTCGGTCCAATTTTCGCTGTTTCCTTTTCTTTGTCTTGGCCATGGATCGTCTCCGTTCGTGAAGTTCGGCAACGAGCCAGGCGTGCAAAATTTGGAAATCTCTCAAGCGGGATCATCGCAACGCAAACAGCGGTTGCGCGTCACCAATGTTATGGCGCACGGGCCTGGGATCAAACTCCTTGACGGGCTCGCCGAAGCTAGCACCATTGGGAAAACCGATCTACGCTTACCGTTGCCGTCTCCGATTTTGTACATGACGGCAGGGACCGAACTGGACCAATCAAAAGTTCCTTACTGTTATGGAGCTGGCCAGCAGGACAGCTCTGGATACTCCTTGGCAAAGGAGGGGTGGACGCGCCATCAAGAGATATCCCCGTTCCCTTGATAGGCGCGGACGGGGTGGTTCGTTCAAACTCCAAACAATTTCTTTTGAACGAACCACCCCGTCTGCGCCCGCTGAGGTGGCTTCGCGACATTTTATTAATGGGCGCAGCCACCCCTCCTTTCCCAAGGAGGGGAATTCGCTTCAAGCCAACTTTGTCAACAACCAAATGCGTTTACTTCCCAGGCTTTGTGCCCGTGTTGGGCACCAGTGAAGACTCCGGCACGCAAAGCTACACCTGTTGGGCATAAAGGTGAATCAAAGCGAAATTCCTCCGGCCTTGAGCTTTGTATCGCCCGCCCGATAGACTCACATCTGGCTAATCATGGATTCCACATACGACGTGATTGTCATCGGTGGCGGACATAACGGACTGGTCAACGCTGCGTATCTCGCGAGAGCGGGCAAGAAAGTGTTGGTCCTCGAGCGACGCCACGTACTCGGCGGGGCCGCGGTTACTGAAGAGATTTTCCCGGGCTTCAGGTTTTCCGTCGCTTCGTATGTCGTGTCTTTACTCCGTCCCGAGATCATTCGTGAACTCGATCTGCCGCGCCACGGGATGGAGGTCCTCCCACTGGACGGCACATTCACGCCCATGCCGAATGGAGATTACCTCTGGCGCGTGAACGATCACGCGAAAACGCGCCGCGAGATTGCGCGTCACTCTCGACTGGATGCGGAGGCCTACGAGGAATACGGCAAAGCGATGGTCGAGATGGGCCGCTTTGTGAAACCGATGCTCGGCATGAGGGCTCCGGATCCCGCATCACTGAATCTGCATGGCCTCAAAGACCTGCTCTCCATCGCGCGCCGCTTTCAAGGGTTGCCGATGGAGGACAAATACAACCAGGTCCAATTGATGACGATGAGTGCCGCCGGCTTTCTCGATCAATGGTTCGAGACCGACGTGCTGAAAGCCACGATGGCCGCTTCAGGAATCATCGGAACGTTCCTCGGTGTACGCTCTCCGGGCACGGCCTACGTTTTACTGCACCACTACATGGGAGAGATCGACGGCGCATTCCGCTCGTGGGGACTTGTGCGCGGTGGGACCGGTGCGATATCCAACGCCATCGCCGCTGCCGCGCGCGAAGCTGGAGCGGAGATTCGTACGGAAGCGCCGATTGCGAAGATCATTGTCCAGAATGGAGAAGCCACGGGAGTCGCTCTGGAGAATGGTGGTGAGTTCCGAGCAAAGGTCGTCTCTTCGAGCGTCGACCCGCGATTGACATTCATCAAAATGGTGGGGCCCGAAAACCTGCCCGGCGATTTCGTAGACGACATCCACCGATACAAATTTCGTGGCTCCTCCGGAAAGGTGAACCTCGCTCTCGATGGACTGCCCGACTTCAAGTGCCTTCCTGGCGCAGGGCCACATCTTCGAGGCGCCATCTCGATTTCTCCCACCATCGAGTACATGGAACGAGCCTACGATGACGCCAAATATGGCCGGTTCTCGCGCCGTCCTTACATCGACATCGTTATTCCGAGCCTGACCGATCCATCCGTCGCACCACCGGGCAAGCACGTGATGTCCTGCTTCGTTCAGTACGCCCCCTATCACTTGAAGGAAGGGACATGGGATGAGCAGCGCGAGGAGTTCGGCGATACGGTTATCAATACCCTGGCCGACTTCGCGCCAAACCTCCACGACATCATCTTGCACCGCCAGGTGCTGACACCGCTCGACATCGAACGCAGATTCGGTCTCTCTGAAGGCAACATTTTCCAAGGTGAGCTGACACTGGAGCAGTTGTTCTTCCTCCGGCCTGTGCCGGGTTGGGCTCAATATCGCACGCCGATTCGCAACCTCTACATGTGCGGCTCGGCCACACATCCGGGTGGCGGCATTATGGGAGCGTCCGGGCTGAATGCGGCGCGAAAGATCTTGAGCGACTGGAGACGGTAATGCCGAGCGAGCGACAAGCCGTCGTCGTGATTGGTGCTGGGCATAACGGTCTGGTGGCCGCCTGCTACCTGGCCAGGGCCGGGTTTCCGCCTCTGGTGTTGGAGCGCCGGGCTGTCGTTGGCGGATCGACGGTCACCGAGGAATTGATGCCCGGATTTCGATGTCCGGCAGTTGCCCATACAGCCAGTTCCTTGTTCTGGCGCATTGCGCGCGAACTGCAGCTTGAGAAACGCGGACTTGCAATGATCAGTCCGGAAGTTCGCGTCCTGGCTTTGAATCCAGAAGGCCGCTCGCTTCACATTTGCCAGGATCATGGGCGTACCGTGGGTGAGTTGATGCGGATTTCCGGCCACGATGCGCAAAAATACGCGGAATTTCACCGAAACCTCGCTCAAGTCCGGCGCGTTGCCGCGCCTCTCTTGTCGATGACGCCACCGGACATGGACCATCTCAAAATCGGGGATTATTTGAATATCGGCAAGCTCGGTTTGAAATTCCGGGATTTGGATAAGAAGGATGCTTATCGGCTTTTACGTTGGGGGCCGATGGCCGTGGCGGACCTGGTTTCGGAATGGTTCGAGAGCGGCTTGCTGCGGGCAACAATCGCTGCGCGTGGAATCTTCGGCGCATTTGCCGGACCATGGTCGGCGGGAACCAGCTTGGGAGTCCTGCTGCAGGCGGCGGCCGACGGATATGCCGTCGCCCCCGCCTTGTTTGCGAAGGGCGGCGCCGGAGCGATCACCGAAGCGCTGGTCAAGGTTGCCACGGCCACAGGCGTTCGGATTCGTAAAAATGCGGCCGTCACGGGCATTCGCGTGAAGGATGGGCAGGCCACGAGTGTGGTGCTGTCCAGCGGAGAAGAGATTTCCGCGACTGCGGTCGTATCCAGTGCCGATCCCCGGCACACGTTCCTCAAGCTGGTGGACCCGGCTGCTCTGGATCCGAACTTTCTGATGAAAGTCCGAAACTACCGATGTACAGGATCGGTAGCCAAAGTGAACCTGGCCTTGTCGGGGTTGCCGAATTTTTCGGAGATCTCGGAACGAATCCACATTGGCCCGAGCATCGACTACCTCGAACGCGCCTTCGATGCAGCCAAGTACGGTGAGTTTTCCCCACAGCCTTACATGGATATCGCCATTCCGTCGCTCGTCGACACATCCCTCGCGCCGAAAGGCGCGCACGTGATGTCCATCCACGTTCAGTACACCCCCTATGAACTGAAGAGTGGCGGCTGGAATTCGCAGCGTGAACAGTTCGGCGATACCGTCGTTCATACCCTTTCCGACTTCGCGCCAAACCTCCGTGAATTGATCGTTCACCGCCAGATCCTTACGCCGCTCGATCTGGAGCAAACATACGGCCTCACGGGCGGCCACATTTTTCATGGGGAGCACTCACTCGATCAGTTCTTCGCCTTCCGCCCCATCCTCGGCTGGGCTCAATACCGAACTCCAATCAAAGGTCTCTATCTCTGCGGCGCCGGAACACACCCAGGAGGCGGCGTGACGGGCGCTCCTGGCGCTAATGCGAGCCGGGAAATCATTAAGGATCTCCGGCGAGAGTCATAAGGCACATCCTTCCGACTCTCCGAATTTCCTGTGAATCCGCGAAAGGCATGTCCACTCCGACTCGACTTCGGGTTTGACTTTGACAGCAATAGTCGTACTTCAGAGATCCTGATCTCGCCAGACAATTTGCAGACAAACGAGGAAAACAGAATGAGCTGGAATTCCCCTCCTTGGCGAAGGAGGGGTGGCTGCGCCCATCAATGAAATGTCGCGAAGCCACCTTAGCCGGGCGCAGACGGGGTGGTTCGTTCAAGCTACCGTTAGGATCTATTCGGAGGTTGAACGAACCACCCCGTCCGCGCCTTTTAAAAGAACGGGAATATTTTTTGATGGCGCGTCCACCCCTCCTTTGCCAAGGAGGGGATTTTTCGCTTCGTATAGGTTCATCCTGAATTCCTCGACATCAGGAGTTCTGTACTTATGCCGGCCGGTACGGAAATCACGCGTGTCTCTTAGTCTTACCTCGAACAGATTGAATAAACGCCGGATCTCGTAGAAGCCTACCCGCAACGGCCTCGACGAGTCGCTCCGGTGTTTGCGTTGCACGGTTCTGAACGACTTCTCTTAGTGCATTGTTAATCTGAGTTTGGTAAGGAGCGGCGTTAGGCTCAGCTGCTCGCGCTTTGAAGAACTCGATAATGTCTGCGTCTAGTTTGATGTGAATCGCGACCTTCACATTCCGCAAATCTGTTTCCCCAGGCCCAGCATCGTGGCGCTTATCCCTGGAAACTTGAACGGAACGATCTGGGCGGTACAGGAATTCTTCAGGAACACCGGCTTGGCGATCGTGTCGGTGTTGTTCATCGAGTTCCTTCTTCGTCCACAATTTCTTAGCCTGTTTGGTGCTTTGGCATAAATTTTCTCCATGATGCGATCCGCTTTGCGGGCGTGGATTATTCGCGTTTTACCCTGGCGCACCGTGGATCCGCAATATCCTTAGCGATCGTGCCAGAATTATTGGGCAAAGCCCCCACGCAGCCAGGGCGTTAACCCTGATCCCGAATTAGTTCTTCTCCTCCGCCCGCCGCAGCCCCGCCTTGCGCAGTATTTCCTTGGATACGCAATCGAACAGGCTCTTCGAATGACGCCTCGGGCTGGCAGCGACTGCATTCGTCCCGAGCGATACGGCCGTGAACGTTTGCCGGTATCGGTCCGCGCTATATTGCGCGACGTTGGCCGCGGGGATGCCATACGCCCTGCCCTGGGCCCACGCATCGGGCGCGGCTCCCAGAAACACGAATGTCCAGGCGCCTTCCTTCTCCTTCTGCTCGATCAGGCCCTTCACGGCATCGAGCGTCCATTCGCGCGAGGCGTTTTCCTCGCCATCGGTCATGATCACGGTGACGATCTTGTCGACCTTGGGCTGGTCGGCATCGACCTTCCGCACCGTGATTCCAATCGCGTCGTTGAGCGCCGTGTTGCCGCCGGGCTGGTACGACTTGACGTCCAACTTCTTCACCTCGGCCAGCGGAATCGCCACGTGGCGGTGGGCCACCTGGGTGTCAAACAAGGTGAGAGAGAACAGGTAGTTCACCGTCTTTTCCTCCCCCAGTCCGGTGACGTAGGCGTTGAAGCCTTCGATCACGTCGTTCAATTTGCTGGCCATCGAGCCGGACTTATCAAGAATCACGTTTACGAGCACGAGCTGTTTTTCGCGGTGATGCTGGGACACTGGGCGCCTCCGGTTTGGCGGCGGTCGCTGACGGAACGTAACGGGTCTCTACCTTCGGCTCAAAACCCAACGCGGCCGATACGGTGTCGCTGGGGATCTTGCGGCCTTTGTAAATGTCGCCCAGGTACTGCTTGGAGATCCCTAGATCGGCGGCGAATTCGGTGTTGGTCTTTTCACCCTGGATCTTTTTCATCAGGGCCAGGAGTTCCTCGACGGTCAGCGCCTTGTACGCCATAACAGCATACAGAGTACGCCGAAGCAGCGTACTTGTCAAGGCGCGAGGGCAGCTACCTTCCGTCCTCCGCCGGTTGTAAACTCTCCTCATGGTCTTCACCAAGCGTTTGCGCGAGGGAGTTCGTCGCGGAGAAATTACTTGCAGCATCCGGATATGGACGCAGCCCCACGTCAAAGTGGGTGCCCGGTACAGTATGGAAGAGGGTGAGATCGAGGTGGATTCGATCACCCCAATCGGTTTTCCGGATATCACTCCAGAGTTGGCGCGAGAGTCGGGTTTCCTGGGTGTCCTCGATCTGCTTAAAGTCGCGCAGCACGGTAAAGGCGAGAATATCTATCTGGTTCGGTTCCACTACGTGCCTCCTCGCACCAAGCGCCCAGGTCAGCACAGGCCTGCCTGAAGAAGTGTTTAAATTGAAAATTGCTTTACTGCTGATCCTGACTGCCGGTGGTCGAAGTTGGTTCGATGACCTTTGCCTGAGCTATACTCGTTCCAGGAGAATTTTAATGCGACGATTTTGCTTAGTGCTTGCAGTGGCGATCGCGACGTTCGCGCCAATCGGGTTGGCTCAACAAGTCGGCCCGTACAAGGTGCTCAAGACGGCTAAGGTCGGCGGAGAAGGCGGCTTTGACTATATCTATGCCGACGTCGCCGGACGCCGGCTATACATTCCGCGTGGTGGCACGCGAGCGATTCCGGCGACGGACACCGCACCTGCCGTGGCCGCAGTGCCGGGCCGGATCACAGTCTTCAGCCTCGACACGCTCGAGCCGGTCGGCGAGAATCCGGGCACCGGAGGGAACGGTATGGCGGTCGACCCGAAGTCAGGCCACGGCTTCTCGAGCAGCAAGCCGGTCTCTATGTTCGACACCAAGACGCTGAAGCTCATCAAGCAGATCGATGTGGGCGCCGCCCAGCCGGACGGCATTCTCTTCGATGCCTTCAACGATAGGGTCTACATCTTCAGTCACCCGACCAAGGACGCGACGGTGATCGATTCGAAGGACGGTAGCGTGCTCGGCACGATCGATCTGGGCGGCGTACCGGAGCAAGCGGTTGCCGACGGCAACGGCAAGCTCTGGGCGGTTATGCAGGACGCGCAGGGCAGCGTCACAGCCGTCGACGTAAAGACGATGAAGGCGATCGCGCACTACCCCTTTGGGGACAAGGGCAGGTGCAACGGGCTGGCGTTGGACCTGAAGAATCATGTGCTCTTCGCGGCATGCGCGAACTCGGGAAATCCGCCGGCGCAGCCGCCGCAACCGATGATGGTGATTCTGAGTGCCGATGACGGCAAGATCCTCACGAGCCTGCCGCTCGCCGGCGGCTCCGACGGCGCGGTGTTCAACCCGTCGACGATGGAAGCCTTCAGCACGCATGGCAACGGCACGCTGACCGTCGTCAAGGAGAACAGCCCGACGAGTTTCGAAGTCGAGCAAAATCTTCAGACGATGAATGGCGCCCGGACGGTGACGTTCGACAGCAAGACGAACCACATCCTGACCATGAGCTTTGAGCGCGGGCCGGCCCCGCCGCCACCGCCTGGCGGAGGCCGCGGGGCCCAGGGCACACCGGTACCAGGTTCGTTTTCGATTCTGGTGATCGGCAAGTAAGAGCGAGCCATCGTCCTTCGGCGTGGCCGGAGGATGGTGGCATTGGTACGCGGCAGCGGCGGGCGGGTCGGGCTCTACCGGTCGCGAACGAACGCATTGATGATCTTCAGAGGGGCACAGGCCTCGCGCTCGGTGCGTCGGCCTTTGAAATATGCAGCCAATTCTCTGTTCGCGCAGGAAGGACTTCCTGATCGCGCGTCTCCTGTTCGGCAACACTCTCCCGAGTGCTCCTGGAGTTTGCATGTCTCTCTCCCTCTGGGAGCCTCTCCCAGAGGGAGAGCCGTGGTGTCCAAATTAGCCGAAATGGATGTTCGTGTCCTTCTCCCTCTGGGAGAAGGTGGCCCGAAGGGCCGGATGAGGGTGCATTTCCTGCCCTCACCCGGCGCTTCGCGCCACCCTCTCCCAAAGGGAGAGGGACATGCCCGAAACAGGTTTCCAAATAGAGAATCC
>WNGL01001180.1_pt1 | contig 86670 bp, 70 predicted proteins | sample 5400591 | NCBI WGS metagenome assembly WNGL01 (sample SAMN13153377, study PRJNA577476) | soil metagenome | isolation source: 80 cm soil or saprolite under Garry oak tree replicate 1 | place: USA:California | collected 2016-06-15 | reverse complement strand
GCTCATGCCCGCCTGTAACTGGATTCGATTCATCTTCACGGTGTACCTCCAATAATTGGGATACCGTAAAGATACTACAGGCATATGTCACAATATGTCATACCAGCTGGAAAGCCGGAGATTAGTACTACTCAGGTTATCTTTTAATTACTTCTCTGCTATAGGAATTGATTGGACTTTCTGTGTTTCTGTATTTCGCGGCATCCTTATCTCCAGAAGTCCATCTTTATAGCTGGCTTTTACCTTGCCTTGATCGACCCCTTTGGGAAGTTCAAGAGTTCTGCTAAAGCTGCCAAACGCCTGCTCAACACGGAAATAATCCTTTCGCTCAACCCTTTCTTCTCCCCGTTTCTCTCCACTAAGGGTAAGCGTATTACCGGAAAGTTCAACCTTGATATCTTCCCGTTTGATTCCAGCAAGTTCTGCCCTGATGACAATATCGCTACCTTCCTCGAACATATCCACTGATGGGATAAAATCCCCACCTCTCCGCTCTCCCAATAAATTCACCAAAGGAAGACGGTGAAATCCCTGGAATGGCCTATGGAGTGCATCTTCGAACCAACGCTCCATCTCGCTCAAAGTAGTAAGCATTTCCCGTTCAATCTTCGTCAACGGTGAAACCTTCTGGAGAGATGTCTCAGAAGATGTTTTGGTGATGGGGATGTCTTTTTTCTCTTCTCTTACTTCATGCTTTCTCATGGCTCTTCCTCCTTTCAACCATGTGTTATCACAGTGTTATTATACCATTTTGAAAACAATTTTCAATATTATGTGAATGGAACCGATCCTGAATCGCCTGCTGGAAGAGATTGAACTGCGGGCTGCGGCGTTCGAGCAGAGCAGCACTTCCATGCATGTGTGCCATTTCTTGCACACTTCTGTAAAGTCGTGTATAGTAGCGCCTGATTGACCTATTGAAACCCAAGGGAGCAGATATTCATGGAACCCATCGTTACCTATAAAGAGCGCTGCCGCCGTTGTTATTCCTGTGTCCGCAGCTGTCCGGTCAAGGCCATCAAGGTCGACGGCGGGTTTGCGGAGATCATGTACGATCGCTGCATCGGCTGCGGCAATTGCCTGAGCTGCCCGCAGCAGGCCAAGGTCGTGGTTGACCGCATGGCCAGAACGCAGGAGATGCTGGCATCCGGCACCCCGGTAGTGGCGGTGCTCGGCTGTTCGTTTCCGGCTTTTTTTCACTCGCTGCGCCCCGGCCAGCTGGTGGCGGCCCTGAAAAGCCTCGGCTTCAGCGAAGTTCACGAGGGGGCATACGGTGCGCGCATGATTGCCGGCAGCTACCGCGACAAGCTCGGCTCCTCCGGGCAGCCGCTGATTTCCTCGCATTGTCCGGCGGTGGTCGATCTGATCGAGCGCCATTATCCGTCGCTGGTTCCCAACATCATGCCGGTCGTTTCGCCGATGATCGCGATGGGGCGCTTTATCAAGGGCGTTCTCGGCGAGGAGACCCGGGTGGTCTACGTCAGCACCTGCATTGCGGCAAAATTCGAGATCCAGAGCGAGGTTTCCGGGGCGATAGATGTCGTGCTGACCTATCAGGAAATCGACAAGCTTCTCAAAAACAGGGGGATCACCCCGGCCGCCCTGGCCGAAATGCCGTTCGACGGCGTCGATCCTGGCGCCGGACGGCTTTTTACGCTGACCGGCGGTCCCCTGAAGGTTTTTGATATCGAGACCGACTTCCAGGATAATGAGACGATCAGCGCCGAAGGCGAGGCGCATACCATCGGCATTATTCGCGATCTCGCCACGGGCCGGATTTCACCGGCATTTGTCGATCTCCGTTTCTGCGACGGCGGCTGTGTCGACGGTCCGGCCAGAGACAAGGAGCTCAATCATTTTTTCAAGCGCAAGCTGATCGTATGCCACAACAGCGCCAGCCCCCCCTATAACACGGCGGCTCACTACCGTTCAACCTCGCTCCTGCCGGACCTCGTCCGCTCCTGTGCAGACAAGTCGCAGAAACTGGCGCCCCCCGGCAAGGATGACATCAAGCGCATCCTCCATTCCACGAACAAATTTACCCATGGGGACGAACTCAACTGCCGCGCCTGCGGATACAACACCTGCCGCGAACATGCCGTGGCGGTATTTCAGGGGTTTGCCGATGTCGAAATGTGCCTGCCGCGCAACATGCAGCTGATTGAGGAGGAACGCGGGCGGCTGATGCAGAAGTACGAACTGGTGCAGCGGGAGCTGGACCGGCAGGCGGGTGACGACCTGATCGTCGGCGGCGACCCCGGCATCAGGGAGGTGATGGATCTGATCCACCATGTCGCCCCTACACCGACAACGGTGCTGATCAGGGGCGAAACCGGCACCGGCAAGGAGCTGACCGCCCGCGCCATCCACCGCCAGAGCCAGCGAAACGACAAACCGCTCATGACCGTCAACTGCACCACCCTGACTGACTCTCTCCTTGAAAGTGAACTGTTCGGTCATAAAAAAGGCTCTTTCACCGGAGCGATCGCCGACAAGAAGGGACTGTTCGAGGCAGCCAACGGCGGCACCATTTTTCTGGATGAAATCGGCGATATAACCCCCAAACTGCAGGCCGAGCTGCTGCGGATTCTGGACATGGGGGAAGTGCGTCCCGTGGGAAGCGTTGCGGCCAAAAAGGTGGACGTGCGCCTGATAGCAGCCACCAACAAGGATCTTGAGCTGGGGGTACGGGAGGGGTGGTTTCGCGAGGATCTGTATTATCGCCTGAACGTGTTCTGCATCGAGCTGCCGCCGCTGCGGAAGCGCGCCGAATCCGTGCCGGAACTGGCCCGGCATTTTCTCGACAAGGCCCGTAAAAAACTCAACAAAAACATCGCCGGTATCGAAGACCGGGCCGTCAAGGCGATGCAGCACTACCCATGGCCCGGAAACATCCGCGAGATGCAGAATGTTATCGAGCGCTCCGCGGTTCTGGTCAAGGATGGCGTCATCCGGCTGGAAAATTTACCGACAATATTTATCAATACCTACGAATCCTGCCTCGACATCGATGTCAATCGCCGCCGGGTCTCGTTCAAGGCGGAGCGGGAGCTGCAGGTTGTCCGCACCGAGAAGAACATTATCGTGCGCTACCTCGAAGAGTGCGACGGGAACGTCGCCAAGGCGGCACGCCAGGCCAATCTTCCCCGCCGGACCTTTTACCGGCTGCTCGAAAAGCATGGCATCGAAGTCGTCCGCCGTTCAAAATCCGCTCCCGGTTAGCCCGAAGCCCTCCTCAAAACGGCTCACCGGGGAAGAAACGGTCATGTTTCAAAATAGTGTATACTTTTGGCCACCAGTGCGCCATTTTTGACACACATTGTGCCGCCACATCCAACCGGCCACGTATTGTCCTGTTACAACATGCCGTATTTTATGATTTTTATTTTATTATCCGCACTTGGCATGCTATTGGCAGTTGTATACAGCATATTCGTTCATACGAACCCGGAGCAAACCATAATAAAAAAGAGAGGAGTACACTAATGGGAAGAATGAGAGAAAACCCGCGTTACAATGTCATTTCAATGAGGGTAAGCGACGAAGAGCGTGATCATCTGGAAAACCTGATGAAAACGACTCACAAGAGCATTTCCGACATTATGCGCGAGGCTATGGAATATTTTTCCGCTCACTATGCGGAGGACGAACTGGGCAGAAAAGCCGCATAGTCAAACGTCACCCTGAACGCAAAGAGGCGAGGATTCATTTCCTCGCCTCTTTGCGTTCAGGTCGGTCAAAAGCGGTTCAGTTGATCACAATCTCAAACTGTTCCTGATGAAAGCCCGGCTTGGCCCTTACCGTGATCCGTTTTTTGAATCTCTTCTCCAGCTCTTCGAGCCCGCGCCGCTCCTCATCATAAAGGAGGTCGGCAACCTGCGGATGGACAGTCACCGTCGCCTTGGTGCCGCGGATATCAAGCATTTCACGCCGCAATTCGCGGAAAATTTCATGGCAGACGGTAATTTTCGACTTGATGTAGCCGCGCCCCTCGCAGTAGCTGCACGGCTCACACATCATGCGGCTGATATTCTCACGTACCCGCTTCCTGGTCATCTCAACCAGCCCGAGCTCGGATATTTTCAGGATGTTGGTCTTCGACTTGTCCGCCTTCAGAGCCTCTTCCAGCGCCCCGTAAACCTTTTCACGATTGACCTCTTTTTCCATGTCGATGAAGTCAATGATGATGATCCCGCCGATGTTCCGCAGCCGGAGCTGGTACGCGATCTCCTTGACCGCCTCCAGATTGGTCTTCAGGATAGTGTCTTCCAGGTTGTGTTTGCCCACGAAACGTCCGGTGTTGACATCAACGGCGCTCAAGGCTTCCGTCTGCTCGATGATGATATAACCGCCCGACTTGAGCCAGACCTTTCTCCCCAGAGCGCGGCTGATCTCGACTTCCAGGCCGTAATGGTCGAAGATCGGCTCTTCTTCATCATACAGCTCGATCGTATATTTCATCTTTGACGCAAAGGTCGAAATAAAATTCACGATCCGGTCGTAATCGACCCGCGAATCGACAACTATCTTGTCGACCTGCTCGGTGACTATATCCCGAACCACCTTCTGAACCACATCCAGGTCCGAGTGGAGCAGCGACGGCACCGCGCCCTTCGCCTGACGGCTTGAGATCTCCTCCCACAGGGTGGTCAGGTACTGCATATCGGCAATCAGGTCTTCTTCGCTCTTGCCTTCCGAAACGGTCCTGACAATGTAGCCGGAGCCCGGTTTTTTGAGACGCTCGACGATTTCACGCAAACGCTCACGCTCTTCTTCGTCCTCTATCCGCCGTGAAATGCCGATATGGTCGACCGTCGGCATATAGACCAGATGGCGTCCCGGCAGGGAGATATGCGAGGTTATGCGGGCTCCCTTGGTGCCGAGCGGCTCCTTGGATATCTGCACCAGCAGCTCCTGACCCTCCTGCAGCAGATCCTCAATAGGATGGAGCGGGCGGAACTCGGGGCGGTCATTGCCGTCTGGCTCTTCGCCCGGCTCATCATCCTTCTTGCTGCCGGCATAAAGCAGCGACTCATACTCCTCGATAGCGTCGAACACATCGGCGACATACAGGAACGCGGCCTTCTCCAGGCCGATATCCACGAAAGCGGCCTGCATTCCGGGCAACACGCGGATGACACGCCCTTTGTAAATATTGCCCACGATTCCCTTTTCGCGGCTCCGCTCGATATACAGCTCGGCGATGGTGCCGTTCTCAATCAGCGCGATGCGGGTTTCGTGGGAAGCGGCATTAATTACTAATTCGGCTCCCATGGTGATTTTCTCCGTTTGACATGCAAAGTATATAAATTCAAATTATTCGTAATAGTTCTCGTCCGGTTTATCAGGGCGAGGTAAAGATGACTTCCAGCTTCTCGACCTGGATATCATCACCCTGAAGGGACTCGTTACCGGTGATGGCACGGGCAAACTCCGCAGGTTTCCCCCTCCTGGCGACCAGCTGCATTGCCCGGCCCTCCGCGGAGAGTGATACGGTTTCTCCCCTCAGATCTACCGTCGTGACCTGCCCTTTCTTGGTCCGCTGAATAACATAAGTATCGTGGGCCATAAACTGCACACACCGCTTCAGCAGTTCGTCCGGATCGGCCCCGGCAACCGTTATCCGATAGCGGGTTGCATCGATCAGGGTCGAGATGGATGGCGATTTAGCGTCAACCTCCTCCGACTCCAGAATCCTCAACCCTTCCGGAAGCACCGCATTCAGACGTTCCTGTACCTCCATCGGAGTGATGCCGGCAACAACGAACATATCCATATACTCCGCCTGTGACTCGACCCCGACGGATGTTGCCGTGCCGAACGAGAAACGGGGATGCGGATGAAAGCCGAGCGAAAAAAGAATCGGCACCCCTCCCCGGCTTACGGCGCGGGTAAAGACGGTGATCAGCTCAAGGTGACTCAAATAGCGCATGACCCCGGTTTTTGAAAACCTGAGACGCATCCGGGCGGCAGCCGGTTCCTCAGACGGGATGTGCGGTCGCGGTGTTATCGTATTTTGCCCGGAGATCCGGTTTGTCACGACAGTGAAATCGCAGACACCACAGGCGCTGCAGCTGCCGTCACGGCAATCCTTCGTCGCCGCTTCCTGAAGAGCCCGCTCCCGTTCCTCCAGGAGAAACTCGCGTGTCACGCCGCAGTCGAGGTGGTCCCATGGCAGAATTTCATCCAGCTCCCGGCGGCGCAGATACCATTCCGGCTCGACCTTGCAATCGGCAAATGCCCGCAGCCAACGTTCCAGGGAAAAATGTTCGCGCCAGCCGTCGAAGCGGCAGCCCAACTCCACGGCACGAATCAGAACCGGCGCCAGACGGCGGTCGCCGCGGGCAAAGACTCCCTCCATGAACGAGAGCGGCGCATCCTGCCACTTGAATTTCAGTTTGCATTTTTTGAGATCGCAGTGGAGTTGATACTGGAGATCCATGGTCTCCTGCATGGAAATCTGGGGTTCCCACTGAAATGGCGTATGCGCCTTGGGGACGAAGGTGCTGACGGCAACATTGACATCGCCGACAACGCCGTTCACCTTGGCCTGATCCTTGACCTGACGCGCCAGCGTCGAGATCTGGGCAACGTCGTCAGCGGTCTCACCCGGCAGCCCGATCATGAAGTAGAGCTTGATCAGGCGCCAACCGGCCTGGTAGATCGCGGCGGCACCGGCAATCAGGTCGGCTTCGGTAATCCCCTTGTTGATGACCCGCCGCATCCGGTCGCTCCCCGCCTCCGGCGCCAGGGTAAAACCGGTCTTGCGCACTTTTTTTATCTCGTCGATCAGTTCGTCTGACAGGCTCCCGACTCGCAGGGAGGGGAGCGAAACGGCCACCCGGTCCTCGGCAAAGCGCGCCATCAGTTCGGTCACGAGCGGGGTGACACAGGAATAATCGCCGGTCGAGAGCGACAGCAGCGATATTTCATCGTAGCCGGTAGCCTGGAGCGATTTTTCCACGAGGCCCAGAATCGTATCCGGAGATCGTTCGCGCAGCGGGCGGTAGACATAACCGGCCTGACAGAAACGGCAGCCGCGGGTGCAGCCGCGGGCGATTTCCACCGCAACCCGGTCATGGATTGTTTTCATAAACGGCACGACAGGAGAATCCGGATAGGGAGCAGAGTCGAGATCAGCCAGGAAGCGGCGGCGGACAGACGTGTAACCCGGCTTGAGAGGGGTGACCGCCGACAGGGCGCCATCCGGAGCATACCGCGGCTCAAAGAACGAAGGGATATAAACCCCCTCGATGGCGGACAGACGCTCAAGCAGCGCGGCTTTGCCCCCTCCCGATCTTTTTGCTTCCAGCACCGCCCGGGCAACCTCCGAAACGGCCTCTTCGCCATCCCCGAGCAGCACCGCGTCAAAGAAAGGTGCCAACGGCTCCGGATTATAAGCGCAGGGGCCGCCGGCAATAATCAGCGGAAAATGCGCTTCCCGGTCGCTAGCCAAGAGAGGTATGCCGCTCAACCGCAGCATGTTCAGAATATTGGTGTAGGAAAGTTCGTACTGCAGGGTGAAGCCGATGATATCGCAGGCGGCCAGGGGGGTTGCCGTTTCAAGGGTCGTCAGCGGCACACCGGCGGCCAGCATCTGTGCCTCCATGTCCGGCCAGGGCGCAAACACACGTTCCGCGGCAATCCCTTCGATCCCGTTCAGGATGTGGTACAGGATCCGCAGTCCCAGATGGCTCATGCCGACTTCGTAGACATCCGGAAACGCAAGGGCAAAGCGCAGATCGGCAGCATCCTTCCGGATGGAGCCCATTTCGCCCCCCATATAGCGGGCAGGTTTTTCGACGGCGAGAAGATTCATTAATAAAATTCAGTTCTTGTGCAAGATTCAGAGGGTCTGGAACTATAGCAAATAGGCCGGGTCTATGCAAGGGAAATAGCTGATATTATGACTTTTTGGCCGTAAACTGTGCCAACCCTTGCACTTTTAAGCGATGGTGACTATTATTCAATAATAAGAGTTGGCTGCAATACATGAACAATGTTAGAGGTTTTTATGAACACGCTGAAAACGACTTTCCTGATGGCTCTACTGACGGTACTTCTCGTCCTGGTCGGCGGCGCAATCGGCGGCAGAGGGGGGATGACCATCGCCTTTCTGCTTGCCGGCGGGATGAATTTTTTTTCCTACTGGTTCTCCGACAAGATCGTACTCCGGATGTATAGAGCAGAGCCGATCGAAGAACATGACCAGCCGCGCTTCTACGGCATCGTGCGAACTCTGGCCGGCCGGGCCGGTCTGCCGATGCCGAAGGTCTATATCATCCAGGACGACAGCCCGAACGCCTTCGCGACCGGGCGCAACCCGGACCACGCAGCCGTTGCCGCCACCACCGGCATCATGCGGCTCCTGACCGACGAAGAGCTGGCCGGTGTCATGGCCCATGAATTGGGGCACGTCAAAAACCGCGACATCCTGATCTCCACGATGGCCGCCACTTTTGCCGGAGCAATCACCTATCTGGCCCATATGGCGCAGTGGGGCGCGATGTTCGGCGGCGGAAGGGGAGATGACGACGAGGGGGGCGGCATGTTCGGCATGCTCTTCATGGCCATTCTCGCTCCGATTGCCGCCATGCTGGTGCAAATGGCCATCTCCCGCTCGCGGGAATTCGGTGCCGACGCGGCAGGAGCGCATATCAGCGGTAATCCGCTCTCCCTTGCCCGGGCACTGCAGAAACTGGAGCTGGGAAGTCAGCAGATCCCGATGGACGCCAATGCCGCTACCGCACACATGTTCATCGTCAATCCGCTGACCGGTGGCGGCCTGATGTCACTCTTTTCCACTCATCCACCTATTCCGGAACGTGTCCAGCGGCTGGAAGAACTATCGAGGACACATGATTATTAGACGCGCCGCCAAAGACACCTCCAGTGCCAACCCCCGTCAAGCCGCCTGTGAAACCCTGCTGCGCATCAGAAAAGAGGGGGGGTTTGCCGATCGCCTGATCGATAGCGAACTTTCCAACGGCATCTTGATCGGACCCGACCGGGGGCTTTACGCCGAGCTGGTTTTCGGCGTGCTGCGACGCCAGGGGACTCTGGACCACATCCTCCAGCAGCTGCTTGAAAAACCGATGATCGAACTTGACCCGCTGGCGCTGGTCATCCTGCGGATCGGCCTGTACCAGCTGACCTGCCTCGACCGTATTCCCGAGTCGGCCGCCGTCAATGAATCGGTCAACCTGGCAAAATTGATCACACCGGGCACCAGCGGCCTGATCAACGCCGTCCTGAGAAACTATATCAGGCGGCGCGACACGATCAGCTTCCCCGATATGGCTGCCAATCCGGCAGCGGCAATCGCGGCCCGCCATTCTCAGCCGGAGTGGCTGGTCGAACAGTGGATCACGCAACTTGGCGTTGCCGAGGCGCAGCAGCTGGCCGAGGCTTCTTCTCAGCAGCCTCCGTTGACGCTGCGGGTCAACACGCTCCGTTCCGATCGCAGCCAACTGCTGCAGGAGTTTGAAAAACAGGGCATTGAAGCGGCTCCCTGCCGCTTCTCTCCAGACGGCATCACACTTGCCGGCCGCCACACAGTCAGCGCTCTTCCCGGCTTTGAGGCCGGCCTGTTCGCCGTACAGGACGAGGCATCGCAACTGGCGGGTCAGCTGCTGGGCGCCGAGCCGGGAGAACGGGTCTGGGACGCCTGCTGCGCCCCCGGCGGCAAGGCCTGCCACATCGCCCAGATCATGGATGATCGTGGCGAACTGGTTGCGACCGATATCTCCCGCTCGAAATTGACACTCGTACAGGACAGCCTCCGGCGGCTCGGCATCGGCTCCGTTTCAACGGCGGTTGCCGATCTGCATCAACCGGACACCTTTCCTGAGGGCAGTTTCGACCGCATCCTTCTGGACGCCCCCTGTTCAGGGCTGGGGGTTATCCGCCGCAATCCGGAGGCGAAATGGCGTCTCTTTTCCGGAGATATAACCCGCCTGGCCGCGGTCCAGAAAACCCTGCTGAAGAATGCGGCAACCAGGCTGAAGCAGGGGGGAACGCTGCTGTATTCAACCTGCTCAACGTCGGAGGCGGAAAACGAGCTGGTGGTTGAGGATTTTCTTTTGCACAATCCCGGGTTCATGCTGGAAGATCTGAACGACCTTTTCCCCCAATGGAGCCAGCTGATCGCGTTTTACGGCATGTTCAGGGTCTGGCCGCACCGTCATGGCATGGACGGCTTCTTCGCCGCGCGAATCAGACGAATAAAATAGAATAAGGGAGTTCCTGCATGAAAAAAATCGCCCCATCGATCCTGTCGGCCGACTTTTCACGTCTTGGTGATGAAATCCGGGCCGTCGAAGCGGGCGGCGCCGACTATATCCATATCGACGTCATGGATGGCCATTTCGTCCCCAATATCACGATCGGCCCGCTGATCGTCGAAGCGGCCCGCAAGGTGACAACCCTGCCGCTGGATGTGCATCTGATGATCGAGAACCCCGATCTCTATATCGGGGATTTTGCAGCTGCCGGCGCCGATATCATCGTAGTTCATGCCGAAGCGACCAATCATCTGCATCGCAGCATACAGCTGATCAAATCCTTCGGCAAGAGAGCCGGTGTTTCGCTCAATCCGGCCACCCCGCTGGACCTCCTCGATTACATCATCGATGATCTGGACCTGGTGCTGATGATGACCGTCAACCCCGGATTCGGCGGCCAGAGCTTCATTGAAGCCTGCCTCCCCAAGATCCACTCGTTGCGGGCAATGCTCGACCGGCGAGGCTCCGAGGCCGAGCTGGAGGTTGACGGAGGGGTCAAGCCGGGCAATATTGCCCGGATCTCCCATGCAGGGGCAAACGTTTTTGTTGCCGGCAGCGCCGTCTTCGGCGCACCTGATTATGCGCTCACGATTTCGGAAATGAAGCGCCTGGCTCAGGAGCCGCTGCTCTGATTTTATTTGGATTCCCGCGGAGATAGCCGTTTTAATAATTGAGTTTCAGGTCCAGTTGGACTACACTTCCTGTTATGTCGACCAGTGTACTTATCATAGATGATTCGGATACCGTCCGGGAACAGATCATCAGAACCCTGGAATCGTTCTCTCTCTTCACCCGCTATCACGAAGCAGCAGACGGTCTGGAAGGATTCAAAAAGCTGCTCTCTTCTCCCGTGGACATCATCCTGTGCGATCTGGAGATGCCGCGCATCGATGGCTTTAAATTCCTGAGCATGCTTAAAGCGCGGCCGGACCTTCAGGATGTACCGGTGATCATTCTGACCGGCATGGACGACCGGGAGCGGAAGATCAAGGGGCTTGAGCAGGGCGCCAGCGACTACATCACCAAGCCGTTTGACCATGAAGAACTGGTTGCGAGGGTAAGGGTTCACCTCAAGATCAAAAAACTGCAGGATGAGCTCAAGCGCTCCAACGAGCTGCTGCTGGAGCTTTCCAACACCGATCACCTGACCGGCCTCTTTAACCGCCGCTTCATGATGGATGCGCTTGAAAAAGAGGTGCATCGCAGTTCTCGCAAAGGCGGCAATCTGTCCCTGATCATGATCGATATCGACAATTTCAAACAGGTTAATGACAGCTATGGCCATCTTCAGGGGGACGTCGTACTGCAGATGATGGCTTTGCTGCTGCAGAAGGAGTTGCGCAGCTATGACTGCGCCGCCCGCTATGGCGGAGAGGAATTTGTCGCCATCCTGCCTGATTCAACCCTGAAGGAATCCGTTTTCGTGGCCGACAGGATCCGTCTTGCGGTGCAGGGCACACGGTTCAACGGCCCGCTTGCCAAACTCAGCCTCACCGTAAGTCTGGGAGTAGCCTGTTTTTCCAGGAATCACACGCCTAACGTCGACAGCTTTATCAAACTGGCTGATGATGCCCTGTATCGTGCCAAAGCCAATGGCAGAAACCGGGTCGAATTCCATGATCCGGAGAGTGTAAATATTTCCGCAACCGAAGCTGCCGCAGCTGTCCGCGAAAAACACCAGGTCATAACTGAATAAAACGGTACGGCATACTCTGCGTAGCGTATCCGAGGTTCATAACGCCACTTGCCGTCAGCCTGTTTGAACGCGCGCTGAAGGCTGGTGGCGCCTGTACATCCTGCATTACAAAGGATTTCCGATGAACGGATATTTTAAGATTTTCACCGCGGTCATAATCTTGCTCTGCAGCAGCCTGGCCGCGATGGCGGCTCCTTTTGGCAAAATTGATACTCCCCCGCTCTCGGAACGCTGGTTCGGTATTTATGTAAACAGCGATCGGGTCGGATTCTACCGGCAACGGATTGATAAAGCGGAAGACGGCTACCGGATCGAGGGGGACGGGAGCGTCCGGATGAAAGTAGTGAGCGTCTCCAAGGAAGCCTCCATGCGCGAGACATACCAGGTTTCAAAAAACCTGGCGCTACGCTCATTTGATGTTGAGCAGACCGTTAATGGTTCGTCGTCACACTTGAGTGGCACGGTCAACAGCGGTGCCATCCATATAAAAAGTGTGACCAATGGTAAAACAACCGATAAACTGCTCAAGTTCAAGGGGGATGTTTACCCCGGTCCCGCCCTCAATTTATATCCGCTGATGCATGCGGTCACGACGGGATCCTCGTACAAGATCCTGGTGTTCGATCCGGAAGAGCCGAAGATCAAGGAGGTACTGATCACCGTACTGGGCGAGGACAAAACGACCGAAGGTCTGCGGGCTCTCAAGCTCCGCAACAATCTCTATCCCTTTGTAAACAATGATATCTGGGTGGACGGGCAGGGGAATACCCTTGAGGAGTCGGTCCGGGAAGGTCTGGTAACGACGAAGGCTGAACAACCCAAGGCTCTCGGCCCTTTCATCAGCGGTTGGGCGCTTGCCAAGAAGGACCTGATTTATGACTTCAGCCTGGTACGCGTGCAGCCGCCGCTCAAGGAACCGGGGAAGTTGACCGGCCTGGCGGTTGAGATAAGCGAATGGAATGATGCTTTACCGCTGCTGCAGGGGAGTGGGCAACAGGTGGATAAAAGTGGCGCCGGACGCGTTACCTTTAAAACCGGTTCTCTGGCCCGGATATCTTCTGAATTACCTCCGCAAAAACCGGCGGATTGGCAGCTGAAACCGGCTGACAAGATCGAGTCCGACGCCCCCGAGATCAAGGCTCAGGCCAGGCTGCTCGCAGAAGGGGTCAAAAGTCAGGGTGATCTGGCGAAAGTTTTGGCGTCCTGGACGGCGGAGTGGCTGAGAGACACGATAGAAGACGGCGGCAGTGCCGTTGAAAGTTTCAAGTCAAAGAGCGGCAACTGCCAGACTCACGCCCGTCTCTACACCGCACTGGCACGGGCTGCCGGCATTCCGACCCGTTTTGTTTCCGGCCTGGTGCATCTTGAGGGAAAAGGCTTTCTCTATCACAGCTGGGCCGAGAGTTTTATCGACGGCCGTTGGGTTTCCGTCGACCCGACCTACAACCAGCTTCCGGCCGACCCAACGCACCTCAAGTTGCTTGAAGGACATCTTCCGGAAGATATGGCTCCGATTATTGCCATCATCGGCCGAATCAAGATCACCGTTCTGGAAACGGCTTATTAGCTTCTGACACCAACGGAATAAAGCGCTTTTCATAGTTGCGCACCAGTTCCCGCAGCCGTTTCTTCATACCGCGTTTCCACGGTCCCACCGCTACCAGCCGCAGATTTTCCGGGGCAAACAGCGCCCGGGCGGTTTCCTTAAGCTCGGCGGCAGTAATCCGGCGTGCCTCGCACTGATCTTCCTCAATGCTCCTGACAACCCCCATCAGCTCTCCCCAACCGTATCGTCCCCCCATTTCGTAGGCTGAATCCCGGCTGAACTCAAGATCAAAAATATAGGAATTGCGAATTCGTTCGAGCTCATCACCGGGAACCGGCTCCGCGGTGATGCGGAACAGCTCCTCAAATGCCGCTTCGACCGCGGCGACCAGGGTATCCGGGGCCGTAGACAGATCAAACGCCAGACAGCCGGTCTCGTCGTAGGCCCCGATTGCTCCGTCTACGGAATAAATGATGCCCAGCTCCTCCCGCAAGCGTAAATGGAGGCGGGAACTGCCGCCGCCGGCAAGAATCCGGCGCAAAAAGCGCAGCGCCATGAACCGGCGGTCGTCGCGGGCAAAGCCGAGGAACGCCAGCTGCAGGTTCATCTGGCTGTCGGAATCCTGTACACAGCGGATCTGTGGCGAGAACTGACGTAGCTTCACCAGGTTTGCCGGCGGCACGCACCGGTCGGGCCAGAGCCCGAAACTATCCCTGGCGGCGGCCAGCACATCACGGTTCATGACCGGACCGGATACCACCAGAACCGCATTTGAAGGGACGTAATAGTTCTTCAGATGCTCCCTGAGGTCATCCTGATCTATGGCGGCGATGCTGTCCAGAGTTCCGACGGTCGGCATCCCCAGCGGATGCCGGGGCCAGAGCAATCGGCTGACGATGGTGTCCGGGTTGACCTCCTCACCCTGCTCGTTCAGGTCCTCCCTGGCCTCTTCGGCGATAATCCGCTTTTCGATCTCGATTCCGGCCAGAAGCGGCTTCGTCAGCATCGAAGCAAAAATTTTCATGCCGCGTTTGATGCTGTCCGGGTGTACCCGTGAATAATAGTAGGTCGACTCGGCATCGGTTGCGGCGTTCGGGGCGCCGCCGATAATCTCGAAGGCCGACTCGATTGCCAGGGATGAAGGAAATTCGGCCGTGCCCCGAAACAGGATGTGCTCCAGAAAATGGGAAAGCCCTTCCCGCCCGGGCGGATCGTTGCGGCCGCCGACCTTGAGGTAGATCGCCAGTTCGGCGGCGTGCAGATGCGGCATTTCGACACAGACGACCCGTAATCCGTTAGAGAGCGTATGGAGATGGGAGTGGATCATATCAGGAGACTCCGGATAGTTTCTATGCGCTGCCGGTATTCATCAGATGAGAGCATCAGTTCTTCATGCGACTCGGCCCAGATCGGGCGCGGCCAGAGAGCTTCTGACGAAAAGCGCGGCACGATGTGCCAGTGGATATGCGGCACCATATTCCCGAGGAGTTCATAATTGATCTTCGCGGGGGTGAATACCGTGTAAAGCGCCTGGGCAACCGAAGATACCTCCTCGACCAGGGCAGCCCGCAGCTCACGGTCAAGATGGAACAGTTCGGTGACATGATTTTTGGTGAACAGCAGCGTATATCCCGGGAAAAACTGGTCCCGGTTGAGAATTACGTATGAGTGCGTCAGTTCCGCGATGCGCAGGTCGGCATCGGTGTCCCAGCGGGAGCACATCTGGCAGTCAGTAATATTCATCTAGTTCTCCAAATAATCCGGTATGAGCGGGTTTGCCCTTGGGGTGTATTCTGCTTTTGCAGGTCCAATAATTCCGCGCATCGCTTTTGTCAGTTGGTTTGCGTCACAATGGAGACAATGAAGCAAACAATGATGCAAAGAATGGTCTTTGAATCATGGATAGTCATCCTTGATTCTTGACCAAGCTATTTTTTGATGTTCCAGCTTGCTTTATTATTAAGTTCAATCCCTCTCGAAGCTCACGACAAATTTTATAAATTTTGTCTAAATCAAGATGGTTGATGAAGTTTGCGCTTTTATGGCCTTTAATGTAGGTTTTGTCGTAACGCTCAAAGAATTTAGACAGGTGAATATGAGTGAATTTTTCGGGAGGAGTAAATTTGGAGAGATTTCTTTCTTTACGTGGGACTTTCAGAAATTTGTGAATACCCTCCAGATCATAGAAAAACCATGATTCTATCATCTGAGTGGCAATGATAGCATCAGCAGACAGTACTCTTTTGAAATCTTTGTTACCGCTTAATGACTTCCGAAGGTCTTCAATGTCCAAAGGCGGGTTATGATCTCTGCTTTCTCTGTCGATACAGCAGTACACCCTTACAACGTAATCTTTGTGATTATGGAGAAAATTTTCGGTTTTTCCCATCACTTTCCGATGGACATTATAAATACCGTTCAGATTTATGACCGACTTTGGAATACCGGTCAGATAATCTCTGAGCAGTTTGGTATAAAACTCTTCCTCGGTATCTCCCTCAACAAAAATGAGAGCAACCTGTTTTTGTCTTCCTGATGATTGAACCATCAGAAGATAGCCTCGTCATCTTCCTTGAATCCGGTTTCCAGCATATCGCCGAAGCTAAAGAAGTTTTTTCGCAATTTTCTGTGAAGCTCTTTTATGTTGCTGATGCGCTCAAAATGCGTACTCCCATCATCCTGAACGCGAGCGACAGTCACGTCTTCGGGGCTTACCTGGTTTATCAGGAACGGAGAATGGGTAGTGAGCAACAGCTGAAAATCGCTAGTTTTCTGTTTCAGATATGAAATAAGAGTTTTGAGCGCCTTGGGATGCAGGCAGTTCTCCGGTTCCTCGATGCATATGAGAGGGCAATCTTTTTCCGGAGAAAGAAGAAGTACCAGAATAGCCACCACCATAAGGGTGCCGTCGGAAAAGTTTCTGATATCTGAAGGTGGTTGACCGGACTTTTTCAATTGGAAAAAATGGACATCTTCCGATGAATCCTTTTTCAAGTCTTTACGAAGGTTCTCGGGCAGCTTGAAGGAGATAAAATCCGTGACTTCAATATCCAATACCTGGCAAAGGATATTGTTAAACTGGGTGTACAAAGATTTATCTTTCTTTATCTCTGCAATGGCCGGCAAAATATCAAGAGATGTTGCCCTTGCAGGGTCGTAGACAACACCTTTCCCACGATCAAGGCTTTTCCTCACTTCGTATGGAGAAATGAACACAACCTTCGTATAAAACAGATTTAGAAGAGTAGACATTGCCAGCGGGAATATAGAGTCCAATCCTTCATTGTCCGGAAATAGCACTTTGATGGCGTTACAAGCTGAAGTCTGCCTGTCGATTTTTCTCTCTGTAAATCTGCCGTCTTTATTTGTTTCCAACGTAGTGCCATTGCGCCTGAAAAGTGTTATTGGCTTGCCGGTTTTTGACTTGTCTTTAATGGTCAGTGCTTCGTTTACAAAACCGATATTTTTCAGAGCTGCCTCAACACGAATGAAGGGATCGGCGCATTGAACGGAAAGGGAGTATTCTATCTCCCTGCAAATATTGTTTTCAGAATGTTCCAGGAGGAAAGAAATTGAGATGGGTTTGCACTGGTGCCCTTCGATGTGGCACGTGGAGGAGTGGCCGCGCGGGGTGCCAGCCTGCTCGAAGATATATTTTTTATTTTCTTCTGCGCCAAATAACAGGGCATTAACGAAAGTGAATATTTCAAGAAAATTGCTTTTCCCGCTATTATTGGGACCGACAAGCACGTTAAAATCGTGAAGTTCAATTTCACAATCTACCAGATTTTTGTAGCCGTCAACGCAGACCTTCTTGATTTTTGTTTCCATAATAAGACCCCCTAAATACAGTACCTAATGCTGAAGGTTTGGGGATATTATAGCTCAATATTTTACAATGCAAGCATTTATTTGTAGCTATTGTTATTTTTTGTCATTGTTTATTCCCTCCACCCAGCGCAATCTCCTCCCCAGTCAGCCCATACAGCTCATAAACCAGACGGTCAATCTCCGCCTCAAGCTGCGGGACGGCAGGGCTGTCAGGATTGGCGAGGATTTTTCGGCTGCGTGGGCCACTAAATCAGTACCCATTTGTCAATGTGTAGACGCGTCACTTATGTTTTCCTTCTTGTGGTGTATTCTGCTTTTGCACTCAACGGCAAGATATATGTTCAACGCTCGCAGCACTCTCGCAAGGATGCATTTGAAAGAGTGTTGCCAACAGAATTGCCCGTCTGTCAATTATCGTGTCAATTTCCAGATAATTGACGGAATAATTGACGAGATTATAATTTGTCGTCAATTGTGATCTTTTTTCCGATGCCAAAGAGCACCAGCCCCCCTGCCATCCAGAAATATCAATCCCTCTTCTTCAAGTTCCTTAAGAACCGATGTAACCTGTTGGCGCTCAAGATCACTAAATGCACGTATTTCCTTGTTGCGTAAAGGTCGCCCCTTAAGCAGGCTCAGGATACGGACCTTAATAGCTTCCTTGTCCAGTCTCCTCGTCATGTCGTAGGTAGCGCCTTCATTCAATAGTGCAGCTGCCCTTCTCGAAAGATGGTAGATAGTACCACGTCCTGTGCCGCTGTGTTCCAACATGAGCAGATTGGTTTCAAGAGAAGCAAGTTTTTCTTTCAAACGGCGGTCGTCATAGGGATAAGCCTCACGGATCTCATTCCATTGTGCTTCATGCCGCCTGCGGAAAAAATGTAAGAGCAGCAGGTCATCCACATCCAGATAAGCCCCGTTAACATCAACCAGAAGGTCCAGCAATGCCTTGAATGCCGTATCAACCTTCTGTCCAGGGAATGTCACCCTGACTGTTTGGCCGATTTCGTCAAAGCTGGGCGGTTCCTTGCCTTCTTCAAGCAGGGCTCGAAAGATTCTGGGTACTCCAAGATTCTGACGGTTCGCCAGCCGAGTAGCAAGCAGAACCGTCTCAACCAGATACCGGTTTCTTGTAACCGGTGGGTGGTGGAGGATGTTTGCAGGAGTCACGCCACCTGAAAATCCACCCGGACTATTTATCTCAAACCGGTCGCGGTAATGGCGGATGAAAACCATTCCCGGAATAGAATAGTCGCGATGGGCAAAGGCATTCAACAGCGCTTCACGCAGAGCGATGGTCGGGTATTGCGGAAATTCAGGGTGGAAGAGTCCGGATTGAACCGTTGTGACGGGATTGTTCTGTCCAAGGAGCAGCATGATCTTGTCCAGCGCCACCAGGATACAGTCACGTCCACCAATCGGTTGAGTCTCATAATCGGTGTCCGTTCGCATCCGACTGTATTTCCACTCATGATTTGGCGCATGAACGGCAAGCACATCATCTCTTCCAGCAACCAGAAGACCGGCCAGGGTCAACCGTCCATCCTTGAAGAAACCGAGCTTACTGCATAAATCAAGGTCGTCACAGGCCAGGAGGTCGCTGGGGGCTCTCATGTTCTTCATCTCACGCCGTAAAATCTCAAGTGCTGCGAGTGAGATGGCTTTGAAGGGCTCATCAATTGGCAAAACTGATGCAGTCTGATCACTGAGGCCTGCTTGCTCGCGCAATTGCCTCAGCAGAGAACCTGTCAGTGGCTTGCAGTCCTTGCCTATCCGCATCCATCCCTTGCCTGATGTCGTGGTATAGGGAGGCATTGACGGATAGACGTGCATCAACAGCAGGCGACGTGGGCCATACAACAGCCATTCGAATTGAACCGGCAACTTCGGGTCGATGCTATCGTACAAGGTGCCTTTCAGAGCTTCCAGGTCGGGGGCAAAGTCAATTCCGATTATGGCTTTCTCGCAGCCGGTTACACGCTCCCGCACGCCAAAGACCACCGTACCGCCAGAAGCATTGCCAAAGCAGATCGCCATTTCCTTGGCAAGTTCCCGCAACTTGGCTTCAGTAGGGCACTCCTTGAAGTCGAGGGTTTCGGATTCAAGTTCATCGGCAATCTGCTCGTCAAGCAGGGGGAGCAAAGATAGGATTATTTCAGGTGAGTGGGCCATTAAATTAGCACCTTTTTGTCAATGTGTACGACGCGGCACTTATGCTTTCCGTTATTGCCCACAACATTTTTTGTATTTTAATCCGCTTCCACATGGGCATTTCACATTCCGCTCAATTTTATTTACATGCTCTTGATTTTTATATGCTTGCAAATAGTTTTTCCTTTGCTCTTCCGATATACACTTGATTTCGTCATATCTGACAGAAGGGATATCAGATATCGTCAAAAATTCAAAACTGACGTCTATGATTTTGCAGGACTTATTGAAAGAAAGTTGGAGCATCATTCGCTCTTCATCTTTTGATCGAAAGAGTGTTGCCCAAATATAGTCACGCATCCAGGAAATATCAGGGCACTTTATTCCTTCCATGCAACAAAACATGGTCAGCTTGGTGTCTCCAAGCATGCTGAGTGGAATGAATTTTCTTTTGCTGATTTGCCGTGACAAAACCTCTTCGATGCTGCTATCGAAAGTATTTCGCGTTTCACCGGCCATATCAAGCAAGTAACTCGCAGCTTTGCAGCGTCCGGGCTTTTGTTCACTTTCGAGAATGTTTATGAGTTCAGCAATTCTACTTGGTAAGGGTTGATTTGGTTTTATTGCAGTTTGAGGTGAAATTTGCAATTCATGGAAATATTTATCCAAATCTGAAAGGTAACCATGCCAGGTTATAGGATTGTCCTCATAGAAGTCAGCTGCATAAGTCACATATCGGTTGTGTTTAAGATATAAACTAAGATGTTCGAGTTCATCATTGACCTTTAACGCAGGTGACTCAAAGGCTCGTTTTCGTTCTTCGAGGAAATGAGTAAATATCACCGGCGAGTCAAATATATCAGCATAAACTTGCAGATCATCAACAGACACAGACCAAACCGGGAATCCTTGCAAATCCGCGCCAATAGGCTTTAGATTCTCAGCCTGTGAGGCCAAAGTCGTAAAGTTATCGATTGTTATACAGCATGAGGTAATGTGGCGGAAACTGTCACGGCGAAGAGTAGTAATTGGATCTTTATTCTCATCGTAAATAGCCACTTCGCCGGAACTATTTAAGTAACTCAAGAATCGTTTTGCCTGCATTGCAGGCTTGAGAAGAAGATTTTTTATTGAGTCCATGTAGGCAGGAAAATCTGTGGCAGGAGGAGTGTATGTAAAAGCACCAGCTTTGATTTCAACAACGATCAAGTGATCATCGTATAATATGAGTCCATCAGTCTCACACCAGTTTTGTCCCCCTGGTTTTCCTGCAGACCCTAAATAATATATTGGCCGAAATATTTTCGCGCCCGGTAGCAGTCTTTCAAATAATTCGAACGGAAGACTCTCTGAAACTACTTTTTGCTTATAGTTCCAAGTATCCTTATAGTCTGGGTTGAGACGCGTTATCATCCGCTGGAAAATACGATACAAATTGTCCATCAAACTGAATAAATCGAAACAATAATACTTTTCGTCTACTCGGATAAACGGTCTTACGTTGATCGGCAACAATCTTAACGGCCAGCCACTAAATTCACCAGGGGAGATAAATTCTTGATACTCTCCCGGACTCCATGAAAGCTCTTTAAGTATGCTATCAGGAAGCCGTGTATTTTTTTGAATATCAAAAAGGTCAAACTGAAATATTCGACCCATTATAGAGTTTTGCCAGTCTTGCCATCCTTGTTCTTCAATAACTTTATGAATTAACTCCTTAAAACTCTCCTCCGACGTTGCTTCTAATAGCCTTTCCTCAACGATATCCATCGTCTTTTTTTGAAACTCTTTTAATTCTATGTAGGCATCAGGTAAACCAAACAGCAGACTTTCCTGAATTTTATTTATTCCATCGAGGAAATCATCAGTGGAAATGCCAAACACCTCTCTAAAAATATCATCGTGAGGAAAAATAAGTTTTTGCAGATGAGGGATATCATGAATGGAGTATTTGTGCCCTCTTACATTGGCCCATAACATCTGAGCTTTTACGTAAAACGCATCAAATTCAGTATCATAATTCTCGACATTCAATTTTGAATATGCAGTACGGGATATATGATAATTGGTATTGAGCTGGTAATATAATTGCTCAACCTCATTGTGTAGCTCTTTCCAAAGATCTTCATTGATCTGTTCAGTTATCGGTATTTCAGACGGTGGGACCGATACTATTATGCTTTGAAGGTAATCAACCATACGTAAAGCGATTGCAACACTAGAGTCAAGTTCTACCTCGGCGGTTTTTCCAATACTTTTCGCAGCAAATACATCATATCCATATTTCAAAAGCTGTAATGGATGAAATTTCCTCACTAGCGAACATATTTTGGTAACATTTGCGTCGATATCCTGACACGTTTTTGGATAATTTTCTGCCGCCCGACGCATGAACTCATTATGCTGTTCAGCAGTCATAAAATTTCGCATGACCATAAATTTGCCATAGCGGGCCATGCCAAGAGGGCCAACGTACTCAACCTGATCAGGCTTCAGATTTTTTTTCTTTTTTGGATGTTTCTTAGTTGCCATTATTTTCTGCCTTCAACAATCCCAATCTCATCCTCCGTCAGCCCATACAGCTCATAAACCAGTCGGTCAATCTCCGCCTCAAGCTGCGGAACGGCAGGGCTGTCGGGATTGGCGAAGATTTTCTGGACGCGCTCGATAATGGGGGATTAAATCCGCAATTATTCATACCTTCATGAGCAACATAACTTGCCCTGCATAACATCTCTGGCCGGTGTCCTGCCCACAATAATTTTCGACTCAATTGTGAATTATGAAATGTGTTTACATAGCAGATAATTGAATAAAACAACACCGGAAACCATCTTCATTAGAAAGGTACTGCTGCTGGTTTGTAAGGGGTGCCCAAGGGGCGGATGGGAGGAATGGGCATAGCGAAAGACATGGGAAAATCCGCATTTTTCAAGGATAAATCAGGAGTGATGAGACAAGCTCTCGACCCTACCGCTCTACCTGAAAGCGTTATTTTATATATTATTCATACCTCAAAGCGTCTATCGGGTTGAGTCCGGCCGCTTTTTTTGCAGGGTAAAATCCGAAAAAAATACCGACCGCACCTGAAAAAACAAAGGCGATGGCAATCGATTGTAACGAGATCAGGGTCGGCCAGTCAAGCATCCGTGAGACTGCCGTGGCGCCACCGGCTCCCAGGGCGATGCCGATCACACCCCCAAGCATGGTCAGCAGCACCGCTTCGGTCATGAACTGCAGCAGGATGTCGTTCTTTTTCGCGCCGATAGCCATACGGATGCCGATCTCGCGTGTTCGCTCGGTGACGGAGACCAACATGATGTTCATGATGCCGATGCCGCCGACTATCAGCGAGATGGAGGCCACAGCCCCCAAAAGCAGCGACATGGCTTTGGCTGACTGTTCGGCAACCGCCAGAATTTCGGACAGGTTGCGGGTGGAAAAATCGGGTTCCTTGTTATTGGTAATGCGATGACGCTGGTTAAGCAGACTGTTGATCTCTTCTTCGGCCTTGTCCAGCAAAGCCTCGCCTTTGGCTTTAACGATCAGGGCGCCAACATTGTTGGTATGCTGGGAGCGGACCAGATTACGCTGGGCGGTGCGCAAGGGCACAAAGATGGTGTCATCCTGATCCGTCCCCTGCGGGGATTGCCCCTTGCGCTCCAATACGCCGATCACGGTAAACGGTATTTTCTTGATGCGCACTATGGTTCCGATCGGGTCGGACGATCCATAGAGGTTGTCCGCCACCGTTTGGCCCAGCAAACAGACCTTGCCCGCGGAATCGTCATCTTGTTGCGTGATGCCGCGCCCGGAAGATACCGGCCATTCCCGGATCTCGAACAGTTCAGGTGTGCCCCCCATGATAAGAGTTGACCAGTTCAGGTTGCCGTACACGACCTGGGCGGAGGAGCGGACGGTACCCGCCGCGAGACTTACCGAGGGGCACTCGTTCATGATCGCCTTGACGTCGTCGCTGGTCAGGGTCTGGGCGCCGCCGCTGCCGGTACGCAGACCACCGCTGGTGGTGGAACCGGGGATGACCAGGATGATGTTGCTGCCGATGCTGGCTATCTGCTGAGAGATGACGTAGCTGGCGCCCGAGCCGACCGCCATCATGGCGATAACGGCGGCAATGCCGATGATAATCCCGAGCATCGTCAGAAATGAGCGCATCTTGTTGGTGCGCAGCGCCCGGAGGGCTATTTTGAGGGTTTGGAGAAAGTCCATGAGCTAAACCGACTGGCCGGTCAGACTATCGGAAATTATGCGGCCATCTTTAAAGGTTATCCGGCGTCCCGCATACGCGGCAACATCATGCTCGTGGGTTACCATGATGATGGTGATCCCCTGCCTGTTGAGAGCGGTAAAAAGCCCCATGATTTCTGCGCTGGTACTGCTGTCCAGATTGCCGGTCGGTTCGTCTGCCAGAATTACGGCGGGATTGTTGACGAGGGCACGAGCGATGGCCACTCGCTGTTGCTGTCCGCCTGAGAGCTGGCTGGAGTGGTTGTTCTCTTTTCCCGAGAGGCCGACCTGTTCCATGGCAAGCAGAGCTTTTTGGTGACGTTCCCGGGCGTGAAGGCCGGCATATACGAGCGGCAGTTCAACATTTTCAATCGCCGGGGTGCGGGGCAGCAGGTTAAAACCCTGAAAGACAAAACCGAGTTTTTTGTTGCGGATATCCGCCAGTCGATTGCCGTCCATACTGCCAACATCCAGGCCGTCCAGAAGATAGCGGCCGGAGGTGGGTAAATCAAGACATCCCAGGATATTCATGCTGGTGGACTTGCCGCTGCCGGAGGCCCCCATAATGGCGACGAATTCTCCAGCGGCAACATCGAAGGAAACCCCCTTCAGCGCCTCGAACTGCTGGTCGCCCATGATGAAGACCCGGCGGATATCGGTTAAGGATATGACGCTGCTCATTTAAAACGGCCGTCCCATCGGCGAACCGCCCGTTTTTTTCTTCGTATCGCCGCCGACCTGCTCGATAATGACGTCATCACCTTCCTTCAGGTCGCCCTCTACCAGCTCGATGCTGCTGTTGTTGGCAATTCCGGTTTTTACCGCTACCGCAACCGCTTTGCCCTCCTTGAGAAGATATACTTTCTGGCTCCTCTCCCTGCTTTTGCCGGGGGCAACTTTGGCACCTGATCCCATACCGTCAGCGGGGCGCTGAGCGGAAGCGGCGGAGCGGTCGCCGTTCACCTTCCCTTTCGCGTCATCCCCTTTTGACTTCGGCTTGAAGCGCAGGGCGGGCGGCGGCAGTTTGAGCACATCGTCCTTCTTCGCCACCTCGACCGATACGTTGGCCGTCATGCCCGGCTTCAGCTTAAGGTCACTGTTGTCGACGTTGACAACCACGACATAGGTGACAACGTTCTGGGTGATGACCGGGGCGCTGCGAATCTGCACGACCTTGCCGCGGAAGGTCTGCTCCGGGTACGAGTCAACGGTGAAGCCGGCATTCTGATGAAGCTGGATACGGCTGATGTCGGCTTCGTCGACGCTGACTTCGATCTGCATTTTGGTCAAATCCTGGGCGATCGTGAACAGCGTAGGGGTCTGGAACGAGGCGGCCACGGTCTGGCCGACATCTATCGCGCGGGATATGACCACTCCGTCAACCGGCGAGCGGATTGTCGAGTAGCGCAGGTTGGTTTTGGACTGCATCAATGAGCCTTGTGCCTGGGCAAGAGCCCCTTCTGCCGCTGTGACAGCGGACCTGGAGGATTGCAATGCAGTCTCGGCTACATCGAAATCTCCCTGGGAAATTATTCCGTCTGCCAGCAGTTTCTTGTTGCGGCTGAAGGTGCGTTCCGCGTCGGTCAGGGTGACCCTGGCCTTCTGCAGATTGGCTTCGGCGCTGAGATAGTTACCTCGCGACTGTTCCACCGAGGCGTTGAAAAGCGACGGGTCGATTTCGGCGATGGCCTGCCCTTTTTTGACCCGCGAGTTGAAGTCGACATAGAGTTTCTGGATCGTGCCGGAGACCTGGGTGCCGACCTGAACGGTGGTTACCGCCGAAAGGTTGCCGGTGGCCGCGACCGTCGAGACAATCGAGCCGCGCTCTATTCTGGCGGTCTTGTAGCTGATCTCGGGCGCACGTTTATAAAAGAAGTAGCCGGAGCTGCCGGCTATAAGAATGAGTACGGTCAGGATGATGAGGTATTTTCTCATGCGAAACTCTCTATATGTTGAAGAATCTGAAGTATTTGGCGGCCATCATAGCAGATAACGGCCGATACGACAAAAAAAAAGCCCCCCTGTCAGAAGACAGAAGGGCTTTTTTGAGAACGCCCGCGGCCATGAGGCGGCGGGCTAACTAGGGCAACCCTCTTTGCAGTGGGAAACCGGACGAATCCTAAATCTTGCAGTCCACATGGGCATGGTCTCCTTTCGAACTATTATTTAAAACCTAACCGGATTGTTTTTATCTTAATACTATTCTGAAACTTGTCAAGCGGGAAAATGAAGTTAACAATTAGATTGCAATATCTGATTCAAATGGCAAAATGCCCGGCATGTCGTCACAGATACCTTTTCTGGAAATAGCCTGTCAGCAGGTAATGACAGAGGATGCCTCGATTTTTTCCGTTCAGTGGACTGACCTGCCGGACAGGACAGCCGGTGCGATTACTGCGAAAGACCTGCTTGGCCGCTATCTGGGTTATATAAATAAATGTACCTTGACTCTGATTCGTCCGGTGATTCTGGAAAGCGGCATCGAGTTCCGCCTGATCGGGTCGGGTCGTAGCCTGCTCAGCTTTTTGCCGCCGGCATCCGACCATGGTTCCGTGACCTTGCGTATCTGTGGCGGTTTTCTTGTGCAGCCGCGCAGGCGCCATCGAGGAGAACTTAGTTTCGGAGTCGAACAGCTGCCGGGGAGCGTTCGGGTTTCGCTCCGGCTCAGTGATTTCTGCCCTTTGATTCTGGGCAGCCCTTCGCCGTCACCGGTTCGCTTCCTGCTCTACCGCGTTACCCAGGCAGCCATTCATCGCCTGGTAACGGTACGTTTCCTGGCGCAGCTGTATCACGAGTTGGCCGGTCCTTCTGCCGGGGTGCGGATTATAAATGTTGCCGTTAGAGCCGGAAAGGCCGTCTGAGGCTTTGCTTGTGGCCTGAAGTGTGCTATGATTGCCGATCTGTGTATACAGTGTTTCTGCCATACATCAAAGTGTAATTCACAATAAAAGGAATGCCGGAAGATGCCGCACGCCATTATCGAAATACCTGCAAAATTGCCGCTGTACACCCAAAGAGAGGCCGTTGTTTTCCCCTACATGCTGTTTCCTTTATTTATCGGCGAAAAGGATACCGCAGCTTTTCGCGAAGCGGAAAACTACGAGAACTATGTCGTGCTTGCCTTTGAACGGCTGGATGACCCGAGCAGTGATCTGCCGGGCGGCAGGAGCGAGATCGGTACGCTCTGCAAGGTTAACCGGATTGACAAGCTGGATGACGGCCGTTACAAGGTCTCACTGGAAGGGGTCACCCGCCTGCGGATTCTGGACACCGAGCCGGCCGGGGCGCTGACTCTGGCTCATTGCGAGATCGTGCGCGAGTTTGTGGAAAAGGATCTTGTGTCGGAGGCACTGGTTCAAAGCCTGAATGCGCTGCTGAAAATTGCGCTTTCCCACGGCAAGCCGTTGCCTGATGACGTCATGAAAATGATCGATTACATCGATAATCCTGCCCGTCTGTCCGACCTGGTGGCGCTGTACGTCAATCTGCCGACGAACGACCTGCAGGAACTGCTGGAAACGATCGATCCGCTGGAACGGCTGAAAAAGGTCTATGTGCATCTTACCAATGAAGTACAGCGGATGCAGATCAAGAACGAGATAGCCGGTGAAGTCACCAAACGGGTCGGCAAAAACCAGAAGGAATATATCCTGCGCGAGCAGATGAAGCACATCCAGGAAGAGCTGGGTGATGAGGACCCACGCTCGGCCGATATGAACGAACTGCGCCGTAAAATCGAAGAAGCCGGACTTCCGGAAGACATCAAAAAAATAGCCGACAAGGAGCTGGCGCGCCTTGAGCGGATCAACCAGGCTTCTCCGGAATATAACGTAGCGCGGACCTATCTAGATTATCTGGCCGGAATGCCGTGGAACACGAGTACGGCCGACAGTCTCGACATGGTGCGGGCCGAGGAGATCCAGCCTGGGCAAGTCGATTGCCCGCTCGATGGGACGAAAATTTGTGCGTATTTCGCTGGGGGGGGTGCGGGATGAAGCCGAAATTCGCGGCCACCGCCGCACCTACATCGGGGCATTGCCGGGGCGCATCATCAAGGAGCTCTATCGCTGCGGCGCCAACAATCCGATCTTTATGCTGGATGAAATAGACAAGCTGGGGAACGACTTCCGGGGCGACCCGTCCAGCGCGCTCCTGGAGGTGCTTGACCCGGAGCAGAACTTCAGCTTCAACGATCACTACCTTGACGTCGCCTTCGACCTGTCGAAAGTGATGTTCATCACCACCGCCAACCAGCTCGATCCGATCCCGGGGCCGCTCAAGGACCGCATGGAAGTCATACGGCTCGCCGGCTACAGCAGCCAGGAAAAACTGCAGATCGCCAAGGATTTTATTATCCGGCGCGAGCTGGAGGAAAACGGCCTTGCCGACCGGGGGCTGTCCTTCAATGACGAGGCGCTGCAGAAGGTTATCAGTGACTATACCCGCGAGGCCGGCGTACGGGGCCTGCAGCGCACGATCGCTTCGATCTGCCGCAAGGTGGCCAAGGAGATAACCCAGAACAAGGCCACGCGGAGTTGTATTACCCCCGAGGCCGTAACGGAACTGCTCGGGCCGAAGAAATTCTATAACGAGGTGGCTGCCGAGAATGACCGGATCGGTGTGGCGACCGGACTTGCCTGGACCGAAACCGGGGGAGAGATCCTCTTCATCGAAGCCACCTCGATGCCGGGCAAGGCGGAGCTGATCCTGACCGGTTCACTGGGCGATGTCATGAAGGAATCGGCCCGGGCGGCACTCTCATACATCGAGGCGCATGCCGAGGAATTCGGCATTCAGCCGGAAGCATTTGAAAATCGTATCATCCATATTCATGTCCCTTCCGGAGCCATCCCAAAAGACGGCCCTTCCGCAGGGGTCACCATGGTTACCGCGCTGGTTTCGCTCCTGACCGGAAAGCCGGCACGCCGAAATGTCGCCATGACCGGAGAAATTACGTTGACCGGCCGGGTGCTGGCAATCGGCGGTTTGAAAGAAAAGGTGCTGGCGGCTCATCGGGCGGGTGTCGGCACCGTAGTGGCGCCGGAGCGGAACCGGGACGACCTGGAAGACATCCCGGAAAACGTCCGGGCCGACCTGCAGTTCATATTCGTCACCGAGGCGGCCGAAGCTTTGGCTGCGACACTCTGACAGAAATATGACTTTTGCGGCTATCGATAAAATTCTGCTGTTTTTTTTCCATGAACTGCAGAATTATTTTACCCTGGCGGGCCGCACCTTTGCGCGACTGTTCCAGCGCCCCTTCTATTATCGCGAATTTGTCATCCAGTTCGATAAATTGGGGTTCTCATCCCTGTTCATCTGTACCCTGACCGGCCTTTTCTCCGGCATGGTCATGGCGCTGCAGTCGCTGATCCAGCTCAAGCCGTTCGCGGCAACCAGTTATGTCGGCGGCATGGTGGCGGTGACGATGATCAAGGAGCTGGGGCCGGTACTGGCCTCGTTGATGGTCGCCGGTCGTGTGGGTTCGGCCATTACTGCCGAGCTGGGAACCATGGTTGTGACGGAACAGGTTGATGCGATGCGGGTGGAAGGCACCGACATCATCAAACGCCTCGCGGTACCGCGTCTTAAAGCCATGCTGATGGCACTGCCGCTCCTGACGATCGTGACCGACATGGTTTCCGTTCTGGGCGGCTACATCATGTCGGCCGGCTACAACATCAACCCGATCATGTACATCAGCGGGCTTCCCCAGTTCATGGTGTTTCAGGACCTGATCGAGGGGGTGGTAAAGCCGGCGGTGTTTGGGGCGATTATCGCCATAACCGGCTGTTATGTGGGGCTGAATACCAAGGGGGGCGCGGAAGGTGTCGGAGCGGCGGCCAAGCAGGCCGTGGTGCTTTCTTCGGTGCTGATCCTGGTCTGCGATTTCTTCATCGCAAAGATTTTTGTCGTTTTCAGAGGATAATATGGCTCACTGGCTGTTTAAAACAGAACCGGGCTGCTTTTCCTTCGATGATCTGAAGAATCGCCCCGGCATGACGGAAGCCTGGGACGGGGTGCGCAACTTCCAGGCCCGCAATTACCTGCGGGATCAGGTCAAAGTCGGCGACCGGGTGCTGTTCTACCACAGCAACATACCGGAGCCCGCGGTGGTGGGTCTGGCGGAGATAGTGCGGGCCGGCTATCCCGACACAACCGCCCTGAACCCGGACGCCGAGCACTTCGATCCGAAGGCCTCGGCGGTCAATCCGATCTGGTACATGGTCGATCTGCGCTATGTAAAGCCGCTGCAGAGAATTGTAACGCTGGAGAGCATCAAACAGAATCCCCTGCTGGCGGACATGCCGCTGGTAAAGCGCAGCCGACTTTCGATTCAGCCGGTAACGGAGTTCGAGTGGCAGGTTATACTGACCATGGGGGGGATAATGGAAGGAATGAAAGGCCAATGAACTCCAGCGACTCGATCCGCATGGAAAAATTATGTTATTCGGTCGGCGGCCGCAAGATTCTTGAGGATTTCGACTTTCACCTGGAGCGCGGCATCAACCGCACCATCCTGGGAGTCAGCGGCGCCGGGAAGACGACCATACTCAAATTGCTGCTCGGCCTCCTAAGCCCTGACGCCGGCTCGGTTTATATCGGCGACCTCCGCATCACCGGACTGCCTGAATCGAAATTCATGCAGCAACGTAAACGGATCGCCATCGTTTTTCAGGGCGGGGCGCTGTTCGATTCGATGACGGTCGGCGAAAATGTCGGCTATCGCCTGTTCGAGGAAGGGCGGCTTTCCCAGGCCGAGATAACACAGGTCGTGCGCGAAAAGCTCGGTTTTGTGGGAGTTGAGGCGGCTATCAACCTGTACCCGGCCGAGCTGTCCGGCGGCATGAAGAAACGGGTAGCCATTGCCCGCGCCCTGGCGGCCGACCCAGATTATATCTTTTTTGACGAGCCTACCACAGGGCTCGATCCGATCGGGGTCTACAATATCTGCAACCTGATGCAGCGACTGCAGGCGGAAGGGAAGACGACGCTGATGGTCACCCACGACCTGACCACGGCCTTTACCACCTCACAGCGTTTCACCTTTCTGCATAAGGCACGCATGCTGTTTGAGGGGGATGAAGAAGAGATGCGGGCCAGCAGCATCCCCGAAGTGCGTGAGTTTCTTGAACCGACGGACAGATCGCTGTTTATATGACCTTCAAATCGACAGTGGAAATTGACAGGAACAGGCGGGATAGATATGAAACGGAGTAATCAGATCAGCTGGGCTCAGGTTCGGGGGGGGATTTTCATCTTGCTGGCGCTGATTTTCTTTGCCGGCGGAGTCCTGCTGATGGGACAAAAAACCAAGATGTTTGTCAACAAAGGGACCATGCGGATAGTCATGAGTGATGTTGTCGGCTTGAAAGTCGGCGCTCCGGTCTGGCTGGCGGGTGTGGACGTCGGTCTTGTCACCGACATACTGTTTGCCGACCCGAAGAACAGTAATGAAGTCAGTATCGATATCGAAGTCGATACCAACGCCCTGAAGAAGATCGGTACCGATTCGAAAATTACGATCAAGACCCGCGGACTGATGGGTGAAAAATATGTCGATATACTCCCGTCGAAGCATTACTCCGACAAACCGCCAGCGCTATTACAGGGAACGTCGGTAGCCAAACTCGATGATGTCATCCAGAAGGCGGGTGACGCCTTTGACAAGGTTAACGGGATCATAGACAACATCAATCAGGGAAAGGGAACTCTGGGGAAACTCAGCAAGGACGAGACGCTCTACAGCAATGTTGCGCAGCTGGCCGTTGAAATGAGAAACCTGGTCGTCACGATCAATCATGGCGAAGGAACTCTCGGCAAACTCAACCGCGACCCGGAACCTTACAACAAGCTGATCAGCATTCTTAACCGCGCCGACCGGACACTGCAGGACATTCAGTCCTCGGAAGGCACGCTAAACAAATTGATCTATGACAAGGCTCTCTACACGAAGCTGACCGCCCTGGCTGACAAGAGTATCCAGGCGGCCGATGATGTCCGTGATCTGAACAAGAAAATTATGTCAAAAGAGGGCACGGTCGGTCTGTTGCTTAACGACCGGGAGTTTTATGACAAGGGTATTTCCCTCCTGACTAAGGCGGAATCATCGGTCCAGGCGATCGAAGAGGTGACCGCAAAAATCAAGGCGGGTGACGGCACCGCCGGCAAGCTGGTGAACGACAGGGTGCTCTATGACAAGACCAACAAGATGGTCGATGATCTGAATGCGCTGGTAAAGGATTTCAAGGATAATCCGCGGAAATATATCAAATTTTCTGTGTTTTAGAGGGAGTACGGGATATGAAGAAGATTTTGCTCGTAGTCATGCTTTTGGCAACGTGTGCGTCAGGCATACAGGCCGCGACTCTTGAAGAGAAGGTTGTCGAGCATACCATGAAAAACGGCATGAAACTGCTGATGGTGGAGCGGCATACCTCGCCGACCGTATCGGCCTGGATTCGCTTCAAGGTCGGGAGCGTCGATGAACGCAGCGATGAACGCGGTATTGCACACATGCTGGAGCATATGCTTTTCAAGGGGACAACCACGCTCGGTACCACGGATTATGCCGCCGAGAAACCGATCCTTGATAAAATAGAGGCTGTTGCCCAGACGTTAACCGCCGAGAAGGCTCAACGCGAAAAGGGTGATGCGGGAAAGATAGCGGCGCTCGAAAAACAGCTGGCCGCTTTGGAAGCCGATGCGTCAAAATATGTCATCAAGGATGAATTTTTCGAGTTGTATTCGAAGAACGGCGGCACCGGCTACAACGCCTTTACCAGCCGCGACGGTACCACCTATCTGATCAGCCTGCCAGCCAACAAACTGGAGCTGTGGGCCGCCATCGAATCGGACCGCCTACAGAATGCGGTCCTGCGGGAATTCTACATCGAACGCTCGGTTGTCATGGAGGAACGCCGCAGATCGTATGATGCCGACCCGGAAAGCAAGTTGTGGGAAACGTTCGTTGCCTCCAGCTTCCTGGCCCATCCCTACGGTCAGCCGACAATCGGCTGGAAGACCGACATAGAAAACCTGACCCGCAGCAAGGCCGAACGGTTTTTACATAGTTACTATGCACCCAATAACGCGATCGTAGCGGTTGTGGGAGATATTGACGCTAAGAAAACGATCGCCATGGTCGAGCGTTATTTTGGCGCGATCAAGCCGGGCAAAGAGATCCCTTCGGTCACCAGCGAGGAGCCCAGACAGGCTGGTGAAAGGCGCATCGAGCTGATAGCCGAGGCCGAACCGACCGTGATGATCGGTTTCCATAAACCGGGCATCGCCACAGCGGACGATTATGTTTTTGACGTGATCAACATGATTCTGGGGAACGGCCGAACCTCACGCTTTTACAAAAAGCTGGTAATTGAAAACCAGCTCGCCACGGAGATAGGCGCGTTTGATGCGCCGGGCAGTCGTTATCCGAACCTGTTTATCATCAGCGCCAACCCTCGCGCCCCTCATACGGTTAAAGAGGTCGAAGATGCCGTTCAAGCTGAACTGGATCTGCTTAAAACTACGCCGGTCGCCGAGCGTGATCTGCAGCAGGTTCTCAACAAGATAGAGTATGAAGAGGCGCGCCGGATGGGTACCAATGGCGGACTGGCACGCAACCTGACCGAGTACGAGGCAACAACCGGCAGCTGGCGCTATATGGTTGAACATCGCGGCAAGATTGCCAAAGTGACTCCGGCCGACATCATGCGGGTGGCCGGCACCTACTTCACCCGCGAGAACCGCTCAGTCGGATTCATCACTAAAAAAGGGGGTGACAAATGAAACGTTTATTTGTTTCGATCTGCTTTCTGGTCACCATGTCCGCAACCCTTGCGGCCGCGGACCAGCCGGCGGTGAATCCCCGTACCATGAAATTTCCGGAACTGAACTTTCAAATTCCCAAAGCCGAACGGGTTGTTCTTGATTGCGGAATGCCGGTTTATCTGCTGCGCGACACCGAGCTACCGATCATCAATATGACCGCCATGATACGGACCGGGTCGGTCTATGAACCGGCAGCAAAAGCGGGTCTGTCCGGCGTGGTCGGGGAGGTCATGCGCAGCGGCGGTGCGGGAGGAGTGGCGCCGGAGGCGATGGATGACGAGCTGGAATTCATGGCTTCCGCCGTCGAAAGCGGCATCGGCAGCGACATGGGCACGGTCTCGCTGACCGCACTCAAAAAGAACTTTAACCGTACGCTACAGATTTTCGGCGCCGTCCTGCTCCGTCCTGACTTCAGCGAAAAACGGCTTGAAATTGCCCGTAAACATGTAATTGAGGGTTTACGGCGTCAAAATGACGACCCCAAGGAGATTGCCGGGCGCGAGATCAATCGGGCCATCTATGCCGGACACCCCTTGGGCGAAATTACGACCTTTGCATCGATAAGCTCAATTACCCGCCAGGATCTGGTAGATTACCATCGCCGTTTTTTCAGGCTCGACAACATGATTCTTGCGGTCTCAGGCGATTTTGATAGAACAGAGCTGCTCAAAGAGCTGAATTCAACCTTTAAATCTGAAAAAAACCGCAGCGCGTTAACCTTGCCGGAGGTACCCCAACCGCAACAACTGTATCAGGGCGAGGTTCTCTACGGCAAAAAGGACGTCAATCAGACCGTCATCCGCATGGGTCATCTGGGGCTTAGCAAGGACAATCCCGATATCTATGCCGTGCGGCTTCTGGACTACATTCTGGGGGGGAGTTTCACGTCACGCCTGACGATGGAGATTCGTACCAACCAGGGATTGGCCTACAGCGTCGGCAGTCACTTCGACATCGGCCGCCGTTTCACCGGCAGTTTTGTAGCGGAGACCGAAACCAAGGCCGAATCGACCGTCAAAGCGATCAATCTGATGAAGAAAATTATCGCCGAACTGACTAAAGAACCGGTCAGCGATGGGGAACTGAATGCGGCACGGGAATACCTGATCAACTCATTCATGTTCGGCTTTACCAGTCCGGCTTCGATTGTAAGCCAGCGGGCCAGGCTCGAATATTACAGTTATCCCGACGGCTATCTTGAACAGTATCGCGACAACATTGCGAAAGTGACAAAAGCGGAGATACTGAATGCCGCCCGCAAATATCTGCATCCGGATGCGTTCAAACTGGTTATTGTCGGCGATGCGGCGAAGTTTGACCAGCCGCTGTCTACGCTGGGAAAAGTGCGGGAACTCGATCTGAAACTGAATATTCCCAAGCCCTGACAAGCAGGATAAGTTCGTTAACGACGCTGTTTCGCACGGAAACAACTTCTAATTAGTGATGAGGTGAACAAGCATGGCTGTTTTTGAATGGGACAACAGTATTGAGCTCGGGATTCCGGCTATTGACGAGCAGCACAAAGCTCTTTTCGGCTGGATTGGCACGCTTGACGAAGCAATAAAAAGCGGAGACGGTTCTGAAGCGGTTGAAGGGGTTATCTGGAAGCTGATTACCTACGTGACTGAACATTTCAGAGAGGAAGAACTGCTGATGCAGTCCCTTAACTATCCGGGTCTGGCGGCCCATCGCAAGGAGCATGACCAGTTTGTTTCACGTTTACGCGATATTCAGGTCGACTATATCGACGGTCACGAAATGGGCAAGAGCGTCCTGGCGTTTATGGTGGAGTGGCTGGTCTGTCATATAAAGGGGACCGACCAAGGGTACAGCACGTTTTTCCGGCAACAGGCGGAAAAGGGGTAATCCCTCGAGACCTCCCATTAGGCCCTCCGGGTCCCTGTCAAGGGCGGCTTAAAAGCTTCTCCCTGATAAGGGGGGTTAGACGTTCAAACGTTCCGCGATACTATCGGCTATTTTGATGCCGTCCAGAGCGGAACTCATGATGCCGCCTGCATAACCGGCGCCTTCACCGGCCGGATACAATCCTTTGACGCCGACTGACTCAAAACTGCTGTCGCGCAGAACCCGCAGAGGCGATGAAGTGCGGGACTCGATACCGATCAGGGTTGCCTCGGCGGTTACGAAGCCCTTCAGTTTTCGTCCGAAAGCAACAATCCCCTCCCGCAGCGTGTCAACAATAAACGGCGGCAACACGGTGTCCAAGTCCGTTTCGCAGATGCCGGGACGGTAACTCGATCTGGCCGCCCCTTTCCCCGGCAGCCGTAAAAAGTCGAGCAGGTTCTGGGCCGGTGCCCGGTATCTCCCCCCGCCAAGTGCAAATGCCCGCTGCTCCCACTTCCGTTGCAGCCGAACCCCGGCCAACGGACCGGATCCGGCGAAATCTTCTTCCCGGACATTGACCACAATGGCGCTGTTGGCGTACGGAGAGTTGCGCAATTGGCCGCTCATACCGTTGGTAACGACTCCTCCCGCCTCGGATGCCCCACCTACCACCACCCCGCCGGGACACATGCAGAAAGAATAGGCGCTGCGTCCGCTGGAGCTGTTGTTCCAGGCGACAGCGTAGTCCGCCGCCGGAAGATTAGGCAGCTTCCCGCTGCCGTATTGGATACGGTTTATCAGTTCTTGGGGATGTTCCACTCTAAGCCCCATGGCGAAAGGTTTCCGTTGCAGCGGGACATTCAGCCGTTCCAGCATCTCGAACGTATCCCGTGCACTGTGACCGCTGGCCAAAATCAGGTGATCGCACGGGATTTCCTCCGCGTCATTCAGGATGGCTGCTGCGACCCGCCCATCCTTGATAACCATGTCGGTCATTAGACAGCCAAAACGGAAAGCAAAACCCTTTGCAATGAGCTCCCTCCGGATTGCTCCGATTACCGTTCTCAGTCTATCCGTGCCGATGTGCGGCTTGGCAAGATAGCGTACCTCCGGCTGGGCGCCAAAGGAGACCAACTGTTCCAATACCCACGGCACCAGCGGATCTTTGGAGCGGCAGGTCAACTTGCCGTCTGAAAACGTTCCAGCTCCCCCCTCGCCGAACTGGACATTGGACTCGGAATCAAGAATGCCCTCTTTCCAGAAGTTCTGCACGGACAACGCCCGTTGTTCCACCGGTTCACCTCGCTCGATGATCGTTGCCTTAAGACCGTACTTTGCCAGGCGCAGGGCGGCAAACAGTCCCGCCGGCCCGCAACCGACGATGACGACACGCTGGTGCGACAGGATCTGAGCCGGGACCGGAATCGCCGTTTCATCCTGCCATTCCAGTCCCGGATGGGTGCACAAGCGCAGCGGTGCCGGATCATCGACTAAAAAAGAAAGGGTGTAAACCAGCTTAATGTGCGGTTTTTTACGGGCATCTATCCCTTTACGGATGATGCGGACATCGAGCAGGGATACCTGCGGAACGGAAAGCTTCGCCGCCAGCATTGCCGGCAGTGTTTCTTCAGGATCATCCGGAGCAAGGGAAAGGTTACGATAGATAAAGGGCATGCGTTCAGTTCGGCAGGTACTTTGCGCGCTCCAGTAGCTGTTCCACAATTATGACGATATCCATTGGGCTTGTAGATTTTGGGATGTGAACCCTTGCGCCCATTTCAGGGGGGTCGTGTTCATGTGGAGGTTCCATGAACATGGACGTCAACAGCACTATCACGGGGGGGTTATTGCCGGCAAGCCGGCCGATTTCCATACAGGTGCTGACTCCACCCATACGCGGCATTACCAGATCAGAAATAACGACATCAGGAAGAGTTTCAAGATAGACCTTTACCCCTTCAATACCGTCATTGGCGTTGAACACAGTAAAATCGTTGTCTCTGAAGTTATCTGTCAGCACTTTCAGAAAAAACGGATCATCATCAATAATCAGAACTTTTCGAGTTGATTCGGTCATTACACTACACACAGGGGAGTTTTCGAAATCTGAGGCATACTACACCACATCATGCGAAAAAAGAAAGGAAGAAAGTTTCAGTTGCAGACCGGAAACTCCAGGCGGAATGTAGTGCCTTCGGGTGATGAGCATTCGACTTCCATGCTCCCTTCGTACATGCGGGCAATACGCTGGGCAACCGGCAAACCCATTCCGGTGCCGCGGCTTTTTGTGCTGAAGAACGGTTCAAATATGCTTGGGAGGATATCCTCCGCAATCCCGCTACCGCTGTCACCGACCCTGACAATTACACGCTCGTCCTTTTCGTATATTTCAATAGTAAGGCGGCCGCCGCGGCTCATTGCGTCCATGGCATTCAGAAAAAGATTTGTAAATATCTGCTCCAGTTCGGTCGGGTCTGCAGTAATGGGTGACGGAATGCAGTGGTACAGCCGGACGACCTGTATCTTTCTGGTCTCGATCTGTAGCGAAAAGGCCTCAAGAGCGCTATCGATAACCTGATTTATCTGCACATCGGAAGAGATGACACGGTTTCGCCGTGAGGAGTCCAGCAATTTACGGATAATGGAATCTATCCGGTCAACCTCTTTCAGGATTTTCAACTGGTGCTCAAGTTGATCCGGCTCAACCGTTGTCTGGCGCATTAGTTGAACGAACAGGGAGATGGAGTTGAGCGGATTGCGGATTTCATGAGCCATCCCCGCTGATAGATAACCCATCGCGGCTAGTTTTTCAGACTGGACGATCTCTTCCTGAGCGACGTGAAGAGCTTCGGATTTTTCGCGGACCCGTTTCTGGAGATCCAGATTCCACTGCTCAATTTCAGAGAGCAGTTGTACCTGCTGCTTTTGCAGCTCCCGGTTGTGAAGTTCGATTTCCCGTATTCGCAGTACGTTTTCCAACCGTTCGACAAGATTGCGATTATTAAACGGCTTGAGAATATACTCGGAAGCGCCGTTTTTCATCAATTCAACGGCGACCTCTTCGGTCCCCTTGCCGGTGAACATCACGACGTACGTATCAGGAAAGCGGCTTTTGATCAGCTGAAGTGCAGACAGTCCATCCATTTCCGGCATCATATAATCGAGCAGAACTAATTCGGGAGCATGCAAGGATATAAGTTCAAAACCTTCGTGGGCACGGTCTGCAACATACGGCTGAAAACCGTTCTTTGAAAGTATCAGTGAGGTCAACTCAAGGATGTTCCTGTCGTCATCAATGATGACTACAGAGGTTTTAGTGTCGCGTGGTCCCGGCTCCTTCAGCATGGCGTGTCAGACCTCTAAACTCTTGCCGCATTCATGGCTAAACGGCCGGGAGCCTTACTGTCAGGACGGGACAACTGGCGGAGCGTACAACCCGTTCTGCCGTGCTGCCGAAAAGAATGCGATCAAAGCCGGTCCTGCCATGAGTACCAAGTACAATCAAAGACGCATCAATTCTGGCGGCAGCACCCGTGATTTCGTCGTAAGGGATGCCGGTCACGATTGTTGTTTTGTAATTCGAGAACGTCCCTAACTTTGAGCTGCAGAATGTTTCCATCATCTTGACAGCACTTTCTTCTATCTCTTTCTCAAGCTGCTCAAAAGAGATGTGCGGCACATAGAAACCGCGTAAATCAACCGGCTCATTAATGACGTGTATTATGGTTAGTTCGGCATCGAACCGGGTTGCCAGTGTCAGGGCATAATCAAAGGCACACTCGGAATTTTCTGAAAAATCAATCGCGGTCAGAATCTTTGTAAAAGGTTTCATGGTTGCCCTCCATTAGCGCTGCCGTCTGTTCAGACGGTCTTGAAAATTTTGTTGATGATTTTTCTCAGATCGTCATATTTAACCGGTTTGTTGATGTATTCAAAAGCACCCAGTGTCATGGCTTCGAGATACGACTCAACTTCGCCGTAAGCGGTGATCATGATAACATTGCTGGAAGGATGACTGCGGTTCAACTCGCGCAAAAACATCAGCCCGTTCATCTCCGGCATATTAAGATCAGTAATGATCAGCTCCACATCTTTACTTCGCAAATAATTGAGAGCCTCCACCCCGTTTCCGGCAGACGAGACATCATAACCTTCATGGGCAAGAATCTTGGAGAGCGCCACCCGGGCGTTTTCCTCATCATCCACCACCAGTATTCTTTTATGTCCCTGTGCCACAGCTACTCTCCTGCACGGTTGGAAATACAGGAAGTCTAGCATGGAGCAACGGATAGTCAAGACCTTGAATTTCTTTTTTGTTTTGTGTCCGACAGATCACGTCGGGAGCAGGAACATATTCCGAATTACTGTTTGACGCCATCGGCATCAAGTTCGACATAAGCCGGTTTACCGGGAGGCCCGAGCGCTTTGTAAGGTTTGCCGTTCAGTTCTATATCAACTCCACCTGCATTGCTTAATTCCAGAGTTACGTTTTTTTCTGCCTTCCACACGATGACATCTCCGACCGCCAGCTCATACTGTTGTGGTCCGGAGCCGTCAACAGTAGAGGTTAGCGTGCCGGTCTGGGTAACCTTTATTTTCAGAATGAATCCTTTGGCCGGCTCAGCCGGACGTTTTGATGCCACCGCCTTTTCAGATTCGGGGAGCTCGGCAGAAACTTTATTTACCTCGGGGGGCGGATTGCCCTGTACAGCCTTTCCGGCCCGAGCGGAGCTTTGTACAGTCTGGACTGGAGTATTTTGCGGGGGAGGGGTAACTATGGCAACGGGTTGCGGCTGACGAACGAGGGGCGCAGGGGGGTGTTTGAAGAAGGTCGCGGTAATCAGGATTGCCCCCAGTAATAACGCCGGAAATAACATTTTTTTGAGAGACATGAGACGGCGCACCCGGGGTGGGGTGGCAGAAATGCCGGCAGAAGCCGGTTTGTCGCCCTGATCTACGAACAGCTTGCCATACATCCGCGCTACATCATCGGAATTAAGACCAAGGTATGCGGAATAGATGCGAAGAAAACCCTTGAGGTAGGCCTGATTGGCAAATTCACGAATCCGGTCCTCTTCCAATGCTTTCAGGTGAGAAACGCCAATTTTGGTAGTTTCCGATGCTTCTTCAAGTGTAATGCCGTGAAATTCCCGGCAACGGCGCAGGATAGTCCCCGGGGAACCACCGGCTATCTCCGGAGAAGATGAAACCGGATCTGACACTTTGGCCTCACTCACTTGAGAAGCTCCAGATACCCAAGAGCTGCACGACCCAGTTCGCTGTCCGGAATAAGCCGGACCGCCTCTTTGAATGAAATGCGGGCTGCGCCAATCCTGTTCAGCTTGAGCTGTGCCTGACCCAGATAATAGTGGGCCGCACCATAGTCAGGATAAATAGCAAGCGCCTTGGTATACTCAACAATCGATTGTTCGCTCTTATCCATGGCAAACCAGACCCGCCCCAAAGACATCCGCACTACAGGATTACGCGGATTCATGGCGGCTACGGCCTGCAGCTCTCCCAGCGCATTCGCGTAATCTCCTTTTCCCAGATAGGCCAGTCCCAGATTTATGGATGCGTTTTCGTTATTGTCGTAAAAAAGATCATCCTTGACAATTTTGAACTGCTGAATGGCGCTGTCCCAGCGTTTCAAATCAAGGTAGGCGACGCCCAAATCGTTGCGGGCCGCGGAGAAGCTCGGTTTCAGCAGGATCGCCTTCAGCAGCTTTGCTTCGGCAAGATCGGGACGTTTCTTTCCGATAAAGGCCATGCCGAGATTATAGAGTACGTCCGGATTCTCGGGATCAAGTTTTTCGGCCTCGGTCAGGTCATACAGAGCCGAGGAGTAATTACGCTCTCCAAGATAGGAAAGCCCCATTTGATAATGATAGGTAGCCGGATTCGGCTTGAGATTACTCTGGCCCCGGCCGGATACGCATCCGGAAACGGTCAGAAGCAGAAGCATTGCGGCTATTGAATTGAAAATGCTTTTCATTATATTCATGCCCCTGAACAGACGCCCTTTTAAACGATGTAACTCCTCATCAGAGAGAAACATCCCTGAAACTTGTCAGCGCCTTGAAGCTGGCGAAACGGGCTTGTATCTCTTTATACTCAAGTTTCTTCATACGGTTAAGGCTGAAATCTTCAACGTTGAAAGAAGCCATGACGCTGCCGAAAACAATCGCCTGACGAAGACCCTCCTCCGACAGATCTCCCGTGTTTGCCAGATAGCCCATGAATCCGCCGGCAAACGTGTCTCCCGCACCGGTTGGATCGAACACTTCCTCCAGCGGATAAGCCGGCGCAGCAAAAACAGACTCGGCGGTAAACATGAGAACGCCGTACTCTCCCCGCTTTACGACCAGTCTCTTGCAACCGAGAGCAATGATCTGTCTGGCGGCTTTGACCAGGTTCGCTTCTCCGGTAAACTGCCGCGCTTCACCTTCGTTGATGACGACGATGTCGACCTTCTGAAGCACCTTCTTCAGAGCTTCCGGCTTGGAGGAGATCCAGAAGTTCATCGTGTCGCACGCCACAAGTTTAGGTTTCCGAACCTGCTCCAGCACCTTCATCTGCAGGTCCGGGTCGATATTGGCAAGAAAGAGATATTCCGCGTCGCGGTAGGATTCCGGCAACTCCGGTTGAAAGTCCATCAATACGTTAAGCTGGGTGTCAAGCGTCTGGGCTTCATTCAGGTCATACCCGTAGCGGCCGCTCCAGTGGAAAGTCTTGCCGGGGATGCGCTGCAAACCCTTGGTATCGATGTTACGGCTCTGCAGAAAACTGACATGCTCTTCGGGGAAATCCTCTCCGACAACCGCAACCAGTGATACGTCGGCGAAGAAACTGGCCGAAGTGGAAAAATAGGTGGCTGATCCTCCCAGAACGTTTTCCCCCCTCCCGAAGGGGGTTTCAACGGTGTCAAACGCCACGGTGCCGACAACAACAATGCTCATTTGTTTCTCCCTATGGAAAATAATGGTGCAAAGTACCACGCAGCTCAAACTGAGTCAAAAGGATTGTAAAAACCATCACAGCACTTCTTCTTTTAAATAACGACAACGCCGCCAACCGCGGACCGAATTAATCAGCCACAACTCTTCGGCGCGTTCAAGGTCGTCAGGATACAACAGCTGCTCCGATATTTCGCCGCGTTCAAGAAGCTCTTCCCGCAGTACCCCCGGCAACAGCCCGCAGGCCAGCGGCGGCGTCACAAATTGACCATCCAGTTTTATCACCAGCGTATGATAGCACGCTTCGGTCAACTGGCCATGTTCGTTGAGCAGCAGCACTTCGTCACAGTCGGGGCGACTGGACCTGGCTGCATCGAGCAACTCACGACGAGTCGTTTTGTGGTAGCGCATGCCGTCGTTTGAATCAATCTTGATTGCACCGACGGCAATACGTAATACACCACCGTCCTCCACCAGCGGTTCTGAAGTGACCTCAATGCCGCCATCCGCCGACAGGAGGAGACGTACCTTGCAAAGCTCCTGAGTTTGGGCTGCACGATCAGAAAGTGCATGCGTTATCATTTCCCGATCGCAGATAAATCCGAAATATCCTGCAGAAGCGGTCAAGCGGGCTATGTGCCTGTCAAGGAGAGCGTAGACGCCATTCTCAAGCCGTAGCGACTCAATCAGTCGAAAATCATGGTTCTGTCGATTGATAAACTCCCCTTTGCCTAAACATTCCGCATATTCCGACGAAGCGTCCGAATCCCAGGTTACTGCACTGCCGACCCCCATCGCCAGGCTGTTTGTCTGCGCATCAAAGAGGAGGGTACGGATGGCGACAGAAAAGAGCGCCTCTCCGCCGGGGGCAACACAGCCGATCGCCCCGCAGTAGATTCCGCGCGGCGCCGTTTCGAGCTCGGAGATTATTTCCATGCTGCGGCGCTTGGGAGCTCCGGTTACCGACCCGCAAGGGAACAGGGCGTGAAAGACTTCCGCCAGAGAGGTGTCGGGACGGAGCGTTGCAGAAACGGTGGAGGTCATCTGGTGGACGGTCGGATAGGTTTCCACCTCGAACAGGGCATCTACCATCACGGAGCCGGCTTCGGCGACCTTGCCGAGATCGTTACGCAGCAGGTCCACTATCATCAGGTTCTCGGCCTTCTCCTTGGGGCTGTCCCGCAATTGGGCAACTGTTGCCAGATCTTCTTCTGCCCAGCGCCCGCGACGTGCGGTTCCCTTCATCGGACGGGTGGTAATGACCCCATCTTTCAGTGAAAAGAACAGCTCCGGAGAAGCCGAGAGAATAGCGAACCGGCCAATATCAAGGTACGCGCAGAATGGCGCCTGTTGTGCGGTGCCGACCTGCGGGTACAACTCACCCAGATTCCCGCCGAATGTTCCACGCAACGGGAAGGTGTGATTGACCTGATAACAATCACCATCGGCAATGTAGCTGCGGATGCGTTCAAAATTTCTGCTATACACTTCCAGGTTGTTCTGTGGTTGGAGCAGAACTTCGACAGAAGAAAGGGTGAGCCCCGCACCGCTGGCGACTTCATGCCGTTCATGAAAGAGGGCAAACCAGGCAAGCGGCAGTCCCTCAACCGGCGGAGAGTACGGGAGATCCGGATTAAATGCGGAGGCCGCCTCATAGGCGACAAAGCCGGCAGCGTACAGACCATCCGCAGCCGCCTGCTCAACCTTGTTTAGAACTTCGATCACCTCGCTTGCCTGAGTAGCTACCAGGGTCTTGTCATAACCACTGAAACGCCATGAAGAGGCAAAGCAGCCGCCGCCAAAAGAATCAAAGAGGATTTTGGGAGAATCCGAAACCATGCCGCTAAACCTCACTTCAGAAACCATTTGCTATTAGTGCCAGTCTGCCAAAGAAAAAAGGCCACATTTCCGGAGAAAAGTGACCTTTTGATATTTGGCGTCCCCTACCGGATTTGAACCGGTGTCGCCGCCGTGAAAGGGCGGTGTCCTGGGCCAGGCTAGACGAAGGGGACGTATGAAACTGCCGCGCTGTTCCATTTAAGGAATCAGGCCCATGAAGCGCGGGAGGATGAGTTTTATACCCAATTATTTTATCTAAGTCAATCGTTTTTTTACGGGACGGAAATATTTATCGCCTGACAACCCCCATTACAAGGGATACCAGCGCCTCACAACAAAAATATCCGAGCGTTTTTTGCCGCCTGGCCAGACATTTGCCGGACTACGGGTACGGGAGACTTCGGCTACCCGCTTCGGCAACGATGTCATCACCACCCCGCCATTGCCCTCCTTGCCGCATTGCAGGCGGCTTTCTATGGCGGTCTGCGAGTCAAGGACAATAATGACATGGCCATTCCAGACGATCAAATCAAGCGGATGGAGCATCGACGCAATCTCTGCCGATGTTTTACCGGCAATTGCCACCGCCTGACCAAACGTAAGCAACCGGGTCGTGTTACGGGGAGTCCATCCGCCGGTGGCATGGAACAGCAGGCCTGAGCAGTCCAGTCCGGCCAGCCTGAGGCGCTCCCCTTCTCTACCCATGACATCTCTATCAAACCATGCCGCGAGTTCGGGTACACCGCCTGGAATATTGCCACCCCAGACATAAGGCATCCCGACAGACGACCTGAGCGCCGATACTATATCCTCACGCGGCGGCAGCGCCGGTCCGCGCGGTGCCGGAGCTATATTCTGCAGCCTCACAAAACGGCCATCAACATACAGCCGAACGTTCGGTGGCGCAGCATACTCTTCCGTTTCAACCTGATAGATGTCGGCCGTTCCGGAGCGCTGTTTTTTCAGGATTGTAAGGGGTGTTCCGGGGAGGGCAATATATTCAAGCTCGCGAACCTGCCCGCAGCGGTCAACCTTCAAACTCTGTCCGCTTGCCCCTCCGAAGACCGCTTTGAAATCAGGAGTATTCAAGACAGGAGTCGCTGTAAGCACCACACCGTATTCGGCAGCCTCAGCCGGTATCAGGCAGGCATACCCAAGCAAAAAGATGAGCATAACTATCCGAATCATCATGAGTGAGGATGGGAGCGGGTCTGACGCACCAGTTCCTTTTGAGCCTGCGTCAGACGGGGCGATGCGAGCAGGTCGCGCAGCGTAGCTGCGGGAAGTCCCGGCAGAAAGATGTTGAACCAGATCAGCGGCGTGCGCGGATTTTTGAGAATTGCCAGGCGAATATTGGGGCGACTTTTCCAGTGGCTGCTTCGCGCAACCAGGGAAACAGATTCTGCTGTTGCGTGTGAAGAAGTCAGAAACTGATGCAAAGAGCCCTCTTTAAGATGCGGATTATTAAGACAGACCTCCAGAATATTTGTCGCCCCTTCGCGTAGCAGCGCGTCCAGAATTGCCGAGGTTCCTCGCCGGGCCAGCGCCAACTTGTTCCCGAGCGGCTGGGTCGGTATCTGCTGGACAATTTTACGTTCGGCGGCCAAGCGGATATCTGCGGACACTCCGGGTATGTGGCAAAGTTTCAGAAGATCAAAAATGTACAGAAGCGGAAGCAGGGCTTGCGCAATATGAGGCGGAGTGTCCGGATGGGCAACCAGGGAACATTTGACGGAATACGTTTCAATGAGACGCTTGCCGGCATAAATTGCAGTGATTACAGATCCAAGCTCCCGCCGTTTAAGGAGCGTCAGCAGATGCTGAGGATCAAGGGAGGGGTTGCGCAGTGCTGCCAGCAGCACCTCCTCCCGCTGATCCTGAATGACGCCAAACAGGCGATCCTTGTCTGCCGTGAGAGCTTCGAGCAGAGCACCACCTGCATTGTCCGGGATTACGGTTGTTGTCGTCTCGATCGGCGATTCCTGGGACATAACCTGCCTTCTTCAGCAAGAGTACTGGGGCTTACTGTATCACCGGGCCGCATATCTCGGCAATATTATTCCCACCGGACGGGAACCGTCGAATTACCGGGATGTTTGTTGTGTTTCCGGCAGTTGCGTCGCAGACCGCTTCGTGTTACTAAGATATGCGGGGGATATCCATGGAGAAAGCAGCATGACCAACATTTCGTCAGAAAATGCCGTTGCTGATTCATTGGAAATAGATGATGACGCGCTGGCCGAGATCAATCTGATCCTGGAAATGCGGTGCAACTTCAGCATGTCGGTTTACAAGGATAAGTGCATGAAGCGGCGCGTGGCCATACGAATGCGCTCATGCCGATGCCAGGACGCGGCCGAATACTGCAACCTGCTGCGACAAAGCAAGCAGGAACTTGAACAGCTGAAAAAGACTCTTACCATTCATGTCAGTCAATTTTTCCGCAATCCCTCCATGTTCGAAAAGCTGCAAACCGCCGTACTTCCCGATCTCTTTCAAAAGGCAAATGCTGGAAACGAACGGCTCAGGTTCTGGAGTCTCGGCTGTGCCGGCGGCGAAGAGGCCTATAGCCTGGGCATAATCCTGCGGGAATTTTTCAGCAGGGAAATCCTGCATACGCCGGTAGAGATTCGTGCCTCCGATATCGATGGCGACATACTGCAGGCAGCCGCCAGAGCGGAATATAACGAGGATCGCCTGAAGTATCTTCCTGACTCCTTCAAAGAACGTTATTTCGTCCATAACGGGCCTCGCATGCAGCTGTCAGCGGAAATTCGAAAAATGGCCACGTTTCACCAGCAGAACATCATGGATGTTGAAACTTATGAGCCATGCCAGCTGATTATGTGCCGAAATACACTCATCTATTTTACCCGAACGGATCAGGAAAAGATTTTACGCGGCATTGCTCATATCTTGCCGGCAGGAGGTGTACTGGTGCTCGGAAAATCAGAAACGCTCGTAGGCGACGTACGCCGGAATTTTACCGCCATCTGCCCGGTAGAGCGAATCTATCGTCGGTTATGACAAATTGCTGTTAAATTATCCTTTTTTCTATCTGTGGAGGGTCGAACATGCGTGTTCCCATAGGATATAAATTCATTATCGGTTTTGTGGTCGTTGTCGCGGCAGTGGCTTTCAGCCCGCAACTGGTCGGACTGCTCGGCTATTCGCCGGAAATCAGCAGCATTCTTGGCTATGTGGTTGCCATGACGATCGGCCTGATTCTGGGATGGCTGTTTTCAAAAGGGTTTACCGCAAATATCGGAAGACTGGCAGATTCAGCGGAATCCATCAGCCATGGCGATCTGACCGGGGATGTGACTATTCGCCAGTCTTGGATACCTGATGAAAGTCACGAACTGGCAGGCCTGATCAATCTAATGTTGCAGAACCTGAGGGAACTGGTTCGACACATAAAAAGAACCTCCGGGCAGCTGACTGAATCAGCCCAGGAAATAAATTCAACCGCGCTGGAAATAAACGCTTCGACCGAAGAGGTAGCGCAGGCGATTGAGCAGATTTCACGCGGAGCGGGAACCCAGGCCGCGCTTGTTGAAAAGGGATCCAAGACTATCCGGGAAATGGCGGTTTCAATTGAATTGGTGGCAGCACGCGCACGCGAGACCGCGACGACCGCCCGTGAAACCAGCCTGACGGCACAGCATGGCGGAAGATTGGCAAATAATTCATTGGATAAAATGAAAGAGTTTTTTGAAAAGCAGGAACAGATCGGCCGTCAGTTTGATACGTTTAACAGCAAACTCCAAAAAATCGGCAAGGTTGCCGATTGCATCGGCGATATAGCCCGGCAGACCAATCTGCTTGCGCTCAACGCCTCAATAGAGGCGGCCAGAGCCGGCGAATACGGCAGGGGCTTCGCGGTTGTCGCCGAAGAAGTTCGTAAACTGGCGGATGGCTCGTCTCAATCAGCCGCCGACATCAGCGGCATGATTGAAAGCCTGCGTGAAGAGAGCCACAATGTACATGAAGCCATCGTTGAAAGCTCCCACAGCATAAAAGAAGGGAAGAGCAACATAGATGTTACCGCAAGCGCCTTTCAGGAAATACTCAAGACCGTTCTTGATACCGAACGGAAAGCTTCGAGTATTGCCGACCTTTCGATGATGCAGAAAGAGGGGTCGGCCAGAATGGTTACCGCAATCGATGAAATTGCACGTGTGGCTGAAAATAATGCTACTTCGACTGAACAGGTTTCTGCCGCGACGGAGCAACAGCTGGCCGCTATGCAGGACATGGCCCTTGCGACCAAAGAGCTCGCACAGCTAGCGAAAGAACTGATGACTGTTGTGGAACGTTTTCAGATCGATCAATGATAAAGTGCCTTCCATGACCAGTCGCAACAGAAAATTTCTGATTTTTTCGCTGCAGGGCTTACTCTATGCGCTTGATCTGGCACAGGTTGCCGAAGTCGGTGATCCGCCGCAGATGTGGCCGATACCGCTGGCGCCACCATGCTATAGCGGCGTTATCAGTTTTCATGGAGACATTGTCGCAGTAATGGATCTGGCAATCTTTCTTGGTCTGGCCGGACCAGGCAAAACCGAAAGAATTATTGTGCTTCATCAGGAGATCGCCTCTCTTGCTATTCTTGTTGATACGGTGGTTAAAATTGTTCTCGAAGATGAGGTTTCCTTCAGCCCCCCCCCCAATGTCGCCTTTGCGGCCGCCTCATTGGGTCTGATTGACGGTGAAGCGATCCTGCTTGACCTTGATTCGCTTGTCCATGGAGCAGAAGCTAACATACTGAAAAGTCGGCAAACATAATAAAACCACATGAAACGGAAAAAAATCTTGACTCCTCCGATTATTCGCGTATATTCCAAGACCGATTTAGAAACCATGCGCATTGCGTTCAAATGGTAAATACACAAGAAAGAGGTAAAACACATGAAAAAGCTGATCTCTCTGACCCTGGTACTGGCACTGGCAACTGTTTTTGCAGCTGGCTGCAAGAAAAAAGAAGAAGCTCCTGCTCCTGCTCCTGCTGTTGAAGCACCTAAGGCTGAGCAGAAACCGATGTCCTCAGCTACTGCTGCTCCTGCTGCAGCTCCTGCTGCCGCACCTGCAGCTCCTGCTGAAGCTCCCAAGAAGTAACCCACCTCCCCTCAGGGGGAGAGTGCAAAGTAAAAAAAGCCTGCGGGGTTTCTGCCTCGCAGGCTTTTTTATGCGCAAGCGGAGAAACCATGCATGAAATGTCCATAACTCATGGGATCATTGATCTTTGTATAGAACATGCCGGCGGCCGGCGGATTCGCTCGCTCGAGGTTGAAATCGGGGCGCTAGGCAGCGTGGTAGCGGAAGCGATTGAATTCTGTTTTGAGGCATGCAGCCTGGAAACTTTGATGGAGGGCGCCAAATTGACCATCATCCGGATTCCCGGCATGGGGCGATGCCAGGAATGCGGGAAGGAAACACCACTGGAAGAGCTGTACGCGCCATGCCGTCACTGTGGCAGCAACCGGGTAACGATCGTAGCGGGCGAGGAGCTGCGAGTGCGGGAAATTGAAGTTGATGATTAAAAGAGGGCACTGCAAAGCAGTGCCCTCTTATCAGACAGTATGAAGCGGTCTTTGCCCTCTAATCCTCTATTATCGGATTGAATTGTTCCCAATGTTCCGGAGATCGCCATAAACCGGAGAGAATCAGTTGACGTATGTGCAGAAATTCCTTGGGGAGTCGATCATACATCTTGACGAACAGCTCCTCATGGGAAACTATCTCATCCTTCCAAACATCGCGGTTGACTGAAGTTAGTTCATAGAATTGCTCGCGGCTGACGCTTTCAAGCCCGCTCCAATCAAGATCCTCGTACCGCGGCATCCATCCCAGCGGGCTTTCCACCGCGGCTGCGTTCCCGTTGCATCGCTCCACGATCCACTTCAGAATACGCATGTTTTCACCATAGCCGGGCCAGAGGAACTTGCCGTTGGCGTCCTTGCGGAACCAGTTGACACTGAAGATCCGCGGCGGTGTGGGTGTAGTGCGGCCAACCTGCAGCCAATGGGCAAAATAATCGGCAATGTGATAGCCACAAAAGGGGAGCATGGCGAACGGGTCGCGACGAACGGTTCCGACTGCACCGGTAGCCGCTGCTGTTGTTTCGGATCCCATGGTAGCGGCCAGATAGACACCGAAACTCCAGTTGAATGACTGGTAGACCAGAGGAATTACACTGTTGCGGCGGCCGCCAAAGACAAAGGCTGCCATTGGAACACCTTTCGGGTTTTCCCATTCAGGGTCTATTGAAGGGCATTGACCGGCAGGCGAAGTAAAACGGGAGTTCGGATGCGCTGCATTTCTGCCGCAATCCGGAGTCCAGCTATTCCCCTGCCAGTCAGTCAGAGCGGGCGGTTTTTCATCGGTCATCCCTTCCCACCAGACGTCACCATCCGGAGTCAGGGCTACGTTGGTGAATATCGAATTGCCCGCACATGACGCCATGGCATTCGGGTTCGTCTTCACGGAGGTTCCGGGAGCGACGCCGAAGAAACCGTATTCCGGATTTATCGCGTACAGCCGTCCGTCCGGGCCGGGCTTGATCCAGGCGATATCGTCACCGACGGTCGAAACTTTCCAGCCGGTCTTGTTAAAGGTCTCAGGCGGCACCAGCATCGCCAGGTTGGTCTTGCCGCAGGCGCTCGGGAAGGCGGCACCGATATAGGTTTTTTCCCCTTGTGGTGATTCGATGCCCAGAATCAGCATATGTTCAGCCAGCCACCCCTCGTCCTTGGCGATCTTGGAAGCGATCCGCAGAGCAAGGCACTTTTTGCCGAGCAGGGCGTTACCGCCGTAACCGCTGCCGTATGACCAGATCGAACGCTCTTCGGGGAAGTGAACGATGTATTTTTCCTTGTTGCAGGGCCAGGGCACATCTTTCTGACCAGGCTCAAGCGGAGCGCCGACCGAATGCAGGCAGGGTACGAATTCACCATTGCCGAGAACGTTGACAACAGCTTTGCCCATACGGGTCATGATGCGCATGTTGACTACGACGTAGGGGGAGTCTGAAATTTCGACACCGATTTTAGCGATTGGTGAGCCGAGTGGCCCCATGCTGAAAGGGATGACGTACATGGTGCGGCCACGCATGCAACCCTTGAAAAGCTTGTTCAATGTATCCTTCATCTCTTTGGGGTGCATCCAGTTGTTGGTCGGGCCCGCATCCTGTTTGGAGATACTGCAGATGTAGGTACGGTCTTCCACCCGCGCCACATCGCCCGGATCGGACCAGGCCAGATAGCTGTTCGGCCGCTTTTCCTGGTTCAATTTTTTGAAAGTGCCGCCCTCTACCAGCTGATTGCACAGGGTGTCATACTCTTCCTGTGAACCGTCGCACCAATGAATCTTTTCAGGTCCACAAAGGGCCGCAACTTCTGCTACCCACTTGACCAGCTGCTCGTTTTTTACTTCGTAACTCATGCCGCCTCCCCAGTTGAGGTATTAAAATTTAGTTTCAATTAAATAGCATACCGATGGCCAAAAAAAAAGCACTTATATGTACTGTATACAAAATACTTTTAGCTCGGTTGATGAAGGATATTGGGTCACAAGAGGTATTTGCAAGAGGAAAAGTGGACTAACCGGAGTTTTAGGGACAATGAAACCGGCTGCCGCACTAAGCGTCAGCCGGTTTCACCGGTTTAAGGCAGGATATCGATGTCGGATCTCAGCGCAGCAGCGCCTCGGCCATCACCTCGGCCACGTCCCGCACCCTGACATTATCAGCTTTGACGTCTTTGAGTCCGTCCTCGAACATGGTCATACAATAAGGGCAGGCGACACAGATAGTATCGGGACTCTGCTCCAGCGCCTCGTTGACGCGAGTCCGGTTGATCCGCTCCCCGGCATGTTCCTCCATCCACATCCTGCCGCCGCCGGCGCCGCAGCAGAAGGCGTTGTCCCGCTTGCGCTCCATTTCGGCGGGAGCCTGACCGGTGGCCGCCTGGATGACGGCGCGCGGTGCATCGTAAACGTCGTTATGCCGTCCCAGATAGCAGGAGTCATGGAAAACTGTTGTGCCCATTTCCCCTGTTGTCTTATCCAGGACAAGTTTTCCGTCCTGAACCAGTTGTTGCAGCAGCTGGCTGTGGTGGATGACCTCCAGCTCAAGGCCGTACTGCCTGTAATCATTTTTAAGGGTCGAGAAGCAGTGCGGGCACTGAGTGATGACCTTTGTGACGCCGTGCTCGATGAAGGTCGCGACATTTTCCCTGGCCATCTTGTCGAAGACGTACTCATTCCCCAGCCTGCGCACGCTGTCGCCGCAGCATTTTTCGTCCCTGCCGAGGGTTCCCCATGAGACTCCGGCCTTGTCCAGCAGTTGGACCAAAGCCACGCTGACGTGCTTGTTGCGTGAATCAAACGAACCGGCGCAGCCGACATAAAACAGGTATTCCGTCGTGTCCCTGTCAAACGGCTTTACTTCCAGCTGGCTGCACCACTTGGTCCGTTCCGAAGGCGCAATTCCCCAGGGATTGCTGCGCCCCTCCATATTTTCAAACAGATTCAGCAGCTCCTCCGGAAATACCGCTTCGTTCTCGACGAGGTGGCGCCGAAGCTGGATGATTTTTGGCATCTGCTCGATAAAGACCGGGCAGACTTCCATACAGGCACCGCAGGTGGTACAGGACCAGATGGACTCCACGGATATGCTTCCTTCCCCTCCCTCGCCGATCAGAGGAGTCCGGGGAGCATCCCCTTTTTTGAGCGCAGCCCCGTTTTCCAGCAGGTTGACTTTGATATCATGGATCACGGCACGAGGGTTGAGCGGCTTGCCGGTGATGCCGGCCGGACAGACGTTCTGGCAGCGACCGCATTCAGTACAGGAAAATGAGTCCAGCAGATCTTTCCAGCTGTAGCGATCGACCTGGCCAACACCGAACGAGTTCCCGATGCTGAAATCTTCTCTCGGCTGTGTGTTGGGCTTTTCCTGGCGGCGGAAAAAACAGTTGGGGATAGCGGTCAGGATGTGCATATGTTTGCTGTTCGGCAGATAGCAGATAAAGGCCATTAGCGCTATGGCATGAGCCCACCATGCGGCGGCATGGATCGTTTCCAGCTGCAGCGGCGGCAGCAGGCCGGCCAGCCACGCCGTTACCGGCATGACCCTGCGCGCGGCAGCAAGAAATGACGCCGAATCGGCCTGCGATTTAACCATGAAAGCCGCCAGCTCCGAGGCGTTGAGGCCGAAGGAGGCGAGCATAAGGGTTGCAATCAACCCCAGGATAAAAAAAGCCTCCGGTGTGCGGGCTTCCGGATAGGGTGGTGAAAAGATGCGCCTCACCGCCGCCACTGTTACGGCGGCCAGCGCCAGTAACGACGCGATATCGATCATGAAGGCCAGCGGCAGATACAATTCGGAGGGAAGCTTGGCGAGCTTGACCGTTTGGGGAAAAAGACCGTTCAGGATAAACTCGGTGTTGGCCACCAGCAGTATCAGAAACGACCAGAAAATGATGAAATGGACGAAGCCGAACGGCTTGGCGATCACCCGTTTCTGGCCGAAAGCGTACAGAAGCATGTCGCCGAAGCGGGCACCGATGTTGTCGCAGCGTTCTTCCGGCCGGCCAAGTGAAATCAGGCTGAGCCGCTTCCAGCACCCCCAGACAAATATGGCAAGAGAGGCGATCAGCAGTGGGGCGAATATGGACGGACTTGGTGTCATGTTAAAACCTCATATCAAAAGCTTTTCACCACGAAGGAGACAGAAATAAACCTGAAAACCAAATTAACAGGGATGAACAGGATACACGGGATGAAGTCATAATCTGAAAAGTGGATCTGCAGGTATTTATCCTGTTCATCCTGTGTATCCCTGTTAAATCGCTTTTGATCTTCTCTGCGTCCCTCCGTCTCCTCCGTGGTAATGCTTTTTGAGTTATTGTAGCTGTTTTTGTTTCAGTTCCCGGATCTTCGCCGTAATCGCCGGAATTACCTGAAACAGGTCGCCGACAATGCCGTAGGTAGCCACCTCGAAAATGGGGGCGTTCTTGTCACGGTTAATGGCAATGACTATGTCCGAGTCCTGCATGCCGACCAGATGCTGGATGGCGCCGGAAATCCCGCAGGCGATGTAGATCTTTGGACGTACCGTTTTGCCGGTCTGGCCTACCTGGCGGTCGCCGGGCATCCAGCCGGCGTCGACGGCGCTACGGGAAGCTCCCACAACCCCACCCAGTTCGTCGGCCAATTCCTGCAGCATGGCAAAGTTTTCCGGACCCATCATGCCGCGTCCACCGGAGATTATGAACTCTGCTCCGGTAATATCCACGGCATTTTTGCTGTGGCTGTCGCGAATGATTTCGATGACCTTGGTGAGGATACTCTCCTCGGGGACAGTGAACTCTTCACGGATGATAATGCCGCCTAAGTTGTCTTTGCGCTCCGGCATCGCCATGACGTTGGGGCGGACCGTGGACATCTGCGGGCGGAACTTGTCGCACATGATGGTGGCCATGATGTTGCCGCCAAAGGCCGGGCGGGTCTGCATCAGGTTGCGTTTGTCGTCGATACTGAGGCCGGTGCAGTCGGCGGTCAGGCCGGTGCCGACCCGGGTGGCAATCGCTCCGGCCAGGTCGCGCCCCATACCGGTGGCCCCCATCAGGATGACCTCAGGCTTGTATTTATCGATCAGGAAGCAGCAGGCTTCGACATAGGCTTCGGTGCGGTAGTGGAAGTAGACGGGGGCATCCACCAGGTAGGTCTTGGCGGCACCGTGGGCAAAAGCCTCTTTGCAGAGGTGTTCGACATTTTCACCGATCACCAGGGCACAAAGTTCGACGCCAAGCTTCGCGGCCAGTTCGGCGCCGACGCCGAGCAACTCCCATGAAACCTTGGCCGGTTCCCCTTCGGTCTGTTCGACAAATACCCACACGCCGCGATATTCCGCCAGTTTCCCGGCTAAAACGGCGGCCTCCGGATCGATCTCCTCGGGGGCGGGAGAGGCGCTGGCGGCCAGCTGTTCGAGGATCTTCTGTTCCTCGGGGGTGAAGAACATCTCCAGGGCAGAGGCGGGGCAGATCTTGACGCATTTCTGGCAGCCGATACATTTGGAAGCATCGATAATCGGTTCGCCGCTTTCTGTCATTTCAACACAGTTAACGGGGCAGACGCTCTGGCAGCGGGCGCCGCAGGCGATACAGGCGCCGGCGATAAGTTGGGCGACGCCGCGCGGTTTCTTCGGTTTTTGTTGTGGATCGCTCATAATGGTAACATATCCTTCGCCATCAGTTTATCTATCAGCAGCGCAGCCGTTCCAGCCGGGTCGGCGTAACCGTCGCCCAGGATTTCTCCCTTGTCGCGTTCCGGAGAAAATATCTTGGATACCCAGGTAGGAGAACCTTTCAGGCCGATTTTATGCTCATCCAACTGCAGGGTCTTGTTGTTCCACACTTCGACAACGGCTTCGGCAGCGGTCAGCCGCATCCGCACCTTTGGATAGCGCGGCCGGTTCAGCTCGCGGACCACCGTCAGCATGGCCGGCAGAGGTGCTTCGACAATCTCGTGACGCCCCTCCAGTTTTCGACTGACACGGATATTATTGGTCGAGAAATCCATACTGATAATTTTGTCGACCAGCGTGAGCTGTTGATAATTGAGACGACTGGCGATGCCGGGACCGACCTGGGCGGTGTCGCCATCAATTGTCTGCTTGCCGCAGATCACCAGGCCAACCTCGTCCACTTCGGCATTCAGCTTGGCAATCGCAGCGGCCAGAACGTTGCTGGTGGCTAGCGTGTCGGCACCGCCGAATACCCGATCAGAGAGGAGAATGGCATGATCAACCCCAAGTGCGAGAGCCTTGCGCAATGTCCCCTCGGCGTTGGGAGGCCCCATCGAAATGGCGGCGACCTTGCAGCCGAATAGATCTTTCAGACGCAGCGCCTCCTCCAGAGCATGGGTATCATAGGGGTTGACAATGAAGGGGATGCCGTCACGGACCAGGGTGTTTGTGACCGGGTCAATCTGAACCTGGGTAGTGTCCGGAACCTGTTTGATGCAGACAACTATCAGCATGAATCCTCTCCTGCGAGATTTTTTAACAGCATACTCTTTACAACCCTGCCTGTAAATGCAACCACATTTTACCACATTGAGTTTTTATCAAGACGCTACCTTACGTCAAGGTCAACCGAATGCTCGGCCTGACGTCTCTTACAACACATCCGCAACAACATGCAAGCTATTATAATTTCACCAAATATATTTACTCGTACGAAAATTTTACCCGCAATTGAATACGGCACTCCAGCCCCTTCAACTCGGGCGACAGGGCATAAAAAAGGCCCATCCGATCACCTCGGGTGGGCCTCATTGCCACAACTAACAGATATAAACCGCACAGTTTGTCTCACGGCTTCAGAAACACTACGGCAGCTCGCTGCTCCCCATCAGGTAACGGTCGCACTCACGGGCGGCTCCGCGGCCCTCGTTAAAAGCCCACACAATGAGGCTCTGGCCGCGACGACAGTCTCCGGCGGCGAAGACACCCGGGATACTGGTACTGTATTTTTCGAATTCAGCCTTGATATTACTGCGCTGATCCTGTTCCAGGCCTAATGAGTCAATCAAGGGCTGCTCCGGTCCGAGAAAGCCCATCGCCAGCAGCACCAGACCGGCGGGCCGCACCTGCTCGGTACCCGGTACCGGTTTCGGCACGAACTGACCTTTCTCGTTTTTTTCCCAGGAAACTTCAACCGTATGGACTGCCTTGACTGCGCCATCCTCGTCGCCCTCGAACCGCGTCGCGGTTGTCAGATAGACACGCGGGTCGGCGCCGAATTTTGCCGCGGCCTCTTCCTGTCCGTAGTCGATCTTGTGGGTCTTGGGCCACTCAGGCCAGGGGTTGTCGGCAGCACGCCGGTCAGGAGAGCGGGGCATGATTTCCAGCTGGACGACACTGCTGCAGCCATGGCGGAGCGACGTGCCGACACAGTCAGTCCCGGTATCGCCGCCGCCGATGATGATAACGTCCTTCCCCTTGGCGGAGATATAATCTTCACTCCCGTTCAGCAGGGCCTTCGTGTTGGCGCTCAGAAACTCCATCGCGAAATGAATCCCCTTCAGGTTGCGGCCATCGATCGGCAGATCGCGCGGCTGGGTAGCGCCGGTCGTCACGACTACGGCATCGAATTCGCTGCGCAGCTTCGCCGTCGGCAGATCGCTCCCCCCCACCTCGGTATTGCAGACAAAGGCGATCCCTTCGGCCTCCATCAGCTTGATGCGGCGGAGCAGCACCTGGCGCTTGTCGAGCTTCATATTGGGGATTCCGTACATCAGGAGTCCGCCCGGCAGATCGGCACGTTCGAAGACCGTAACGCTGTGACCGGCCTTGTTGAGCTGGGCGGCGGCGGAAAGCCCGGCGGGGCCGGAGCCGACTACGGCGACTTTTTTACCGGTGCGTGCCGCTGGCGGGGCCGGAACGATCCACCCCTCCTCAAAGCCGCGCTCAACGATGCTGACCTCGATGTTCTTGATCGTAACGGCCGGATCGATGCTGGCCAGCGTACAGGAGCCCTCGCAGGGGGCCGGGCAGACGCGCCCGGTGAGCTCCGGAAAGTTGTTGGTCTTGTGCAGCCTGTCCAGCGCCTGGCGCCAGAGGTTGCGATAGACCAGGTCGTTCCACTCGGGGATCAGGTTGTTGATCGGGCAGCCGCTGGCCATGCCGCTGATCAGCACGCCGCTGTGACAAAACGGCACGCCGCAATCCATGCAGCGGGCCCCCTGGGTGCGCAGGTCAGTATCCGGCATGTGCAGATGGAATTCGTTCCAGTCGTTGATCCGCTCCAGAGGTGCCCGGTCAGACGGCACTTCACGGTTATATTCCATGAATCCAGTTGGTTTTCCCATGATCGTTTCCCTATGTATGTAAATTACTATTCTAAACCCAACCACCCCCAACCCCTCCTTTGTAAGGAGGGGAGCTTAAAGTCCCCCTCCTGTTTTAGGAGGGGCTAGGGGTGGTAAGGTATTAATGGCCGACCATATGCGAATTTTCCTCAAATGCCGCCGCCAGCGCATCATCGCCGCTGAGACCGGCGGCCTGCGCCCGTTCAAGAGCCTGCAGCACCCGTTTGTAGTCCATCGGCATGACCTTTACGAAACGCGACCGGTACTGTTCCCAGTTGGCCAGGACGGCCGCGCCAAGGGAGCTGCCGGTATATTCGGCGTGCTTCTCTATCATGCCCCTGACGACCGCACGATCGGCTTCATCGAGCTGTTCCAGACCGGCCATCTCCGTGTTGCAGCGTGAGGCGAAATCGCCCTGTTCGTCAAGGACATAGGCGATGCCGCCGCTCATGCCGGCCGCGAAGTTACGCCCGGTCCGGCCGAGGATGACGACCACCCCGCCGGTCATGTATTCACAGCCGTGATCGCCGACCCCTTCGACAACCGCGTTGACACCCGAGTTGCGCACACAGAACCGCTCTCCTGCCATGCCGCGAATATAGGCGGTACCGCTGGTCGCCCCGTAAAATGCGACATTGCCGGCGATGATGTTCTCTTCGGCCTTGAAGATTGACCCTGCCGGTGGATAGACAATAATAGTGCCGCCGCTCAGCCCTTTGCCGAGGTAATCGTTGGCGTCACCGGACAGCTTCAGGGTTATGCCGCACGGTATGAACGCCCCGAAGCTCTGCCCGGCGGAGCCGTTGAAGGTGAGGTTTACCGTATCGTCCGGGAGACCCGCTGAACCGTGATGGCGGGTAATCTCGTTGCCGAGGATGGTTCCGACGACGCGATCGACATTGGTGATCGCCAGTTCGGCGCAGACCTTTTCACCCCGCTTGATCGCCGGCTCGCAGAGGTCCAGCAGCCTGGTCATATCGATCGATTTCGCCAGGCCGTGATCCTGCGCCTCGGTGCAGTAGCGTCCCACATTGAGCCCGACTTTCGGCTGATGCAGGATGTTGGTGAAATCGAGCCCCTGTGCCTTCCAGTGGTCTATCGCCTTGTTGGCCTCGAGCACATCGCAGCGGCCGACCATTTCGTTCAGGGTACGGAAGCCGAGCTGTGCCATGATCTCGCGCAGTTCCTGGGCGACGAAGCGCATGAAATTGACGACATACTCCGGCTTGCCGCTGAAGTTCCTGCGCAGTTTCGGGTCCTGGGTCGCCACGCCGGTCGGACAGGTGTTCCAGGCCGAGCTCCCAGGGGAGACCGGCATGCTTGATACTGGAGATCGGCGATGCCCCGGTGCCGCCGTCATAGCCGCTGATCAGCACGACATCGGCATGGGCCTTGGCGACCCCGGCGGCAATCGTGCCGACTCCGACTTCGGACACCAGCTTCACGCTGATGCGGGCGCGGCGGTTGGCGTTTTTCAGATCGTGGATCAGTTCGGCCAGATCCTCGATGGAATAGATATCATGGTGCGGCGGCGGCGAGACCAGACCGACCCCCGGCGTGGTATGACGGGTCCGGGCAATCCAGGGATAGACCTTGGTGCCCGGCAGCTCTCCACCTTCGCCAGGCTTGGCCCCCTGGGCCATCTTGATCTGCAGTTCGCCGGCATTGGTCAGGTAATCGCTGGTGACGCCGAAACGTCCCGAAGCGACCTGCTTGATGTTACTGTTCTTCGAGTCTCCCAGTTCGTTGGTCCAGGTGAAACGCTCCGGGTCTTCTCCCCCCTCGCCGGTATTGGATCTCCCGCCGATGCGGTTCATCGCGATCGCCAGCGCTTCATGGGCCTCCTTGCTGATGGAGCCGTAGGACATCGCGCCGGTCTTGAAGCGTTTCATGATGACTTCAACCGGCTCGACTTCATCGAGCGGCACCGACGGCATATTCTCCTTGAATTCGAGCAGGCCGCGCAGCGTATAGTGGCGGGTGTTCTGGTCATCGATCAACGATGAGAAGAGTTTGAACTCCCGGTAATCGTCACTGCGGGTCGCCTTCTGGAGCGAAGTGATCGTCAGCGGATTATACTGATGCTCCTCACCGTCCTTGCGCCACTGGTAGACGCCGCCCGGAGCAAGCATCAGCTCGGGGGCAACCCGTTCCGGATAGGCACGGGCGTGACGTTCCATCAGCTCCCGGGCGATTCCGTCGATATCGGTTCCCCCGATGCGCGACGGCGTCCAGGTGAAATAGCGATCCACCACGGAGCTATGCAGGCCGACCGCCTCGAAAATTTGGGCGCCGCGGTAGCTCTGAACGGTGGAGATCCCCATCTTGGCCATGGTCTTGACGATCCCCTTGATGGAGGCCTTGATGAAATTCTTGGCCGCCGTCTTGCCGTCGAGACCGGGCAGCATCCCCTGCAGAATCATGTCGTCCAGCGATTCAAACGCCAGATAGGGATTGATGGCATTGACGCCATAGCCGAGCAGCACGGCAAAGTGGTGCACCTCGCGCGGCTCGCCCGACTCCAGTACCAATGAAACAAGCGTACGGGTGCCGCTGCTTACAAGGTGGTGGTGCAGGCCGGAAACAGCCAGCAGCGCCGGAATGGCGGCGTTATCCCTATCCACGCCGCGGTCGGAGAGGATCAGGATATTGCTGCCGGCCTCAACCGCCACATCGGCAGCGGCAAAAAGCGCTTCGAGCCCCTTTTCCATGGCAACCGCGCCGCGGGCCGCCGGAAAGAGCAGCGACAGTGTCGATGATTTGAAGCCGTCACGATTGATCTGGCGCAGCTTTTCCAGTTCCTGGTTGCCGAGCAGCGGATGCTGAAGCTTGATCCTGCGGGCATTTACAGCCGTCGGCTCCAGCAGGTTACCCTCCGAGCCGATCAGCGTGATTGTTGAGGTGACTATTTCCTCACGGATCGGATCGATCGGAGGGTTGGTAACCTGGGCGAACAGCTGCTTGAAATAATTATACAGCAGCTGGTTCTGGCTGGAGAGCACCGCCAGCGGTGTGTCGGTGCCCATCGAGCCGAGCGGCTGGATGCCGTCAACAGCCATCGGCCCCAGGACGACCCGCTGGTCCTCATAGGTGTAGCCGAATGCCTGCTGGCGCTGGATCAGCGCGGCGTGATCCGGGAGAGGCGCAGCGGGTACGGACGGCAGATCCTCGAGGGTAACATGGTGTTCCTGCAGCCATCGTCCGTAGGGATTGGCGGCCGCCAGTTCCTGTTTGATCTCCTCGTCAGGGACGATGCGCCCCTGCTCGGTATCGACCAGAAACATCTGCCCCGGCTGGAGCCGCCCCTTGCTGAGTATCCGACCCGGTTCGATCTTCAGGACACCGGCCTCGGAGGCCATGATGACGAGATCGTCACTGGTAATATAATAGCGGGAAGGGCGCAGGCCATTACGGTCAAGAACCGCCCCGATAGAGCGGCCGTCGGTAAAGGCGATTGCGGCCGGACCGTCCCACGGCGCCATCAGGCAGGAATGATATTCGTAAAAGGCCCTCTTCTCCTCGCTCATACCGGCATGGTTTTCCCACGGTTCAGGCACCATCATCATTACGGCATGCGGCAGGGAGCGACCGCCCATGACGAGCAGCTCCAGACAGTTGTCGAACATGGCCGAATCCGAGCCGTTGTCGTTGATGATCGGGAGAACCTTCTTCATGTCCTCGCCGAACAGGGCGCTTTCAAAAAGGCACTGACGTGCGTTCATCCAGTTGACATTGCCGCGCAGGGTGTTGATCTCGCCGTTATGGGCCAGGTAATGATAGGGGTGGGCGCGGTCCCAGCTCGGAAAGGTGTTGGTGGAGAAGCGGGAATGCACCAGGGCGATGGCACTCTCCATCGCGGTGTCGCGCAGTTCGGGATAGTATTTGTCTACCTGCACCGGCATGAGCATGCCTTTGTAGATGATGGTCCGGGTGGAGAGGCTGCAGACGTACCAGAGATCATCCACCTCGGCGCGCCGGATCTCGTTGGTCGCCCGCTGGTTGATGATGTAGAGCCTCCGGTTGAAGGCCTGCTCATCGGCGCAGTCAAGCGGACGCTTGAGGAACAGCTGCCGCACCATCGGCTCCCCTTCCCAGGCGGTGTGACCAAGGGATGAGTTGTCGGTCGGCACGTTGCGCCAGCCGAGGAGTTCCACCCCTTCGTCGACCAGAATCTTTTCCAGGATATGGCGGGCGGCGTTGCGCTCGGTCGCTTTCGGCGAAGTAAAGACCATGCCGACACCGTAGTGGAACGGCTCGGGAAGCTCGATGCCGAGCGGCGCGCAGACCGACCTGAGGAAGCCGTCAGGCACCTGCATCAGAATGCCGGCGCCATCGCCGGTGTTCGGCTCACTGCCGGTAGCACCGCGATGATCGAGATTGACAAGGATCTCGAGCGCCTGGCTGACGATCTCGTGGGACTTCTTTCCCTTCATATTGGCAATAAAGCCGACGCCGCAGGCGTCGTGCTCGAACTGAGGATCGTAAAGTCCCTGTTTTGCCGGTGGTCGATTGTTTTTCATGGAAGTAACCTTCGTGAACTTAGACGTATTCATTTTATGAGTTGCGCGCATCTGATGCGGGATGATTTTGTTAGCATGTTGTGTGCCATACTGAAATTTTCTTCTCGGCTCCAGCCGTCTCGGCTTGTTTGTCAGATAGTTATGCCGAACGTTGGCCTCCACAGCCGGATACGGCTTACCCGGTCGACCGAAATATGAGTGTATTTTTTACACTTGTGAGTACATTGTGCGGAATGGCGCCCTGGAGGCGGGCGGAGGCGTAGCAGCGAACCGGATCAGAAGGCTTGCGCCGCCAGGGCGAAAAGGAATCGTTCAATCTATTACTTCAACTTCTGCCGATACATCGCCTCAGCTCCCCGGCCAGTTCCTCCAGGGTATAGGGCTTCATCACGAAACCCGAAAAGCCGTGCTCACCATACGCGCCGATGACGCTGTCGCCGGAGTAGCCGCTGGAGACGATCAGCGGCACCTGCTGGTCCCTGTCATGGATCAACGCCGCCGCCTCCCTCCCACCCATTCCCCCAGGAACGGTCAGATCGAGGATGATGGCCGCAAACGGGCTCCCCTTTTCGAGGGCCTCGCCATGCAGGGCAACCGCCGCGCTCCCGTCGGCGCAGGATTCGGGAACATATCCCAGCTCTTCCAGCATGGAGACGAGCAGATCCCGGATCAGCTCTTCATCGTCCATGACCAGGATCCTGCCTGTCCCATGCAACAAAGCAAGTTGCTGTTCCTTCGCCCGATCTTCAGTAGTTTCCTTCTTTGTGGCCGGAAGCAGCAGGGTGAAAACACTCCCGTTATCGAACCGGGATGTTGCCGAAACCATCCCGCCATGCCGCTTGACGATAGAGTAGACCGAAGCCAGCCCAAGACCGCTTCCCTGGAGTTTTGTAGTGAAGTAAGGATCGAATATCCTGGCCAGGTGTTCGGGAGCTATGCCGTCGCCATGGTCAGTGAAGCTGACCCTGACATAGCGGCCAGGCGCTACGGACAGGGGAGCACCCTCATGCACCTCCAGGTTTTCCGCCTTGACCGTCACGCTCCCCCCCTGCGGCGTCGCCTGCTTGGCGTTGATCAGGAGGTTGTTGAACACCTGACTCATCTGGCCGGCATCGGCGTCGAGCCGCCAGATGTCGGGTGGGCAATCCACAATGCCTTTGACATTGGCACCCATCAGGGCAAATGAGATGGATTCGTCGATAAGCCTGCCTGTGTCCACCGCCTTGCGGACCGGTTCTCCCCCCCGGGCAAAGGTCAGAAGCTGCTGGGTCAGTTCACCGGCCCGTTTGGCCGCCTTTTCACTCTCAGCCAGAAGCTTGGCCGCCTTGTGACCGTCATCCACGAGCATCCGGGCAAAGGAGATGTTCCCAAGGATACCGGTCAGGATGTTGTTGAAGTCGTGGGCGATGCCGCCGGCCAGCACCCCCAGGGATTCCAGCTTCTGGCCGCGGATCAGTTCCTCCTCAAGCCGCTTGCGCTCGGAGATGTCGCGAGCCAGCACCTGCATGGCCGGTTCACCCTGATAGGTGAGGGAGGTGGCCACGACCTCGACCGCAACGCTGGTTCCGTCCATCCGCACGAAGAGTTCCTCAAGCGGAGGCACCGGCTGACCGGATGTATGCGCTTCCCCGACACGGTCGGTAACCGCTTTGCGGTACTCCGGGTGCACCCGTTCAAGGATCGGCTTTCCGATCAATTCGTCGGGCGCCGTAGCCCCGAGCAGATGGCAGCCGGCGGGGTTGACGAACACGAACCGGCCGTTCTGATGCACATAGATTGCATAGGGAGAGACATCTACGAGGTCGCGGTAGCGCACCTCGCTCTCCCGCAGGGCCTGCTCGGCGCGGCGCATCTCCGTGATGTCCCGGGCGATCCCCAGTACGCCGATCAGATTGCCCTGGTCGTCCCGCATGGGGGTCTTGATCGTTTCCAGGAGCTCGCTGTGGCCGTCGTCGGCGTAGGTGATCAGTTCTTCATTAATGCTCGGCCCCCCCGCCGCGACCGCCCTGCGGTCATTGGCACGGAAAAAATCTGCCAGTTCCTTATCGACGAAGTCATAGTCTGTCTTGCCCAGGATATCGGCTTCCCTGGCGCCGTAAAGACGTTCGAAGCGCGCGTTGCAGGCCAGATATACCCCATCCGGATCCTTGAGCCAGACCAGGTCGGGGATGGTCTGCAGCAGCGTACGCAGCCTCAAGCGCTCATTTTCAAGGGCATTCGTGGCCTGCTTGATACTGGTGATGTTCCGCGCGATGCTCGAAAACTCCACGGAGGTGCCATCATCCGCGTGAAGCACACTGATAGTCCAGAGCATGTCGGTAGACCCGCCAGATACGTGTGACTGCCGATTTTCGAAAGTTACTCTGTCTTTGCCGCTTCTCAGCCACTTTTGAAACTCTTCGGTGGTGTTCCGGCGGTCATCCGGATGGATAAATTCGAATGCCGAACGCCCTCTGCATTCATCAGGCGACAAACCCCAGTATTTGACCGATGCCGAATTTACGAACAGAATCCGGCCGGATGCATCGACCCTGGTAATCAGATCATCGGCCTGTTCCACCACCGACCGGTACCGTTCCTCTCCCGCCGCCAGTTCCGCTGTCCGTCTGGCCACCGCCCGGCGGAGTACGAGGTTCCAGGAAACTAGAACGACGACCAGGAGCCCCAACCCGCCTGCGAAATAGGCAAAATATTTCAGCGAGGCCGCTGCATCCAGAGTGCTGCCGTACCACTTCTTCTCGATAGCCCGGTTCTCCGCGGGAGAGATCGCGGCAAAGCCTTTTTGAACCAGGTGGAGCAGTTCGGTGTTGCCCTTTTGGACCGCACGATGAAATTCACCGGATGCCAGCGGCTCGGAAGCTCTGAATTGAGAGGATATACCGAATTTGTTCAGAAAGTAGAGGGCCGGCGGCTTGTCTACAACGAAAACATTGACCTTGTGTTCGGAGGCCGCCCGGATGATCGCTTCATAGCTGGGAAAAGTGAGCAGTTGGGTGATGCCGTGGCTCTCCAGCAGATCGACTGCGGCGTCACCGGCCTTTACGGCCACCGGAAACCCCTTGAGCGAAGCGATATCGGTTATACCGGAGATTTCGTGCTGGAAGAAGACCGGGACCTCGATCTTCTGGTAGGGTGGGGCAAAGTCGAAGAACTTAAGGCGTTCGTCAGTCTTGAAGGCCGTATCGATGACATCGAACTCCCCCCCCTTCATACGGCGCAGCGCCTCACCCCAGTCCATCGCATGCAGTTCGACCCTGACGCCGGTTTTCTGCTCCCAGAGCCGCCACTGGTCAACCAGTATCCCCTGCAGCTTGCCGCCGTTGTCGAGGAAGGTGTAGGGAGGGTAGTTGTTGTCCATCACAACCCTGACGGGACGGGTCAGGAGTTGCTCTCCATGGCCGGGCACGACGCAGGCCAGCAGCATGAGGAGCAGGAAGGGTATGAATTTGAGGCGGGACAGAGCGGAGACGGTCATGTTTTTCCCTGAAGTGATCATTAGATGATGGCCATGGGGCACAAACGACAATCCATTCTTCTTATTTTAATGAATTCTAGTTTTTTGCCGCAAAAAGGTCAATCGAACAGTTCCTGGAAACAGGTCCCCTCTACCCGAAACGGTAAATCTGGGCGCCATTCTCATAGAGTTCGATAGGACCGTCCTGGGAAACCTTGATGACCTTGCCGAAATGCGACGCTGCGCAGGCAGCCGTGGTCCTGCCGCCGCCGGTCACCATCTCCCTGGCGTGGGAGGTATCGATGATAAACCCGGTATCAACAAGTCTCCCTTTCGCGTTGAACACGGTAATGCCGTCCGATGACAGAATTCTGAGCAATGTCCCTGACTTCTTCAGTTCGCTGACACCCCGCTTTTTCACCCGCTCTATCAGCATCCGCCCGATCGGATCGGCACCGCCGACCGCCCCTTTTTTCAGTTCGGCCAGCTTTTGTTCGCTGCCGCCATACACCATGACCACCGTGCCGTAACGCATCTTCGAGAGGGCATAGAGCGTCCAGATGAGATCTTCCGCCGCTTCCGCGTCGATACTGTCTGCCAGGAACGCCCGGAAGATATCCGGATCGAAGATGCTCCACATCCCTTTTCGCCTTACCATGATCCGGGCCGGACTGGTCAGCACCTCGATATCAGAGGCCTCGTTCACCGTGACGGCGAACGCACCCGCCCCGCTCCTCCTGATGATGGAAAAGAGCTCCCGCTGCGTCTGCCGCTCCACCTCGTTCAGCAGAGCGGTATCCGCTATCTTAACAATACCGTTGACCTGCATCTGGATGCCGGCCAGAAAGAACAGGTTGGTACCGTCGATGAAGCGGTAGGTCAGGGGATTGTCGAAAAAACCGGGGGCGATACTTTGCGAACTTTTCAGGGGAGCCAACGTGTGCTTGCGTTGCTTCATCACGGCACGAAGTTCCGCCGATGTCGTACGATGGATGATCACGCCGGTGGTGGCCGGTTTGCCTTCGTACTTCTGGTAGGAGAGACTCTTTAACAGCTGAATGAGCTGCTGGATCGGCCAGAACCCCTTGCGATGATCGCCGCGCAGGGAGCGGGCCACCGTGATGTCCATGATGGAGGCGACCAGGGCCGTCCTGAACTGCGCCGCATACCCTTCCTGCCTGAAGCCGCTGTAGAGCATGGAAAAGGCGGTCAGCAGCTCGCCGCAGAACGTCTCTTCAAGCCGGGTGAACGGGATGTTTTTGCGGGTCGCGCTGAAAATGAACTCCCGCCCGTCCGTCAGAACCGGAAGGGAGATGGTGTGCCCCTCGTGCCGGGGGCGTTCGGAAGCGGGGGAAAGGACGACCTCCGCACCGCCGAGAAAGGAGCTGATGTTGCCGCTCATCGCCTCAAAAATTGTCATCGGCATCGGTCGGTTCCTCCCCGTGATACTGGCCGCCAGGACTATACACTTCCACTGGTTATGAATGCAACCGTACATCTGTTGTCATGGTGCATCTGATCGTCCGGGAGGGATAGGTGAATACCGGGCGCTCCAGATCGGCAACCTAAGGAATCGGCAACGAGTGCATGTCCATCTTCGTCATGTTTGCCGGCACCCTGGAATCCTGTGCCATCACTGGGAGGTTGGTCAGAAACGGCGGATCGGAATGCCAGAGGGCATGCCGCGGCTCCTTGCTGCAGCCGCTTCCCCAGGGGTCTGCCAGCACGAGGCTGCCGACCATGGTACGCCAGACGCCGAAATGCAGGTGGGGCCGTGCGGCGTTCCCCGAGCTGCCGACAAGGGCTATGGGATCGCCCTGTCTGACGGTGTCACCGAGCCGGACCGTGATGGAGTTTTTCCGGAGATGGGCATAGAGCGTAAAGGCAATCCCCTTGATGTCGTCATGACGTATCAGGACGAAATTGCCGGCATTGAAGCCCCACAGGCAGTCACATGCCGTGCCTTCGCAGGAAAGGGTCGTGTCAGGCCCCCAGGAACCGGCCGCTGCCGTACAGAGCGGCGTATCATCCCGTCCTGCACCCACATGACCTGGCCGTTTGCGGCGGCCATTACCGATACATTGCTGTCAACCGATGCAACGAAGATGTCGGTGCCGGTATGCCCTCTATATTCAGGTTTCCGGCAACCGGCGGTCTCTGAATCCACAGCGAGGTCGGGATAACCGATGCCGTTGTCACTGGATTCGAGGCAGCTCAGCCCGGGAATGCAGGCGATGGGCCAGGAGAGCGGCCCCTCTGCTGCCGCCCTGTGGCCGGTGCAGATTGTGATCGCAAAGAATAATAGTATCTGTAAAGCGTGCTTCATTCCGGGCCCTGTGCTCGATATGTACCGGTGCAGCGGTATGGATACGGTCCTGTCGGATTTTCCGATATCTCAAACCCGATTTTCTATCATATCCACGCTTAATCAGTCAACGGTTCTTCTGCAAAATAGAGGAGTTAGCTGGTTTTACTGTGAAAGGGTTGACTGTTCTGTATAACGCCTCAGCGGCCAGGTGTGAGCGGAGGAAGACACGTATTAAGTCTTAATTAGTCTTTCTCACACTTAAAATTGAACATCTCGGTTTTATAGGAGGTAGCTTTGCCCTGCATATCAGTTGCAGCTTCAACATTAGCATTAGATTTTTTAGCTACCCTATGACTGCCTGTTGAGCAACAGCCTGTTAATAATAACAATACAAATACGCCCATAAAATTATTCAATGTTCTTCTCCTTTAAGAAAATTAATTAGGGCCAAGTCTACAGAACACTGATATTGAGCATAACCTTTTCGACGTCTTCTTTAAAAATTTGGGAGAGTCTAAAGGGGTCGCGTCTACAAAATTCAGTTTCTGTGATCTGTAGCTGCCACTTTGGGTTGACCTTTTCTCGGACCTATTCCTGCAACGCCATGATGCTCCCCTGCGCCTGAACCGTCAAAAACTCCCACAACCCCAGTTCCTGAAGCGTATCAATAAACGGAATACCGTTGGCGTTCCACCCCCGCTCTGCGTAGTAAACCTCGACCAGCTTGCGCAGCTCCTGCCTGCGGTACGCCATCAACGTTTCGCGCCTGCGGGTCGTGTCAAGGGAGGCGACCTCTCCGGCACTGATGCCCAGGATGCGCGCCACCTCGCCGTCGTTGTAGTCGGCTTCATCCATGTAGAGGAGATCGGATGTAGGGCCGACGGCCCGGTCCGGAATCCGGTCGTAGTCCGGGGTATTGCGGCCGTAGCGCATCACGTTCATCACCCGCTGCAGGTTGATGTCGCGGTCGGTCCGGGCGAAGATTTCCTGCCAGGTCATCTCCGTGCCGAGCATGGCGTTGATAAAATCGGCGTAGATCTCCTGGGAAGCGGGATTGATGTGGATATCCCCTTCGGTTTTTTTGGCCGACTCCGGGTTGAAGACATCCACCCAGGGAAGCTTGCAGAGCCCCAGATTGTCGTTGCCGAGCCGCACCCTGGGATAGGAGATGAGCGCCCAGGCCTTCTCCTCGAAGGTCGGAAATGCCCCGAGCAGGTCGGCCTTGATCAGCCAGGCGGCGGCGTGATGGGCCCCGATGTCGCTGGCGGCGGCATAGGAACCCTGCATCGAGAGGGAGCGGTGGGTGCGGTAGAACGAGAAGGGGAGCCCCTTGGTCTGCATCGCAAAAAGGGCCAGCTCCGGGCGCGGGTCGATGCCGCTCCTCGTCTGGTACATGGAAGCCACCCATTCCGCCAGCGGCAGCATCCCCCGGCCTGCCACCCGTACCAGTTCCCCGTGGCCGCGCGCCAGCCGGTGAATAAACTCCAGCGCCGCCGCTTCATTCTCCCAGACCATTTCCATCCCGTCGCAGTCGGCGGCTGTCAGGAAGCCGCGCTGGAAGCACTCCATGATAAAGGCCATGATGGTGGCGGTGCTGATGGTGTCGATGCCGTAGTTGTCGCAGTGCCAGTTGGCTTCCAGGATGAATTCGGGGTTCCAGATCCCCAGATTGGAGCCGAAGCCGGCGGCGGTCTCGTATTCCGGGCCGTCAACCCAGACCCGCTCCCCCGTGTGGTCGCCGGAAACGAGCGTCACCCTGCCACCCTTGTTGCACTGCAGGTTGCAGCCGGGAAAACAGCCATCCATGCCGCGGTGCTCGAATAAGTGTTCCTCGTAAAACGAACCGCAGATCTGCGGGGCACGCGGGTCGGACCCGGCCTGGAAGTTGTTGACCGGAAGGGAACGGTATTCGTCCCTGTTCATGAAGGTGATCAGCCCGGCGCTCCCCTTGCGGGACATGCGCAAGGATGTGGGATCGACCTCCTTGACCACCTTGTGCAGTCTTTTCCCGGCATCTTTCGCCCTCTCCCAGTCGGCCGCGCCGTAGGGGTTGTCCCCCTGCGGATAGGGGGCTAGCACCACGATGGCCCGGACCCCCTTGTCACTCATAACCGAACCGATGCCGGTCCGCCCGGCCTGCTTGGTGCGGTAGAGCCCCTTTCCCGTCGGGGTCGGCTTGGTGACATCGAAGTAGTGGCTGTTGATGCAGCCGAACGTGGTATGGTCGGCACCGGTGCCGGTGGACATGAAGGCGATGGTGCGGCGGTCGAAACCGGCAGAGGTGAATTTCTCATCGACCATCCGCTCGATGCCGAAGGATTCATCCATATGCGGCATATCTTCGATGGCAACCTCGTGACTGAAGCCGTCGATGACGATCATCACGTCACGCCCCGCCTTGCCGGTCACCTGGAGGGCATCGAAACCGGCAAACTTGAGGAACGCGCCGAAATAGCCGCCGAAGTTGGAGACGCCCGGCACGCCCGTAAGCGGCGAGAGCGAGACCGCCATCGCCTTGGCCGTGCCGGGAAACTGCGGAATCCCGCCGAGCGGGCCGTTGGCCAGGATCAGCGGATTTTCCGGGTCGGTGGCTTTTGTTGTCGCGCTGGTGGCCTGGTGCAGCAGGTAGAGTCCCAGCCCCCTGCCACCCAGGAAATAATCCCGTACCTGCGGGTCGAGTTCGGCAGCTTCGATGGAGCTGTCGCCAAGGTCGATTTCAAGGATACGGTTCGTATAGCCATGCCGGAGTTCCGGAGCGTCATATTTCATGATATTGTACCTGTTCCTGGTGGTCTGCTGCCCCTTGGGGCAAGGGTTATTAACTATCATAGACGTGCCCTGACGTCTACTTTTTCACTGGCGGAGCGAAGCGAAGTCCGGTGTCGCCCTTTGTTCGCTATTTCCTGCTGGTCATTACTTTTGATGCCAGTATTTTTGCTAACTCTTCCGAGGAATATACCGATACTCTTGATTTCTTAAAATCCTTCTGATTGCGGGTAACGATGGCTTCAGCTCCGACATGACAAGCTGCTTCATGGATCACCGCATCTTCGAAATCGCTGAAATCGGCGACAAGTGCTGATTCGAGAACATGTCTGTTAACAGGCGCCACTTCAAAAAGACTCAGCAGTTTCTTTATTTCCTCCTGTGCTCTTGTTGCACCCAGCGCTTTTGCCGCAAGATAATATACGGTCGTTATCGTTGTCCCACACACGTATCCGATGATGGTTCCGTCTTCCACCTTTGAAAACAGTTCCGCTGCTGCATCCGCGAATGGCATCCGGTCCATCAGCACATCGAGGACTATGTTTGTATCCAGAAGTATTTTCAAAGGTGTTTTTTCTCCAGATATTTTTTGTAATCCTTTTCATCAAGCTTCGATTCCCGCAATAATCCCCGCAGTGATTGTGTTATTGGTGCCGATGGAGAGTTCACTTTGACCTTCTGGGAGGTCAGCAGTTTAAAGTATTCCGCAACAATCTGCGATACTGATTTCCCCGCTTGTGCTGCGTAAGATTTTGCCTGTTCGATTAATTGATCTTCAAGACGAAGAGTGAGTTTGGTTTGCATGGCAGCCTCCAAATACATTTGACGTATATTTTTGCAATAAATATACGTCAACAGTTTATTCGTGTCAATCCTGTGTGCAACTTTATTTAAAAATTTTATTGGGCGAACGGGAATGCAGTGCGGGATTTCGAATCAAAAACAAAACGGGCGACCATATGGCCGCCCGTTTGACAAGAATTACTGGTTGTAGCGAAACCTATCGCATCAGTTCAAAATCCCTATCTTCACAGGTCTCATCCTTGATATCGATAAACTTGTTGCAGATCTCGGTCACCATGTTGATCATACCCTGGTAGCCGATCAGCGGATAGCGGTGCTTGTTGACCCGGTCGAATACCGGGAAACCGAAGCGGAACAGTGGCACCTTGGCGTCGCGGGTGGCGAACTTGCCGTGGCTGTCGCCGATGACGGCATCAACCGGATCGGTCACCAGCAGTGAACGCAGATGCCAGAGATCCTTGTTCATGTAGATTTTGCCTTCCTTGCCGTACATCGAGGTGTCGAGCAGCGCCTGCAGTTCCTTCTCGACCTTCTTGCTGCCGCGGCTGCAGAGGATGTGATACGGAATCGCGCCCATTTCCAGCAGGAAGGAAACGTATCCCATCAGGTAATCCGGGTCGCCGTAGACGGCAAACTTTTTGCCGTGCATATACTGATGTGAATCGGTAATGGCATCGACGGCACGGCCGCGCTCATTTTTCAGTGAAGCAGGAACTTCCTTGCCGAACAGCTCGGCGACTTTCATGACGAAGGCATCGGTCTTTTCGATACCGATCGGCATCGGCATCGTGACATGCTTGCCGGAGTAGTTGTCCTTGATCCAGCCGAAGGTCTTCGGCGTGGCATACGGGCCGATGGCGATGGTGGCCTTGCCGTTGATCGAATCGGCGGCGTCTTCCAGCTTGGTGCCGCCGGCGTAGACATGATATGTGCCGTCTGCGGGTGAGTCAAAAGTGTCGGAGATATCGGCCAGAATAGTGTACGGGATGCCGAATTCCTTCAGGATGCGCTTGTATTCGCGGTAGTCGCCGGTATTGAAGTCACAGCCGGCGATCAGGTTCAGCTTGCCGGTGCAGCGCCCCTCGATCTGCTTTCCCTCGGTGAGGGTCTGCAGGATCGAAACCAGCATCGAGTCATAACCATGGATATGGGTGCCGTTGAAGCTGGGGGTGTTGGCGTAAGGGACCGGCAAATCCTTGGGCACGCAATTTTTAGATTTGGCGTTCTTGATGAAGGCGGTCAGGTCGTCGCCGATGACTTCCGGCATGCAGGAGGTGAAGACCGCGATCATCTTCGGCTTGTAGATGGCATTGGCGTTTTCCAGACCCTCATGGAGGTTGTTCTGGCCGCCGAAGACCGCGCCGTCTTCGGTCATCGAATCGGAGACCGCCGGAGCCGGCTCACGGAAATGACGGTTCAGGGTCGAGCGGTAGTAGGAGGCGCACCCCTGTGAACCATGAACGAACGGCAGGGTACCCTCGAAGCCGTGGGCAGCCAGCTGGGCGCCCAGCGGCTGACAGGCGTGGACCGGGTTGATCACCAGCGCCTGGCGGGCAAAGTTCTTCTCTTTCAACGATCTTTTTGACTTCAAGTCCTAGTAAGTTTGACATGATTTACTCCTTTAGCCGCCCGGAACTCATCTGTTCACGGCGCGGGAATTATGTAACCCCTCCCGGCCTCCCCTTATCAGGGGAGGAGAAGGGCGTAAACCTCCCCCCTGGCAAGGGGGGATTGAGGGGGGTTAGTACGGCGCCTTGACCAGCTTCCAGGTCGGGCTGTTGATCGCCATGTCCACGTCGCGGGCAAACACCTCGAATCCCTTGTAGCCGTGGTACGGACCGGAGTAGTCCCAGCTGTGCATCTGGCGGAACGGGATGCCCATCTTCTGGAACACGTACTTTTCCTTGATGCCGGAGCCGATCAGGTCGGGCTTCAGCGCATCGGCAAATTTCTCGAACTCGTACTCGGACGGATCATCGTAGACTACCGTGGCATCCGGCATTTCCGGGGCGGTGCGGTCGTAGTCGTCGTTGTGGGCAAATTCGTACCCGGAACCGACGCAGTCCATCCCCAGGTCTTCATAGGCGCCGATCGTGTGACGCGGACGGAGGCCACCCACCAGCAGCATGACCTTCTTGCCGTCCAGGCGCGGCTTGTATTCCTCGATGATCGCCTGCATGATCGGATCGTATTTGGCGATCACGGCTTCCACCTTGGCCTTGATGTTGTCATCGAACAGCTCGGCGAGTTTGCGCAGGCTCTCCTTGATCTTGGTCGGCCCGAAGAAGTTGAGTTCGATCCAGGGGATGCCGAACTTCTCTTCCATGACCTTGCACATGTAGTTCATGGAACGGTAGCAATGGATGACGTTGAGCTTTACCGTATGGGTAGCGGCGATCTTGTCCAGTTCGCCGTCGCCGGTCCAGACAGCCTTGACGTTGAGACCGCATTCTTCGAGCAGCGGCTTGGTCGACCAGGCGTCGCCGCCGATATTGTATTCACCGATCAGGGCGATGTCATAGGGGCTTTCCGGCTCGGCAAACTCGCGGGTCCCGATGATATAATCGCGAATCGTGTCGTTGGAGATATGATGACCCAGCGACTGGGAGACACCGCGGAAACCCTCGCAGTTGCAGGGAATGATCGGAATATCAAGCTCGGCGGCGGTCTTTTTGGCCACCGAGTTGATATCGTCGCCGATCAGGCCGACCGGACATTCGGAAAGGACCGAGATCCCCTTGGCCAGCGGGAACAGATCATGGGCCTCCTCCAGCAGGGTCTTGAGTTTCTTGTCGCCGCCGTAGACGATGTCCTTTTCCTGGAAATCGGAGGTGAACTGCATCGGGAAGCTGGTAACGCCGGTGATGCCGCTCATCATGTTGCGGCGGGTCCCCCAGGAGTACCAGCCGCAGCCGACCGGGCCGTGTGATACATGGACCATATCGCGGATCGGACCCCAGACGACCCCCTTCGCGCCGGCATAGGCGCAGCCGCGGGCGCTCATCACGCCGGGAACGGTTTTCTTGTTGGACTTTACCGAAGCGCAGCCGGAGGCGGCATCGTTCGGCGCCAGATGCGGAGCGCGCTTCTTCCTGGCTTTTTCCGGGTACACCGACAGGGCATCATCGATCATGGCCTGGGTGGATTCCTTGGTTATGCCTTCAATTTTTCTTATCTTGTCTGACATAATATGTCTCCTTAAGGGGTACTCTGGTTACCCTCACAATTATCCGTTCAGATTCTACCTAGCGTTCGTCACCTACGCCGCTGCCTGCTCGACAATACCGACGATGCTCTCGTCTTCTTCTTCCATGATGCCGAACTTCATCAGCAGCTCTTCCAGCTCTTCCATCTCCAGTGGGGTCGGAATAACCAGCATCTTGTTGTCGTTAATCTTCTGGGCCAGAGTCAGATATTCCTTCGCCTGCGGATGTTCCGGCGAGTATTCGATAACGGTCATTCTGCGCAACTCGGCTCTCTGCACCTGGTTGTCGCGGGGAACGAAATGGATCATCTGGGTGCCGAGACGACGTGCCAGTTCCGAAATCAGCTCAAACTCCATGTCGGTCTTTCTGGCGTTGCAGATCAGGCCCGCAAGACGGACTTTACCGGATGTTGCGTACTTGAGGATACCCTTGGAGATGTTGTTGGCGGCGTACATCGCCATCATCTCGCCGGAGGTTACAATGTATATTTCTTCAGCCTTCCCCTCGCGGATCGGCATCGCGAACCCGCCGCAAACAACGTCGCCGAGAACGTCGTAGAAGACAAAATCGAGATCAGGGGTATAGGCGCCGTTCTCTTCCAGGAAGTTGATGGCGGTGATGACACCACGGCCGGCGCAGCCGACACCCGGCTCGGGTCCGCCGGACTCGACGCATTTGATGTCGCCGTAGCCGACCTTCATGACGTCCTGCAGTTCCAGGTCCTCAACTGTTCCCAGTTCGCGCACCAGATCCATAACCGTATTCTGAGCTTTCGCGTGCAGAATCAGACGGGTTGAGTCGGCTTTGGGGTCACAACCTACGATCATGACTTTCTTGCCGAGAGAGGCCAGACCGGCCACCGTGTTCTGGGTTGTAGTTGATTTGCCGATGCCGCCCTTGCCGTAAATTGCGATCTGTCTCATTGTGTTGCTCCTTTCGCTCACCAATCCGTGAACATGTGGGGTTTTTGTAGGGGCTAAATAAAAAGGCGCCCCATTTTGATGGAGGCGCCTTTGCCTGAATAAACTTGATCTGTCATAAACTTTGCTGCGTGCTGCTTGATCACTTTAAAGCATAGGGCGTGCCAATATTGTATTATTCATTAATAACGGCCTGTTATGGAACTGTGCTCCCGAAAAGGGCGACTTGGGAAGGGTGAAGCGAGGGGGACGATGCGCCAGCATCACAGGCATCTGCCGAAAAATTAATCAGCCGGGTAACATGCGGAACGCCGAGGCCTTGACGGCGGCATATACGGTGCCTCCCGGTGCGATACCCAATTCGGTGACCGCATCCTGAACAACCTCCGAGATCAGCGTATTACCGCTACATTCCAGTTCCACGCCGATCTTTCTCCCCGAGCTGAACAGGGAGCGAACTGTGCATTGCAGGAGGTTGCGGGCGCTGATGGCTTCCGGGTGCTGTTTGAAGAGGATGATGTCCTTGGAGGAAAGCTCCGCGATGGAGTTGTCGCGGTCCGAACCGGCAGAAAGCAGAAGCCGTGCAGCACCCCAGGGATAAGCGTACAGGGTGCCGGCCTCACAGGAGCGTCCCAGTTCCAGGAGATTGATATAGCCAACCTGGCTGCTGCCCAGGCGCTGACGGGCCAGCTCTTCGGCGCTGGAACTTCCGATGATGCGCCCGCCGGCGACGTTCAACACCTGGTCGGCCATCAGACGCATCTCCAGCAGCGAATGGGAGATGAAGATAAACGGGATGGAGAAGGTTTCACAGACGCTCTTCAGATAGCCGATAATCTGAAAGCGCAGGGTGTCGTCCAGCGCCGACAGCGGTTCATCCATCAGCAGCAGCCGCGGATTGGAAAGCACGGCGCGCCCGATGGCTACCCGTTGTTTCTCACCGCCGGAGAGATGGTTTACCCCCCGCTTCAGCAGGTGACCGATCTGCAGCACCTCCACCAGTGTGTCGAAATCCACCCTGCGCAGGTCGGCGGGGCAGCGGTTGAGGCCGTAGAGAAGATTGCCCTGCGTGCTTAGATGCGGGAACAGGTGCGGGTGCTGAAAAATGATGCCGATGCGCCGCTTGTCCGGCGGCATGTCCAAACTGCCGTCAAAAAGGGTTTCACCGTTCAGCTGGATCAGGCCGTTGTCCGGCCTTTCCAGACCGGCAATCATGCTCACCAGAGTGGATTTGCCGCTGCCGGACGGCCCGAAGACGCCGGTCCTGAAATGGGATATGGCGACATCCATATCGAGGTCAAAACTACCGAATCGCTTTTGCAGGACTATGCGGAGTTCCATGTCAATCCACCCTGATCATGCGCCGGCTCAAGTATTCGTGAAACAGCAGCACCAGAACCGAAATGACCACGGAAACCAGACAGAGCAGCATCGCCATGGCATCGCCGTCGGGTGAACTGGCATAGTCGTAAATCGCCAGCGGAATGGTCTGCGTTACCCCCGGGATGTTGCCGGCCACGATGATGGTGGCTCCGAATTCGCCCAGGGCGCGGGCGAACATCAGCGCCGAACCGGCAAGCACGCCGCGGAGGGAGAGCGGTATGATGACCGAGAACATCGCATCCAGCCACCCGGCCCCCAGGGTGCGGGACGCCTTGATAATCATCGGATCGATGGTCTCCATCCCGATGCGGATCGAACGGACCAAGAGCGGAAATCCGACCACGGCCGTGGCGATCACCGCCGCCTTCCAGGTGAAGATCAGCCTGATCCCGAGCGGCTCCAGCAGATGGTGGCCGATGAAGCCCTTCTGACCCAGCAGGATGAGCAGCAGATAGCCGATGACCACCGGCGGCAGCGTCAGGGGAAGATTGACGGCCACATCCAGGGCGATCTTGCCCCGGAACCGGCAGTACGTCATCAGGTAGGCAGCCCCGAATCCGAAGGGGAGCGACACCAGGGTTGCGGTGGACGCCACCTTCAGCGACAGGAGTATCGCGGCATATTCGGCGGATGAAAAACTCGGCATGATGTCCTATCTTACCTGGAATCCGTGTTTCATCAAGACCGCCTTCGCCTCGGAGGTTTTCAGGAAGGCGAGGAAGGCGGCCGCTTCGGGCTTTTTTGCTCCGGACGCCGTCAGCGCCATCGGATAGCTCACGCGGGGATAGAGATCCTGCGGCACGGTGAACAGTATTTTACTGTTTCCGGCCAGTTGCAGCGCGTCGGTTTTGTAGACAAAGGCGCCGTCCACCTCGCCCCGTTCGGCATACATCAGGCATTCCCGCACATCCTTGGCCATGACCAGCTTCTTTTCAAGCTGTTTATCGAGACCAGCCTTCCTGAAGGCCTCTATCGCATATTCTCCGGCCGGGACGCTTTTAGGGCTGCCGATGGCGATTCTCGCAAGTTTGACGACATCCCGGAAACCGCCAACCTTCTGTTCCGTCCTCCCGGCAAAGACCAGCACGTTGTAGGCGAAAGTATCGATGCTCTTCGCATCGATAGTTCCCCTTGTTTTCAGGTACTCCATCCATTCGTAATTGGCGGATATAAAGATATCGGCGGGCGCCCCCTGCTCGACCTGCTTGGCCAACTGGCCGGAGCCGCCAAAGTTTTTGGTGAATGTCACGCCCGGGTTCTTTCCGGCGTAACTTACCGACAGCTCGTTGATGACCTCTTTCAGGCTGGCGGCGGCGGATATGGACAGCTCGGCCGCCTGCACCGGCAGGGCGAACAGCATGACCAGAAACAGCGATATAATGGTGCGCATAACCCCTCCTGACAATCGTTATATCTTAATAGTACATAACGCATGCCAAAATCCAGCAGAGAAATTAAGCCGTTATTACGGCTGTTTCTATTTTGTGCCGAAATGTCCGGGCGCATTCTGCCGTAATTATTGGCAGAACACAGGCTGCTGCACTTGATACAGTCACGCAGCCATTTATCTTCGTCGCATTATGCATGATAAATTGACCATCTCCGCTGATTCAGATACATTTGGCGGAATTTAATGTCTTGCGGAATGGCGGAAATGGCACAAAGTTCTGTATTAACGAAGAGGATTCAATGACAGTGAAAAAAGTCTATCAATGGAATAGGTTTTGGTCTTCAAGGACGGGACAGGTCAATCTTGAAGATGGTGGCTTTTTATGGGACCCGGAAAGCGAACATGGATCAATTTATAATCCTGATGTAAAAAGTTTTGTCGAAATTGACAAACTGCCTGTTCTTGGACTTTTAGGGGAGCCTGGTATTGGCAAATCATTCACAATGAAGACGTTGGTGGAGGATGCCAAGACAAGAGTTGCTTCTGAGGGACAGGTTCTTTACGTGGATTTACGTTCTGTTGGTAGTGAGCAGCGGCTGGAAAAAAAGGTTTTTGAAAGTAAGGAATTTAGAACATGGAGTGAGACGAAAACGAAGCTGTACATTTTTATTGATAGCCTGGATGAATGTCTTTTAAGTGTCAAAACTGCATCTCGCCTTTTATCAGACGAATTCCAAAAATACCCCCAACAAAATCTTTTTATCAGAATTGCCTGCCGTACCTGGGACTGGCCAATTGGCTTTGAAAATGATCTTGGAGATCTCTGGGGTGAAGAGAATATCGGGGTTTTCGAATTAACTCCATTGCGCAGAAAGGATGTTGTTGAAGCTGTTGTTACCAACGATTTGGAGCCTGAACAATTTATCCAAGAGGTTTATAGCCGCGAGGTCGTTCCACTCGCCATAAAGCCGTTAACGCTGAAAATGTTGATGAACATTTATAAGCGTGATGGAGGCTTGCCTGCAAGCAAGGCAGAGATTTATCGGCAAGGATGTCTATTGTTGGCTGAAGAACCAAAAGACCGGCGCGATTCTCAAGTCCAGGACAACCTAAGCTCACAGCAGCGACTGATTGTAGGCGCACGAATTGCCGCGTTAACAGTCTATGGAGGTAAAAATGCAATCTGGACTGGTTCTGATGATGGCAGTGCCGCCAAAGAAGACCTGACTTTTGCAGATTTGATAGGTGGGATTGAAACGGCAGCAGGAAGTCAATTTGAAATAAATGAATCGGCATTACGTGAGACACTGAACACGGGTCTTTTTTCCTCAAGAGGTACCCATCGTATGGGATGGGGCCATCAATCATATGCTGAATTCCTGGCAGCTTATTATCTAACCCAGCACCAGGTAAGTACTGCGCAAATTGTCAGTCTTGTGTGTCATCCAGGCGATGCCGTCGGTCGGCTAGTACCGCAATTATACGAAGTGTCTGCCTGGCTTGTCAGCATGAATCAAGAAGTTCTTTCCCGTCTCATGGAAATAGACCCGGAGGTTTTGCTGCGTGGTGACTTGTCTTCAGTTGAAATAGAGCAAAAAAAGTCGCTGGTTCAAAAACTTCTTTGGCTCTACGATGAAGGTAGTGCGATTGACAGCGACTGGGGTCTTAGACATCACTATTGCAAATTGGCGCACCCAACCTTGGTTGCCCAACTAAAACCGATAATTACAGATTCATCCAAAGGCGTCATTGTCAGGAGGGTTGCAATTGACATTGCCGAGGCTTGCTGTCTTCAGTCTCTGCAGTCAGAATTGTCGGTAATTGCTTTGTCGCCAGAGGAAAATGATCATATTCGCGAACAAGCAGTTCGTGCCGTCTTGATAATAGGCGATGAAATAGCGAAGCTAAGCCTCAAACCTCTGGTGCTTGGGAATGTAGGCAATGATGCAGATGACGAAATGAAGGGGTATGCCCTTAAGGCCTTATGGCCGGATTATATTACTGCAGAAGAGCTTTTCGGTTATCTCACCCCTCCGAAGAATGATAATTTAATTGGTTCGTACTATTATTTCCTCACCGATGATATCTCTCCAGCTTTGGACTCAGACAAATTGCCCAGCGCTCTCTCATGGCTTGAAAATCTGTCCACTGAATGGCGTAGAGAATATTTGCGTAAAGAATTAGTCAGCAAAATTTCGAGTAAAGCTTGGGAGTTATTGGATGCACCAGGGGTAGCAGATGCATTTGCAAAATTAGTTTTAGTCCTCATTAACAAACATGAGTATGAATTACTACATGAATTAAAAACAGAAGATTGCGAAAGTAAAAAACGAACCATTACCAACGCGATGCTGTCGTTGGTTGATAGCTCTGAGAAAAATTATGACGGTTATTATTTTCCTCAAACCGGTTTTGTCAATACGGGGGACGTCCCATGGCTCATTGAGCTAAGCAAGTGTGAGGCGTCGAGTAAGGCGCGAAAATATCTTGCTGAAATAGTGGAACATTTATTTGTCTATGAGCAAGCAGGAATGATCTTGGAAGCCTGTGAGACAGACCATGTTTTTGCAGAAAAATTCAAGGGTATTCGTGAAGCTGTTCTTCTGGATTCACCCGAGGCCAAGAGGATGCGCAAGAATGCGCAGAGAGGAATGAGGGAGCAAAAGAAGATAGACCCTTCTGCAATGGTACGTATTGTAAATAATTTGGATAAATCTGAATCTGGGCATCCTGACAGTTGGGTGGGTTTAGTTCTCAATATGGCCATAGATGAATATGGTCACGGCCCATGGCCAGCCTCGGACGTGCAGAAACTTCCTGGATGGCAAAATGCGGATTCCAAAACTAGAAAGAGAATTGTTTCAGCAGCTAAAGAGTATCTGTTGAGTGGTGAACCCAGGATAGATAGCTTGTTTGAAAGCAGTACCTATTTTGAGGCAATTGTCTCCGACCACGCTCTTCGCTTATTACAGAGTGTAGATGCAAAGTTTATTGAATCAATGGGAACTGAAGCCTGGAAGAAGTGGGCAAAGGTCGTGTTGGCATATTCTTCAAGACATGAAAATAATGAACAAGATCAATTGCTATTGAGACTTGCTTATGATCATGCACCGGAACAGATTGTTGAAGGTGTTGCTCAAATTATTGAAAAAGATAAGCAAGGTCACTTCATTAGCCTCCATCAAGTAACATCTATTTGGGATGAACGGCTGGCTTTGACAATACTAGAAAAATTGCCTGACCCTGAGCTTACGCCAAGGGCTCAAGCAAATCTGTTGGAGATATTGCTCGAACAAGGTGTAGCTGAGGCACAGCGATTCGCCGAGGCTCTGATTCCAATTTCATTGCCAGTTGAAGAGAATGAACTCACACGGGCAGTTCTGGCCGCAAGAAATTTGATGTTGTATGCTCCAGATGCCGGGTGGCCCTTTGTATGGTCGGCAATCCAGGCAGAGTCGTCATTTGGGCATAGTTTGATTGCCCAGTTGCCGGAAACGGTAATTAGCCGATTGACCGATGAACAATCCTCAGAGCTGTATATTTGGTTGGAGCGAAACTATCCACATATAAATGAAAAAATAGATGATGAGCCAAGAAGACCAACAGATTTTAAAGATACCCTGCTGCGACATTTAAAAACTCGAGGCACACTTGGTGCTTGCCAAGGCTTCGAAAGGATTATTGCTACTTTTCCTGAAATCACCTGGCTCAAATGGTCTTTGCAGGAATGCCAAGCACTTTATCGCCGTAACACCTGGTTGCCCCCTAGCCCTCGAGAAATCCTATCACTCACAGAGAACAGAAGCTCGGTTTTAGTACGTAACGGCGACGAACTTCTTGAGGTAGTAATCGCGTCGCTGCGAAGGCTTGAGCAGAAGTTGCATGGTGTCACTCCCATGGCGCGGTTTTTATGGAACGGGGATCGTCCAAAAGAAGAGAATGATTTTTCTGACTACGTTGAAAACCATCTCAAGGAAGATCTCAAGGGGCGTGGAATTGTTGCAAATCGAGAGGTTGAATTTCGACGTTTAAGCCAATCTGGGGTAGGCGAAAAAACAGATATCGTTGTGGACGCTGTGTATAAAAATAATCGCGGTTTCGAGTCGGTCACGGTGGTAATTGAAAGCAAAGGATGTTGGAATAAAGATTTGAAAACTGCGATGGAGTCCCAGTTACTGAAAAGGTACCTCATTGATGATCAGCATCGACACGGTTTATATCTAGTTGGTTGGTTCTCCTGCGATCAATGGAATGATTCGGACTCCCGCAAAAAGCAAACTCCAAAAATGACACTTGAAGATGCTCAGGCTATTTATGATAAGCAAGCTGCAGACCTTTCAAAAGAGGGGTTTTGTGTAAAAGCACTTTTACTCAATACTTCATTGCCTGGGAAAAAAGTGTGATGAATGAATCTAAATGGCCACCAGCGAACATATCAAACGTATTTTTGAAGATTGCGAATTGGACACGGAATTAACTGTCCGGTTTTTCCGGACAGTTCAACAGGAAAAGAAATAGGGACTTTGCGAGAGGGGACATTAATCGGTCTTTGATCGCATGGGGAGAAACTTCAAGTGGGGTACAATTATGACTGCAAAAGAAATCACAAAACTTGCCCTGTTTTGAAGGACGACAAATCAGGAAGACCATCCACAACGGCGAATGGTGGTTTGTCGTCGAAGATGTTGTCCTTGCCCTGATCGACTCGAAGGACCCAAAACAGTATATCCAGCGCATGAAACAACGGGATCCGGAACTCGGCAAAGGGTGGGTACAAATTGTACATACCCTTTCCATTGAAACCGTGGGTGGGGCGCAACGAATGCTTTGCTCCAACACCGAAGGCCTGTTCCGCATCATCCAGTCCATCCCCTCCCCCAAGGCCGAACCTTTCAAACGCTGGCTGGCAAAGGTTGGACATGAGCGCATTCAGGAAATCGAAAACCCCGAGCTGGCCATGATGCCGTGATGCTCAAGGCTGCGGATATTGTGAAGGAACGAATAGCAGAGTACGCGGCAAATATAGATGAAAAGTGACGGAGTATCGTTATGAGCGCCATAAAATTGTTCGAATCAAAAAAAATACGCTCTGTGTGGGATGCGCTTGAGGAGAAGTGGTATTTTTCGATTGTGGATGTTGTCGGTACACTCACGGACAGCCCCGACCCAAAGGACTATTGGTATCGGATCAAAAAACGCGAGAAGGTTTCGGGGTTTGAGTTATCGACAATCTGTCGACAGCTGAAACTGGAGTCTGCCGACGGCAAGAAATACCTTACCGATTGCGCCAGCACCGAAGGTCTCTTGCGCATCATCCAGTCGATCCCATCACCAAAAGCCGAACCGTTCAAACTCTGGCTGGCAAAGGTCGGCTATCAGCGCCTTGAGGAAATCGAGAATCCTGAACTGGCCATGGCCCGCATGCAGGAGCTGTACGAGAAAAAAGGGTATCCCAAGGAGTGGATCGACAAACGGTTGCGTGGTATCGCCGTCCGCCAGGATCTGACCGATGAATGGAAAAACCGGGGTGCAGCCGGCAATACGGCTTACGCCATTCTTACCAACGAGATCATGCAGGGGGCTTTTGATCTCAAAGTGGATGAATACAAGGAGGTCAAGGGGCTGGAGCGGGAGAACTTGCGCGACCACATGACCGACATCGAATTGATCCTGACCATGCTGGCCGAAGCGACCACCACCAAACTGCATCGGGACCGCGATTCACAAGGCTTTGAGCCGCTGGTTAAAGATGCTCGGGACGGCGGCGCGGTGGCCGGCAGAACGCGCAAGGATATCGAAACCCAGAGCGGTAAACCGGTGGTGAGTAACGAAAATTTCAAGCAACTGGCCGCGAAGAAACCGCGCCGTTTGAAGTAACGCTTTTCATCTCCTACATTTTTTTGTCTCGGTTTTACGGCGCGTCGGCGCGTGAAACATTTTTGGTACGGAAAATTGCTTCAGTCGCATCACCCCTCTTTTTCCTCTCTCATCCCATACATCGCGACATTCCATACCTTCTGATCAAATCCGGCAACAAAGTTGCAGAGACCATCTTCAACACCGGAGAGAGAATGCTATGGAACAGCTCGACAGGGACACGGCCAAGAAACTGTACGATCGCTATCGCAAGCAGCGCGACGGTATCAGGAGCAAGCCGGAGATGGCCTCGGTCTGCCTGATCTGCGGCTCGATCCATATCGTCACCAAGAACGATGACGACAAAAAACTGGTCTGCCGCAACTGCGGCTTCGCCTTCTACCGCTATCAATGCCCTGTCTGCGGCAAAACGGTTGACGGCCGCGACCCGAAGAATCCGGGCTGCGGAGAATGCGGCCTGCGGCTCTGTACCTGCGGAGCCTGCGGCTGCGCTTCGGGATGAGGGACAAAAAGGAGAACTCCATGTTACGTGCAGAAACAGGCAGCACCGTTACCATCAGATATATCGGCACCCTGGACAACGGCAGGATATTCCACAGCACCGACGAGCACGGACCGCAGACCTTCACCATCGGCTCCGGACAGGTCTTCCCGGCTCTTGAGCGGGCGATTATCGGTATGCGGGCCGGAGAGGTGAAAAACATCGTCCTTACTGCCGATGAAGCCTACGGACCGCGGCTCCAGGAAAATATCATCTGCGTATCCCGCCGGACTTTTCCTGCCGACAAAGAGATCGCTCCTGGTCAAAAATTAAGCATCGAGTTCAAAGGGGGAACGTCGCGAGTGATGGTTGTAACGGCGGTGAGCGACAGCGATGTCACCCTGGACGGCAATCACCCGCTGGCGGGACTGGATCTAACCTTTGCCCTTAGCCTGGACAAGGTGGAATAGGTGGCGCTTGACGAAAAAGGGCCGGGTCGCTTTTCAAAAGCAGCCCGGCCCCGCCGACTTGAATCAGCCTGATAAATTGCCGCTATGCCGCCTCTGCCACACCCACGTTGTCCTCATCATCCGCCTCCATGATCCCGAACTCCATCAGCAGTTCTTCCAGCTCTTCCATCTCCAGCGGCGTGGGAATCACCAGCATCTTGTTGTCGTTGATCTTCTGGGCCAGGGTCAGATATTCCTGAGCCTGGGGATGTTCCGGGGAATATTCTATGACGGTCATCCGGCGCAGTTCTGCGCGCTGTACCTGATTGTCGCGGGGTACGAAGTGTATCATCTGGGTGCCGAGCTTGGCGGCCAGCGCCGAGACCAGTTCGAATTCCTTGTCCGTCTTCCTGGCGTTACAGATCAGCCCCGCCAGACGCACCTTGCCCGATGACGCATACTTGAGAATACCTTTGGAAATGTTGTTGGCGGCGTACATAGCCATCATTTCTCCGGAGGTGACAATATAAATCTCCTCCGCCTTCCCTTCACGAATCGGCATGGCAAACCCGCCGCAGACAACATCACCTAGGACGTCGTAAAAAACAAAATCCAGATCGGGTGTGTAAGCGCCGTTTTCCTCCAGGAAGTTGATAGCGGTAATGACACCTCGGCCGGCGCAGCCGACGCCGGGCTCAGGCCCGCCTGACTCGACGCACTTGATATCCCCGTAACCGACTTTCATTACATCATTCAGTTCCAGGTCTTCAACGGTACCCAGTTCGCGCACCAGATCCATAACCGTATTCTGGGCCTTGGCATGCAGAATCAGGCGGGTGGAGTCGGCCTTGGGGTCACAGCCCACAATCATTATCTTTCCTGAGTAGTACTAATCTCCGGCTTTCCAGCTGGTATGACATATTGTGACATATGCCTGTAGTATCTTTACGGTATCCCAATTATTGGAGGTACACCGTGAAGATGAATCGAATCCAGTTACAGGCGGGCATGAGC
>WNGL01000394.1_pt1 | contig 86782 bp, 74 predicted proteins | sample 5400591 | NCBI WGS metagenome assembly WNGL01 (sample SAMN13153377, study PRJNA577476) | soil metagenome | isolation source: 80 cm soil or saprolite under Garry oak tree replicate 1 | place: USA:California | collected 2016-06-15 | reverse complement strand
GTGGATACATTTTCCAAGGGCTCCAGAACAGTTCGTTGCCTCCCCGCTCTGCCTTGTAGGCTACGTGCGATGGGACGCACGGTCTGATCGAGTTCCTCCTCTCCAGACAATCATTTTCAGCAGCTTTACAGGTCGCACTAAGGGTTGCCGACCACTAGCGACTATATGGAAGTTTTGGTTCTCCGCGCCTCACGGTTAATCGTTTTGATTTGAGAATTATCACCGCGACCCACTGTTATAAGCGCAATGATACTCACCATTAAGAATCGCAATATCCCCTTCCCCCAGCCTGGACTTGACGCGAGCTGATGTATCACAATCGCATGATGAGTTCATCTCCCGACATCAACCTCTGGTCTTCTACCGAACATGCCCTGGAGTATCTCCGCCGTGCTGATTCCATTCCGCACCGCGTGGAAGGCGAGGCTACGCTACTGGAATTTGTGCCTGCCGGCGCCAAACGCATTCTCGATCTGGGAAGCGGCGGCGGAAGACTCCTGGCACTGGTGAAAGCTGCTCGGCCTGGGGCAAAGTTCGTGGGGATGGACTTTTCACCTACCATGCTGGAGTCCGCGCAAAAGCTGTTTGCGGGCGACGGCAACGTAGCCATCGTTGCCCACGATTTCACCTGCAAACTGCCCGCGCTCGGGCATTTTGACTGCGTGGTCTCCAGCTTTGCCATCCATCACGTGCAGCATGAGCGAAAGCGCAGCTTGTACGCAGAGGTATTTGATCTCTTGCTGCCCGGCGGTGTTTTCTGCAATCTGGAACACGTTTCTTCTGCCACCAATCGTCTGCACCATGATTTTCTCGAGAAGCTCGAAATTTCGCGAGAAGAGGAAGACCCTTCGAACAAGTTGCTTGACCTCGAAACCCAGCTCGCATGGCTGCGCGAGATTGGTTTTGTAGAGGTGGATTGCCACTGGAAGTGGCGCGAGCTGGCGCTGCTGGCCGGCAGCAAACCTGCTTCAACCTTCACTTCGTGAGACGAACGAGTAGCGTGGCGACGGACGATACGATCAAGAAATGCTAGTGTTGAAGCGACGCTTCCGCCCAAACTCCATCGACCGCTAGAGGAAGTTTGCCTTGTCCCATTCCAGCTATGCTTATGTTTACGGTTTCTTCGAAACTACGACTTTCTCTTCTTCTGCCGGCAATTTGCCTATCAAATAACTTTAGCAAGGATGTCAGTTTTGAGTCGCGCTCCCCTGGTTTAACTCAGAGAACAGTAATAGGACTGTCCGCGATGCTTTACGCCCCCAATTAGGCCGATCCCAATCTTCTTACGTACGCGGTCGGGATATTTGAGACGCGCCTGGGCTCCGCCAGTTCTTTGGTCTTGAAGGGTTTCGACAAAATCAGAAGTTCAAGTCCTTTGTATGCGGACAGCAGCCATCGCAGAGGTGTTTTCATTCCAGGAACTTCTTAAAATCGAAGCAATTCCACATCGTTCATTTTCTGGAGGCGGGACAGTGTTGTTTGGATGCCGGAGTTTATCGCTCTTTAAAAAGAATAAAGCGTAACAGCTGTGACGGCGGCACAAGAAGCGGGCACGGGCGACGCGCCCCGTCGTGCCTTCATCTCACTCAGCCCAGATTGTTTCTCTGAGTATTTTCAATGCTGTCCAGCGCGTCTGTTAGTGCTGTCAGTTCATGATGATGGTCTGCGCTGCTTTCTGGGACGATGTATCAAGCAGATCGTTCACCTGTGGCGGCACTAAAGGACGGAATCAACGGCGTTATCTTGCCGCAAGTATTTGCAAGTTGGGCAAAGTACCGAGACAGCGATCCTGCCAGCGTAATATCTTCTAATGATGGGACCTTTTTCGCAGGACCGGCCTGACTCCAAGGCCTCATTGTCCTCGTCTTCGGTGCTTCTGCTGGTGGAAAAGATACCGGCGGTGCTCTGGACGACGAGCACGGACCTCCGCTTGACTTCTGTGGCGGGGGCAGGACTCGCCGCGATGAATGTTCGTCCAGAAGACTACCTCGGTGTCTCCCTCATCGATTTTTCGGCTCAGCTCGGGCCGGATCCCACGCCGCTTGTTGCGCACCGGAAGGCCCTGCGTGGGAAGGCCTCGACGTTTGACATTGAAATGATGGGACGCGATCTAAAGGCCCAGGTCGAACCCCTTCGCGGTCCGGAAGGAGACATCATCGGCGTTATCGGCGTGGCCTTGGACAACACCGAGCGCCGCGTCGCCGAAAGGGCGCTGCAACTCTCTGAGCAGAGCTATCGCTCGCTGATTGAGGGGGCTCCTTACGGAATTTGTCGCTCAACAGTGTCCGGTCAGCTTCTACAGGTCAACCGCGCGATGGCCGAAATGCTCCGCTACGAATCCGAACCTGAGCTGCTCCTTCAAAGTTTGAGAACAGAAATCTTCAACCAGCCGATCAACTACGATGAATTTCTCGCGCAGCTCCGGGACCGAGGTTCCTATCAAGGATTTGAGTGCACGTGGCGATGCCAAGACAGAAAGACAATTCTAGTGCGCCTTGGCGGCTGGAGCGTGCTCGATGAAACTGGTGAGATTTCGTATCTCGAAGTCTTCGCCGAGAACGTCACGGAACGGAAACAACTGGAGAACCAGTTGCGCCAGGCGCAGAAACTGCAGGCGATCGGACAATTGGCGGGCGGCGTTGCTCACGACTTTAATAACCTGCTGACTGTCGTCGAAGGGCAGGTGGAAATGATGCTCTCCGAGGTGCCGCTCAGTGGAGGGTTGCGGCATCGCCTGGAAGCGGTAGAAAAAGCGGCACATCTGGCGAGCACGCTCACGCGGCGATTGCTGGCTTTTAGCCGCCTGCAGGTGCTGCAAAGCAAAGTTCTGGATCTGAACGTGGTAATTGCCGGCATGAGTCAAATGCTAGCTCGTCTAATTGGGGAAAACATCGAGATGACCTTTCTTCCGGGGGCGGACCTCGGTCGCGTCAAGGCCGATCCGAGCCAGATCGAACAGGTTCTGATGAATTTGGTCGTCAACGCCCGGGATGCGATGCCTGAGGGCGGGCAGTTGACGATCGAAACGCACAATGCCCATCTCGATGCAACATATCCCCAGCAAGCTATTGTGGAACGTGGTGATTACGTGCTGCTAGTCGTTAGCGACACGGGACGAGGTATGGACGGTGAAACGCAAGCGCGCATCTTTGAGCCTTTTTTCTCGACAAAGCAACCCGGACAGGGAACAGGGCTCGGACTTTCGATGGTATATGGCGTCGTGAAACAGAGCGGCGGCTACATTTGGGTGTACAGCGAACCGGCAAAAGGAGCCACGTTCAAAATCTATTTGCCGCGAGTTACAGATTGTGTCGACGAGACGGCGACCGTCGTATCGGTCTCGTCTCCCAGAGGAAAGGAAACGATTCTCTTCGCCGAAGACGAGGAGAGCGTTCGCGAAATCGTCTCTAGTTTTCTCGAAAGCAAGGGCTACCAGGTGCTGACAGCCGCCGATGGCGTCGCCGCAAGGCAGATAGCCGAGTCACACAAGGGTGAAATCGACCTGCTGCTCACCGATGTGGTCATGCCCAAGAAAGGCGGACATGAACTCGCTGAAGATTTGCGCAGAACTCTTCCCCACTTGAAGGTGCTCTTCATTTCCGGCTATACCGGTGACTTTGTTGTCCGCAACGCGATCGTTGAATCTGGAGCGGCGTTTGTGCAAAAACCTTTCTCGATGCAGTCCTTGGCAAAAAAGGTCCGGGAAGTCATCGACGGGTCAAGCGTTGCGGCCTCTCCAAACAGGCCCAATTGATTCTCCAGAAGAGTGACCGCTAGGTCAGAGAATAGGTTGATCTATTTTGCCCATGGGCAGGGCGAGATTTTTTCTTTCGCGCGGCCTACCTAGGTGTGAGGTCCATCGCTTCAACAATTCTAGTGAACGGAATCTGAGCGCGCTCGTTCGCCTCCCTCACATTTTCTGGGTTGGGCGCCTCAAACAGACACATGCACTTATTCTGGCCGGGAACGAATGTTGACCGAATGTACCGCACTTCTTTGCCCTGAGCTGTAAGCTCCTTCCCAACTTCAATTGCGCGCTTTTGAGCAGCAGCAAGCTGCTCCATTTTGACACCTGGCAAGTCCCGCTCAACCATGTAAACGGGCATGAGAGCTCACCTCCCCATGGGGAGATTACTTTTGCCTCGGAGAAAATGCAAGCGAGCCTGTGAGGCGGTTGCGCTTTGTCGCCCACGGTGAATTACAACAATCCTCTCCTGCCCTCAACTCGGAAGTCTCAGACGGGCTCGGTGTCTTTACAGCCCAAGAATCTAATAGTTGGCTTTTCCTTAAGCGACGCTCATATATGACTGGCTGGCAGAAGTTCTGCAACATTCGACGCTGTAGGCTGCAGAGTTTTGTGATCCCGCGCTGCTCCTTGGGGCGAGTTCGGGACAACTTCGGGACATTTGAGAGAGCGAAAATCTCGTCAGTTTTACGTGTAAGCGACATCAGCAGACAAAGCAGTTAGTATTTTCCGCAGTCTACTTGAATTATTTGGCGCTGCAGGAGCGGCCGGTTGGCGATATCGTGGCGGCGTCTGTGGCAGCATCAACTGCAGAAGCTGAAAGAGCGAGCGGAAGAGAAGATGAAGAAGGTTTGATGTGATTTCAAATTCAGGAGGAACGATGATATCGACGGAATCTGCAATTGAGCCTTTCTAAGGGATTTCAACAAGGTTTCGGCTTCATCGAGATTTCTCAGCATTGTAGCGCTGCGGGAGAACGATCATGACGAAGAAGCCGGAGATCGTATGGGTCATCCTGATTACTCCCAACTTCACTTGACGCCAGTGCCGCGCCATTGTTTTTCGAGTCCCGGCACCAGCTTCAGCGCATTCTCGTAATAGACTTTCCTCAACACCTCATCCGGCAACTGAAATCCATAGATCCTCCAGAACGCGTGCCGCTTCCGGTAGTACTCGAAATACTCGTCGCGCGTCTCCAGCGCCCGAAAATACCACTTGTATTCATTCACCTCATAAATGTCTTTGCCCATCAGTACGCGGTCTTGATACTTCACGAGAAAATCGCGTGCCGAATACGGCTGCCGGCCCAGTTCAGCCAACACCGCCGCAATGTCCACATACACGTTCGGATTCGCGTCGAACAATTTCCCCAGCCGCTCGAGATCGTTTCCATGAAACGCCAGATGCGCCGCAATGAAGTTCGTCCGTGGATGTTTCGCGAACATCCGGTTCCGCTCCGCAATCAGTGTTTCGAACGGCGGATATTTCGAAGGCTGTCGCGCCCTCCCCGGAAACTCCCGCAACTCTTCCCAACGCTCGTTGTGGTAATCCCAGGGATCGAAGAATGCTGAAGGTTCGGCGACGTGGATCAGCACCGGAATCTTTAGTTCCGCGCATTTCTCCCACACCGCATCGAACTCCGGATCGTCCACGTGCACCCGTTCGCCGTTCGCATACTTCAAATCCATTCCGTAATTCTTGAAAATCTTCAGTCCTTGCGCGCCGTTTCTCACATCCTGTTCCAACCGCGCTGCTGCCCGCTTCCCGTATCCCGCCGTGTTCAGATCGTCGTAACTCAAATTCGCGAATACCACGAACCGGTCTGGATAACGTCCCTTCATTACCGCGAGCGTCTTTTTCAGCTCTTCGCCCGTTCCCCCGCTCAGATTCACCATCACTCGCAGATTGATCGTGTTCATCTCCTTAACCACTTGGTCCACGTGCTCCGACGTCGGACTCCAGTGATGGCTGTGAATATCAACGAATGGGTACTTTGCCCGCTCGATGTGGTGTTCCGGCGTGACCAGCGTTGACTTCGGTTGGTACTCGTCGATTGTTGGCACGCGGCCGTTCGCTGGGCCTTGCGCCTGCGCGCGCGTACCGGCCAGCCGATCCATCTCCAGCAACGCAAACAGCGCGACTCCACTGCCAACCAATGGAACTAGATTGCGCAGGACCCAACTCCGCGATTTCATCGTCACCTACCCTAATGAAGCGTTGTTACCCCGCAGGCGCATATCCTTCCTGCATTCTGCCGAGCCCTTCGCCATCTCATCACATGAATGAGCTCCTTGCGAGTGCTCATTTACTGTGAACCGAATTCGCTGACCTTTAGTCTCTGCGCCGGACTTGCCCAACGCAAAGAAAGCCCACATTGAAGCAGCATTGCTACCAACCAAGGTCGTAAAATGACAATCTGGAGAGGGTGCCGCGGAAGCCCGAAAAACATACTAAAGATGACGACCTCCACGAACGAGACAAAAGAAAAGCATCTTCGAGCGCTGATTCGAGGGCACCTTTCATTTTTTTGGCCGGCTAGTAGAGTCTTTGAGGAAGTCTGGACGAGGGGCCAATTTAACGTAACTTGCCCGCATTCCGCGTTCTGAGCCTAGAGCCTCATGTTGCCGGCCAACCGCAAGCATTTGTAACGTCCCATCTGTTCCCGAGTCTCCGAGTCTTTGCCGGCAGGGATTGCCTCTCGCGAGGCAATCCCTGCCCATTAAGACGAAGTTCTTTGCTGGCCATTCGAACAGAACATCCGTACTATTCCGCCCGAAAGACGCCCCGACTACCCTTTTGAGGTGCGCCGCTTCTTCCAAATCACGGTCTCCGCAGTCGCCGTCGTGATAGTTCTTCTCGGCACTCGCTACGCTTACTCTCGTGAGTCCGTCCACAACGTGAACCTGCACGAGCGGTATCAGCAAATCAACCGTGAGAGTTTCGATGCAAGACTGCCATATGTCTCGGTCAGTTGGGCCGACTTATCCGCCCAGAACGCTGACGGAATCACGTCGTTCGATGATGACGACCATCCAGTTTCGATTGAATTGGACAGACAACGAATAACATCCGAACGGGACCTACGCGCTGTGCTCCGTCATGACGCGTGTCATGTTTCAGTCGGCGGGAAGGTAGCGCATGGGTCGGCATGGCAACTGTGCATGGACCGTTTCCATGACTAAACGGAAACTCCTTCTCGTCCTCCGCAAGAAATAAAACCGGTTTTCCGAAGTTCAGTCATGCGTCGCCTTTAATACTGATTTCCTCCGCTTCCACTCCAGCCTAGCCTCATCCAATTGCCGCTGAAACGGATTCTCAGCAAGTCTACGAACATCTTTCCCGAACTTAATCAACTCTTCGTCCGTCATGCGCCGTAATCTTTCCCGCAATTTTTCAAGAATAGCTTCGTCTGATTCAAAACTGATGCTCATCATCGCTCCGGGCGGAGCAACGGGAGACAAAATACTACTTCGATGTACTCGTTTTGTCCTGTCGATTTGTTCGCGCTTTATGCCAATTACTTCGCTGTGGACAGTCGAATCGAGAACGTCGCGAGCGCTGCAAGAAATGTTCAATCGATTCGCTCTCGTATGATTCCGTACGTGGGCCGCCAGGGGCACATCAGTCCCATTCCGTTAGATCATTAGAGGCCACCCCGGAAGGTTTTCGCGGTATTACGAGTGCGCCACCGCGCCACCCGGCCATCGTCCCTACAGCCTTCATATACAGAGTAAAACTATGAGATTGGAGGTCGTTTCTGGTCCGGAACTTGGTCAGTTTTAAGTCGCCGTGCTGCGCGGAACTGCATAATCCCTATAAAAGATGAGATAAGGCCCAGAAAAAAAGCCGAGACCGAAACTGCTGGCGGGAGGTCGAATAAGAGCACCGAGCTGACTCCGAGGATTATTAGGCCATTTCCGAAGGATTTGAAAAATAGCCCAGCCCTCAACTTCGGGTCTCTTGCCCGCAGCCATTCAGTATAGCGGATGGATGAGACGCAGCAGATGGCCGTCCTGAAGGACACAAAGAATCTGTATCAATATTTCGATGCGACTGCGCAAGTCGAATATCTCTACGAATGCGTGGCCGAAACCATCGAAGAGATCGCGTTCATTCAAAGATCGTGGACATGCCGGACAAACGTGCATCATTGCTCGTGCGCTTGATCATGCAGAACTCTTTTCTGTAGTGACGGATGACGAGCTGGCAAGGATAGAGAAGGCTAGCGGCGCAGTTGCAGAGTGACCGGAAAAGCTTGTACTACGGAACGTTTCGAGGGAAGGCTGACCAGTCCTACCTTAGTGAAGAAATCCCAGGCTGTAGCCACGAAAAGACGAAATCCGTTATGCCTGGGAATACCCTTGTCAGGAGGCCAATAAGGGGAGCAAAGCCAAATCCGACAATTTTGATCCAGAATTCCGCCCCTAACTCCCCTGGCTTGGTGTTGGTCACGTGGCTCAACGTGGCATCGCGATGCATCTCCGCATACACCTTCACAATCACCACACCTACAATTACGAACAAACCTACTAAAACTGCGCTCAGTGCCTGCCGCGGATCAAATGGATAGGTAGATATTGCAACGGTCGATGCGATGAACAGCACCACGATGGTCAGGGCCATCGTTCTCAATCGACCCAGAACATTCTGGATGAAACCGAGATACGTAAGGCACACAAATTCCTCAGCATTCCGTAGATGCTCATCCTTAGCCTGAGGAGGGGGGTTCGGGACCGCGTCCTCTTTCTCGTCACGAACCCTTGCCGGCGCCACAATCAAAGATTGCTTCTCCTTCCTCCATGCAGGCACGAGCAACTGCGCCAGTAGCGTGCCACTGGCCGCCGCAACGCTGGTCTGAAATTTCTGAAAACTCGTCAAGTCCCCCTCGAGGGGCTCTGCGTAGGAGGTCGAATACCATTCCGCGAATTCAAATCCCGCCCGGCGCATATCCAGCAGGGGAGGAAGAGAAATCCGGGCAGCTTGAATGTCACCGGGGTCGGAAGAATTCCTGGCGAAGTCGAGCAGGCTGGCTATCGTATGATTCATACATTCGATTTGCCGGGAAATGACCTTATAACGCACCTCTAGGACATTCCCGCTCATCTTCCATACGCTTCCCCAAGAAAAACCGTGCAGGACCGCCAGAGTCCGCCTCAGGGGCAGACGATCAAGAAACGTGAGCAGGCGTCTCAACTCTTCCCATATTTCGTACAATCGCCAGGCTTCGACAATCGACAAACTGCAGCAAACGTCAAGCCACACGATGAAAATGATCGAATAGCTCTGCGCACCCAAACTGCGCACCGGAACCCCTTCCGCGACCCCGAAGGCAACAAGAAGAAACAGGACAAAGAGAACCGAGCTGATCGCCGCGACCTTCCAGTTCAAAGGCATGCCGGCCCGCTCAATCCCTGCTGCAGCGTGCTCTTGGCTGAACATTTTTAGAAATCTCTGTCAATGTTATCCACGTCTTTAATCGTCAGCCGCTGCTGTGGCGGAAGACAAGGACGATCCGGGCCAAATAATGCCAGCCCGTGCAACGAAAACCAAAACGAGAGGTAAAGTCCTGCAAAAATCGCGAACATAGGCATGATCGGAGAAACACCGCTGGCAAGATGCATCGCACGCCAGTAGGTCAGTACGCGATTTTCGTCGATAAGCGCCAGTTGAATCGGAAGGACGAACAGTAGGCAAAATGCCACCAGTGTCCCGATAAAGAGGCTGGATCCACGATGATTCCAACTAGTGAAATCCTTGGAGGTCATTCCTGGCAAATCCGAACTGCCTCGGATGCGCTGGGACAGTTTCCATACGGTGCGGTTATTCGCGAGGATTGCGAACCATGCCATCAGACAAACGAATGTCACGCAGCATAAACCGAACCATGGGTAGACTAACCCGCGAGCGGGAAAAGAAAACACACCGCAGCCCCACGCGGCTACGATGGCCAGGAACGCGACACAGGAACTCCCGCTGAACACCAACAAGGTATGACGCCAGTCTCCCGTGCTCGCAAAATGGGCTCGAAATGCAGGCTTGGCGGTGTACGACGCCGACCAACAACACCACAAGTGAAACATCGAAAAGCCCGCCAATATGAGTAAGAAGAGCTCCATGCCCGATGGCATTGCCGGCCTTTCACCAGGCTCCTCCGCTCTCTCTTCCTTTCCGTTCACAACCTTCGCCTCACCACAACTAAGCTCGGCGGGGTCCAACGATTCCTGATCCTTTTTGGCCGTTAAAGATGCCATTGGCCAAAACCTGTTTACGCCGATGACGGATAACCAAGTGGCTGGCCCCGGATAGACACAGTGCTTACCCTTGTTCTTTTCATCGCCCTGATCAGTGAGCATCCAGTTCGGAGGGGAATAATCGGGAATAGGCGGATCTTGCGTGCAGACAATGCGCGGAACGAAGATCTTCTTTTCGCGTTCACTTTCGTCTTTGCCCTCTTCGAGTGCGTGACATCGGTTGGGATCCTGCGTTTCGCCGTTGAGACTCTTCTCATTCAGTAACAGCCGTAAGGCGACATAGGTCCCTTCCGTTGTATCAGCGCTAAAAACCCGGTCGGATGCAGGAAGCGAAGGGTGCTCCGTCCAGTCGCGCTCTAAGGGAAAGAGTGGATATGTGCTGAGCGTCATCGTACCGCTGAGCCCGGTTGCACCCCGTTCTCGGGCGAACATGAGGTCTGAACCAAGAATCACGATCCGACCATCTGGGTAGGTTCGTCGCAGAAAATTTGTCAGGAACAACTGGTCCAGTGTATTGCTGCTCCGTAAAACGATGTATCGAGCGTGAAGCTCGCGCAAGGCGGCCACAATTTCCAATAAAAATGCCTCTTGGGTCAGGGGCGTCTGATTTCCGCCGTAGCTGCGGATGGAATCGTGTACTTTCCCAGCCGGATCGGCCAGATCGGTGGGAAGATTTCTTCTCTGCGTTTCCCCCGATTGAGGAGATGTTCCCATGTTGAATAGCGACTTTGTTTGATAAGCACCGCGCAGCGCCGAGATGTCTCGAGGATAGAAAAGCTTGAGAGCCTTAGCAGAACAATCGTTTCCGTCTTCTCCCGTAACGCCGGAGCTTCCATAGGCGGTTTCGTCTTCGGAGATCATCGCAAGTTTGCCGGGGTCAAATCCGGATTGCTCCGTCGTTATGTATTTGCAAAATCGCTCAAGAATCTCGTCGTCATTCTGCACAAAGCTGTGAAACGTGACCTTAGAATCAAATGCTTTTTGAAATGCGGCTGCCGAATTCTTGCCGCTTACGCTTCCGCTGTAGATTGCAAGCCGTCGACCAGCTGTCGTCGAGCGCAAATCCAACCGATCCGCGGTATTCGGCTCAGATAGGACTTGCGCTAGGGAAGGAAAAGACCCTGAGAATGATGGGCCGAGGACGGCCAACCGTTTTCTATTCTTTTCGGTCTTCGGCTGCAAAACTGCGATCCACTCGAGGGCATTTCGGAACTGCTCTCTGTGAATTCCGTGAGTAGCTTCTTCCCCAACAACAAAAACTATCAGCCCCTCGCGATAACTTTTTGAAAGGCCGTTTCCATCCTTCTTATCTGTCGCGCCCGAATCTTCCCTGCAATCGACCTGCTGCTCGCCGCAATCTACGGTCTTCCGAAAAAGAATAATCCCGGGCTGATTCTCCTTCATTTCCTTTTCTTGATTGAAAGCTTTCTCATCGGACAGCAGCGCGTAAGAAGGTTCTTCATCATCCCAGGGAAGCCAGGAGCCGTCGAAATCATATTTCTCGTCTTGTGCGCCCTCCTGGATGGCGACCGCGAACTGGTCGAAGAGAACGGGTAAGTGCGTGTGCACCGGGTCAGGCAGGGTCGCGATTACGAATTTTAGTCGCGAGGCTTTTTCGGTCACTTCTGGTTGAGTTTCTCCTATGGGTGCATCACCTGATTCATAGCATTGCTTAGGAAGGGTCAGATCTTTGATGTCAAGGAATTCTTTAAGCTCCTCTTCTAGCCCCCTGCAACCTGGCCGCTCTTTACGGGTCTCACTCTTCGTCGGGGTGGGTTTTGATCGTCTAATCGCACTGCTGCGATCCGTACTCCCGCTTTCCTCCGGTTTTGGTCCAGTCTGCAGAGAAAACCCCGCTACCGCCGCGATGGCGAGGAGTGCTGCTACCCCGATAGTCCCTTCTCTCTTCATCCGTTAATCCGATACGCGAGGGTCTGTTGGCAGTGAGACAAACGTGGTTCGTTTAAACGTAGTGACCGGCACCGCAGAATCGTTACAGCCTTGCAGCAACTTAAGTCGAGACGCGAAGCGATGTTTGGTGTCGCTTCGATCGGTTCGAAGATCAACTGCCAGCAACGCGCGCCTGCAACGGTTGCAGCGTTTTCGTCACTACTAGACTAAGTTCTCTCAACGGATGTTGAATCAGATCGAGCTGGAGCAGGGCAGGAGTGCCTAAAAAGGTTAGAACGATGAACGCAGCTAGAAGCCATGTCATGAAAACGAACGGCCAGCCACAATCGGGACGTAAAGTGGCTTGGTTTTATATGGGTAAGGTTAAAACTTGACGTTATTAAATACGATATATTTAAAGATGCGGTAAGACCCACAGAGTTTGCCCTGCGACGAGACGCATCGCTGAAATTTAAGATTTGGAGCCTGGTAATGGTCTTGTTGATGGAACTGGCCTATTGGGAAGTCCTCCTTTTTCTGCTCATGCTGTTTGGGCTGATTTCTGTGCACCTGTTTACGGGCCGGATCAACACAAAGGGTTTGCTCAAGGGGACTAAAGGAGACGGCACTCAATATTTCAGTCCAGAGCGTGTCCAGCTTCTGCTTTTTACCATAGGTGCATCCTTTCAATATCTAGCGGCCCTGCTGCACGAACCGACAAGATTCCCGATCGTGCCAGAGGGCTGGCTCCTGATTCTCGGTGGCAGCCATGTTGTGTACCTGGGGGGAAAGTTCGGTGCTTCGCTTCTTGGCAAGTCGTGAACTGACGTCGGAGGAGGTCAACAAATGTCGAATTCACTAGAATTGGTAGTAGGGTACCTTGTCTGTAGTGTTGTGGGACTCTTTGCGCTCCTGGTGTTGTGGAGGATCTTTCGAGGCGACATTAATCTCAGTTTGCTAATCAGCGAAAAAACGGGTGAGGCCAGCATGTCACGGTTTCAACTGCTGATCTTCACTTTTGTGATTGGGCTCAGTTTCTTCTTGATCGTAATTTCGAACGCCAAGCTCCGAGCAAACGATACACCAGCCAACAGCGCCTCAGGTCCAATGAAGTCCGGCTTGCCTGATGTCCCTGGCGGAGTTCTGGGATTGCTGGGCATCAGCGCCACTTCCTACACCGTGAGTAAGGCGATTCAGGCCAACATGTCCCAGAAGACTGATACGGAACCACGGTAAGAGTAATTACCATGAAAAAGAATTCTTTAGCGCACGCCGCGGCTCTATTACCTCTAGCAATCGGTCTCGCTATGAATGGTGTTTCTTCAAGAAGTCACGCTTCCAATCCCAGCTCCGCAGAGCCAGCTTTCTGCAGCCAGTTCGGTATTGATTCGAGCGCGTCCGAGTCTCTCGGACATGCTATCTCAGTGCCACCGCAAACATGCACAACAAGAATGAGCAACGGATTTTCACTTCCGGATTCCGAATGCACGCCCGGTGCCGTCAACCCGACGGTCACCGTGGAAGTGCTTCGCGACTCGGGATTTCGTACGGCGTGCGTGCGCGGCCATGCCTCCTCCGCGGCGGAAAAGAACCATACTTATCAGCGTTATGCCATCGAACATCCCGATCAAAATACCGGGCAGACACAGACCTGCGAGCTGGATCATCTGATCTCCCTCGAGCTCGGTGGCGCAGATACCGTGGATAATATCTGGCCTCAGTGTGGACCTCCGGGCGTGGTTCTCTCGGAACGCTATTTCAAGAGAAAAGACGCAGTGGAAAATTTCCTGGCAAAGCAAGTGCGAGAAGGCAAGATGTCCCTAGCGGAAGCGCAAAAAGGCATCGCCACAGACTGGACGCAGTTTTTGGCCGCCTCAGAGGGATGTGAGGGAGCAGCGTGCGAGTAAATTTTCCAAGAGACTGCTGGGGTCGCCCGCGGTGGATCCCCTGAAATCGGCACCATGTGAAGAAGCGAGTGTTCGAGAGGTGAGGAATTGTTCGAACAGATCGATGTAAATCGTGGCTAAGAACGTGGTTGTCTGCTGTGATGGCACGGGCAACGAGTTTGGCGAAAGCAATTCCAACGTAGTCAAGCTCTACAAAACGCTGGTTCGGGGTCCCTCGCAAGTCTGCTATTACCACCCAGGTGTGGGCACCATGGGCGCGCGCAACGCGCTAAGCCCTATAGGTAAATGGTGGACCCGTATCCTAGGCTTGGCATTCGGATACGGAATTTCGGATAACCTCGCGGACGCATATCAGTTTCTGATGAGAACTTTCGAACCTGGAGATCATCTCTATGTCTTTGGTTTCAGCCGTGGTGCTTATACTGCTCGCGCTCTCTGTGGAATGCTGCACATTGTCGGCCTGCTGGACAGGAACAACGAAGGTTTAATTCCTTTTGCCATCCGCATGATTAAGAACAGGAAGATCAACTTCTCGGTTGCAGGTGAATTCAAGAAAACTTTCTCGCAAGAGTGCAAACCGCACTTCGTAGGCGTATGGGATACTGTCAGCTCGGTGGGCTGGGTCTATAACGCCGTTCGCTTCCCATTTACGACGCTCTCCAGTAATCCTGACTTTAATATCGTGCGCCATGCTGTATCCATCGATGAGCGACGAGCATTTTTTCGCCAGAACCTCTTCGGCGTGCCTCACAACCCTCAACAAAATGTGCAGGAGGTTTGGTTCGCGGGCGTTCATTCAGATGTAGGCGGCAGCTATCTGGAATCAGAGAGTCAACTTTCAAAGATTACTTTGCGCTGGATGTTTTGCGAAGCGGAACTAGCCGGTCTGTTGATTGATCCCCAGCAGAGGGCAGATATCTTGGGGGCCAAGCCGCCATACGTGGCGCCCGACCCCACTGCTACCACACAACATGAATCGCTTCACGGCGGGTGGTGGATGGCCGAGGTTTGGCCTAAGATCGTTCACCTGCAGAACCTCCAAGGCGAATGGGGTTCCTCCATTCGGTTAAATTTGGGTCGACATCGCTTTATTTTGCCTGGTTGTCTCGTCCACGAATCCGTTGAGCAACGCGTGAACAGCCCGACCCTTCGGTACAAACCTGGCAATTTACCTGAGCAGCGCCGGATCGTTCGAGAACCATGCGGGAGCGGGAACTAGAGATTCGGACGTGCCCGAAGTTTTGGAGAGGGCGAATCGAGATTACGTGGTTTGGCCGTCCTGTCAACCGAGGGAAGCTGAGGCCCAGCCTCGAACAAGTGATACCTGAAACGTCAGAGGATTTTGCGTCACTACTCTGTGCGGCTCTCGCCGGCAGGAGAGGTGCATGACAGTTGGATTTAATAATTTGCGACATATCGTCGTCCTCATGATGGAGAACCGTTCCTTTGACCACATGCTGGGCGGATTGAGCCTCGTAATGGAAGGCGGTAAGAAAAAGTACCCGCAGATCAACGGCCTGACCGGCACTGAATCGAATCCGGATACGGCTGGAAACACGATCAAAGTGCAACCGAACGCGAAATATCAGGGTCAACTGGATCATGACCCGGACCATCACTTCCCCGGCGTCGATCTCCAAATATTCGGCGCTTTGCCCGGACCGGGCCGTGTCGAGAACATGAAGGGCTTCATAAAGAGCTATGCAACGCAAGGCACGTCCCTCGCTGCTTCGCGCGCCATCATGTCTTACTTTCCTCCCGAGAAACTGCCTGTGCTCACAAGGCTCGCGACGGAATATGCAGTTTTTAACGGCTGGTTTTCCTCGATTCCCGGACCAACCATTTGCAACCGTGCATTCGCGCACTATGGCACTTCGTTCGGCAATGTGGATATGAACCTTTTCTATATTCAGGATCCTATCCCGAGTATTTATGAGCGCATGATTCAGGCCGGCCGTACTGCAAAGATTTATTATTACGACCAGCAGAGCTCGACGATGGAGATTGTGAACTTATTGAAGAACCAGCCGCAGATTTTCGGCAGCTACAAGCAGTTCGTCGCTGACTGCGATGGCAACACTCTTCCCGAGTACTGCTTTATCGAGCCCTGCTACAACGATCATCCGGGGCCAGGAGGCGGCCAGATAATCGCCTCAGACCAGCACCCAGATCACGATGTACGGGAAGGCGAAAGATTCATCGCGAACACTTACAACGCGATTCGCACAAATCCAGAGCTCTGGGAAACGACAGCGCTCTTGGTCGTCTATGACGAGCACGGTGGAATTTACGATCACGTCGTGCCCCCGAAATGTGAATCGGATGATTACAGCGCGCCACCGGAGAAGACAGGAACGGGTGAAGCGTTCAATTTTAATCGTCTCGGTGTACGCGTGCCTGCGATCTTGATCTCGCCCTACGTTCCTAGAGGCACTGTAGTATCTGGACCCGAAGATCCAAACGGAATGATTTTTGAGCACGCCTCGATTCCCGGCACGGTAACGGACTTCTTTCTAAAAAACTTTGACAACCGCACATCCCGTGAAAAGAATTCGAAGAATTTTCTCACACCGCTCACAGATACATTGCGGCCGGATGATGATTGCTGGGTTTTTGAGGTGTGAGAGAAAAACATGAAGAAAAAATATAAGCTGGTCCAGAAGATTCCCAAGACACCAAAGAGCTCATACGACCACGGACGCTTTATTTCCAGCCTGATTGAACATCAAGTCAAGCATTTCCACGACGTCGAAAAGTCGTTTCTGAAACCCGGCCAAAGACTGACCGACATCTCCAAGATCAAGACAGAACTTCAGGCAAGTAAATACCTGAAGAAAATGACGGCGCTGTTGCATCCGCAAGGCGCCGAGAAACCGCAAAAAACCACTAAATCCAGCACGACTGGCCGGCCCGCGAATGCCGAGAGGGGTAAGAACAAGTTGAAAAATAGACAGGGTAAGCGGAAGAGCCGGTGAAGGAGGCTCGTTGCGAACCATAATTCTTTTCTTAGTATTGGCAGGCTCGGTGCAAGCTCAGCAAAACCCTCCTTCGCCTGCTCCGGCGACACCAAATGTTGACCCCTCTGGCGAACTTCAGAAATTGAGGGACAGTTGTGGGGCTTTCAAGCTTCTTCCCTGCGGCGAAGAACTCTTCACCGGAAAACCCTTTCACATCGCTGTGGGAAGCATCGCACCTCAGAACGGGTTTGGAGCGGGTCTTGCCTACGTCGGCCACAAGACGACGGAGAACTGGCGAATTGGCTGGAACTCGGATGCAGTGGGCTCGATCAATGCATCATGGCGGGCAGGTTTCTATCTGAAATTCGTCGACACTCACCAAAAGCCGATCGGAGGCGGCCTGGGAACGAAAGGAAAAAAGAAGTCCCGGGTTTTTTCTGAATTGCCGGAGCATCCGGTGGTCAATCTGTATGTGCAAGCGATATCGCTGAACAAGCTTACGTATTTTGGTTTGGGGCCGGACACGAGTCGCGCCGGGCGCACATTTTACGGTATGACGCAGACGATTGTGGGAGGAAGTGCTGTAAAGCCCTTCTACGAGCGGCTGAATGCCAGTATCTATGGCGAAATAAATGGACGGTTTGTTGACATCCGTCCAAGAACCGGCGAGCCGAGCCCAACGATTGGCGCGCTCTACACCGAGGCGACGGCCCCTGGCCTCAGCGGCCAGCCCGCGACGATACAGCTCGGTGAAGGTATTCGGATTCGGCCCGTGTATTTCGACGATTTGCTGAATCTAAACTACAGCCTCACTTATCAGCAATTCTTTGCACCCGGAAATTCGAAGTTCTCCTTTCAGCGCGTGACTGCGGATTTGTCGCATGAGTTCGCGCTATACAGGAAGAGAAGCCGCATTTTGATGGCCCGGGAAAATAACCCGAATGGACCAGACGAGTGCCCCGCTCCCACAGACATGGAGAAGGATGAATGCGTGGCAATTACTCGGGACCGCGAAGGAACGATAGGGCTGCGATTTTTTCTTGCTGCTTCGATGACGCCGGGAGGCGACGTGGTGCCCTTCTACTTTCAGCCGACTTTGGGCGGTGCCGACATCAATGGTAATCCATCCCTCAGCAGCTACCAGGATTTTCGTTTTCGCGCTCCCAATGTGATGTTTTTTCGTCAGAGCTTTGAACATTCCATCTGGGGTCCCCTCGGATTCTCCTTCATGGTCGATGAAGGGAAAGTTGGTTTGAAGCGTGGAGACTTGGGGTCGAATTCTTGGATTCACAGTTTTGCAACGGGCCTTACGCTGCGAGCAGGCGGATTCCCACAAGTCTACCTGCTGTTCGCTTGGGGCGGAACGGAAGGGACCCACACCATTGCGAATGTAAATACTTCTCTCCTGGGAGGAGCGACCCGCCCCTCGCTGTACTAGCCAAATATTTATCGGCAAGTCCACACTTTTGTACTGAAACTGACGACAGTTTAAAATACCTTACCTGCCACGTTGGTGCGCGGCAGCAAGAATTCTTCGTTGAACTCTTCCACCTAGCTCGTTTCCTGTCGCACATCGTCGGATGAGTTGGCTGCGTCTACTCCCAGTCTCGTCGTTTCAGTGTTTGGATAAAGGCACGGTCGCGGCCCACCTCACTGTGCTTTCTGATCTAAATCGCCCCTAGGCGCATCGGGTGACGCTTCCGGACTCAGGTCCACATTCAATTCATTGTTAACCTCTCGAGGAAGGGAGACGCATATGCAACAGGCTACCTTGGCACGAGCTCATCGGAAACCCGCGGGACGTCATGGAGAACTTCGCGGCTTGGAATCACATGGCCGCTCAGACCAATTTGAGGGTCGCTTTGGGCGCATGTTCCGCACCTTGCCGGCTGCGCGATTTGACGCTGAAATGCTGCACAACCTCGCAGCGGCTATGACCGCCGAATTCGAGGCCACACCAACTCCAGAAACAGAAGCGGATGACGAAGAGAATACCGGAATCAGCGCCGGCTATACCTATCTTGGCCAGTTCATCGACCACGACATCACCTTCGATCCGGTCAGCAGCCTGCAGCGGCAAGATGACCCCGATGCTCTCGTTGACTTCCGGACACCGCGCTTCGATCTGGATTGCGTGTATGGCCGTGGGCCGGATGACCAGCCTTATCTATATCGCGCTGACGGATTGACCATGCTGCTGGGCGATCCGCTGACGGGAAACGCGGATGATCCCAAGGCGCGCGGCGTACCGCGAAACGCACCGGACTCCTCCGAGCCAGCCCGCGCCCTTCTTGGCGATCCTCGCAACGATGAAAACGTGATCGTCAGCCAGTTGCAGGCATCCATGCTGCGCTTCCACAATCGCATGGTTGTTGTGCTCGGCTCGACGGACTTCGAGCGCATTCAGCGTCAGGTACGCTGGCACTACCAGTGGGTGGTCCTCCATGATTTCCTTCCCACGATCATCGGTCTGGACACCCTGCGCGATATTTTCGGCACTGCCAAGGACGGAGGAGTTGACTACACGCGCCGTCCTACCCTGAAATTCTACAAACCAAAGAAAGAAGCGTTCATGCCCGTGGAGTTTTCCGTCGCCGCCTATCGTTTCGGGCATTCGATGATTCGCCCCATCTATCGGCTCAACCAATCGATCGATCGCCTGCCGATCTTCAGCCCCACCGGTGAAAGCCTGGTCGGCTTCCGGAAATTCCCCACGAACTGGGCCATTGATTGGAACCTTTTCTTCAAGAGCGGCAATCCACCGGCGCTTGGCTCGAAGCGCGTTCAACCTGCGTACAAAATAGACACCTCCCTCGTGAATCCGCTGGGCTCGCTGCCTGCGTCCGTGGCGTCAAATCCGGCTGTGCTCGCGGAACGTAACCTGATGCGCAGCTGGCGCATGCAGCTGCCGTCGGGCCAAGCGGTCGCCACGGCAATGGGCTTCACGCCCATCAAGGATGCCGAGCTGAAAGTCGGCAAAGCCAACGAAGACGACTCTCCCACCAACAAGAGCATCACGGACGTCTCGCCGAATTTTGCGGGCAACGCGCCTCTTTGGTTCTATGTGCTGGCGGAGGCTCAGCAGCAGTTCAAGAAGAACGACACTCCGATTCGTCTGGGGCCTGTCGGCGGCCGTATCGTCGGCGAAGTCTTGGTCGGATTGATGCTCGAAGACAGCCATTCGTATCTGCGCCAGGACCCATTTTTCTCTCCACGTAAAGAGTTTCTGTCGGACGCCGGTGAATTCAAGATGGCAGATCTGCTGCGACAGGCACGCCAGGTGTAGTTGCCAACCACTCGTGCCCATTCTTTTTCGCACAACGGGCATCTGTTAAAAAGGGTCTACAACCTTCGCAAGTACAGGAAATACCTATGAATTGCAAGATAAGCTCGACCGCATCTTTGCGGTTCCCCGTTCTGATATACACGCCGTTGATCCTCGCGTCGTTGGCGCCGCAGGTCTCGAGCCAAGCGGTGCTGACGCGTTCGTACGACAATCTCCGCTCGGGTGGTAACACGAAGGAGAAGAACCTGAAGCCTGCAAATGTTGGAGATCTAAGAAAGCTGCGCGAACTCAAACTCGACGCCGACGACGATCCTCGCATCGAGGCACAGCCCTTGTACGTTCCTCAGTTGCAAATGGCCGACGGCCCGCACGATGTGGTCATCGTTTCCACCATGGCGGACAATGTGTACGCATTCGACGTCAACAGTGGCGCAAAACTCTGGAAACAGAATATCGGGACGCCCGTCTCTCCAAAGATCACGGGCAAAACGACCTTTGGCCTGAATGAGACAGAGATCGATTCCTGGGGGATCAATTTCCGCTGGGGCATTCTCAGTACGCCCGTCATCGATATCGATACGAAGACGCTGTACGTCCTCAGCTGGTCGAGTCCGGACGGCAAACGCGACAACGCAGTACACAAGCTGAATGCGCTAAATCTGACGACCGGCCAGCCCGCACACCCGGCGCTGACCATTCAAGCCAGCGCTGGACCCGGCGTACGGTTCAATTCGCCAAAACAGAAACAGCGCTCTGCTTTGCTGCTCAGCCCCTTGCAGCAACCCGCCGGGGCCCACGTCAAGAAAACTCTGTTCATGGCGTGCGGGATGACCGGCGAAACCGCAAAAACCGATCATGGTTGGGTGATCGCCTTTGACGTCGACACTTTCCGTCAAACGGCCGCTTGGACCTCGACTCCCAAGAGCCACGCCGGCGGGATCTGGCAGGCGGGCCAGGGACCTGCTTCCGATGATCGCGGCAACATTTACTTCATGACCAGCAACGGCGGATGGAATGGCGCGACGGATTTTGCGGAGAGCTTCGTTCGATTGCACTACGCCGGGACCACGCTGACCTTAGCGGACTGGTTCACGCCATTTCGCGACGACGACCGTCCGAAACAATCCGCCAACGGATACGACTTCACCGATCAGGACCTGGGCTCCGCGGGTCCGGTTTTGCCGCATGACACGAACCTCCTTGTTGGCGCAGGTAAGGATGGCGTTCTGTACGTGTTCAATCGCGGCAATTTGGGAAAAAAAATCGTCCGTCAAAATAAGCTGGCCTTGTCCGAGAACCAGCCTCTGCTTAACGCTATTTTCTTTACGTATTTCCCTGGGACATTCGCCATCAATCCGCTTGAGAACGTGAACGGATTTCCCGACGGAAAGACTCATCACTTGCACGGCTCGCCCGTGGCGTGGTCCAGCGACACACGCGGCACGATGCTCTTCGTTTGGGGAGAGAACGCGCCACTGCGAGCATGGACGCTCAAGCCCGACGGAAAGATCACCTTCCTCGCCGAAAGCCAAGAAACTGCGTCGGCCTTTTCAACCGCCTTCAATGCTATGCCCGGTGGCATGATCACGCTCTCCGCGGACGGGGACAAGAACGGGATCGTCTGGGGCTCCGTCCCACTAAAAGGCCACTGGAACGGGCGCGACGACAATGGCAATGCAAATCAGGAGATTGTCGAAGGCGTGCTCCGCGCATACGACGGCGCTGTGTTCGACGGCACAAACGCCAACGGCAACCCTCGGATGAAGCTCCTTTGGCAGAACACCACGCCAGGAAATCCGCAGCCCGCCGATACTCGCTATACCTACAACAAATTCTGTCCCCCGGTCGTAGCCGACGGAAAAATCCTGCTGGCCACGTATGATGGCCGCGTGCTTATTTACGGTCTCTGAACTGCCGGAAACTCTTGGCTCGCTCTGACAACGCGAAGCTCGGGCCGCGTCGGCGTTGATCCATCCCAACGTTTGCACGATTCATGAGATTGGTCAGCAACTCTGTCCAACGACTTGACAGCTCAGGAGTGGAGGTGACTTCTCGGGTTGGAGCCGAATGGTTTGCTGACAATATGCAATCGGGATGATTATGAGCGAAGCGTTTAGGTCGAGATAGGCGTTCGGGCACGTCCTTTGAGTCGAAGATTGGGACTGAGGTGAATCTATCGGTGCTCTGACAACATTCGGTTATATCTCCATGTGAAGGCGGTTCGGGGTCAAGCAAGCAGTACCAGCGGCGTACCATTGAGGCAGTCCGAGAGATATTGATATTCTGAGTCTCCACTCCCCAGCTTCAGGCCCGACACGTGTTTCTACAAAGGCGAGTCATGGACACCGAAAAACTCCGCGTGGCGCGGGACAAGCTCACCCGCGTGTTCCGTTATCTGGAAGCACTGAACCAGCATCGGAACCCCGCGAAACGGCAGATTCGCGAGCAGCCCTGGCATCTTGCCTTCCGCGACCTTCCCAAGCATCCATCCATACAGCGTGGCGCTGGCAAGGTTGGTTCTGCGAAGACAAAGAACGGGAACAGCCAGAATGCGGAAGACAGCGGCGCGAATTACGTTTTGAAGGTGCAGCGTCCGCGCTTGACCAGGCCGCCCGAACCACCCGAAGAAGTTGCGGTATGGCTCGGAGACGGGTGGGACGACCCTTCGAACCTCGTCACTGTCGAGGAAACTCTGGAGGAATCCGACAACCGCACAGAGCCGAGGACTGTGAAGTTCGCCGACGATCCGGCCAGGACCGCGAGCCTCGAGCGTTGGAAATCTCAGCGCGATGAGTGGGTGAAGACCGAAAAACCCGCTCGTGCGGCAATGAAAATCTTCGAGGCGTTTTATGCGCTCTACGGCCGCATCGATCGCGAAGCGGAACGCGTGGAACTCATTCTGGGAGACGGCATCTTGAGTTGGCATCGCACGGAAGGAGACATCTATCATCCGATCCTCTTGCAACGTCTCCAATTGCAGTTCGACGCGTCCGTGCCCGAGTTCACGCTTGCCGAGGCCGACCATCCGGTTGAACTCTACTCTACTTTGTTCCAGTCGATGAATGATGTGGATGGTCGCGCAATTGGGCGATGCCGCGAGGAATTAGAGGAAGGGGGCTTCCATCCGCTGGTCAATGGTTCCACGTCCAGTTTTCTGAAACGCCTTGTTGTGCTGCTCTCCCCACGCGGAGAGTTCCTTGAAGACCGTGCGCCAGACACAGAAGTAAACGATCCCTGCATTGGTCGCGACCCGCTGCTTTTCCTGCGCGCTCGCACTTTGGGATTCGCCGCCGCAATCGAGGGCATCCTCGCGGACCTCCGTACACGCGAAGATTTGCCTTGGTCACTGCTGAATATCGTTGGAGAAGAATCGCCGATTTCCAGTGTAGCGGGTACGAATCCATTGGCGAAGGATTTTGCCCACACAGAGGGCGAGGTGCTGTTGAGCAAACCCGCAAATCCTGAGCAGATCCGAATTGCCCAGCAGCTTGAGCAGCATGGAGGCGTCTTGGTGCAAGGCCCTCCGGGCACGGGGAAAACGCACACCATCGGAAATCTTGTCGGGCACTTGCTGGCCCAGGGCAAGAGTGTGCTGGTCACCAGCCACACCACGAAGGCACTGCGCATGGTGCGCCATCACATCGTTTCCGAACTGCGTCCCTTGTGCGTCAGCTTGCTCGAAAGTGACTTGGACAGCCGCAAGCAGCTTGAAAGCGCCGTGGGGTCGATCGCGGAAAGGCTATCGCGCGCCGACGCAGCGTCGCTAGAACTAGAGGCGAAGAAACTGGAGTGCCAGCGGTTGGACCTTCTAAAGAAGCTCGACGAAATCCGAAACCAGCTGACGGAAGCCCGCGGCGACGAGTATCGAGAGATTGCGATTGCTGGAAAGTCCTGGGGGCCGGCCGATGCGGCTCGCCAGGTCGTGCAGGAAAAGGAAGCCTACGGCTGGATTCCCGGTCCCGTTGCAGCCGTGGCACCTCTGCCTCTTTCTCCGGGTGAGCTGGCAGACCTCTATCGCACAAGTGTTTCGATCACCCGCGAGGACGAGCAGGAACTTTCCGGTCATCTTCCAGAACTCCACGATCTTCCGAGAGCGGAAGACTTTGAAGGCAGCGTGAGCGAGCGCAATCGCCTCGGCATGGAAGACCTCGATTTGCGCTCCGACCTGTGGGAGTCCAGTGCCGGGCAGAACTCTCCGGAAGAAATAGAAGGACTCTCTGCCGCTCTCGCCCAGGCGGTCGAAACGCTTTCCGGCAAAGACAAATGGAAACTCGCCGCGGTTTATGCCGGTAAGTACGGCGATGTGCACAGGCAGCCGTGGGACCAACTCGTAAGCTTCGTGCGGCTGGTTCATCGCGAGGCTGCAAACGCTCAGGAATCATTCGTCAAGTACGGCCCGGAGGCTTCCGAAAGTTCTGCTGTCAAAGAGAAGGAACGCATTGCCGGCGAAATCCTCGTACACCTTGAGGACGGCGGCAAGCTCGGCTCCTTGACCTTGTTCACGCACAAGGCGTGGAGCCAATTCCTGGAGCAAACGAAAGTGAACCACGCGCGCCCGCGACTTCCCGAGCACTTTCACGCACTGCGCCAATTCTTCCGGCTCAAGGGCCTTCGCGAGGATCTCGCTGCGCGGTGGGATCGCCAGGTGGCGACGCTTGGCACTCCTCATTCGCATGAAATGGGCGAAGAGGTCGAAAAGACCCTGGTGCAGTATTGCGACTCCATAGAAGACTGCCTGAGTTGGCAGGAGCGCACCTGGGTTCCATTGCAGCAGCGGCTTGCGGACGTCGGTTTTCGCTGGGATAAATTTCTCGCGGAACAACCTGCGGTCGTTGGTTCCGACGGCGAGTTGGCACGGATCCACATCGCGGTGAACGATGCGCTGTTGCCGATCTTGGATTCCCGCTTCAAGAAACTCAAGCTGCTGCAACTCGAGGAAGAATTCCGCGACCTTAAGAACCGGCTCAAACTTGCCGCTCGCGTCGCGAAAGCATCGAAAGTGATCGGCCAGCTACTGGCAGCTGTGGGTGACGAAAATTCCAATCGCTACCGTGAAGCATACGATCGCCTGCTGGAATTAAAGAGCAAACAGGCGGACCTCGACCTGCGCCGAGCGTTGCTAGCAAAGCTCGAGACCGCGGCTCCCGCTTGGGCTGGCGCGATTCGCAACCGCACTGGCGTGCATGGCCGCGGCGAGCCGCCACGCGACGTCGCTTCCGCGTGGACCTGGCGGCAACTCAACGACGAACTCGATCGCCGCTCGAGCGTCTCGCTCGAAGCCCTGCAAGCCAAGAACGAAAAGCTCCGCGAGCAGTTGCGCCGCGCGACCGTTGAGCTCATCGATAAACGTTCTTGGTCCTCGCAAGCGCGCCGCACTTCTTCTCGCCAGCGCCAGGCACTTGTCGGCTGGCTCGACACGATCCGACGTATCGGCAAAGGTCACGGTATCCGCGTTTCGCTGTTGCGCGCCGAAGCAGCTAGAAAAATGAGCGAGTGCCGTGGAGCCGTTCCTGTTTGGGTCATGCCGCTTTCGCGCGTAGTCGAAAACTTCGATCCCCGCACCACTCGCTTCGATGTAGTCATCATCGACGAAGCCAGTCAGAGCGACGTGATGGCATTGGTCGCCCTGTACCTGGGCAAGACGGTGCTCGTTGTTGGCGACCACGAGCAAGTGAGCCCGTCGGCCGTCGGGCAGGACTTGAGCGTGATTCAGAACCTCATCTTCCAGTACCTCCGGGGAATCCCCAACTCCGATCTGTACGACGGGCAAATCTCCATCTACGATCTGGCACGCCAATCCTTCGGCGGCACGACTTGTCTCGTCGAACATTTCCGGTGTGTTCCGGAGATCATCCAATTTAGCAACATGGTTTCCTACGACGGCCGCATCAAGCCGTTGCGCGACGCGAGCCGAGTCCATTTGCGGCCGTACACCATCGCGCATCGGGTTACCGGCTCCGCCCGCGACGGCAAGATCAATCGCCAGGAAGCGCAGACCATCGCTTCGCTTCTTGCGGCCGCGATAGAGCAACCCGAATATAAGAAGAATGGCGCAGGCCAGCCGCTAAGCTTCGGAGTCGTTTCGCTGGTTGGCGATGAACAAGCCATCGAAATCGACAATCTCGTCCGTGCGCACATCTCGCCCGACCGTTACGAACTCCATCGCGTACTCTGCGGGAATGCCGCGCAATTCCAAGGAGACGAGCGCGACGTGGTGTTTATCTCCGTGGTCGATACCGGCGAGCGCGGTTCTCTCTCCCTGCGCGATCAGGAACTCTTCAAACAGCGTTTCAATGTCGCCGCTAGTCGCGCCCGCGACCAGATGTGGATTGTTCATTCGCTCAGTCCGCAGAACGATTTGAAAGCGGACGACCTTCGCCGCCAATTGATCGAGCATGCGGAAGACCCGGCGCGGCTCATGCGCGCGCTGGAAGAAAAGGAAAAACGGTTGCAGTCGGGTTTCGAGCGCGAAGTAATGAAACGCCTCGCGGCGGCAGGCTATCACGTGACGCCGCATTGGAGGATTGGAACGTTCCGAATCGATTTGGTCGTCGAAGGCGACGGTAAGCGCCTGGCGATCGAGTGCGACGGGGACCGCTACTACCCGCTCGAAAAGCTTCCCGAAGATATGGACCGACAGTCCGTACTTGAACGGATGGGCTGGATCTTCACCCGCATCCGCAGTTCGGAGTTTCTCCGCAACCCTGCTCGCGCTATGAAGCCAGTTTTCGAAAAACTGCAGATGCTGGAGATCCCCCCGGGGAATAACTCGGTAGAGGCTGAGCCTGTTGCGTCAGCTTCCCATGAGGTGGTGGACCGTGTCATCCGTCGCGCCGAAGAACTTCGCAGGAGTTGGTCGAAGACCAATGTGACAAGCGCTCGTTCATCTTCACGGGCCCCGATGGGTACTACAGCCTAACCAAAGCGATCGAGATGCCCGGAATGTGAAGTTTTCTGCGTTGTCAGATATGAAGCGAAGAAGCTGAGCGTCGTCACTTCGATGGCGCTCCATTTCATAAACGGAAGGCCAGTCCTAGCACTGGACCCAGCGCATAGGGCGGTCTGATCGAGGTAGAGTCCTAGCACTGTGCGAGAGGTCAGGCGTATGTACTAGAAGTTGGCTGTCCTCTGGAAGAGGATGCCAAGGAGAGTGTCAAGACCAGGAGTCCGAGGCTCGGACGAGAAGCACGTTTATTCCCAAGATCTTAGTGACGATTTTGTTAATTAGTACCCGCACGTCATACTGCCGTCGCTTCCCTGGTTCCGCGCAAGGGGGGCGCTATTTGCTCAATTTCGATTCCGTAGCCGATCGCGCCATCCTTTAGGCCTTGCTCGTGCACGACACGACCCTTGCACCGGAGCTCGCTAAAGACACTGCCGGAAATCTCCGTAGGCACGTGCAGCGTCAAAAACACGAGACTTCCCAACTTCAAGCGCTGGGGGCTTGTCAGGAAAAGACCAGAGCGGGAGATGTTAACTGCTTGAGTGGAAACCTCGAGGTCCGTACTGTCCATCTCGAAACAGCGGAGGCGTACTGGAATTTGCAGCGAATAACGGAATTCCACGCGTTTTTCGGGGCTGATCACGGACTCCTCCGTTCGCGGGGCGGAAGGGTGTCCACGCGGCTGGGTGTGTGGCGAAATGCGTACGAACTTTATGCCAACTTTTCCACAAGTCAAGTACGGAAATATGGAATAAACCTTTTCTGTTTCGGCGTTCCAGACATGACTATCCACCGTGCCGGACTGAAACAGGAGCGTTGTTGTAATTGAGGCCGTATCCTCCCATCAACCACGGCCGACGCCGAGTTCGAGCCTCCAACAAATTTGAATTCTGACCTATCCCGTCTCAACACACGAGGGCATGGGCGACTGGCTCCGTCGTGCCTTCATCTCACTCTTCCCAGGTTGTTTCGGCGAGTATCTTCAGTGCTGTCAGCGCGTCTGTTAGTGCTATCAGTTCATGATGATGGTCTGCGCTGTTTTGTAGTTGCTTGAGTCGCAATATGGCTGCCTGCTCTGCGCCTGCAATTTTCAGTTTCAGCAGTTTTGGATTTGTTTCGATCACAGCTGCTCGGTAAGGCTCCTGCCAGGTCGGATATTTCAGAACTACATCCTTCATGGTGTGTCCTTGTCGGCCAACCAACCCGGCCCGATGCGCAACACTTTCTCCAGAAGTTTCGTCGTAAGATCCTACATTTTACTGTTCAACGCCAGCGGAATCCGAGGTCAAAGGCTGTGCGTTAGCGTACCGAAGGTGGCGTTTATAATCTTGCCTAACGGCAAGCAAGACGATTAGGGCAACACATGCGCCATTGTTTTCTCGTCGGTCCCTGCTAGAGAGGACGCAAGACCCATATGGCGCAATTTTTCGGGGACCTCAGCAGGGGTTTAGCTCCAAGATATTTCCGCTCAAACTATATTCAAGGTACGTGACTTTGCCGTTCCGCTCGATTTCGAAGCGGCCGGTCGTTACTTTCTGCTGCGGTCGAGGCTTACGGCGAAAGAGTTCCCACACGGCCACTCGATGTTCTCTTCCCTAGGGACGGCAACTCACTTCGAGGATCACTGAGGAAGTCGCCAGCTTGGATGCTCATCGCACGGTGCTGCATTAACCAAGAAAAAGCTACGACGGCAAGTGCAATCCAGATGTACCCATATATGATAGGCCAAATGCTCGATCCGAATTCTCCATCCACGATCCTGGAACGCATCCAATCACGCCGCGTCGGCTGGGCAGGACCTCTGCTCATGACGACAGCGCGAACCGGTCTGATCCTTTTCGTTCAGGTGGTCGTGGCAACTGTCTTTCTCATTCGCGGTGATCCAACGCCCTGGCGCACTCAAGCGCCATGGTGGACGGTCTATGCCACGCTCGTTGATATTGGGTGTCTCCTGCTGCTCCGGCGGCAGACGAAACGCGAAGGTATCCGGCTCATCGATCTGTTTGGAGTGGACCGCTCCCGACTCAGACGCGAAGCGCTGTGGGGTCTTCTGTACTTGGTCGCAATATTTCCTGTCCTCGCGGGAGGCTCGAAGCTTGCGAGTTGGCTTGTGTACGGAACGACGCAACTCGTTCCCGCCATGTTAGCGCCAGGTCTTTTGTCCGACCGCCAACTCCCGCACTGGGCGGTCGTCTACAGCCTATCGGTGTTTTGGCTCGTTTGGTCTCCGACCGAAGAAGTCCTATACCAAGGATACTGTGCAGCTCGTCTCCAGGTCCTGACGGGAAGCACCTGGGCGACGGTAACGCTGGTCGGTTTCTGGTGGGCATTTCAGCACAGCGTGTTCCCGCTGGTGTTCGATCGGCGTCTGATCGTTTTTCGTTTCCTGCAGTTTCTTCCCTTGGTCGTAATCTTCCAACTCATCTATCTGCGGACGCGTCGTCTTCCGCGGATGATCATGATGCACTGGCCGATGGACCTGTTCGCTGCTGTGCTGACGCTCAGACTGTGACCATGGACTTCCCCTTTTTAACGAGCGAGCCGGACAATGCCGGCCCTGTCAGTGTGCTTTGTGAACAGACCTTTCCGTTCACGCCTTGTGCGCTGGCAAGGTAAACAAAATGCCCGGTCTCCATTGATTTTCTCGTGAAGGCAGTAGTTTTTCCGATCAGCCGTGTTAGGCCACTTCCGCAGTTTGTGCCAACGCTGCGCCGATGGCCGGATCGGTCACGCTGGGTCTTCCCGTTTCCACGTGTCCCGCCAGTTGTCTCGCAAAGTTGACATCGGATTCGGCCGTCACGATGAAGTCGTACCAGCCAAAGGATTTGTGCAACGGGCTAACGTAGGTAGCTGTGTTTTGCGACTGCACCATGCGCGTTTGCGTCTTACCGGAATAGACGTCCAGAATGCTCAGTTTCTCCGGACTCGAGCCGTGGTTTCGGATCACAAGCGCAACGCCCTCCGCATCCTTGTCGTAAATCGCTTGCACCGTTAAGTTTGCGCTGCCCGGTGCGAGGCCACCCGCGAAAGTGCGCAGGAAAGCATTCGGTCCGGAGACCGAAAGGTCGTACGAAGTTGCGCCGACGGTTCCGAAAAGGTCTGAAGTTTCATCGCCCGCGCCGACCGTGTAAGTCCTCGGCGCTCGGCCATCGCCGAAACGCACTTGAAATACCGCACCGGCCTTGCCGGTATTCTTGAAGGAAAGTTCTATGCCGCCCTGCGCCGCGTTTACTTCTCCCACGACATGCAGCTCGTAAGGCAGAGCGCGTGCGGGACGCGTGCCGGGTTCCTGCTCCGGCAGCGCCTGGCTGGACGGCGGGGTAGGCACATAATCCGGATAGCGATCAGTGTTGGGCGGCTCATAGGAAGCAGTGCTGGGCAAGGAAACAATTGCGTCGTTCGGTGACGCGAAGTTGAATGCCGTTGTCAGATCGCCGGTAACCGTGCGGCGCCACGACGTAATGTTCGGCTCCAAAACGCCGAAGCGGCGCTCGATGAAACGGATCAGCGACGTGTGATCAAACACCTCGGAATTGACCCACCCGCCCTTCGTCCAAGGGGAGATCACGATCATCGGCACACGCACGCCAAGGCCGTACGGTCCGGCAGGAAAATTGGAGTTTCCGGCAAACAGTTCGTTGACTGTGCCGACCGTCGAGATGCCTTCCGCCCGCGACTGCGGCGGCGTGGGCGGCACCATGTGGTCGAAGAAGCCGTCATTCTCGTCGAACACGTAGAACACGACAGTTTTGCTCCAAACCTCGGCGTTGGCGGTCAGCGCATCGAGCATCTGTGAGACGTACCACGCACCGTAATTCGGGGGCCAGTTCCCGTGCTCTGTATACGCTTCCGGCGCAACAATCCAAGTTACTTGCGGCAATTGATTCGCCAGAACGTCCTGCCGGAAAATGTCGAACAGCGTTCCACTCTTCAGGATATTGGTCCCGGTTCTCGCTTTTTGTGCCAGAGGGCTGCTGTCCGGCGCGTTTTGATATTGATGAAAATAGAGCAGCGAATTATCGCCATAGTTGCCGATATATGGTTTGTCGCCGGTCCAGCCCCAAAAGCCGGCGGCGTCAAGTCCTTCGCCGATGTCCTGGTAAATTTTCCACGAGACTCCTGCCTTTTCCAGCAGTTCGGGGTAAGTGGACCAACCATACCCGGCTTCCGCGTTATCGAGCACGGGCCCGCCGCCGCTGCCGTCATTGCCTACCCACCCGGTCCACATGTGATACCGGTTGGGGTCGGTCGGTCCCAGCAACGAGCAATGGTACGCATCGCAGACTGTGAACGCATCGGCAAGCGCATAGTGGTACGGAATATCTTTGCGGGTGAGATACGCCATGGCGGTCGTGCCTTTGTTAGGCACCCATTGGTCATAAGCTCCGTTATTCCACGCTGCGTGCGTGCCTGCCCAGTCGTGCGGCGTGTCCTCCAGGAATGCCAAGCCGAGATTGTTTTTATCCGGATGAAAAGGCAGCACGTAGCCGTCGGGATTGTTCGCATCCGGCTGATGCCACACGCTTTTGCCCGAGGGTAGCTTCACCGCGCGCGGATCTCCGAACCCGCGTACACCGCGCAATGTTCCAAAATAGTGGTCGAACGAACGGTTCTCCTGCATCAGGAAGACAACGTGCTCGACATCATTGATGCTCCCGGTCCCGCTGCTCGCGGGAATTGCCAGGGCGCGGGTGATGCTCGAGGGAAGGGTAGCCGATGCTGCGGCTGTGCTCAAGAGCTTCAAGAATTCTCGACGGTCGGTGCTCATACGGAATTTCACCTCTCGGGATTACCTTGGCGGTAATCGCGTGCGGCAGCTTATTCGCCTCTGATTGCGACCGTGTAACCTTTAAGTTGCGATTGTGTAACTTGCTTGTCGAACTGGACTCCTTGCAGAAGAGCGCGGAAAAAACACGACACGAGATTGCCGCCGGACGCGGTTCCTTCATTGGGCTCTGGAGAGTGTGCACATAGTCGCCATCCTTTCTTCTTTCGTTATAACGATAATCGTTACAACACATAGCAAAGGCGCAAGAAGGAATGCGACAGCACATGATCAACAATCAGGTGGGAGCGTGTTACGTTCCGCTGATCCGATGCGAGTAATCGCTCAAAATTCTAAGTCTCATAGATACAGTTAGATACAGAAATTGGCACTGAAGGCTGATCCTTTATATATAGGCTATATAGGCGGATTCCCTGGAGCGATGGTGTCTATAACATTTGCGTAGCCAGACCCACCTTCCCTGAATTTGCAGTCATCATCATCCGGCAATCCTATTCGAGAGGGAACCAATTGACGTGATCCATTTGATTGGAGGCTCAACTCAATGCTAGTCCTACTGGTCAGATCGGAGGCGACTGACTATGGCCGATTATGCCACCACGAAGCTGTCATCTAAAGGACAAGTCGTCATTCCCGAAGAGGTCCGCAATGATCTCGGGCTCAACGAAGGCGACCAATTCGTGGTCATTGGCCAGGGCGATGCTGTGATCCTCAAGGTCATCATCACGCCACCTAGGTTCGAGGAATTCCAGGAGCTTTTGAGCCAAGCTCGTGCGGAGGCCAAAAAAGCCGGAGTAAAGAAAGCAGATTTGAAGTCCGCAATTGCTAGAGTCAGGCGCCGTGCGAAGTGACGATCAAGGCAATCCTCGATACTAACGTTATTATTTCCGGAATCTTCTGGAAAGGCGCGCCGTTCGAGATTCTGAAGGCTTGGCAGCCCGCTAACCACAGAGCTTTGTTTATTGCCCGGGGGCACCGGTTCGATCCCGGTCACGTCCACCAACTTAATTCAAGAATTAGGGAGAGTGAATCGAAGGCTCTTGAAAACCGATGTGTGATTACTAATGGGGATGCGAATCAAGGCATGATTGAGGGACGGATCCGACCATGAATCCTGTAGACTGAAAAGTCTCTCTTGTCCACTGTGAATATTTTTCGGATACCTTCTCGTTCGGCAATCCGGATAAGCGCTGCGTCTGCAAGATCCATCGGACGATCGGCATATTTCCGCAGAAGTTCACGGATGCGAGGCAAATCGCCCAAACCAAGGGGCAGCAGCTCAACCGCCCTCCTCACCAACATCTCCCATAAAGCTTCCTGGGCTGCCGGCAGATCGTTTAACAGGTACATGGCTTCGGTTAGCGGCGGCCACACCGTTGCCAACGGTTCTTGCAAACCCTTAAGAGTCGACACGCACTGCTTATGGTATTGATCATCTGCATCTACCAGAGCCACGAGAGGCCCCGCATCCACTAAGATCACCGGGAGCCCCGTCGGCTCTTTAACAGAAGGGCGAACTGACGTCCCGCGCCAGCCGAGCGTTTTCGGTTTCCGCCGTGAACAATTCCAATCAAATCCGAAACCATTTCATAAGGCGATCCAGCTGGTTCCTGCTCTTCGATCCATGTCTCGATCGCCTGGCGAATCACCTCCGACGCGGACATTTGTTTACGGCGCGCAATGCGGGCGATCCGCAGCCTGGTTTCCTTATCCAGCCTCAAAGTCACTGGAGATGGCATAACATTACCTCGGATTGTTATCTTAATGTATTACGGGGTGTAATACAAGAAAGGTTGTGGGAGATCTCGCCTTCGCTCGTGCCAATGGCATTTGGCCGGCAATCCGACGCACCGAGTGTTTCAGAGGTCTACCGTTTTCGACCTTTGGCCTGCACATTGTAATCTTCACACAACGTCCGAAGCCATGCAGCTGCCCACACCAATCAGAAGCAGCTCAATTGGGCTAGCTGCCGTGCGTCTCTCAAAGTTTTCCGGTCAAAGTTCCCCGATGTCGAATTGGTTTTCCGCGCTGTGAACAGCGCCGAACTCGTACCTCAATTGGAACGCGCTGAACTCGATCTTGGACTGGTGATTGATGACGGACTCGACGATTCGAGATTTAGAGTCGAGACGCTCTGCGCGGAGCCTCTCAGCTTGCGAGTTCGCGTCATCCGCTGTTTGCGCTAGGGACGATTGGCGCGGAAGACCTACGCGATCAGCCATTTTTGCTCACTGATCCGGGCTGCGCCTACCGCACCAAGCTTGAGCGAGCGCTCGCGACAGCGAATGTCAGGCTGAAAGCGGTCATGGAGTTCACGAGCGTCGAGACAATTAAGCAGTGTGCGGGTCTAGGTATGGGCATCGCCTGCCTTCCCACGATTGTTGCTGAGACCGAAATCGCTGCGCGCAAGCTGTCGCGTTACGATGGTCCGGAGCAGACTTAGTTAGGGATGCGAACACTGGCTGTCTGGCATAAAGACAAATGGATGTCACCTGGAATGCAGGCATTCCTGTCGCTCCTCCGAGAACATCTGAGCGACAAAAGCAAGACCAGCAGTCCCGTAAAGTAAGGCCCTAAACTTATAGGCGCGACTTTCTTAGATTCCGCTTTCCGCCCTTTACATTCCAGAAGAATTGATGGGATCTGCCCAGGATTGTCCAGTTCGTCCAGGCCGATACGGCTAGGACCCTCTGCGGCTCCGGTCGGCAACGACGGTCACTTGAAGATCTTGTGCGAAGCGGACGATGGCCTCGGTGAAATTCCTGCCACTTAGGCGTTCCAGAAAACCAACCTGTGAGTGCGCTACAAAGATTTGCGTGACTTGATTGCGGCGAGCGAAGTCCACCACGGTCTTGGCGATATCGCTGCCGCCAAGAATCCGCGTTTCGATCTGTAGGCTCCGCGCGAAGCGCAGGTGCTTCTCCACGGCCTGTCGTTCCTCGGTCGGTAATTGCGACAGTTCGGGAGTCTGGTGCACGAAAAGCGCGGTGCAATCTGCATGGAGGTAGTCGGCTACGCGGCGTCCTCGACGGATGAGCATGGCGGTCGAAGGATCGGCCGTTATGTGGATGAGAATGCGCTCCTTTGGCTGGTTATTCGTTGCTCCGCCGGGGCGCGCTTCGGAAATGCGCGGAACCTGAAATCCCCTCGTTTCATCGTAAGCGGATTGCCTGAGATCGACTTCATGAGCCGCCTGGCGAAGCGTCAACTCGCGAAGCGCGCCTAGATTGGAACCCTTGAAAAATCCGCTGAGCGCCTTCTCCACCATTTCTGGCTTGTAAACCGCTCCCCGCTTTAGGCGGTTGAGCAACGCATCGGGCGTGACGTCGACTGCCACAATTTCCGCCGCCTGCCGGACGATCCCGTCCGGGACCGTTTCGCGCACCTGGATGCCGGTGATCTGCCATACCTGGTCATTAAGGCTTTCGATGTGTTGGACGTTCATCGTGGTCCACACTTCGATGCCGGCATCCAGCAGGACTTGAACGTCTTCCCAACGCTTCGTGCGGCTCGAGCCAGGGATGTTGGTATGCGCCAGTTCATCGACCAACGCGATGCTTGGCCTGCGCTGTAACACGGCGTCGGTGTCCATCTCCTCAAATGTTTTCCCGCGGTATTCGATCGTGCGATGAGGCACCATCTCGAGACCCTGGGCTTGCTCGATCGTGTCGGGGCGCGCGTGCGGTTGAAAATAGGCAACGACGACATCGACTCCGCGTTCAGCGGCAGCGTGGCCATCGGCAAGCATCTGGAAAGTTTTTCCGACGCCCGCCGCATAGCCCAAATAAACTTTTAGACTACCGCGTGGAGTGTCCACAGACTCAGGCATAAGCGGACTTAATGAGGGAAGACTCTGACGTCGATACCTTCCGCCGCGCGAATTAGGCGGAGCACCGGATCACCGAAGAAACGATCCCGCCAAGTGTTGTGGGCGCTGTGCCCGATGAAAATCTGCGTGATGCGTTTCTGACGCGCGAATTCGACAATCGCAGATATCGGATCATCGCTTTCCAGCACTTCGGTCGAAGCGCCGGCCTTTTTCGCCGCATCGAAATACCTCCGAATCGTGACTCTCTCTCTTTTGGACCGGCCGGGCTCGCACACGTACACCGCGTAGAGTTCACCTTGAAAACGCTCTTTGTTGCGTTCCCCGCTTTCAATCATCGCCGGAGCATTGGAATGCGGCGTCATGCAGACGAGAAAACGCTCGTGCGTCCCGAAGACGGGTTCGATGCCATGCGCATGAACGTAAGACTCCAGTTGTGCATCTACCACTTCGGCGGTCAGTAGCAGGGCGAGTTCGCGAAGCTCTGAGAGCTGTCGCTCCTGAGAGTTGCTGATTCCGGTTGAAGTGAGCTTTTCTCCTTGCCGCCAGAGGCAGAGGTCCGGTGGCACATCTACGATTACGATGTCGTCGGCGGCGAGCAAGAAGGATTTCGGGATGGTTTCCGTGGTGTTCTTGCCGGTGATCGCTTGAACTTTTTCTTTGTATTCCTCGACATGAAGCAGGTTGACGCTCGACAAGACCGAGATACCGTTACGCAAAAGCTCCTGCACATCCTGCCAACGATAAGCGTGCCGGCTTCCAGGAGGATTCTGGGCGGCGAGAGGGTCAATGACGCAGACCTGCGGCGCGCGGCGAAGAATCGCGTCGAGATCGATGGCTTGGCCCTCGGAAGTCTGGAGTGGAGGAATCGGCTCCAGTTTCCGCAAGATTGCCTGAACTTCCTCGGACTGCTGTCCTTGAACGGCGCCGACGACAACATCTTCTCCGCGCTCGTGCCGCCGTCGGGCTTCATCGAGCATGCGATAGGATTTGCCTACGCCTGGAGCGTAGCCCAAAAAAATCTTGAGTTTCGCACCCCACCGCTTGCTCTCCTCCGCTTGGACCTGCTTGAGGAGACGTTCGGGACTCGGCCTGGGAAGTTCGGATACGCGCATTGCGTCAGTGTAAACCGCAAAACAGAGGTCCCGCAACGTAAAGGCACAAACGTGGGATTGGGAGGGAGGCAGTCGAGGAATTTGGCAGCGTTATGCGCGCGGATGAATGAACGCAGTCCTGACGAGTGTGATCACCTCCTGAAGGCGGCGTCATGAAGCCTTATACCGGCTGGTTCATCCGCAACTGCCGTAACGGACACAATTCGAATCTGGCTCTGGGCCACATCTACGAGCGCCTTCACCTTTACGTGACGCCCGTCGATGCCGCTTAGCGTTTCGGGATTGCTGACCATCCAAATCTTGTTGTCCTTATCCGCCGTTAGGATCTTGCCGCTGTCGCCAACCTTGGCCGAAAAGCTAGTCAGCTTCTTAGAGATCTTGCGCGTATCAGAGCTGTGATACGGGGCGGACTCTGTGTTTTGCGCTTGGGCCCCGAGCGGCAGAAGAGCTGCGAGGGCGATCGTTGAAAGCAACACTGGCCTTTTCATGTTCTTCCCTCCTTTTGCAGGAACGTGTCGGGGAAACATATCGGAAAACGAAAGCCGTAGAACGGCCTCGTTTAGTGAGCATCGTGCCGCTGCTTGCCGCAGCAACGCAAACGCAAAATTCGAATGTCCTCTATCGCCGATTCGCGTTACTGGCGAGGGAAGTGGTGAACCTGGGCGAGGTGGTTGAAACGTCCTGGTTGTTCGTCGAGCTTACGGTTTCCTAACGAACGCCTCAGGACTTTCTGACGCGCCTTTTCCTACGATTGTGACTGTTGTCATAAGTCGCGGAGGGAAAGGAAAAGCGGTGTTAAACAACTTGGAGGGAATTGATCAGGATTCAATTGGCCGCGGCAGCGTTTGCGGCTGTGTTACAGAACTTGTCGAGCTTCCTGGAAGGATGGACAAGTTTTGCCTCGAGTGCAGCGGAGACTTGGCGACGGCCATTCTGTTGACCACCGAAATAGATGCAGCGACGCTGAAGGGCGGGAATACAGAAGCGCTGGTGTCTGAATTTGCGCAGATTAGCAGCCGGATGCTCGAGCGAGCGCAATCTGCACAATGGGGGTTTTAGTCAGATTCCTCATGTGTCTCAGGATGGCGGGTTCCTTAGTCGGGGTGTCCTACTGTCTTGCGCGCGAGTGGTGCACAAGACGGTGAAGGGGAAATACAAACCTCTCGTAAGAAAATCGTGAGCAACTTCAGCAAACAGCGGATGGGACGAATCAGTTTCTTGAATCCACCGGAGCAGTGTCGATTGCCATCATGCCGCCCAATGTCCTTATTTTTCCGTCAGATTACGTCGCGCTGTTTACGAAATCCTTATGAATCGCTCAGGACTTTCTGATGGTCATTTCGCTATGTTGATCTCCGGAGTCGGGACGGATCCGTGGGTCTGGTTCGCCTAATTACGGAAAGCGACCCCATCGATTCGTTCCCCGCAGGCCATGATCCTCATCGTCTTAGCAGCGGTTGGTTTCCTTGCGTGCGCCTTCTTTCTTTTCGTCCTATTTCAATGGACGCGAGACACGAAGCGCAAGACGAGGTGAAGCTGATGGTGAGACCAGCAAGAAGAATCGCCCACAGACCATTTGTTTCAAAAGAAGTGACGAAAAGCATCATAGCGTTACGAGGGTCACACCGGGCCTCGGGCATGAGAGAGCGGTCCCGCGTTTGCGGACCCAAGTGCAACGAGTCCGAACGGATCGTGTACGAGAGGGTCGTGAGTTCAATGAAACCGGGAAAGAGAAGCAAGGAGAGAAGAATGCGTACTTTCAAATGGAAGAGATTTGTGTCGGTTATGTTGGTCGGACTGTGTTGCGGAAGTGCTGCTCGCGCGATGGCGTTTGTGGACGATGACGGCAAGGACAAACCGCCGACTGGGCCAACAGCAAGGATCGAAGCGCCTGCCCCATTGACGGAGCGAGAGCGCAGGCTGCTAGACAGAGTGGAGCAGCTCGAAAAGCGCGTTGCCGACCTCGAAGAGAAGGCACAACCGGCCGCAGCCGTTTCTTCCTCCACTCCCGCAGGCTCCGATTCATCGGCGGCATCCACAGCGAGCCCCATTGCTGGTCCCACTTCTGTTGCAAGCGTAACGGCTCCAGACCGGGAATCCCTTGGCATCACCAAGACGGGTACGGTTGCCGGTGTTTCGCCAGAAAAAAGTGCGAGCGGTACAGCAAAGACCGAGAAAGCACAGCCGTTTGCGTTCGCCGACTTCACATGGCTGAATGGAAATCCCCGGACCAAAGAGGTTCCGCTCGATACGAAATTCTTCACGCCGGAAATCAGAGCTGACGTCGACTACGTATACGACTTCGCCCATCCAAAGGACGACACGATTGGCGGTTCGAGCGAGATTTTCAGATCCAATGAAGTGCATGTCACGCAACTGGGCGTTGGCGGCGATTTTCATTACGACAACGTTCGTGCGAGGGTGATGACGCAATTCGGACTGTATTCCGAGACCACACCGCGCAACGACGCGAGTCCTGCCCGCGGCCAGTGGAACCTGGCCGATGCTTACCGCTATTTGTCAGAGGCTTACGGCGGGTACCACTTCAACGTGATGCACGGCATCAACGTGGACGCGGGTATCTTCATGTCGTATGTAGGCCTGTTCAGCTACTACCAATTTGACAACTGGGCTTACCAGCCGTCGTACGTCTCCTCCAACACCCCGTGGTTCTTCAATGGTGTGCGTGTCCAAATATTCCCCTCCGAGCATTTGAAGATCGAGCCCTGGTTTGTAAATGGTTGGCAGTCTTACGGGCGTTTCAACAACCGGCCTGGCATCGGAATGCAGATTTTATGGCGGCCAATTGGATGGCTATCGGTTCTTGGCAATCAGTACATGTTGGGGGAGGATGCGCTGAACACGCCCGGCCGTGTGCGCTACCACACGGACGACAGCATTCAGATCAAATACTACGACAACCCGGAAAGATTTCTAGACAAAGCCGCATTCTCGCTCACTGGCGATATGGGATGCGAACATGGCGGCGGTGTCAGCTGTGCCGGTAATTCCGCGAAGGGTCCCAAGCAGAGCTTTTTGGGTTACATGCTTTACGACCGGCTCTGGTTCGACAACGACCGTTATGGACTGACCATTGGCGGCGGACAAATCAACAATCCTGGGCGGTACTTGGTCTTGCTGCCGCCCATCAATGGAGCCACCGCGGCTTCTGGAACGCCCTACTTTACGGAGAATCCCGGTGATCCATACAAAGCCTGGGATATATCCGGAACCTTCGATTGGATGCCAAGCCAGTACATTACTTTCCGATGGGAGTACAACCATCGGGCCGCGAATGTGCCCTACTTTTCAGGTTCCGGAGGAGTCACGCCACCCGGTGGCAATCAGGGTACAGCGGGCTCATTTGTCTGCCTCAGCGGTTTCACGGCCTGCAACGGATCGCCAACAAACACGTGGTTCCCGGATCTCCGCAAGACCGAAAACCGAGCGACCATTGCCATCCTCGTGAAGTTCTAAATGAGCACCCCGGTATTCCGTTTCGTGGATCAGCTGTCTTTATGAAATCCTTACAAATTCCTGGCGACTTCCTTAGCACGTGGATGCCAGTCTTTACGGATGCGTCGCGACTGGATTTCAGGCAAGGGAATAGTGTCCCCAGTTTTCAAGCAGGGGCAAACGCCTGCGGCAGCCACCGGCGGCGTTTCTGCTCCGAGAAACACACAGTCGAGTGGAGTATGGTAGGGCGGAAATCCAGGTTCGCAGTCTCCGCGACGCTGGTTATGTGGTCCTGCGCCGCATACGCGCGAATGCAGGACCCAAGTTCGGGACCTCAAGAAGACCGGTTAGCGTCTCGCAGGCAGGTCGAGGAACTCCCAAGAAACCCGATACCACCAAATGACACGGACGCTCAAGCTGCGCAAGAGCGGACGCTCAATCCTCAGTGGCTATACGGGGGATTTCTCGACTCCGCATATCTTCTGGATTTCAACCATCCTTCGAATGATCTGTTTCGAAGCCGGGGGACTGCCTACAAGGTCGACCAGCCGATTCTGAATATGGGGGCCGCATATCTCCGGAAAACCGCCTCGGAGTCATCACGGTGGGGCATGGAATTCACTCTTCAGGGTGGGCAAGATTCCAGGATCTTCGGATTTTCTGCGACTGCGCCAAAGCTCGCGGGCTCGGAGTGGTTGCGTCATCTCGGCCCGACGGATGTCTCGTATTTAGCACCCGTGGGGAAAGGGCTGACGGTGCAGGCTGGAATCTTCTCCAGCTTTATCGGCTACGACTCGTTGTACGCAAAAGACAATTTCAATTACACGCGGCCGTGGGGCGCGGATTTCACGCCTTACCTCATGATGGGCGTGAACGCGAGCTATCCCCTGACAAGCAAGCTTACCGGAACGGTGTTCGTCGTGAACGGCTACTGGCATCTCGCCGATGCCAACAACGTGCCGAGCTCGGGTGGCCAAATCGCATATAAGGTTACGAACCACACGACTCTGAAGGAAACCGTTCTCTTCGGTCCTCACCAATCGGACACCGGGTTCGAATTCTGGCGCTTTCTTTGGGACAGCATCGCCGAATGGAAAACCGACCGGATTACCACTGCATTCGAATATCACGTTGGGACCGAAAAAATTACGGCACCTGGGAATCCGCGGGCGCTTTGGATGTCCGTCCAGTTGCCCGTGCACTGGGTCTTTAGCAAGAACTGGAGCGCGACCGTTCGGCCTGAAGTTTACTGGGACCGCGATGGCCGCTTGACTGGCTTTCCGCAAACCGTCAAAGCAAACACGACGACCCTCGAATATCGCGTGCCCTATCGTCAAGCCGCCGCAATCGTAAGACTGGAGCACCGGATCGATGATTCCCGCGGCCGCGCTGGCGGCTTCTTCCGTGGGAGTGAAACGGCGCCAGGAATAGTTGCTCTGACGCCAACACAAAATCTCTTGATCTTGGGAGTCATCGTGACCTTCGATTCGCACTTTTGATCCTGACACAGAAACGGACCCTGACGGGCATGGAATGGCACGAGTGGAGGAAGAAAAGACCATGATGCTAGACACGATTTTCATCGCTGCGACTGCACTGTTTTTCGCAGTCGGAATTTTCTACGTTCGCGGCTGCGAACGGCTGAAGTAAGGAGTGAGGCTATGACTGCGGGAGATACGGCACTGCTTGTGATTTGCGCGCTTCTCTTTGGGTATTTGCTCTACGCCCTGTTGAAAGCGGAGGAGTTTTAACCAATGACCGCGAACGGCTGGTTTCAGATCGGATTGTATCTCTTTGTGATTTTCCTGGTGACGAAGCCACTCGGGGTTTTCATGGCGCGAGTATTCAACCGGGAAAAGACATTTCTCGATCCCATTCTCAGGCCAATCGAGAGACTCGTGTATCGACTGACTGGCGTCGACGAAAAGCGTGAGATGCGTTGGACCGAATATGCCGTGGCCATGCTTCTGTTCAGCGGCGTTTCGATGGCTCTACTCTATCTCATTGAACGCACACAGAAATGGCTGCCATTCAATCCGCAGAAACTCCCGAATCTCGAGCCCGGATTAGCTTTTGGCACCGCTGCCTCCTTCACCACCAATACCAACTGGCAGGTCTACTCCGGCGAATCCACGATGAGCTATCTCACCCAGATGGCGGGCCTGGCGTATCACAACTTTGTGTCCGCCGCCGTCGGCATCGTTCTCGCGATCGTGGTGATTCGCGGCATCGCTCGCAAGGAAACCGACAAGCTCGGAAATTTCTGGGTTGATACGACTCGTTGCCTTCTGTGGGTTCTGCTGCCCGTATGCCTGGTGGGTTCGCTGATCCTCGTGTCCGAAGGAGTCGTGCAGAATTTCAAGTCCTACACCACGATCGATCTCATTCAGCCGTACACGGCGCAGGTCACAGGTGCAGATGGCAAGACCACGACGCAAACCGTCACGCAGCAGGTGATCGCGCAAGGGCCGGTGGCCTCACAGGAGGTGATCAAGGAATTCGGCACGAACGGCGGTGGATTTTTCAATGCCAACAATGCGCATCCTTTCGAAAACCCCACTCCGCTCTCGAACTTCTTCGAGATGGTACTGATCTTCGCGATTCCGTCCGGGCTGACCTACACACTCGGCCGGATGACCGGTTCGCAGCGCCACGGTTGGGCAGTCTGGGCGGCTATGGCGTTCTTGTTTTTTGCCGGTGTGTCGACGGCCTATTGGGCGGAAGCCAAAGGCAACCCACTCCTTACCGGCACCGACCAGCATGCAACCGCCCAGCAATCCGGCGGAAATATGGAAGGCAAAGAAGTCCGTTTCGGCATCGCGAACTCCACACTTTTCGCAACGGTGACGACCGATGCCAGCTGCGGCGCGGTAAACGGCATGCACGACTCTTACACTCCGCTGGGTGGAATGGTGCCATTGATCAACATCATGCTAGGCGAAGTTGTTTTCGGCGGAGTTGGCGCGGGCCTCTACGGAATATTCGTTTTCGTCGTGCTCGCTGTGTTCATCGCAGGGTTAATGGTAGGTCGAACGCCTGAGTACCTCGGCAAGAAAATCGAATCGTACGACGTCAAGATGGCGATGCTTGCAGTTCTTGTTTTGACGTTCACCATTCTTATTTTTTCGGCTGTTTCAGTTGTGAAGCCTTACGGCACTGCGGGGATAACCAACCCCGGACCTCACGGATTATCGCAGGTGCTGTACGCATACGTTTCATCGACCGGAAACAATGGCTCGGCATTTGGCGGGATTAGCGCAAACACCATGTGGTACAACACCACGACAGCGGTCGCACAACTCCTCGGCCGCTTCTTCATGATTATTCCGGTGCTCGCCATTGCCGGAAGTCTCGCCAAAAAGAAAATCGTTCCGGAATCCGCCGGCACGTTCCCCGTTACGGGTGGGCTGTTCGCAGCTTTGCTGGTTTCGACGATTGTGATCGTAGGCGCTCTTACCTTCTTCCCGGCTCTCAGTCTTGGGCCAATTCTTGAACACCTGCTGATGAACGCAGGGAAGGTTTTCTGAGGTGTCTATGGACCCGGTCGCTCAAATTAGAAAAAAGTCGCTCGCCGATAGCGCCATCCTTTCGCGGGCGATTTTAGATTCTTTTCGCAAACTGAATCCCCGGACGATGGTCAAAAATCCGGTGATGTTTGTTGTCGAAGTGGGCGCTGTTTTGACAACAATTCAGCTCGCATGGAACGCGTCTCACCACGCGGGGCAGTTCGGCTTTGGACTGCAAATCACGTTGTGGCTGTGGTTCACGGTTCTGTTTGCCAACTTTGCTGAAGCGATGGCTGAAGGCCGCGGCAAGGCGCAGGCCGACACGCTGCGCAAAGCGCGGGCCGAAACACAAGCGCATCGCCTGCGCAGCGACGGCAGCATTGAGGTTGTGGTCAGCTCGAAACTGCGCTCCGGAGACATCGTCGTCGTCGCGGCAGGCGATTTCATCCCCGGGGACGGCGAGGTCATCGAAGGTGTGGCCTCTGTGGATGAGTCCGCAATCACGGGTGAGTCGGCGCCAGTCATCCGGGAATCCGGCGGCGATCGGTCAGCGGTCACCGGCGGCACGCGTGTTCTTTCCGATGAGATCAAGGTGCGCATTACGTCGAATCCTGGAGAAACCTTTCTCGACCGCATGATCAAGCTCGTCGAAGGGGCCTCCCGGCAGAAAACTCCGAACGAGATTGCGCTGAATATCCTTCTGGCGGGCCTGACGATCATTTTCCTACTCGCCGTGGTGACGCTGCAGCCGTTCGCGATCTACTCCGGCGCTCCACAGAACATTTTCGTATTGGTTTCCCTTCTCGTGTGTCTGATACCGACGACGATTGGAGGATTGCTCTCGGCGATCGGCATTGCCGGTATGGACCGCATGATCCAGAGAAACGTCATCGCAATGTCAGGGCGCGCGGTAGAAGCTTCCGGCGACGTTGACGTGCTACTGCTGGACAAGACCGGAACGATCACCCTCGGGAACCGAGCGGCGACGCAGTTTTATCCAGCGCCCGGCATTGAGGAGGCCTATCTCGCCGATGCCGCACAGCTTTCCTCGCTGGCCGACGAAACGCCCGAGGGCCGCTCCATTGTGGTGCTGGCAAAGGAACGCTACAAGCTCCGCGGCCGGGATCTTTCCTCGCACGGCACGAATTTCATCCCGTTTTCGGCTCAAACCAGAATGTCTGGCGTAGACATCGACGGCCGCGAAATCCGCAAAGGCGCATTGGAGGCGATCAGCCGCCTCAGCAACGGCCGCGGCAACAGCATTCCGAACGAACTTCAGGTTTGTGTTCGCGACATTTCAAATACCGGCGGAACGCCGCTCCTGGTTGCGGAGAACGGCCGCGTGCTCGGTGCAATCGCCCTCACGGACATCGTCAAAGGAGGAATGAAAGAACGTTTCGATCACCTACGCGCCATGGGCATTCGCACCATGATGATCACCGGGGACAATCCGCTGACGGCAGCCGCAATCGCGCGCCAAGCTGGTGTCGACGATTTTCTCGCCGAGGCGAAACCAGAAGACAAGATGGCACTTATCAAACGCGAACAGGCAAAGGGAAAACTCGTCGCCATGACCGGCGATGGCACAAACGACGCTCCCGCCCTCGCGCAGGCAGACGTCGGAGTGGCTATGAATACCGGCACGCAGGCCGCCAAGGAAGCCGGCAATATGGTGGATCTCGATTCGAATCCGACAAAACTTATCGAGATCGTCGAAATCGGCAAGCAACTTCTCATCACTCGTGGTGCCTTGACGACCTTCTCGGTCGCAAACGATGTCGCTAAATATTTTGCGATTATCCCCGCGATGTTTGCGGGCGCATTTCCGGTGCTGAATGTGCTGAACGTGATGCACCTTCGCACGCCGGAATCGGCCATTCTCTCGGCGGTGATCTTCAACGCTTTGATTATTGTCGCCCTGATACCGCTTGCGTTGCGCGGCGTGCGCTATCGTCCCTTGGGAGCGGCAGCGTTGCTGCAGCGCAATCTGCTTATCTATGGAGTGGGTGGAATCATCGCCCCGTTTTTCGGAATCAAGTTGATCGACGTGTTGCTGACGTATCTTCGGGTTGTTTGAGGAACTTATGAAAAAAAATCTCGTGATCGCCTTTTGGTTCACCTTGGTTACGACAGTGATGTTCGGAATCCTGTATCCGCTTGCTGTCACAGGTTTGGCCCAGGTGTTATTTCCCGCGCGGGCCAACGGACAGCTGATCGAGAAAAGTGGTAAGACCGTGGGATCAAGAATCATCGGACAGACCTTCACGGAGCCTGGTTATTTTCACTCACGGCCGTCGAATGCTGGCACGGGATATGACGCGACTGCGAGTAGCGGCTCGAACCTCGGACCCACAAACAAGAACTTACTCGACCGGGTAAAAGGCGACGGCGAAAAGTTGCAAGCAGAAAATTCGACAAGCCCGATTCCAGTAGATCTGGTGACGTCGTCAGGTTCCGGCCTGGACCCTGAAATCTCACCCGCAGCCGCCGAATTCCAGATACCGCGTGTTGCCCTTGAACGCGCAATGAAGGAGGAAGATCTGCGCACAGTTGTACAGAAACATACCAAGGACCGCGACTTGGGATTCCTTGGCGAACCGCGTGTGAATGTTTTGGAACTGAATCTCGATCTCGATTCCGTCCGTCCCTTGCGATGAACCTTACTGCTTGCGCCGTGGCTGTTTTTCAGAGGCAACGATTGGAAGTTGGAACCGGTATCCGAGCCATGGTTCGGTCAAGATGTAGCGCGGGCGTGTTGGATCCTTCTCGATCTTCTTCCGCAGCTGGTTTATGACCACGCGAAGGTTCTCCGTCTCCTCACCATGGTCCGGTCCCCAGATAGTCTGCAGCAGTTTTTTATGCGTCAGAGGTTTCCCTTGTTGAGTGATGAGAAGTCGCAGGACATCGAATTCTTTGGGACTGAGATGGACGCGCTGGCCACGCACGTCCACAATTCTTCGCTCAACATCGACACTCAATTGCGGGCTTTCGAACTTCGGAAGCGGTTCTTCCGAACTGGACCGTCGCAAGGCCGCTCGGATGCGTGCCAGGAGTTCCCCCATTGTGAAGGGTTTTACGACGTAATCGTCGGCCCCGGAATCGAGGGCGAGAATCTTGTCCTGTTGCGAATTTCGGACGGTGACCATGATGATCGGACCAGGGAAGGACAATCGAATCTTACTGCATGCCTCAAGCCCGCTCATGCCGGGCATGTTCGCATCCAACAGAATCAGATCCGGGTGCTCGCGCATAACCATTTCGATGGCTTCTTGTCCGTCCTCCGCCAATATGACGTCATAGCCGTTACCCGAAAGCGTGGTTCGCAAGACGCGACGAATTTGCGGCTCGTCGTCCACCACGAGGATCGTTGTGTCGGCCATAGCTATACCTCCGCATGCCGGAGCGGCGAGAAAGGGAACAAAGGACTCGTGGCTCTGAACATAGCGTTCGCAATGCTACGCAAGGAGCAATTAAGAACGCCTGAGGGAATCGTAAGGAGTTCATAAAGATATGGCCGTTCTGGATTTGCTCCAGGGATTCATTGAGATTTAGCTAATGTGAGCGCGAACTGTGACAATAGAAATGCTGCTTAAAAGGGGGTGGAGCAATGCCGGAGTCCGTTGACTGGCCGAGGATTTATCCGCCGCGCCGTCGCCGCCGCTTCTTTCTCCTCATTCTCGCCGTCCTTGCCCTCATCGTTTTCGGCGGTCGGACCGCGTTGTCCTATTACGTGGACGTGCTCTGGTTCGGGTCACTCGGCTACCGGGACGTATTGTGGAAAACGCTGAGCCTTCAGTGGGGAATCTTTACTGCTTTTGCGGCAGCCACATTTCTTATTCTGTTCGGATCGTTTCTGGCTCTGAAGCGAGCGCATCTGCCCGAGCTGCCGAGCGGTCACACGATTTTCATCGGCGGACAGCCGCTGAAGCTACCGGTTGAGCCTGTGCTGCGCCTCATCGCACTGGGCCTTTCACTCGCCATAGCCGCTGTAACTGGCGCAGGCATGATGATGGAGTGGCCGACTCTCGCGCTTTTCTGGCACGCACCTCGCAGCGCTGGTGGCTTCGTGGACCCGGTGTTTGGCAAGCCGCTGAACTTCTTCCTGTTCACCCTGCCTGGGTGGCAACTGCTCGTCGGCTGGCTACTTACGCTGGCTGTGATGACCTGTGTACTCGCTGTTTTTTTCATCCTCATTACGGGTGGAACTCGCGCATTCGCCGGGCGTAGCAGAAGGTACATCACATTGCCTTGGCATGGGCTCTCCATCACGTTGGCGGTCCTGTTACTGGTCCTTGCAATGCGTGTGTACCTCGGTCGATTCGAACGATTGTTCGATGATCATACGATCTTCACGGGTGTGACCTACACTGACGCGCACGTCACGCTTACTGGACTGCTTATTGTCTCGGCGGCGCTCGTTCTGGGTGCGGTGATCGCGGCGGTCAACGGCGTGACCGTGGCGCGCGGGCGTTGGATTGCGGCGGCGATTCTCCCGGCTGCGCTATGTTATATCTGCCTTCAAGTGGTCGGCTGGTACGTCAGCAGCTTTATCGTGAAACCGAACGAGCTGGTTCGCGAGCAGCCGTATATTGCCCACAATATTGCGCTGACGCGGCAGGCCTACGGATTGGACGGAGTATCGCAACACGAGTTTCCCGCTGAGACAGATGTTGCGGCAACCGATCCGGCGAATAATCAGGCTACCCTTCAGAACATCCGGCTGTGGGACTGGCACGCACTGCAGGACACGCTGCGTCAGATTCAGGAAATCCGCACCTACTACGACTTTCCCGACATCGACATTGATCGCTATGAAATCGACGGCGTAGTTCGGCAAGTGATGCTCGCCACGCGCGAGTTGAACGTCGACAAGCTTCCTGAGAGCAGCCGCAACTGGATTAACGAGAAGCTGATTTACACCCACGGTTACGGCATCACGATGAATCCAGTCAATGGGTTCACGCCGGAAGGACTGCCCACTTTGATTCTGAGCAACATGCCCGTCCAGAGCACGGTGCGTGGTCTAGCCGTGACGCGCCCAGAGGTGTATTTCGGCGAGCTGACCAACACCGATGTCTACGTGAAGACACGGCAGAAAGAATTCAACTACCCGCAAGGTCAGACCAACAGCCTGACGTCTTACGAGGGCAACGGCGGTATCGTGCTCGGCGGTTTTCTGCGCCGCATAATCATCGCGCTCGACCGCGGCGACCTCGCGAAGCTGCCGTTCAGCGATGACGTAAACAAGGATAGCCAGCTGTTGATGCGGCGCAACGTGCGAGATCGAGTATCGGCACTGGCGCCGTTCCTGATCTACGATTCGGATCCTTACATCGCGCTCGGCGATGACGGCCGGCTGTCGTGGATCATGGATGCGTTTACGGTTTCAGACAGCTATCCGTACGCAAGCCATTACCGTCTCGACCGCGATCCCATTAACTACATGCGGAACAGCGTCAAGGTCGTGATCGACGCTTACAACGGTGCGACAACGTTTTACGTGTTTGACAAGGAGGACCCGATTATCGCGGCGTACCGCCGCATCTTTCCGAGTTTGTTCAAGGATGCGGCCACGATGCCGCCCGGGCTGCGCAAACACGTGCGCTACCCCGAGTTGTTGCTCAAACTGCAAGCCGAAGTGTATGGGCTGTATCACATGACGGATCCGGGAGCGTTCTACAACCGTGAGGATCTGTGGACAGTCGCCACCGAAGTCGGCATGAGCGAGGGAGGGCAGCAAGTGACACAGATGATGCAGCCGAACTTCGTGCTGATGAAACTGCCGGGCGAAACCGGCGTTGAGTTCGTAGAGATTCTGCCATTCACGCCGGCCAACCGGAATAATCTGATTGGATGGATTGCCGGGCGCAGCGACGGCGCACAATACGGTACGTCGGTGGTCTACAACTTTCCCAAAACCAGGCTTGTCGACGGACCGCTGCAAATCGAGGCGCGAATTGATCAGAACGCGCAGCTTTCCGGACAATTGACGCTGTGGAACCAGCAAGGCTCACACGTGCGGCGCGGAGCCTTGCTCGTAATTCCGTGCGGGCGTGCGCTGTTGTACGCGGAGCCGATTTACCTGCAGGCCGAGCGGAGTCCAATGCCCGAGTTGCGTCTGGTTGTGCTCGCGGTACAAGATCGGCTTGCGTACGGACCAACCTTCGAGTCGGCGATGGCGGCCCTTTTTGGTGGAGCGGTTTCGTCGATGAGCGCTGCGCCGGGCTCCGCGGCGCCGACGCGACACGCACCGGCATCGGCCGGATCGCTCCGGCCCGCAGACGACCTCAACGCCCTCATCGCGGAAGCTGCCAAAGACCTCGCCGACTACCAGCGCCTCACCGCGGAAGGCAAGCTTGGCGAGGCGGGGCAGAAGCTTGAAGAGCTGAAGCGCACACTCGATAAGCTGAACACTCGCCAAAGATAGTCTCGCGACGGTGCTGCATTCTTGGCCCTCGAAGGACTTCCACAACGACGGAAAACTGCCAGAGACCGGCTGGTATCGGCAGCTGATCGACACTCCCCAATTTCAGTCATTCTCGGTTGAGTGGTCAGCAACAGCCGGAAATAGATCCCCGGCGTCAGCGACGGCCTCCCGTTGTTCTCCGCGTAAAACTTCGCACATTCCTTCTCGGCAAACTCATCGAACTGTTCCGCTTCCAGCAATTCATTCACACGATCGTAAAAAGGATGCGCTGGCCCCTGCGCCAGTTCCTGGTGGCCAACCCACAAGCGCTCTTGCCGCCTTCTCCGCCTTCTTGTGCCCATCGCCATCCGTTTTCTCCAGAATGCATTTGCATTCTACGAGAGACGATGACAAAAACAAGTTACTTCAGGTTACAAAAATTAAATTTCTGACTTTCGCCGTGGCTAAGAACAAGACCTTTCGATCGTTCAGTTATTGCGGCAGGAATTCAGACTCTTAACCTTTCAACATGGACCGATGACCACGTGTGAAAGCCCCTTAGCACGAGTACAATGTCTGCGTATTTGAAGGAAGATGGAATGAACTGGGCGCGACTTGTTGTGATCGTTGTTGGCGCCGGTGTCGTGTCGTCGCTTACTGACTGGTTCTTCGCGGGCGATTGGATTCATTGTATTGGGGCGCCGTCAAACTGGCTGTTGCGGTGTGGCTGATTGGCCCGTTGCCGCTGATCCTCACTAATGCCGCATTTATGAAGCTGCACCGGGTTTTTGTCGTGTCTTACGCAATCGGTTGGTTAATAAAGCTCACGATCGTTGCGGTGGCAGTTGGCTGGTTCCTTCGTTGATGCCGATAGAAGAATCTATCGTGTCAGTTAACAAGGAGAATATCAAATGAAGCACAACCTCACGTTAACCATCACGTCTCTGCTCTCGATCCTGTTCATGACGTTTCACCTGACGGACGATACCCTCCACGCCAAGGTCGGGACGGCCCAGGCAGGGGGCTCAACCCTCGTTGCGGTGCCCATCCTGGTCGTCTGGCTGTACGGAACGCTGGTGCTTGCCGAACGGCGGTCGGGGTACGTCATCATGCTCGTCGGGTCGCTCCTTGGGCTGTCCATGCCTGTCATCCACGTGATGGGAGCGGGAGGCGTTTTTCGCGGCGAGATCGCCAAGTCCAGCGGAGCCTTCTTGTTCGTCTGGACGCTTCACGCGCTCGGCGTAACTGCGATGTTCTCCCTCATCCTCTCGGCGCGCGGACTGTGGAGCCTGCAACGGGGCCAGCCCCGGTAGTCGAAGAACCCTGGACCGCCCCGCTAGGTCCGTGATGGTACGAACTCGCGATATTTGCAATCCGTCCAGGAGAATCCGCCACGAGAGCTTTGACAAAGTAAAGAGAGCATAAAGACGAAACTCCGGACCCGCGTCGACGATGTCGTGGATGATGCCAGTCAACATTGCAAGGGAGCTGGAATGACAAATCGCGCCGTTGAGACATCGCCGCAAGTTTGCGCACGAATCGGTGGGGTGCTGTATCTGATTATCATAGTCATCGGTTTCTGCGGTGAGTTTTTCGTCAGAGACAAACTCGTCGTGTCAGGAGATGTTACAGCCACAGCCAATAATATTATGGCCTCTGAGTCGCTGTGGCGCCTCCAAATTGCCGGTGACCTGATATTGCTCGTGTGTGCTGTCGCACTAACGCTGATCTTGTATGTATTGCTCAGGCCGGTGAACAAAAACCTTGCTTTGCTTGCGGTGTTTTTCAATATAGTCGAATTCCCTATCGAGGCCGCCAGCAAGCTATGTCTTTTTGCGGCATTGTTCCTTTCGGGGAACGCAGATTACCTGAAGGCATTTGAACCGCATCAGCTACACGCTCTAGTGAAAATGTCTCTCAAGTTGCATGACTACGGCTTCGGGATCGACCTTGTATTTTTTGGCTTTGCCTGTCTGATTTATGGGTATTTGCTTTTCAGATCGGGTTATTTCCCCAGGACTCTTGGCGTTTTGATGGCGATTGCTGGTCTGAGTTATCTGACGAATAGCTTCACCCTCATCCTCGCCCCCACATATGCAGCGACGATCCTCCCCATTCTGGTGCTTGCCTTGATTGGGGAATTGTCACTTTGCCTGTGGCTCATTGTGAAGGGCGTGAACGTCCCGAAGTGGAACGAGAAAGCACGCCTGGCGAGTTAACGGAGCGTAGCCAGCCATCGGGGCGCGCGACTCGACTGGGAGTTCGCTGTTTCCTCTTCCCATCCGTCATGAGTTCGCAGGAGTGCGCGGAGACCTCGGCGAATTAGCGCGTTGTCGTCGGCGATTAAGATTTTAGTCACCACATTACCTCCCGGCGAGAATCCAGTTTAAGAGCATCAAGAAGTGGGAAATCTTCTCCCGTCAATTGGCTCCCCGCGACTTTAACCACGGCCTGCTAGGCAAGAAAACATCTAATAACCGTGTGGAACTCTTTCGCCGTAAGCGTCGACAGCAACAGAAAGTAACGACTGGCCGCTTCGAAAATCGAGCGGAACGGCAAAGTCGCCGGAAACATCCTGGAGCTAACCCATACATGAGCAACGGTTCAGATCTCACGACCCAGTCCCGTTCTTCCATTCCACCTGATGATTCGAGACGAAATCTCGTCCTTACACGATCAAATGATGGGAACTTGCCTCACATCGGGTTGGTTGGCGACACGTATACCATTCTATTGACGGGGAAGGACACAGCGGGACGCTTCTGCCTTATCGACATGCATATTCCACCAGGTGGAGGGCCACCTCCTCACCGGCACGACTTTGAGGAGTCCTTCATCATTCTTGAAGGTGAGATCGCATTTACCTTTCGAGGAGTAAAGTCGGTCGCAGGCGCAGGCCAGACCGTTCATATTCCTGCCAACGCGCCTCATCAGTTTCAAAATAAGAGCGACCGACCGGCACGTCTGCTCTGCGTCTGCTCTCCTGCCGGGCAGGAAGAGTTCTTCGCGCAGGTTGGCACACCGGTGGCAACCCGCACAACACCACCGCCCCGACTTGATGAAGCGGCACAAGCAGAGTTCAAGGCGAAGTCCGCAGCCCTTGCTCTAAAATATCGAACAGAGTTGCTAGAACATACATGAAGCGGCGTCGTATCTCGGATACTCAGGAACTTGCCGCTCAAGACGCCAGCCGAATCAGAACGTTATTCTTGCAGTGAGCTGCACGGAGCGCGGCCCAGCGCCTTCGGCAGTTTGCAAGGAAGAGATCGTTCCGAACCCATCCGAGTCGAGCTGCATGTTAGGTGATGCATAGTTCCTGTGGTTGAAGAGGTTGGCTACCTCCGCTCCAAACTGCAGCTTCAGATTCTCCGTAAATTTCACATTCTTCATCAGGGACATGGAGACGGAGCGAGTTCCCGGGCCCTGCACTCCTCCCACTGGAGCGTTTCCAAAACGCCCGATATTGTCGGCGGGAATCGTATAGGCGCCGGGGTTGAGATAGACCGGCCCGTAGGAACTTGTGAGTCCGCGAGCATACGGAGAGACGCCGTCAACCACGTCAGGGCGGGTGAACCCAGTGACGTTCACCATATTCGTGCCGGCCGGATCCGACGATTGCTGGAAAGGAGTGAGGAATGGTCCGCTCTGAACGACGACCACTCCGGCCGATTCCCAGCCACCAAGAATGCGGTCTACAAATGCATTGGAACCGCTGAGGAATTTCTTGCCCTTTCCAAACGGCAGTTCATACAGATAGGTAGCAAGAAACCGATGCCTCCGGTCGAACATGACGTTGCCGTAGTCTAGGCCAGGATGAAATCTGTCGGTCAGCCAACTGCCGCCCGCCCCGACAAACCCTGTCGGGTTCCCGCCGGCCTCGTTAGAAAGGTCGCGGGTAAAGGAATAACTCGCTTGAAATTGCAGGCCCCTGGCATAGCGGTGGTTCGCTTCGATTGTGAAGTTGTTGTAATTGCTTTCAGCCTCGTTGTACACGCTCTGAATAATGCCCCAGAGCGGAAATGGCACACCTTGCTGTGCGTAAGGTGCCGAAGGGTCAGCGGCGTTCTGGTAGTAGCCCATCGTATTCGCGGGTACCTGATTCAGGTCGACCATCGTTTCCAGGTTTGAGCCATGACTCCCGGTGTAGGAAAGGCGCAGACCGGTGTTAAATCCCAAGTCACGTTCAAACGTAAGATTCCACTGCTGAACCGTTGGATCGTGATATTTGACCGGAAATGCGTAGTAAAAACTCTGCGAGCCGGGCACGTTCAGGTCCGCCGGAAAGGGTGAGGGGTAGGCGAGCGTCGGTGTGACTCCATCGGAGCCGTAAGACTGCGAGTAAAACTGCACGCTGCTTGCGCTGACCGCCCATCCGGAAACTAGGGAAAAACCGAGCGGTGATTCGATGAAGCGTCCGTAGCCGCCGCGAATCACCGTCTTGTCGTTGTGAAACGGTCTCCAGGCAAATCCGATGCGCGGGCCGAAGTCCGTCTTGTCCGTGTAGCGCAGCTTCTCCGGGATGCCGGCTTGCTTGGCAGTGAGGATTGGCGTCGGATAAATCGAAGCGGCGAACCCGGGATGTGTCCACGACAAACCTTTGTCGTTTGGCACAACCACGGCGCCAGTCACGGATTGGCCGTCTACCGTTCCGCTCCACGTCGGCAGGAACGCCGCAGTGTTGTACTGCACGTCTTTCAATGGCGGGTGCAATTCATAACGAAGACCGAAGTTCAGAGTCAGAGTGGAAGTCACTTTCCAATCGTCTTGTGCGAAAACAGCATAGGAATATCCCAACCCGTTCATATTCGGGTTGTTCACCTGGCCGAGCAGTGTGTAGTCGGGATAGCCGAGCAGGAACTGAACAAAGGGATCGTTGATGGTTACGCCGGGATCGGAACTGCCGTCGAAATAGAACTGTCCCATTCTCAAGTTGCCGAAAACGTTGTCGTCGTGGTCGGTCATACGGCGAAAATCGCCGCCGAACTTAAAGGTGTGTTTCTGTTTAGTCCAGGTGACGTTGTCGAGAATTTGAATGATCTTGCTGCGCTGCTTGGCAGGGTTTGCACCGCCTGTTGGCTGAAAACCGGTGATCGAAAAATTCGGCACCTCAGCGGCGTCCGGAAGCCCGACACCCGCAGGCAGGACCAGTCCTAGATTGCTGATCAGCGCGGCGTTGTCCATGGTGAAGTTCAGGGAAGAACGCATGGCGTTGAAGCCAGCTCGGATTTCGTTGATCAGGGTCGGTTTGATGACGAAGTTATACGCGACAGTCAACCCGATGTCGGTCTCCGGCTGCGCAAATGGACCCAAAGCCGTTGTGCCCATGGTGTTCCAGGCAGTTCCGGGAGCGGTGGTGACTTTGCGGTCCTTGTATGTCAGCCGCGCGTATATAGTCTGTCGGGACGACAGGTTTTGGTCAACGCGGAGGTCCGCCTGATTGCTGGATATCGGCGCGGCGAAATTCGTCCGGAAATTGTTGGCAGTGGCGTTTGCGTCTCCATAATTCGGCGAGGGAAACAAATACGTCATCACGTTCGCCGCAAGCGATGAAACGGGCACGGAGCCGCAGGGGATTTCCGTGCCATCGGCCTGATAGATGGACTTGACGCTGCCGTCGCTCTGTGTCAGATACGCGCAAAGATTCCCGCTGCGCATGGCGGCCGAAGGCACGTTCTGTACGATCGGCACTTCGCGCGGAAGCCGCAATCCTTCGTAGCTCGCGAAGAAGAAAGTCTTGTCGCGGCCGTTGTACAGGCCGGGAAACCGCACCGGGCCGCCCACAAAGCCTCCGAAATCGTTCATGACAAGTTTCGGTTTGCCGGTAAATGGATTGCCGGCGTTGAGCGCGCTGTTCTGATGATTCTCAAAAATTCCACCGTGCAACGCGTTTGTCCCGCCCTTGGAAATCGTGGTCACATCGCTGACGCCACTGAACTCGGCATTGTTGTTCGTTGCATTCACGCGAATTTCGGCGATGGAATTGAACGACGGGAAAAGTTCGTTGATCGGCCCACTGCTTTCCACGTTCACGCTGCTGATTCCGTCGATGGTGTAGGACATTAGAGCCGGGGTGGCGCCCGCCACGGACAAATTTCCGCCTTCGTCTGTCTGAATTCCGGGTTGCGTAGTCAGCGTGGAAATCGGACTGGTCGAACCTGAAGAGCGCGTGTAGATTGCCACAGGGAGATCTACCAGCTCTCGGCCAGTTTTTGTTTGAGCAATGCTGGAAACATCCGTCGTAATCACGGCTCCCGCGGTTCCTTCGACGATCACGGTTTCCGTCTGCGAAGCGATCTTCAGGCTTGCGTCTACGCGTCTCGTCTCGCGCGCCTGCAAGTCGAGGTTTGTGAATTCCATCTTCTGAAAGCCCGCCGCCTGAACAACTAACTCGTAGACTCCTGGTTCCAGATTCAAGATGGTGTACGTTCCCGTTTGATCTGTCATCGCTGTGCGTTGCGCGGACGTTCCCTTGTTGGTGATGGTTATGGACGCGGCGGCGACACTATTTTCCGACCCGTCCTTTACGGTTCCGAGAATCGAGCCAAGCGTGGATTGTCCCAGCGCCGGCGGATTCACCAACAATAGCGCCACTGCAAGCGGGATCATCAACAACAGAGAGTTTTTCAAAAGTCCACGGCGCTTCAATAAACAAAAAACTGCGACGCTCAGCATGATTGCGTTCCTCCACTCATTTGCGTTACACCGCTTGATTAACGGTGTTTTGTCTCTCGGTTCTGGATGATCCTGCTGACACCCCTGCGCGCAGATGTGCTCTCAGTCCCTGCCAGGGGTCGTTCCGCTGACAGAGGCGACAGACACATCGGGAACACCACAAAAATGTCCCGAGAAAATGTTCTGTATCTTGGCGGGCTTCAGAAAAATTGCAAACGCAAAATTTCAATTGCGCGAATGCGAATCTATCGGGCCAGAGGTGTATCTGTAGCTACGTATTTTCGTTCGACATTTTATCGGCGCTTGGTCCAGAAAGATTCACAATCGTCGCCATTCGTTTTTTTTGTTTCCCTTTTTTTGCTTGCGGGAACAAAGATACGCACCTAATTCCTGGCTCCGCACCGACTCGTTCCATTCCTTATAGAAACGGCGCGCCTGTCCAGGCTCGGATTTGTCTAGTTGCCCCTTTGCGTCTCACCGTTTTGGACAAAGGTGGAACAGTTTTGTGGAGGAGAAAACTTGCGATCTGCATGTCGTGTGGTTCTGATTTCCTTTCTTTGGTGCATTGTTGCTTCACCCTTCGTGCTCGCTCAAGCACCCGCGCATCCGCTTGAGGCGCTGAAGTCCCAGGAATATTGGATCGTTTACGACGTCCTTCGCGATTCCGGCAAAATGGATGTCGACACTTTCTACGCCAGTGTCCTTCTCCATGAACCACCCAAGGAGAAAGTTCTCGCCTGGAAGCTTGGCGACCCTGTGTTTCGTGAAGCGGAGGTTATTCTTCTTCGCAAGGGCATTGCCATTGAAGCCCTGGTGGACATTCCAGGTCACAAGCTCGAATTCTGGAAGGAGCGCAAAGACATTCAAGCGCCCGTCCTGGAAATGGAATTTCACGAACTCGAGCAGGTGATCAAGAAAGATTCGCGCGTCATTGAAGCCATGAAGAAGCGCGGCATCACCGATCTCACGCACGTGCAGTGTTTTGCTGGCCCCTTCGGCTATTTCGCTTTGCCCGAACTCGAAGGTCACCGCATTTTCTACGGCGGTTGCGCGGACACTCACGGTGAATTTCTCGGCTGGGGCCGCTCCATAGAAGGCCTCAACATCGAAATTGACGCGGTCGAAAAAAAAGTCCTCAAGGTGATTGACGACGGTCCGATTCCGGTTCCGAAAGCCTCCATTAATTTCGAGGAAACATCGTCAGCCCCCCGCGAAGGCGCAACTCCGATCGGGCTCAGCCAGCCGCTGGGGCCCGCTTTCAAAATTTCCAATGGGGAAGTGAATTGGCAGAGCTGGAATTTCCGCTTCCGCCTCGACCCGCGCATTGGGGCGATCATCAATCTTGCGCGATTCAACGATGGGCATCAGCTTCGTTCGGTACTGTACGAAGGCTCTCTGTCCGAACTTTTTGTTCCTTACATGGATCCCGCTGAAGGTTGGGCTACGCGGGTCTTCATTGATACCGGAGAGTTCTACCACGGCGGCGTGCTGAAGCCGTTGCGCGAAAATATCGACTGCCCCACAACGGCGACCTACTTCGGTGCGCTGGTTCCGGATGAACACGGCGCTCCCGGCATTCGGCCCCGGGTTGCATGCATGTTTGAAAGCTACAGTGGCGATTCGGCGTGGCGGCACTTTGAGAAGCACGAAATTTGGGGAAGCCCCGCGCGCACTCTCGTTCTGCGCACCGCGGCGGTCATCGGCAACTACGACTACGTCTTGGATTGGCGTTTCGAACGCGACGGGTCGATTCATGTCGCAGTCGGCGCGACCGGCATCATCGAAACGAAGTCGGTCAAAGCCAAAGATGCTTCGGCGACCGGCGGCCACGGCATGGCCGGTTCTCCCGATGAATTTGGCCATTTCGTCGCGGAAAACACAATCGGCGTGAACCACGACCACTTCTTTTCGTATCGTCTGGACGTGGATGTGGACGGCGTGAACAACAGCTTCATGGCGGGCCGCCTGGTAAAGCGCGAGCTCACCAAGCCCGCCTCGCGCAAAAGCATCTGGGTGGTCGAACCGTCCATCGCCAAGACAGAAAAGGACGCCATGATCGACATCCACCTGGAAAAACCCGCCATGTGGCACTTCATCAATCCCAATGTGAAAGGTCCGCTTGGCTATCCAACAGGTTACGAATTGATGCCGGGCGTCACCGCCGCTTCTCTACTGGATCCGGATGACGGCCCACAAAAGGTCGGAGCTTTCTCCGCGCACCAGCTGTGGGTGACGCCGTATCGCGTCGATGAACGCTTCGCCGCCGGCATATACCCCACGGACAGCAAAGGAACCGACGACGGCTTGGCCATTTGGACCAAGGCCAATCGCCCCATTGAAAATACCGACATCGTTGCTTGGTATACGCTCGGCTTCCACCACGCTCCGCGCGCGGAAGACTGGCCGGTCATGCCCGTCATGTGGCATGAGTTCATCCTTCGTCCGTTCGATTTCTTTCCGAGAAATCCGATGCTCGATCTGCCCGCGACGCCTTGAAAAACGAAAAACCGGCTTCGCAATGATCTCCTAACGTTAATGAAGGAATATACTTTCCTGATAAACGCCGGAACGCCGGACGATATATGTCAAGTCACTTTCCTTTCAGACTTCGTGATGATGGTCCGTGCGGTTCTCTAGTTGTTTGAATCGCAAATTTCTTGGCTTGTTCTGCGGCTGCAATTTTATGTTTGAGCAGTTTACAGATGTGAATGCGGCGACATTCTTGAAACAGGCCACGACGGCGAGTGGCGTGCATCTGAATCGTCCGGGCGGCGTCGAAACTTGCTCATTCGACCTGCCGGACGCTGCCGATGTGACTCAGGGGTTTTTCTCCCTGAGGTATGCATCGACTACGCCTGTGAGGTATTCAGCAAGCCGCTCCTTGATGGCGACAATCTCGGATAAGGTTAAGGGATCAGGATGTTGGGCCCAGCTTACAGGGCAGTTTGCCGCCGAGGAGATGATTTCTGTAACCTGCGCGTGCAGGTCTACGGGTGTTGGGAGAGCCATGGTCTTCCCCCCTTTTATTGTAGACCTCCTCGGAATCCACAAATCTCGGCGAGCCGCGGAAATTCAGTGCGGCATCGACGGATACGAAGGAATTGCGGGCGGTACACAGAACAACTTCGACCAACCCCATCCCCGACGACAATCTGCAACAACATGGAACGCCAATGAGAGCCGCTACTAGAAACGTCCCGGAAAGTCCGGTTGCGGAACTACGAACGAACTTTCGATGAAGCACGCGGCAAGGTTCGAAATTGGGAGAACGCTCACGTGTCAGGCGCAAGTTCAAAATTGAATAATTGACCGATCGTCGGAAGCTTGCATGCAGCAAGCCTTCGGTTTTTTTACCCGAACGCTCTGTAACAATTCGGCAGGGGCCAGGCAGGCTGGAATTGCTTCGCGTCTGCGACTCGCAGGAACGGCTTTCAAAATATTGCCACGATCCCGCCCTGCTTGTCCCGAGCTTAGATTGCCCGCAGAACAAACAACGTTTGGTCGTCCTTAGGACGAGTATCCTTCTGATGGGATTGGAGGGCCGACCGAATCGCGGTGAGTACCTCACGAGCAGTTCCGTGCGCCGCGCCCGCGAAAGCGTTTCGAAGTTGGTCAAGATCGAACGGTTGGCCGGCAGGATTCTCCGCTTCTACAATTCCGTCGGTAAACAAGAGCACAAGATCGCCTGGCGATAGACGCAACTGGCATTGATCGTAGGACTGCTGTGGGAAGAGCCCGAGCGGAAATCCGCTGGCACCGGACAGCTCCATAATTATTCCGTCGGCCGCTTTCCTGAACAAAGGAGGGTTATGTCCCGCACGGGCATATACAAACGCGGTCGTCGCCGGATCCCAGATTGCCAGGAAGGCTGTGACAAAGGACTGTTCGATTTTCTTGGCGGCAAGCTGGTCGTTAGCGATCGACAAAACCTCTGTTGGAAGCAAGGCGGGAAAGCTAATTGTTGTCTCGGCGTCCCGGCTCACGCGCTGAAAGAGAGAGTGAAGGAGGGCATGCAGTATTGCAGCGACGACCGCCGCAGATGGCCCGTGACCACTAGCGTCGGAAATCATGCACGCCCATTGTCCGCCGGGGAGAGCCACGTAGTCGTACAGATCCCCACCCGCACGATCGAAGGTTTCACTCCACGCCGCTACATCCAAACCGGGGACCGTCGGATCCGGCGCTGGAAGTAAGCATTTTTGGATAGCCGCGATCCGATCCACTTCAGCTTCAATGTACGCGGTCGCGGCCACTAGTTTTCGGTACGTCTCGGCAAGTTCCGTTGCTGTTCTCAAGTTTCTAAGCGCCGACCCGATCAACATAACGCGTAAAACGAGGTCTTGCAGGACCACAGCATCGAAGCTGCCCGCGCATTTATCGAAAATGAATACCCAGTTCTCTCGATCTCCCAAAGCTCCAGGAGTAGCAGCTAGCGCGTGGTAATCAGCGAGTTCAGCAAACACAGGATCATTTGCAGGAAACGAAAACGCTGGCAGCAGGGACGGTTGAGACCGGGCAATGACTTGGGAGATGATACCGCCCGTGCGGATGGGTACTCCCTCCGCACGCCACGGACTGCGGTTCGGAACACCTTCTGTTTCGTCGTCCCTCCAAACACGAGTGACTCGATACTGAGTGGATTCGAGACCTTGGGTCGTCACTTCAACGTAACAATGGATACCAAAGGCCCGCCGCATGATTCCGATCAATGCCCCATGTAGATCACGGACATCAGTAGCGGTCGATATTGCGTCGAGCATTTGGCTAAATAATTTCAGCCGCAGGTTAGTGGTGGTGTCCGCAAAGTCCAGCGCCATTATCGACATGCGCAGATCTTACCGCAGGAACCTGGCAGACGTAAAAATAGCTGACTGCTACCAGCGGTCGAAATCCCAGAAGTTGGCGATAAATCTTCTTTCAAACCAGTCAACCGTTACGCGCATGTTGGAGAAACCGTTGCGGTGTGAAGTTTCGCGCGTTCGGCATGCTATGCTTCCGCGATTCGAATCGAGGGTTCCTTGTCTAATCGCAAGCTACTTCTTGCTGCCGCGTTCAGCAATGTCCTCATTATCGGGATTTGCTTTGCGATTTACGGCATGAACGCCGAAGGTGCTGGTGTAGCCACCCGTAGTACCGCTAGGTTCGCAATCTGCTTCTTTTTGGCGGGTTTCGCCGGTCCGGGACTTCGCAAATGGCTCCGCTGGTATCCCGACACCGCAAACCTGATCCAGGCATTCGTGGCAGCACAGATGGTTCATTTTTGTGCAGTAATCGCGCTGCATACGAAGTTCGCGGCAGAGCCTCTGCAATTGGGCGGTCCGGAGATAGCCATTACTCTGGTTGGTTTTTCGATCGTGCTGGGAGTCGGGATCACAGCCCCACTTCGCCGTCAGTCGCACATCCTCTATCGTGCCGCGCATCGGGTCTTGCTGTACATGATTTGGCTCATTCTTGCTGCCGACTACACAAAACATCCCATCAAATCACTTCGCCTTGTGGCGACCTTAGTCGTCATCGCACTTGTTCTGCGGCACCTGCCGCAGCGCCATACAACCAAGCCAGACTCAAATTTTCCTGCCTCGGCCTTCCAGAGTGAGAGTAAATACTAGGTTACAAGCCTTCACAGACTCGGAAGTCGAAACAAAAGCAAGTGTAGTGCTTCCCGATCAAACTGTCTGGACCTAGGCAGGACTGATTTCGGTACGGGCGATGTGCACGAACTGTGCACGAATCGAATGTTTTTATTGCATTGGAGTTAGCTTCGAGCGCTGGCCACCCCTTCGGGTGACTGTGTGACCCTGAAACTCAATCAGAGATTTACAATCCGAGACATAACATGGCTCAGCAGCTAAGGCCGTTTTTTTCGATTGGAGCGTTGTTGCCCGACTTTGAGCATGGCTCTGGTGTCGGCGATTGAAGCAATTCTAACTCCATCATGATGCGAGCCGAGTGGTGGCAATGCAACGCGAAACGCCGTCCGTATCTGTACGCTAAAATGATCTTATGGAACATTCCTTTGCTTGTCCTCATTGTGGCGAGGAGATTTCGATGGTGCTGGACCTATCCGTTCGCAAGCAAACTTACGTTGAAGATTGCGAAGTGTGTTGCAATCCCATCGAGATCACTTACACCGTGACGGACGAAGAGCTGACGGAATTTTCGGCCCGGACTTTGGGATGACCGCAGATTGTACCCAGTCTCCTCACCCCGCAATGTGCCAGCAGCAAGATTGATCCGTCCCCAACTGAGTGCCAGAATTTCTCCAATACGCAAACCGGTCATCAGGAGATTACCTGGTTCTTTTCAGGAGAAGTGTCGAGCACGAAATTGCGGACGGGCGCGTTACCATTCGTTCGAATGGCGCCAAGCGATGCGGCCGCGTCTTCGTCGAGATCGAGTACACGTGACGAGTCTCGCGGATGCTTTCCTTGTTCCTGGCGAAGCTGCCCGCGCGCAGCGGATTCATCCCAAGAAAGATGATGTGGAATCGGAAGGGTTTTTATCGGTCTGGAGTTGGAACGTCATGAGCAAAGCCTCCTAAGAGCCGATTGATTTCTTCTGAAGCCAGTTGGTCTGGCTGAGCTCCCGAGGCGAGTTCGACGATCTGCACTGCGAGGATCGAAGAGAGGGCAGTCGCAGCCGCAGACGTAGCGGCTTTCCCCGCTTCATCGGCGTCAAGCATGAGGATGACTTTATCGAAGTAGGTTCCGATCAGGTCGGCTTGGCGGTCGGAGAGCTTCGAGCCCATGAGGGCCGCCACGTTGTGATGCCCGGCCTGATGGATTTTGAAAGTATCGAAGAAGCCTTCGACAAGAATGATGGTGCGGTTGCCCTTCCGGATGGCTCGATGGAGATTGAACAGCAGGTGAGATTTACGGAAGCCGGCAGGGAGGCGATATTTGGGCTTTGTCTGGCCGGTTGCGCGACCCGAGTAGGCGACGAGTTCGCCATGTTCGTTATGGATTGGAATCACGACTCGTCCGCGAAGGAAACCGTTCCCGTCGTAGTAGCCAACGCCGAAGTAGCGGGCCGTTTGCTCACTGAGTCCACGCGATGCCACATAGGGATGCTGGTGGTCGATGTTGCGCAGGGTGAAGGATAGAGGCCGGTTTTCTGGCGTGTGGGCGACCGACTCCTCGTTTCTGGAGGTAGCGCCAGGCATCTGACTTTCTGTGAGCGAATGCTGCAGGTGCAGAGCAGCCTCCCGTATCGAACAGCGCTCCATTTCAGCGACGAAGTCGAAGACGTTTCCTCCGACGCGGCCCGAGCGAGCCGCGATGCACGAAGCGGACTGACAGGACCAGGCGTTCCGGGTGAAGCTGACGGAAAAGCTGTCATTGCTGCGAATGGAGGAGTGTGTAGGAAGAGGGCATTTTCCGCGGAACTCGTCCGCACCGACTCGCCGAAGACGAACGTCGTAGTGCGAAAGAACCGTCTCCATGGAGACCTTCCCTTTGATGCTTTTAAAGTCAATCCATTCCGCTGGCATCAATTGCCCCCTTCGTTCGCTGCCGAGGAGTAGGACCCTCCGGAGTCGGAACGCGTCTGTAAGCGTTGACACCATCCTCGACGGCATTCGCCTCCGCTTCGGTTAGGGGGAAAGTCTTGCTGAAGGCGAAGTAGGTTTTTCTTGCCCTCAAGGAAGAGTGCTGCAGCGCTATTCTTCGGCGATCCGATCCTCCGGTTGGTGAGGCGCCAGGACGGATTGCGCAGCCGACAGATGTCCTGTTTTGAAGAGATCTAGCTCCGTCATGCATGCTCCCGTGAGGCGACATAGATTGCGCAAAAGTCGAACAGGTCGGCATCGGGGTCGTAGTTGTTGATTTCGAGCACTTCGGAGATAAACCGGCGGCCAGGCCGACGCTCGATTTGGACGACGACATTAAGCGAATCCGCAATGTTGGTCTTGATGGCGCGGTACGGAATCTCGACGCCACTTTGCAAAACGCAGCTCGCAAAGCGCGAAAGCCCCTGTCTCGCGGAGCTGGCGTGAATGGTCGAAATGGTTCCAGAGTGGCCGGTGTTCAAAAGCTGAAGGAGATCGAACGCTTCCCCGGAGCGAATCTCGCCGAGTAGAATACGATCCGGGCGGTGACGTAGCGCGGCTTTCAGGAGGTCGCGGATGGATACGGCAGGCATGCCGTTCTGTTCGCGCCGTGCTTCGAAGCGGACCATGTTCTCGTGGGCCAGCTGAATCTCGGCGGTATCCTCAATCAGGAGGATGCGCTCGTCGGCGGGAATGAATTTCCCAAGCGCTGTAAGAAGGCTCGTTTTGCCCGAGCCCGTTCCACCAGAAATTAACAGGTTGCGTCGTTGAAGGAGATAGTCTTCGAGCCGGTTGGCGAGCGCCCGGTTGAGTGTCCCGCTGCGGATCAAATCCTCGATTTCGAAGTGGCGGGAGTTGAACTTTCGAATTGTCAGAGTGACGCCGCTCAGACTGCATGGCGGAATCACCGCTGCAACACGGCTGCCATCAGGCAGGCGCGAATCGAGAATGGGCTTCGATTCCGAAATATCGTCTCCCAATCGCCGTGCGATATTTTTCACGGCCACTTTCAGAGAGCGTTCCTCGAGGGAGATTCCCGGCACCTGTTCGACGAAACCATCGCGCTCGATGAAGACACGGTCGGAACCATTGACCATGACCTCGCTGACGGATTCGTCGAGGATGAGGTGTTCGATCGGTTTCAGGAACGGCAGGATGGTTTCAAAGCCGTGCATCAGAGCGCTCCTTCTTCTAACTGCTGGAAGTAGGACTTGTTCGGATCGTTGTAATAGGGCTTGAGGTAGCAGTAGCAGGGCGGAATTGGATTCAGTCCGTCGTAGGCGATAACGACCGACTGCGCGTTACGCAGCTCGGTGAAGACCTTCATGTCAAAGCGGTAGTCTTTTTGCGTGTTGTAGCTCTTCGACGCGGTGATATTGGCGCGGTGAGAAAGGGCGTTTCCTGTCAGGAGACTCACGCGCGCGTCGTGCCCGCTTTCAGAGAGGTTGTAGCTGACCTTGAGCCGGTCCTCGCGCCCGCACAGTTCACTCGCGGTCTTTGCCGAAAAATCGTCGGCTAGAGTCAGGAAGACCTTTGTGCGAAAGGTCTGGAGCAAGGTGCGCCAGCTCTCGCCTGGCAGCGCGGAGCGAAGTGAACTGATGCTCTGCGTTGCGATGATGGGAATGCACTTCGGTTGCCGGGAAAGGCTGAAGAACTTCTCGTCGCCGGTTGGATCATTTTCGCCAACAGTCGCGAAATGTTGGTATTCATCACAGAGAAAGAGAACCTGGCGGAAATGCTTGTCAGTATTTGCTTCAATCTCCGGGACGCGATTTAATACAGCTCGCTCGAAATCGAGCTTCATCATTACGCCGATGGCCTTCGCAAGGCCGGGATTCATGCCGATCGGAAAATTCAGAGCCGCGACTTTCCCTCGCTCGATAAGCCAGGAAAAGGACGGCAACGGGCTTCCGTGCTTCTTCGGATCGTTCTTTGCTGGATCGTAGCACTCGCGTTCGGGGCAGAAGACCCTCTTCACTTTCGGATTGTCGTCAAACAGCGAAAGGAATACGGAAATGCCCTCGACGATAGAGGTCCGAAGCTTGGGCTCAATGCGTTTCCAATCCTCGGTGAACCAGCGCTTTACAGCCTGCAGCTTGGCCAGCTTATCGGGGTCGGCACAGGTGGGATCGAGAACGGTACGCGGCTCGAACGAGATTCTGTTCTTGCGAAGGAGTTCGCGCAACTCCGGCGTGTCCAGAGCGACATGGCGGTTTTCACTCGGCAGGTGTCGGAAACCGAGTCCGGCGAGATCGGCCACACGCCCGGCAAATGTCTGAGCCGTGACGGCCACGTAGCGACAGCCCATGACAATCTCCTCGGCTTCGTTAATTCGCGCTTCGAGGAGGGGAGGAGAGATCGCGCATTCGTACACATTGAAGAGAGTCACATAGTCGTAGGCCACTTTGTGCAGCAGGATGATGAACTTGACGAGATTCGTGTAGGCCTGCTGCCAGAAAGGTTCTTTCCCGCGGCCGAAAAGATTGTTTAATAAGGATGCGATATTGAAAGCCAGCGCATAGGCATCCAGATTGTTGTGAAGCGGGTTGTAGCGGAACTCTGAATCCAGGCTGATTTCGACGTAATCCTCGCCGCGACCATGTCGGTCCAGGATCTGTTTGACCTTCCGACAGAAATCACCCTTTACCTCCAGCACGATTCCGCCGATGCGCTGTTCTGGATCGTGTGCTTTGTAAGACAAAATCTGCTCAGCGTACGGGAACATGCAGCAGGAACTCTTTCCGCTACCCACGGCCCCCAGAATCGCGATACCAGTGAACAGTCCGCGTTCGGGAACGGCGAGCCAATCGGGTGTTTCCGAGGGGCCCGGCCGGCGCTGGTCGTGCACCTCGCCGAGGACAACGAACAGATCTTCTCGCCTTCGCGGGTCGGGATAGCGCGGAAGTTGTCCCGCGACGACGCGAGGGCGGAATTTCAGTGTTCCGACATAGAGGGCCGACAGTGTTCCGATGTACATCATGTAGGGGGTGGTGAAAAGGGACACGCGGTAGAGCCACCGGAAACTCTGAAAGGCAAGCGGTCGACGCTTGGCGATGAGCTTCAGGAATAGCTGCTCCTCGGGGAATGGTCGTGTATAGAAAAGGACCATTCCGGTCACCATGGCGAGCAGCGCGGCGACAAAGTGACGCGATACGAGAATCCTGCGGGTCATGACGTCGTTCCCGGATCAGTTGCCGTCGTCGGCGCTTCCCCGGTGCGCGATCTGCGCTGATTGCGCCACTTGCGGTAGTCCTGGTCGCGCCACAGCGTTTTCTTCAGAACGGAATTAACGACGTGATCCGGGCTGCTCTCGATGAACTGGGCGTAGTCGTCGAGAAGTGCGCTTACAGGTTCCTCCATGCGAACTTCGCGCGTAAGGATGTCTGGAGCTTTCTTTACGATTGGCATGACGGCCTCCTTCGAAGTGAGTTTCAGAAACAATGTTTCTTCGCGCCGCGGCTTTCGGCTTCTCTTTCCGGCATCTCTTTTCCTGGCGGAAGAAGCGCTGCCACAAGGCGAGGATTTCGCTGCCGGCAAGCTTGCCGAATGTAGTCAGTATGTGGTTCACCGATTCTCCCCAGTACCAGATTCCGGACCGATTATCGCTTTGAGAATTTCCGTCTCGAAATGAACGACGTGTGGTTTGTCGCTTCCTTGAAAGTCTTCACGAATCTCGGCATCTGAAGTTCGGCCGACTTTCCAGGCACGGTAAAAGTGCTCGACACGCGCCCCGCGGAAGTGCTCCTTTGCAAGATTGTGGAACATCAGATCGCCTTCCGTTACAGAGGCGTACTCGGCGAGGTCCCAAGCCTTGCGAATCTTGAAGTAGCGCAGCAGATCATCCGCGGGATTCGGCTCAAGCGGAATGGTAACGAGATCGCGGAACAGTTCATGCGCTTTGCCGAAGTAACAATCGGTGTGCGCCAAGAATAGAAATTTGAACTCGGCAAGCTGCCGAAAAAGCGGCATGTACGAGCGCAAATGATGAGCGAATCCCGCGACACTCGCTTCCGAGCCCTGCAGATAGGTGAAGACGACCGTGCGTGCCGCAGGAGCTCGGGGGATGAACATCGGATAGCGATCGGCGAAATACCGGACAGTGGTCTGTGCCGCGTAGGACTTTGCCGGCAGATGGTGGGTCGGAACGTTCAGCTCCGAGCAGAAATACGCGACCTTGTCGGATTCGGTTTCAAGGTACTGGTTGTCGAGATTCCCGAGCACAAAATCCAATCCGGCGATGCGAGTGCAGATGTATTCAAATTCGTGCCCCCGGCGATTGGGTAGATTCTCAAGGCCAATCTGCCGATAGATCTTTTGGGAAGAAAGATGGTAGACCGTGCCGCTCTGCGCGAAACGGTAAATCCGGGCATGCTGGCTAGCCTGAAGTTTGGTCCAGAAGAGCGACGTGCGCTGCCTAGAGCGACCGCCGGTGAAGCCCAGGAACTGCCGCGCGACGAAATAGCCGGAGTGCGTGGCCACCAGGTACAGGAATCGAGATTCTTGCTCAGAGTAGCCGAGGGCCCGAATGGCGTCGATTTGAGGCTGTCCGTTGTTCATAGCGAGAGAATTTCCCCGGTGATTTCCTTTTCGTCGAGGATGCGGCGCAACCGCGATGCATCCTCGCGGAATGCGTAAAGCGAGAAGCCCGCCATTGCTTTTTCGGCGAGCGCGCGAGGCCGGTAATTACGGGTGGCCAGTTCCAGATCCACATGCTTCCGCTCCATCTCCGTGCTGTCGAACTCGATGCGGATGTCGGGCACGGGAATTCTTCCGTTGACGAGCGAAAGTCCGTGACGCTCGGCGATTCGTTCGCGTACTTCTTCCGATTGCTCTTCGGGTGCGAGAGAGGCGAGTTCGCGGTTCAGATTGCACTTCAATTCGTAGTCGAGAATGACGCGGGCGATGCGTCCACCTGCTGCCTCGATGCGCTCGGCCTGCGCTTGGTAGAGGCGATACAGAGCGGCATCGTGCTTCGCGTCGCGGGGCTTCACGAAGCCGTGATAGATAACCTGGTCTTCGGGGACGACGCCCGAGCTTCTCGCAAGCCGGGCTCCCTTCTTCGTCAGCGCCAATAGACGGATGACGTGATTGCGATCCGCGCGAAGGACCTTCTCGGAAACGAGGGACTGCTCCTTTAAACGGCGAATCTCTCGCTCCATCCTAGGCGTGTCGCCGCCGTAGCTGATGGAAGCTAAGTCGATGGCGGCGACGGCACGGAATGTGCCGACTTCGATGAGAGTTTGAAGTTCAGAGTCGCGAAGCAAACAGGCACGGTCGCCGAGATAGTGCGCTCGGGGAGTATCGAATGCTTCGGGCTTTCGTTGTGTACCCTGAGGCCGCTCGGAGTCGATTTGTCGGTTCGCTCGAGATTCTTCGAGGTCTCCGGATGGTTCCGTCGAGCGCGAGTGTGTGCTTCCGTGTGAAGAACGGGACTCCTTCTCGAGCCCACTCCTCAGATCGTCGAAAAAGGCATCACGCGACATCGCGGGGTGCCTCCTCTTCTTCCGGCAGGGGCATTTCGATCTGGCGGAACTGGAACTGCCGGTCGAGATGGGAAAGTTTCCGTCCCGTGTCTTTGAGGAAGAACTTACGCTGTAAGAGCAAGACCGCTCCAAAGACATTGAGGAACAAGACGGAAGCGGCGGTCAGAATCGTGGTTCCGTACTCGTGGAAAAGCACACTCTTGTACGGGGCCATGAACTTTAGTTGGTCCATGAGCCAGAACCCGTAAGCAAGGAGGACAGCGATGGTGACGAGGAGTGCGTTCGAAATCATTTGGTCCTACACGATTTCCGGCTTCATTTGAATGCCTGGTCTTCCCGGAAATACGAAATCGTCAGGCCCAGCGGATTGATGGGAATCAGTTCGTTAGGCACGCGGGACTGAAATAGGAAGACGAAGTTCGCGGTATACAGTTCGCGCTTTAGTTCGCTGTGATCGGCAGACGAGGTGTAAACCATGTAGAAGTCCACGCGTGCGCGGTACGGCGGCGTCTCTAATTCTTCAAGCGCGACCTTCTTCACGTCGATGTCAATTTCGGAAGCCGAAGTGTTCGTGAGGAATTTCCGGATGATGTCGTCCTTACGGTAGCCGTCAAGGATGCCGCTCACGAGTTTGCCGTCGAGAAAGTACAGCGACTTCGCGAAATCGTCCTGGATGGTGTGCCGGTTGCGCCGGTAGTAGAGCCTGGTGAACTGCGAAATAAAGTATTTGGCCTCCGCGTCCTGCGGCTTGTACTCGAAGTTGTGATAGTTGATCGCTTCCGCGCGGCCGAGATCGTCGATCCGAATGACGAGCGGCCTGAAGTTTTCGAAGGTGCGGATGGTTCGCAGATCGATGAGGGCCAGTGCGACACAAACGAGCGCAAGGACCACCAGGGCTATCTTGAGGTACGTATTCGTCACCATCGGGTCACCGTAGGATTCAAGATAAAGACGCTTGGCGTCGTGAAAGGAAGCATCGCGGTCCATTAGAGCTCCTCAGCCATTGCGACGGCGGGCGCTTCGAGGATTCCGGCGGAGGTACCGCCGGCAGTACCGCTGAAGATGTGATTGGTGAGGGCCGGCACTTTCAACAAGACATAAATTGAAGCGACGAAGGTAATCAGCAGGACCGGAAACCACCCGATCAGCTGAAGCGTGGAAATCGTGCCGGTGCCCTGGAGCGTAAGGACTCCAATAATAAGGTTGCCGATGATGTAGACGACCGCCGCGGCGATGACTTCGTAGAACGCGTACTGAAGGAAACAGCGCAGCCAACCCCAGAAGAGCCACTCGAGCTTCGGCACGATGAAGAACGGAACGAAGATCGGACCGACCAGCACGCAAACGGCGGTCGCAATAAATCCATAAGCGATGACCACGATGGAGATTGCCTGAGCGGCTGCCAGCAGAATGATGACGATAATGTAGATCGCCATCCCGAGCATATCGGTGACACCTGGCGCGTCGATGCGCGCTTCAAAATCCCCGATGCGGTCGACGATGGTTTGCAATTCCGCCTGATTGATGCGGTTGGCAAGGAATTGCGCTTCGTCCGTGATCAGATTGTGGAAACTGACACCGATTCCAGGGATGGGGGTGCTGTAGTAATTGACCATGGCGAAGCCGAAGGCGATCGTGAGGAGCAGACCCGCAAAGTTGTCAAAATGGAAGTAGTGTTTTCCTCCTGCCGCCGCAAGCGCGGACTTGATGCCGTACCAGGCAATCAAGATCGTGGCGAACATTCGAAACAGGTTCTGGCCCATGGCATCGAAGAAGCCGAGGTTCTGTGTCAGAAGGGTGTTGATCGCCTGATACATGAACTGCAGGAAATCGGTTTGCATTGGGCTCGGCTCCTGTGACGGTCGATTGGGCGTGCCAACTACGGCATGCGGAAGGTTTCTAACGAATTGGTCAAAGTTCCGGTCACCTGGTTTATGTTCCCGACCAGGCTGGCGCGGCGGTTGATATCGGCGTTGATAGCGTTGCTAATCATTTCGCGCTGCTGTTTGCCAGTGACGGTCTGCTGTTCGAGCAGCGAAGCGAGAAGCTTGTTGGAATCCTGTATCGAACGCAGCGTCAGTACATTCGTCGCGTTGATCTTGTTGAGGACGGATACTTCCGTATTCAGGCTGGGATCGGCAGAAAGCGAATCCCGTTCGAGGTTGTTGATCTGCGTCTCGAGGGGCTGGGCATTTCCGCGGATGGAGCCGATGGTTGCAAGAGCCGTGGTATTGGCGCCGTCCGCGAGTTCGACCGAGGCATACTGAGACTTCACACGAGCGAGTTCATCCCCGTTCATGCCCGAGAGGGCGTTCGGATCGTAAGTTGCGAGCTGTGTCGTCGCCTGTCGGTAGCCCGCAAGAACGGTTTCCGGCTGACCGGAGTTCGCGCCACTGATCCAGCCCCCGGTATTGGTATAGGTGTCGATCGCCCTGCCGTTCCGCCATTGCGAGAATTGCGCGCGGTAGCGGGCAGGCATGTTTTGGAGATTCCTAGACATTTCGAAGGCCAGGTTGTATTGGGAAACGAGTTGCGCGTAACTGTTGCGCAGCTCGACGAGTTGCTGCTGCAGCTGGAAGTAACGCAACAAAGCATTCGAGTAGTTTGTCGGGTCATAGACGATCCCCCCGAATTGCGCGGAGGCGACGCCGACGCATAGACTGGTCGCGAGTAAGCAAATCAGAATTTTCTTTCGCATGGAGTTCTTCCTTTTCTTCGCTCAGAGATTTGAAGGCATGGTGTGATTCGCGTAGTCGGGCAGCGCGAGGTCGCCCGACAGATAGACTTTGATCCGGTGCCCCTCGCGGATGGTGATGGTCGGAAGAATGTTGAGAAAGCGGTCGAGGATCTGCGCCGAGGACTGCGCGGTGCTTTGCGCAAATCCCTGGCGCATGAGATCTCCGCCGGACGCGGTCAAAGTGCCGGAGGTTCCGCCTTCGGCCACAGCTCCAATGGCGCCGATGGCGAGCGAAGCGCCAAAGATGCGGAGATAGTGGTTGTTGACTTGGTCGCGTAGGCCAGCGTCTCCGATCTGGTTCAAGCCCTGAAAATGATCGAGGCTCACGGAGTACCCGTCTGGCATGAGCAGGCGATGGAAGGAAACCGCCAAGCGGCTCTGCCCAAGGCTTTCGACCTTCCGGGTCTCACCGAGGAGTTTCGAGCCTGCGGGGATAAGAAGCCGTTGGCGATCGTGGGAGTAGACATCATTCGAGAGCAGGCATGCGATGGGGCCGGCCATCTGCCCATCGAGTCGGTTGATCAATACGGTTTCAAGTACGGTTCCTTCAAACAGGACGTAGGTCTTGCCTGTCGCGGCGGCGGCAAGGCTCTTGGTTTCCTCCTTTCGTTCACTTTCCGCAGCGGAATCTTTTTGCTTTGCGAGACTGGAAGCTTCTCCCGGTGCCTGGACCTGCGCCGGGAGAGGCTTTAGCAGTTCGGCAAGTTGTGAAACGCCTAGTTCGTGTCCAGCCGCAACGGACGGAGCGCCTGTTTCGCCCTCATGCGCCTTTGCTGTCTGCGGAGATTTGCGGTAGGTCAGCGCGACATTCGACGAAAACAGGGAAAGGTAGGCGCGCTTTTTTCGTTCCGCCTGGATCGCGTCTTCCGCACGCTCGGGCGGCGGATTGCTCGTCGCACCGGCAGGCGGATCTTGAGCGCCCTCGCCGAGAATGTGGCTCTGCTGCGCGAGCGCGTTCTGCGCCACGGTCTGCTCGCGCTGCAACTGCTGAATGCGATTCTGCAACTCGACGATCTTGGCTTCATTCATTTCGAGCGGTGCCTGCACGGCCGGAGCGGCAGGAATCGCGCGAGAAGGCGCGGGAGGCTTCTTTCCTCCGGTAAGCCACATGATGACGACCATGAGAACGGCGAGACCGGCGAGGAGCCAGGACTGCACGTTCTTGGGAAGCAATCCGGGAGGTTTCGGCGCTTTGTCCTGGATAGGCGATGGCGAAGTCACGAGTCCCTCCCTCACTTCGCGGCAACTTGGCGGGTGAACGTCAGCTTCTTCTTGCCGACGGCGAGATAGCCCGAATCGACGATCTTGGGCACGATGTAGACGCCGTTCTCGACTTGAAAGGCCACGAGATTGGGTTTCCCATCCTTGACTTCATAGAGCGAAGGCTTTTCCCGAGCGGCGCAGCGGATGTAGGTGAACGTTTCGTCGTGGTAGATCGCGGAAATAAGGAACGGCTCCCGCGTGGCCTTTGCGTCGAGCGCATAGTCAAACCGAAGTTTGGTCGGGTAGGCGGAACGGAACTGGCTGACCTCTTCGGCGGCCCGCGTTTGCGCAGCGCGAACCTGCTCTAAAGCTTGATTGTGGGCCGCTTCGAGTTCTTTCTTGTAGGCCTCAGCGTCGGCCGCCCTCACATAGCCGCGAAGCGTGCTGTTCGAGGGCACGCCTTCCTTCGGCTCGACGAAGAGTTTCAAATCCGGCTGCGCATTGGGATCGCTGCTGATCTCCGTTAAGAGAAACGAATAGACGTGGCCGCTTGCGGTGATGAGATTGAGGTTGCTGCGGATGCCGGCCTGCGCGGGATGCACATAGCAGAGATTGTGCGAGCCATTGATGATCCAGAATTCCCGGTCGCCGGTGGTGAAGTCGAGTATCTCTTCCTCGTCGGGCAGGACGATGAGCGTCGAAAAGCGAAGCTTGGCATGGACCGAGACAATATCTTCCTTTCCATATTTAACAACGCGTGCCCCGTCTGCCTCTGCAAATAGTGCCGATAGAGAACCGAAAGCAAGGGCAGCGAACAAAAAGCAGGCCCTTCGAAATTGACTCCTCACAATATTTGAGGAAAGAGACTTCATAGGGATATTTCTCCTTGTTGGGAATTGGATTTTTTTCCTACGGATTTCGTTCGTCAAACTGCTGCGGAATCGATTGAGTGAGGATCACCGGCCCCGTGAGCAGCCCCGCAAGCACGAGCGGGACGAGCTCGGCGGGGAGTCCAAGTGTTTCTGCGAGCGCTGTCAGGTTCGGAGTCACGGGTGGACTCCAGCCAGGAAATCGAGGCCCTTCTCGAACCCATAGGCATCGAACGCTTCCTTCCGCCTCTGGTTGTCGTAGGGATCGTTCGTGTAGAGCCAGTAGCTGCGGCGGTCTACATTGAGATTGGCTACCTTCGCAAGTTCCGGAGTCTTGATGAGGAATTGCCGCTTGGGAAGAAGCGTTGCGATCCATTCGACTTCGGCATCGTTCAAATGAAACTGTCGCCGGTACAAGTCCTGATCCATGTCGGGATTAGCGAGAAAAATCTTGGTGGCGCAGCTCTCGACGATGATGTCGAGAAGCTCCGAGCGCTTCAGTTCGTCGAGCGATTGCGTGGAGAGAACCATGGCGGCATTGTGTTTGCGCCAGGTTTTCAGGGCCTCGGTGACGTACTGCTGGATGCTGGAATTCCGAAGGAAGACCCAGGCTTCATCGATGAAGAACGCTTTGAACGTGGAGGAAATCTCGGGATTGGTAATGACTTCGTTCGCGCGATGCAGGATGTAGAAGAGCAGCGGTTCAAGGAGTTCCGGATACCGGCTCATTTGCTGAAAGTCGAAGCACTGGAAGCGCAAGAAGGAAACGGTGTCTTGCGGATTGTCGAAGAGAAATCCGAATTGGCCACCGCGAAGCCATTTGGCGAGCGCGTCGGACAGATGTCTGGGGAGAGTGTTCGCCAGGACATCGAGCGTGCGAAGCGCCGGGTCGAGCGAGTAGAGATTTTCGATCTGTTCGTAAAGCGCCCGATCGGTCTGAGGGTCGAGCTTGCCGACGGTGCTGCCAAGAAGAACTTTGACGAAAAGGGCCAGGAAATCGAGATTGGGCTTGGTCGGCGGGAGACAAAAGGGATTGATGGTGAAGCCGGTGGATTCGAGGCCTACCCGCAGGTAGGAGCCGCCAAACAGCCGCGTGAGACTTTCGAAACTTCCGCCAAGGTCAAAAATGAAAGTGAAGGGATCGTATTTCTGGAGATTCGTAATCAAAAAATTCAGGAGAAAGGATTTGCCGCTGCCGGTGCGGCCGAGAATCATGGTGTGAGCGACGTCGCGATAGTGAAGATTCAGAAAGTAGGGCGTGCCGTGGTTGGTTTCGAGTACAGCGAGGTACTCTTGCCGGAGCTGGTGGTTGCGCGTTTCGCCCGCGTGCAGCGTGAACACAAACGACAGGTCAGCGTAATTGGTGTTGAGAAGAGAAAGGTAGCGAAGGTTGAAAGCGTAGTTGCCCGGAATCGCTGCTAGGAAAGCGTTGAGCAGGTTGTAGCGCTCTTCATAGAGCTGCGCGTCGTGGACGCTGAAGACCTTGTAAAATTCGGCAGCCGCACGTTCGACCGCGGCAAGATTCCGGTCGTAGATCACGACGGTCAGTGAAAACTGGCCGAAGTAGTTGCCGTGCAGCTCGATCTCCTCGATTCCTTTCCCTAGTTCGCGGACTTGCGATTCCTTGGCATCATCAAGAAGGGCTTCCTGAGCGGGCGCATCATTCAGATTGACCTGACTGAAGAAGGAGCGTTTCGTGTTGTGGAAGTGCCGCCGCCTTGCTTGAATCTCGCGTCGCGTCTTGCCGGACTCCTCTTTTTTCCATTCCGTTACAACGTGGTAGTTGGCCCGGACGCCCAAAAGGCCCTTGAGCAGAAGAGGAAAGGTATGGGCCGAAGGCTCCTTGAGAGTCAGAACCTTAACGTAGTCATCGCCAACACGGAGATACCCACGATGGCATTCGAGATGCGATTCCGCGAGGTAGTAGTCAAGAAACGTGTCGTGTTTCAGTTTCGCGGCTTCGAGCTTCAGAGGATCGAAATTCAAGGTCCGTTTCAAAACGCCAAAGGCTTCCTCTTTCCCGAGGATTGTCACTCTGACGAAGTCGCTGACGTGGGCGCGAAAATTCTCAACTTTCTGGCAAAGGACGGATTCCGCGCGCGTGATCTCCTGCGCGTCGAGCCTCACGGCTGCGCTCCCGGAAAATCGGGTCCGAAGATCGGCGAGCGATTTGCGAGGATGTTCGGGAAATTCCAGAATGGCAGCCCCAACGGAACGGCGCGCCGTTAGTGCAGGACAGAGCACGACGAAACAGATGGACAGGGAGAACATCTCGTCCGATTTCTCGACAAAATAAGCAATGCGGTCGCGGATCGCAGCGTCGACGACCGGCTTTCCGCAGAAGCTGTGCGGAATGGCCTGCCGGTTGCGTTTGAACAAGAGCTGATAAACACGATAGTTCTCATCGAAGAGGCGCAGCGCCGACTCCAAGCGCTTGGTCAGACCATCGACAGTTGGAGCGTCAAGGCATTCGTAATCGACACCCGAAATTTCAAGCAGCACTCCGACCTCGCCTGATTTCGTGAGGAACACCTGCGGACCGATGAAGCCGAAGAGATTGACCATCGCATTCAGCGACCCGGCTTCTTCGTAGTTCTTGAAAATCCGTTTCAGGTTCAGCATTACGTAGCCCTCGTGATCACGACGGGAGACAGTTTCGCGGGGTCGTACTGGCTGCGGAGCTTTGCAGCCCGAAGAAGCAACCGCAGAATCTGCGGGTCCGTCGCCGTCGCCCACCGAGCAGCGAAGTACAGAAGCAAGAAAATGAGCATGCCGCCGAGGAGACTGCCCAACAGATTGAAGGTCGCAGCGCCAAGGCACATTGCGAAAAAGAAGAGCTTTCGCTCCGCCCCGAGGATGGTGAGCGGCCGGGAAAGCGAACGCTGCACGGGATTGATACGTCTCTGGTAGTGCATGGAAGTCCCCTCCACGTGAACCCTAAAGCCGTTATCCGGGAAAGAGCCACGCCAAGAAATTCACTGCGGCAATGGCCATTCCTACGCCGAAGAGAACGCCAGCGAGGACCCGCTTCGATCCGCCTTCGCCGAACGCGAAGGTCAGCCCTGAGACCACGATCGCGACGAGCGAGAGTCCTCGCGCAATGGTGCTGGTGAACGCCTGCTGCAGCACATTGACTGCGTTTTCCCAAGGAGAGTTGCCGGTCTGCGCCAATGCGGGCGCGGCAAGGCACAACGCCACGAGGGAGGAGAGGACAACTCGGGTTGAGCGAAGCCAATCATGAAAAACTATCCAACGTTTTTTCATTTCGATACCTCGGCGAGAGTGTGCACCGCAATTAGCAATGCGAGGGAGGTCACATTCCCGACTTCTGCTCGGCTTTACGGCCGGAAGGCACTGGTCCAAAGACACGCTAGGCTTGTCCTGTACAACGTCGCCCGTTGCGTCTTGACGCCGCTGCATGGCAAGAAGCGAGACTTACGTGTGAACTTCCCTCTATCTACCAATTCAGCGTTTGGAGAGAAAAATGTGTCGCTGAAAAATGAAAATATTTTTGGCTGGTCGGGAGCGATGTTTTGTCCGCGCCTTAGGACATGAAGGAGGGATGCGCCAGATTGCGGCGGGCGTCAGGTTCTTGTGCGGAATGTCAGTCAGGGTGTGAACTTAGGATGGTTCGCGACGATCCAGCGCTCGACCAAATCGAAAAAATTCCTCGCTTCCATGACGATCTCTTCAGCTTCCGTCTGGGTCGTAACCGAGGCATGGTCGTAGTCGATTACATTGCGCTTGCGTCGGCAGGCCTCGAAAAAATCAAGCGGACGGAGCATAGATTCAGCGAGCCAAGCGCCGAAGTTTTGCCAGGAGGCGCTTGAGTTTTTGGCGGGCAGCGTTTGATGATGAATTTCCATTCGAGGCGTGGAGCACTTCCCCATTGCTGGCCCCTTCAAGCTTGAACTGAATCAGTAGGTCCAATTCGGGATCGGTTAGCTCCCCTCGTGTCCCGCAACGATGGAGAAAATGGCGCAGCTGTGCGTAACGTTCGAATGGTTCTTCGATCGGAAGTGGAGGAAGTGCGTCGCCTGTTTGATTCACCAACGCTCCCTCGCGCGCGGCCCACGCGAACACTTGGCGCTTTACGGCGCGGGAAATAGCGAAGGCAAAATGCGATTGCCGGACGCGCATATCGTCCGATCGTAGAAACTCCAGCAGCACACCGAGCGCCTGTTGAACGACGTCTTCCTTGGCGAGCAGGGGCTGCCACATCACGACACGACGCACGGTGCGATGCAGCATAGGAACAAACACGAGCACTAGCAAACTATCGGTGAAGGTCGGCCGCGCCGCTCGCAGTTTGAGCAATTCGCCGAGCACGCCATCGGAGTGTGCGTGCGCAGGTGAGGTCCTTAGAAGGAGGACGAGATCTGCAACGGATGCGTAAGCCTGCAGTTGGCTCGTTCCAGTGAATGCGGAAAAAACTTCGCCTTCAGCGACGGCCAGGCTCGCAAGTAAACGGAGTTCCATTTCGCACAGTGAGCAATCGCAAGTAGTTTCTCGGGGCATAGACACACTCCCCTCGTGCCCAGCTGCAGGCTGAGCCGATGAGAAGAGCGGGGACACGCTCTCGAACTTCCAATTAGCAAACGACAGACATCGGTTTCTCGGAGAACCGGTGCTGAATCACCGCAGACCCAAAGGGAAAGCGGAGAAGGCGTATCGTGCGCAATTCCGATTGCGCAAGGTGAGATTTGTTTTGTCTGGCAGGAATTCAGGACAAACGAAAAGGCCCTCCGGCCTGAGCTGGGGGCCTTCGCACGGCTGACCCTGCGCACGGAATTCGCGTGCACGCTCCAGAAGACGGACCTTGGCCTTCCTGGCCTTGCCGTTCTCGCGCTTCGTACTTCGAGCTAACGAGTTGTCCGTCAATGCGGACATGGTCTTATGTGGAGCAGAAATTTATGAGCAGTAGTGTCGTGTTGACTTTCTCTGCTGCGGCAATAGAGCAACTTTCCTGCGCATAATTGTCTACTCTAGAGTTTGGCGTTGCGCGGTGACTTTCTTCAACACTTCATCGAGAGAGCCTGGAAAGACCAGAATCTTAGTTTCCATCGCAGCGCTTGCTCCCGGCGCCAAGGGAATTTGCGGATCCACGTGCTGGCAGGTAAGCTCCGGGTTACTCCACACGTTACCCGTTGTCCTTGTAAAGCTAGCCACCACCCATTTGCCGTCGGTTGAAACCGTCGCAACTAACGGTTCGTCAACGGAATGCGACTTGTTGTAGTAAGTGATGCCATCATCTCTCTTTTCGACTCTTTTGGGCGGGACCGGCCATGTGAAGGAAGCCAGATAGCGTGCGGGCAGCCATTGATCCAGGGGCATGGTCAACCTGCCGGGGGTTTCGGAGGCTAGGAGATCGAATCCGTCCTTGCCGTGAACGTAGGTGCGCTCCAGCCGAACGTCGTGAAAGATGGAAGTGAGCCTTGGGTCGGTAGGTGCATAGATCATTTCATAAGATGCTTGGGACCGATTTACGAATTCGTAGTGAAGACGCACCCCATCGTCTTCAAGCGTGGCGCGCGCAAGCATGTGCAGCCCGCCCGCGAAATCCTTCTCGTACTGCAAAGACTGGCTAACCTGCCGCCAAGCAGGTCGGTCTCCTTGTTGGCCAGGTTGAAACAGAAAGAGGCGCTTGCCTTCCGTTTCACCGTGTTTTCGCACCGTGACGTGCTCGGGGAAAATCACTTCGATGGCTCTATCGCTGTTGGGATGGCCGGGAAGAATGATGCGCAGTGTAGGATAAGTGTTTTCGCTGGCCACAACTAACCGCATGCCGCTCGCATTTTGCACGACGGAAGGAGTTTGCGCGTGCGTGGTGATTCCCGCACCAAACCAAGCAGCTAAGATAAAGGTAAGGCATAGGCGCATTCGTTTGTCCTCCATGGAAGCCGGCGGCATACAGGAATATCAGCACCGTAGTAGACTAGTCCTACTCAAAGCAATCGAGCAAATTCTTGTTTTTTCTTTCTTTCACGCGATCGGGCCGCTTGGTTTGCTGATCAAAGCGAATCGAGCCAAGCCAACAGATCGATGTCACGTTTCCATCTTGGTGGCTTGCTGCCGCGTAAGGATGGATCAACCTGCTCCAGTGCCCTTCGCTTCGTGTCCAAGTTGGCCTGGGCATAGTGGTTGGTCGTGTCGAGGTGGGCATGACCCAACCAACTTCGAATCACCGTAATGTCGACTCCTGCCGCCACTAGATGGAGGTCCAGATAGTGGCGCTTGCACTAAACCGCTACGCGGTAGGTGATGGTGCGGCAGTCGTGTCGGCGTAACGGATCACGCTCGCCACTGTTCCAGTTGAAGATCTCTTCCCTCCTTAGAACGTTCCTTTGCGGAAGCATGGAGCTGCTGCTTGCAGCACATTCCACTTCGCAAAGGAGCTTTCGATGACATCTCTTCGGCAACGCATGATCGAGGACATGCAGATCCGGAATCTGTCGGTGCATACCCGGACCACTTATGTCCTGCAGGTCTCGCTATTCGCGCGGCACTTCAGCAAATCACCAGAACTGTTGGGACCTGAGGAGATTCGCCTCTATCAGGTTTACTTGACGAACGAAAAGAAGCTGGCGACCGGCTCCATTCTCATCGCCATCTCGGCACTCCGCTTCCTCTATAAGGTCACCCTCAAAAAGAACTGGTCGTTCGAAGAGGTGATCCCAGCTCCGAAAAAACCTCAGAGACTACCTATTGTCCTCAGCCCGGAAGAAGTCATTCAGTTTCTTAATTGCATCGCGAGTAGAAAACATCGCGCGATTTTGACCACTTGTTACGCCGCAGGGTTGCGCATCTCAGAAGCCATTGCTCTCACTCTCCCAGCGATCGACAGCAAGCGCATGGTCTTGCGTGTCGAGCAGGGCAAGGGACAGAAGGATCGGTATGTGATGCTCTCACCGAAATTGCTAGAGATCCTGCGTGACTGGTGGCGAATAGAAAAGCCAAAGGACTGGCTCTTCCAGAGCGACATCCCAGGCCGCCACATCAGCAAGGACGCGGTGGAACAAGCGTGTCAGAAGGCCCACCGTCTCTCCCAGATTCCCAAACCGATCACGCCACATTCTCTGAGGCATGCGTTTGCTGTCCATCTACTTGAGTCAGGCACGGACGTCCGCACCATTCAACTACTGCTCGGCCATCGTAGCCTGGCTACCACAGCAAGATATCTCCGCATCGCGACCAGCAAAGTGTGCTCGACATCGAGCCCGCTTGATTTGCTGCCTCGCCCTGTCTCGATGGAGGTCAAGCCCACTCCGCCACAACATTTCTAAGCGCCGGGCCCGATGGATCGCCCGAAGCTGGAAGTGGCGGACGTTTTCCGCTGCTACGGCGACGCCTATCGTCAACAGCATGGTGCGTCACTATCCACTGCACAGCGGCGCGTCATGACCGCGATCGAGGTGTGCCGCACCGCAGCTCTGGGTGGTCATCTCGAGCGGTGCGACTGCTGTGACCATGAGCGGCCATGCTACGACAGCTGCCGCGACCGTCACTGCCCAAAATGTCAGTCGCTCGCTCGCGCGGAGTGGATTGAAAAACGAACCTCCGAAATTCTCGAAACGCAGTATTTTCATGTCGTCTTCACGATCCCCGAACAGATCGCCTCCATCGCTTACCAGAACAAAGATCTCGTCTACGGCATTTTGTTCCGAGCCACTGCCGAGACCTTATCCACCATCGCTGGCGATCCCAAACATCTGGGCGCCGAGATCGGTTTCTTCGCCGTACTCCACACCTGGGGACAGAATCTGCTTCATCATCCTCATCTGCATTGTGTCGTTCCCGGCGGCGGAATTTCACCTGACGGTACCCGGTGGATCTCCTGCCGCCCCGACTTTTTCTTGCCGGTACGGGTGCTCTCCCAGCTGTTCCGCCGATTGTTCTTGAAGTATCTGCAAGAGGCCTTCGACGTCGGCAAGTTGCAGTTCTTCTCTTCGCTCAGGGCACTCCAAGATCCGCAGGCTTTCACCCGTCATCTAGATTTGGTGCGAAACGTGAAATGGGTCGTCTACGCCAAACCGCCCTTCGCCGGGCCACAGCAAGTGGTGGACTATGTCGGCCGCTACACGCACCGAGTCGCCATCTCCAACCATCGGATTGTCGAGATCGAAGACGGCCACGTGAAATTCAATTGGAAGGACTATCGCGACAACAATCAGCAGAAAACCATGACTCTCTCGGCCGACGAGTTCATCCGCCGCTTCCTGCTTCACGTCCTGCGCAGGGGATTCCATCGCATTCGCTACTACGGGTTTCTGGGCAATCGCCACCGCAAAGAGAAGTTGGAGCATTGCCGCCAACTTCTGGACATGGCTCCCGCCAACGAGAATCCTTCGGACCCAGCGCCACCCGAAGACTATCGTGATCGATACGAGAGGCTCACGGGCCGCTCTTTGCGGGAATGCCCCGTTTGTCATCGATCGTCATCATCGAGAACATTGTCCGCCACTTTGCTCTCGCGGCAGATACGCAGAAGACTCCTCTGGAGCGAATTCGAGATGCTGTTACCGAAGTGATCCGGCCCGTGTTCTACGCACGAGCGATCATCATCGCAGCGTATCTGCCTATCTTCACGTTAGAAAGCGTTGAAGGACGTCTGTTCAAGCCCATGGCTTGGACCGTTTGCTTTGCCTTGCTTGGAGGGCTGATTTTCTCGCTGATCATCGCTCCCGTTCTGGCGGCCTTTCACTTCAAGGATGGTGTACGCGAATGGCGCAATCCCGCTATGGAATTCCTGAAAGCTAAATACCGAGTGGGCGTCCAATGGGCGGTCGAACATTCGGCGATCACCGTGGGAGCAGGCGCCCTTGCGGTTGTCGCCACTGCAGGTTTGATGGTGAGCGGTGTGGTGGGTTCGGAATTCCTGCCGCATCTAGACGAAGGCGCCGTCTGGGTGCGGGGCACTCTGGCCCCGAGCACCGGCCCGAGCGAAGGAATCCGAATTGCCGATCAAGCGCGCTTGATCTTGGCTTCGTTTCCCGAGGTTACGGTGGTCACGAGCCAGGTCGGGCGACCGGACGACGGGACAGACACAACCGGTTTCTTCAATACGGAATATTTCGTTGACCTCAAGCCGAAGGAACAGTGGAGGCATGTTTTTCGCGAGGACAAAGAAAAGCTCATCGCAGCGATGAGTCGCCAACTCGAAGAGATTCCTGGTGTCCTATGGAACTTTTCCCAGCCGATCGAAGACAACATGGAGGAGGCGGTCAGCGGAGTAAAGGGTGAACTGGCTATCAAGCTATATGGAGATGACCTTCAGGTTCTCGAAGCAAAAGGCGACGAAGTCGTCGAAGTCATGCGCCGCATCCCGGGAGTCGAAGATTTGGGTTTGTTCCGAGTGCTGGGACAGCCCAACTTGAATGTCGCGGTCGAGCGACGGCGAGCGGCTCGCTTCGGAATCAACGTGGCCGACGTGCAAGACGCTGTGGAGACCGCGGTTGGCGGAAAAGCGGTGAGTCAAGTCCTGCAGGGGGAACAACGCTTCGACTTGGCTGTCCGCTATCAGGCGAGTTACCGCGACAGCGCAGATGCCATCGCAAACATTCGCATTCTGTCCCCTTCCGGAGAACGTGTCGCCCTCTCACACCTTGCAAGAATCGAAGTTCACGATGGTGCCTCCGAAATTTACCGCGAAGCGAACTCGCGCTATGTCGCCATCAAGTACAGCGTCCGTGGACGAGACCTCGGCGGTGCCGTCGAAGAGGCAATGAACCTGGTCGCCGAGAAGGTGAAACTGGCATCCGGCTACCACATTGACTGGGCAGGTGAATACGCGAGCCAAAAGCGCTCGCAGAAGCGCCTCATGGTTGTGCTCCCCATCACTCTCTTTGTCATCTACGTGATTCTCTACGCCATGTTCAAGTCCAGCAAGTGGGCCCTTCTGATCCTTGCCAATGTTGCAGTCGCACCTCTCGGCGGCATTCTCGCTTTGCTCATTACTGGCACACACTTCAGTGTCTCGTCGGGCGTCGGGTTTCTTGCCCTGTTTGGCGTATCGGTCGAAACCGGCGTGATCATGCTGGAATACATCAACCAAATTCGCGGACACGGGCTCCCTGTGGAAGCAGCTGCCATTGAAGGGGCGGTGCTTCGACTCCGCCCCATGATGATGACGATGTTAGTCGCATCACTGGGCCTGCTTCCGGCCGCACTATCCCATGGCATTGGTTCCGACTCGCAACGCCCCTTTGCCATCGTCATTGTTGGTGGACTCGTCGCCGCCCTTTTGCTGAGCGTTTTCCTTCTGCCGACACTCTACGTATTGACCGCAGGACCGAAGGACAAACTACCACAGCCTTCATCGGACTTTGCGGAGGGTCTATGAGCGAAAGTTCTAGACTGGTGGCTCTGAATACAGGCCGCTCCTCGTTCTTACGAAGCGTCGCTTGCGTCGTCGTCTCGACGATCTTTGTTCTTGTCCCACCGTTTGGAACAACAAAAGCAGACAGTCAACAGTACTTCGTCGTTGCACGGGTTGACGCAAAGAGCCCAGAACTGGCCCCAGGTGAAGTCGTTGTGAAAATCGGAAACATGAGCGTGCTTGCGACGGCGATTAGAACCAGTCCTGACAGCCCGCGAAATATTGCCATCGTGATGGACGCCGGTCCAGATCAAGCGAACGTCCTGTCAAGAGAGAAGGAGCTGGCCATCGCCCTGATAAATGATCTGTTCGATGCCAGCACGAGTTTCACTATCGCTAGCGTAGGTACTTTGTCGAAGACGCAGGCAACAACGCTTGATCGATCCGTTGCGATCCAGCATATTCGCGAAATTGTAGGAGATACCGGAAAGAAATCGAATGTCGCCATTTATGATGCGATAGGCTCAGCGATCCTACAAATCTCGCTCAGTCCCAGTTTTCGCGTCGTCATATTCATTGGCGAAGGGAATGACGGCGGCAGCAGGATGCGGTATGCGGAGCTGCGTAGCCTGGCAGAGTCAAATCAAGTCGCCTTCCTGGCCGCGCTTGTTGCGGACCACAGTCTTCGTGGCGCAAAGAGCATCCTTCGATATGGGTGGACCCTGCAGGAGCTCACCAGCGATACCGCCGGCATATTCTTAGAGAACCAAAAAACGCCAAAGGCGGCTCGGGGACTCAGTGAGAGTGTTCAGGGCCTTCGTCTTATTGCCTTCGAGATGCCTTCTGGTCAGCCGGGACGATACAAAGTTTCAATTTCGGCGCGGCGGGGCAAGAGGTTGCGCGCGCAAAAGGCCATTGTCATTCCTTGATTGTAAAGGGCACGCTCCTCGTGACCACTCCCACCGCTCGCGGTAAGAAACGCTTTCCTCAGTCGCCCTTTGCAGACGTGCCCTTGCACGCCGATCCATTCGTGTGTTCACTCCCTGTCGACACGCTCTCACACAACTTTCCGTATGCGCTCTTGCAGGCACATACGGCGCTGTCGACAATCTCCATGCAGCCTTTCCAATTCGCCGATGCTCTTCCCGCTTTCGACTGGCAAACGAACATAAGGGCCCTTATATTCTTCGCGACGAGACACGCATCCAACTGACTGACATTAAGATGAGGCCGCATTGAGTGGTCAAGACGAACGCAGTGCGAGTTCTGGACAGACTCGGGATAAAGTACGAGTTGCGCGAGTACGAGGTGGATCCTAACGATTTGTCCGCGGGAACCGTGGCGGCAAAAATCGGCATACCGCCAGAGCAGCTATTCAAGACGCTTGCCGTGCAGGGGGATCGCAATGGAATCTATTTAGCGGTAATTCCCGCGACCGAAGAGCTGGACTTCAAGGCGCTCGCACATCAGACAGGGGATCGGAAGGTCGACATGCTTCCTTTGAAGGAAGTGCAAGCTGCGACCGGTTACATTCGCGGGGGAGTTACCGCTCTGGCTTGCAAGAAAGATTACCCCGTATCATCGACGAGCTTGCGGAAATCTGCGATGTAATCTCTGTATCTGCAGGGATGAGGGGGCTGCAAGTCTTGCTGGCTCCCGAAGACTACATTCGTGCCGTCCAGGCTAAGGTCGTAGCGATTACAAAAAGCGAAGTAAACTCCCATTGATTGATTTATGGTCTGCGCTGCTCAAACGGATTCCGAGACCGGGAATCCTGGCGGATGACGGGCAATCTCTAACGAGGCCGGCCGTTGTCAAGAGTTTTTTTGCATCTTTCTTAAGCTCTTGAATTTCTCTTTCCTTCTTTAGACACACCCGCGCGC